>Ga0075369_10000387_pt1 | contig 13293 bp, 12 predicted proteins | sample EndMethybrTD3034_FD_71400 | JGI IMG/M metagenome (GOLD analysis project Ga0075369, IMG submission 71400) | Populus endosphere microbial communities from Tennessee, USA - Endosphere MetaG P. TD hybrid TD303-4 | ecosystem: Host-associated > Plants > Roots > Endosphere | place: USA: Tennessee...
GAACCTTACTGGGAGGTCGCCGATGCTCTCGCATTCGTGCCCCATGGTGCCGCGCACCAATTTCATCGACTGAGCCCCGAGGCGCGCGCACATTACCCCGACTTGCGGGTGCACCCGCAAATGGTGGCCGAGAACGGGGTCGACCCTCACCACTTCAAGTTCGTCCACCGCACTCCGGTCAGCCCCGTCGTGCTCGAAGAACATGTCGCAGGCCCGATTTGGCGTTCGCGCGTCGGCTTCGGCAACGGCTGGGCGCACCACCGTCATGACGCGCAGGGCAACTTGCGCCGGGACACGCTCAACACCCTGGAGTTCGTCTGGAGCGGAATGGGCGTCAGCGCCAATCTGGAGCACACCGCCGACGGATTGCGTGGGATCGCAATCAACACGACACCGGTCGACAACGGCAAGAGCGAGATCTTCGCCAGCTACTGGATCCAAATGCGCGACGGTGACCTGGAGGACGGCTCATATCAGCGTCGGTTGGACGAAGCGAAATCAGCACTGCCCGATGACATTGCGATCTGGAACCATCAGATTTTCCTGGATTCTCCTGCCCTGGCGACCGAGGAGGGTCGGGGGTTCCGGCGCATGCGCCGGTGGGCGGACCAGTTCTACCCCAAGCCGGCTGATGACGTCACTCAGTGCACAGGCTGAGGCCCTGGGCGTTGAAGAAGAATCCTCCCGCGGTGATCAACGCGCGCTGCGCATTCGGCACCTGGCGCTCCCCTGCCAACCCCTGCAATTGGTGCACCGCCTCGCGGATGTGCCCGGACGCCTGGGTGGCGCCTTCTGACAGCGATCCCCCGTGCGGATTGACCGGGATCCTGCCATCGATGAGCACCCGGCCCTCGTCCGCATCCCAATGCTCACGAAGAAACTCACCGGCTTCCCCGGGTTTACACCAGCCGGCGTTCTCGATCCAGTTCAGCGTGATCGGTGTGAATCCGTCGTACGGAAAGTAGACGTCGATGTCGTCGATCCAGAAGTCGCTCTTGGCTTTTAGGATGTCCACCACGACCTGTTGACCATTGGCCCGCAAGCTGACGGTCTGATCCTCCTCATTGGGCGCCACCTGTCCCAACACCGCGGCATTGATGAGCGCCGGCGGCAACGCCAGATCACGGGCACGCTGCGCCGTCGTGACGATGAACGCATCGCCTCCGTCGACCGCCACGTCCATGTCGTACAGACAGAGCGGTTCGCGAATCATCCGTGCGTTGAGATAATCGTCCATGGTCATCGGCGTCCGCATGGCAGCGTGCGGATTGCGGGCCGCGTTGGCGCGCGCATTGAGCGCAACGATGCCGAAATCCTCTCGCTTGACACCAAATTCGTGAATATAGCGCGACGCCCAGCCGGTATAACCGACACCGGCGGCCATCGTGTCGGGGCCTGGCTGTGGCTCGGTCAAACCCGGTGTCGCGATGCGGCGGAACGGGTCCTTCAACGCAGAACCGGTGTTCCACGCCGCACGATAGGCGGCGTGGTAGACGAGAACCGTTTCGCATAATCCCGCGTGCACCGCGGCCGCGGCAGTCGCGATGTGGTCCACGATCGGAATCATCGGGTTGCCCGACCACGTCAATCGCGGAAGTCCGAGCGCCGACTGGAGTTCATGTGTGCCAGGCCAACTCCCACACAGTCCGTCGATATCGTTCTTGGACAGGCCCGCGGCCCGGATCACGTCGATGGCGGCCTGGGCCGCCAGCGATGTCTGGGAGCGACCGGAATTCTTCGCGACGAAGCCGGTGGTGGCCGCGGCGGCGATCGCCACGTGGTTCTTCATCGTGTTGCGCATCGAATCAGTCACAGGGCTACCTCAGTCAGTTCGAAGACGGGAACTGGCGCACCTGCGCGGTCGATCCACCCCAGACGTACGCGCTTGCCGATGCGGATGGCGTCGTTGTCCGCGCCGACCACTGTGGACGTGAACCGCAGACCGGGTTGCTCGTCGAGTTCCACGGTGACGACGGGGTACGGCACTGCGTAGTCGACGCCCGGTGCTGGAGGTCCTTGGTGCAGAAAAATCGCCATGAAGATCGTTCCGTCGCCCTGCACCGGCGTCGCCTCGATGTCGAACGACCAGCACTCCGGGCACACAGGTCTTGGCGGCGCGTGCCAGCGACCGCATTCGGCGCACCGGTTCATCAACAGCTGGCGGCGCAGGCGGCCACGGTAGTGCTCGGCGTTGTCGTGCGTGATCGGCTGGCCGGGAAAGCGCTCGACCAACGCCTCGTCAGTAATCGACATTGGGCAACCTTTCAGACCTTTGTCGCGCCCATGTCGAGCGTGAGTTGGGTGCCGGTGACCGTGCGCGACAAGTCCGAGGCAAGCCACACGACGCCGTCGGAGATGTCGTCGGGTTCGGCGAGCACGATCGACGGCAACGCACTTCCGAACGACACGAGATAGTTCGGATGCTCGGTGAGCATGGTGGCGGTATACGGATCCTCGCCCATCGTCGTCGCCACACCCCACGGGTGAATCGAATTCACCCGGATTCCGTATTCGCCAAGCTCGATGGCCGCGCTCTTGGTCAAGCCCACCACGCCGTGCTTGGCTGCACTGTAGTGAGCCTGGCCAGGCAGCGCCTTAAGCCCCGCCACCGAGCTGACCGTGATGATCGATCCGCCGTTGCCAGCCGAGATCATGTGCGGCACAGACACCTTCATCGTGCGCCACACGCCGGTCAGGTTGACGTCGAGCAGTGTCTGCCATTGCTCTTCGGACATTTCCCAGAACCGGCCCCAGTTGCAGATGCCGGCATTGGCGACGACGACGTCGAGTCGACCGCCCAGCCGGTCCACCGCATCACGCACGATCTGATCGAGCGCGGTGAAGTCGCGAACATCGGCAGTCTCCACGACGAACGGACGGCCCACCTCTTCGAGCAGTCGGGCGGTCTCCTTGAGATCCGCTTCGGTTGCTGGCGCGTAGGTCGTATGGGACGACACCACGTCGGCGACGTCGATTGCGATGACAGATGCGCCTTCGCGAGCCAGGCGCACCGAGTGACTGCGGCCCTGTCCACGCGCCGCGCCGGTGACGAATGCGACCTTCCCGTCGAGCAATCCCATGAACCCTCCTCAGTCGATCACTTGTGTGCCAAGCCATTGCTCGTGGCGCTCGAAGTGGTCGGCCGGGCGTTTGACCATGATCGCCTTGGCCGATGCGAGAAGCGTTCCGCTGCCTTTCAATTCGATACGGGCGGACACAAAAGCCTTGCGGCCCTCGCGCTTGTCGATCTGCGCAATACCGATCAGGGGTAGCTCGATGGGCATCGGCTTGTGGAAGACCACTTCCAGAGTGCCCGTAACGGAGAACTCCTTGCGCAGCATCATCGCGTGTCCAACGAGCTCGTCCAAGATCCCCGCGGTCCACCCACCATGCGCGACGTTCGGCCCGCCCTCGCTGTCCTTGGGGCACATCAGATCGCTGACCACGATCCCGTCCGGGCCCAGCGTTTCACGCTGCAGCCCCATCCGGCACCGGTTCAGCTCGTGGCACCCGTGGCAGAGCAGTACCCCTGTCGGTGAGCTGGGCGCATACATCGGTGATCGCGGATCCGACCGATGGACGTGGGCGAGCATCTCCCCCACCGTGGCGCCCGGTTCTTGTGCTGTGTTCGGCATCACGTTACAGTGTAAAGGACCGCGGGTCAGGAAGCCAGCCATGCCTTGCCCGATTAAGAGTGAAAGGCCCCACAGACTTATGACTGAGACCGCTTACGAAGGCCGACTGTTCATCGACGGCGATTTCCGCGAGGCCAAGTCGGGCAACCGGTACGACGTCATCAATCCGGCCGACGAATCAGTCGTGGGCACTGCCGCCGATGCCGGCGCCGACGACGTCTACGACGCGGTGACCGCGGCTCGCCGAGCCGCCGACGAGACGTCGTGGGGCACCGACCACAAGTTCCGGCGGCACTGCCTCGAGCAACTTCAGGCTGGGCTGCGCGCCGAGCTTCCCGAGTTCCGCAAGCTGCTCACCGCCGAAGGGGGCGTGCCCAGCTCGATCATCGAAACCCACGTCGACCGGATGATCGACGGTATGGACTTCTGGAACGACATGACCACGTCGTTCACCTGGGAAGAAGACCTCGGATCCTATGAACTACTCGGGTTGAGAAGCAACCGCCGAGTGCGCTACGAGCCCTACGGCGTGGTCGGCGCCATCACCCCGTGGAACGCCCCGTTCATGACCGCGATCTGGAAGGTCAGCCATTCCCTGGCTACCGGGAATACGGTCGTGCTCAAGAGCGCCCCGGACACCCCGCTGACGGCCGCCAAGATGGCGCAAGTGATCGCCGAGTCAACCGACATCCCGCCGGGCGTGGTGAACATGATCAGCTCGGAGGACAAGGCGATCGCCGGCGACGCCATGACCGGCGATCCGCGGATCAACATGTTCCACTTCACCGGGTCGCCGGGAGTCGGGCAGCGCATCATGGAGCGAGCCGCCAACGGAATCCGCCACGTGGTGTTGGAGCTCGGCGGGAAGTCAGCCAACGTGCTGCTGCCCGACGCCGACCTCGACATGGCCTGCGCCTTCGGCATCGGGATGTGCATGTCCAACAGCGGGCAGGGGTGCGCGATCCCGACCCGCATGGTCGTGCACGCCGACATCTACGACGAAGTGCTTCAGCGGCTCGAAACGTTCGTCGGCATGTTGCCGTGGGGTGACCCCACCGACCCGACGAACGTCGTCGGCCCCATCATCCGCGCCGAGCAGGTGGACCGGATGGAGGGCCTGGTCGATCGCGCCAAGGAGGCCGGTGCGCGCGTGCTGTGCGGCGGCAAGCGCGGCGACCGCGGCGGCAAGGGATTCTGGTATGAGCCGACGGTGGTCGCCGATGTCGACGAGAATGCGGAGATCGCCCAGAATGAGGTGTTCGGGCCAGTTCTTTCAGTGATCCGCTACGAGGGCAACGACGACGAGGCGGTCCGCGTCGCGAACAACAGTCGCTACGGCCTGTCCGGCTATGTGCAATCGCGCGACGAAGACCGCGCCTGGGCAGTGGCGAACCGGCTCAAGGCGGGCACCGTCAACATCAACAACTCCTTCTACCTTTCCCCCGATGCCCCGTTCAGCGGGTGGGGCATCAGCGGTCTCGGCAGCGAGCACGGCATCGCCGGCTTCCGCGACTACCTGCGCTGCAAGACCGTTGCCAGCCCGGCCAAATGACCGACTTCGACTACATCGTCGTCGGCGCCGGCTCGGCCGGCTGCGTACTGGCCAACCGGCTTTCGAAGGACCCCCGCAACCGGGTGCTACTGATTGAAGCCGGCGGCAAGGACACCAACCCGCTGATCCGGGTGCCGAAGGGATTCGGCAAGATGCTGTCAAACCCGAAACTGGCCTGGCAGTACCCGGTCCAGCCGATCGGGCCGTCGCACAAGGTCGAGCAGTGGGCCAGGGGGCGGGTGCTGGGCGGGTCGAGCGCCATCAACGGGATGGTCTACAACCGCGGCAGCGCAGCCGATTACGACGGGATCGTCGAACTAGGCAACCCGGGTTGGGGATGGAACGAGATACTCCCCATCTTCCGCTCGATCGAGAATCATCAGCTCGGCGCCAACCGCATGCGCGGAGCCGATGGGCCGCTTGACATTTCGGTCGACTCCGATTTACCCGAAATCTGCGCTGACTTCCTCGAGTCCGGCGCCAAGCAAGGCTGGTCGGTTACAGACGACGCAAATGGCAACGACGAAGAACGGATCGGGTCAGCGCCACGGACCATCAAGAACGGCAGGCGAGTCAGTGCCGCCCGGGCATTTCTGCGGCCGATCCGGCAGCGCCCGAACCTGACGATCGCGGTCAACACCACGGTGACTCGCGTGCTGTTCGAAGGCGACAAGGCCGTCGGTGTCGAGGCGACAACGGCCAAGGGAGCCCGCAAGAGCTACACCGCGGGACGGGAAACGATCCTGTCACTTGGCGGCATTGCTACACCGAAACTGCTGCAGCTCTCCGGAATCGGCGAGCGCTCGCTCTTGCGGAGCCTAGGCATCGACACCATGGTGGACAGCCCGAATGTCGGCCAGCGCATGCGGGAGCACCGCTGCTTTGCGATCCAGTTCCGGCTCAACCGAAGGGCCGGTTACAACCACCAGCTCGCCACCCCCGCGCAGCAGGCGGTGACGGGCATGAAATACCTTCTGACGCACAAGGGTCCGCTGTCGACACCGGCCTACGATGTGATCGGGTTTTTCAAGACCTCGCCCGATGAGCCACGCCCGAACGCCCAGTTGCTGATGGCGCCATTCTCGGCCGCGCCGTATGAAGCTGGGAAAGAACTTGGGCTAGAGCGGGAGCCGGGCATCCAGGCCATCGGCTACGTGTTGCGGCCCGACAGCGAAGGGTCCGTGTCCATCACGTCGGCGGACCCGGGTGCGCCGTTGGACATCGACCCCAATTTCCTTGTCACACAGCATGATCGGCGGGCTTTCGGCTCGGCGTTCAGGATGATGCGTGAGCTGTTCGCCCAGTCGCCGATCGCCGACTATCTGGTATCCGAGGTGTCCCCCGGTACGGATGTCGCCACCGATGACGAGATCGTCGATGCCGCGCTGGACAAGGGCTATTGCGGCTACCACGCGGTGGGCACGTGCGCCATGGGGCCGAACGACGACGATGTCGTAGACTCCTCGCTGCGGGTACGCGGCGTACACAACCTGCGCGTGATGGACTGCTCGGTGATGCCGACCATGGTGTCGGGCAACCTCAATGGGCCCGCGATGGCCATGGCCTGGCGCGCAGCCGACCTGATCCTCGAGAGCCGGTAGCGCTTGGTAGTGGTCCCGTTTGAGCGGCCAGGAGGCCAGCGTTGTTCAACCTGCGTAGCCACCTTGTTCAGCGCCTGAGACACCTTCCGCCGCCACTGACGAGGGACCTTGTCGTGGAACGCGATCTGCCGGTGCCAATGCGCGATGGGCATCTTCTGCTCGCTGACCGATGGGCTCCCAGGTCCGGGGCTGACAACTTGCCGACCGCGCTCATCCGCACTCCGTACGGCAGGGCGGGCCTGATGGACGACCTGTTGTCCAGGCCGCTGGCCGAGCGCGGATTCCAGGTGCTGATCCAGAGCACACGGGGAACATTCGGCTCCGGTGGAGTGTTCGATCCGCTCCGTGCCGAGCGCGAGGACGGTCTGGACACCCTGGATTGGGTCATCAAGCAGGCATGGTTCGACGGGTCGCTCATGTTGTACGGGGCCAGCTACATGGGACAGGTCCAGTGGGCGGTGGCCGACCGGCTGCCGCCGCAAGTCAAGGCGATGATTCCGTCAATTTCCGAGTCGGCGTTGACGCGCGAGTTTCTGCGCCACGACGGATTCTCGTTGGAGGTACCGTTCCGCTGGGGCATCCAGGTCGCCCTCCAGGAACGTCGTTGGGCGCTAGCGCGCCTGCTCGTGGAGAGCCGACGTCACCACCGAGCCCTGTTCACGTTGCCGCTCAACACCGCCGACGTCGCCGCCCTCGGTCATCGCTCCGAATACATTCAAAACGTTCTCACCCATGACGCCGACTCGTCGTACTGGGCGGGACTCGACAACAGCCAGGGGGTGAGTGAGATTGCCGTGCCGGTCAGTTCGATCGCCGGCTGGTACGACATCTTCCTTCCCGGCCAGCTGCGCGACCACCGAGTGCTGCAGGCGACCGGGCAGGCCGTCCGCCTCACGGTCGGCCCGTGGACGCATATGTCCTTGTCCGCTGAATCCACGGCGCTCAACGAGGCCCTCGACTTCGGGCTGACGCACTCGCGCGGCCAAAGTCCGCCGGACCGCGCGCCGGTGCGCCTTTACGTCATGGGAGAGGAGAAGTGGCGCGACTTCCCGTCCTGGCCGCCGCCCGGATACCACCCGCAGCGTCTGCATCTCCAGCCTGGGGCAGGCCTGTCGAGCGATGCGCCCGCAGAGTCGGATCCGGACAACTATCGCTACGACCCCGCCGATCCGACACCGGCGGTCGGTGGGGTGCGCCTCGCGTTCGGGGTCAGGGCAGGCCGGTTGGAAAACACGAAGCTCGAGGCGCGGTCCGACGTGCTCTGCTACACGACGGCCACGCTCGAGAACCATGTCGAGGTGATCGGCGATGTCAGCGCGGAGATCTGGTTCCGTTCCAGCCTGCCCTACGCCGACGTGTTCGTCCGGCTATGCGATGTGGACCCGCGGGGACGTTCGTACAACGTGTGCGACGGCCTGATCAGTCTGACCGGTGCCGATGAAATCACCTGCGCGACTGTGCAATTGTGGCCAACCGCCTACCGGTTCGCCCGCGGGCACCGCATCCGGATCCAGGTTTCCAGCGGCGCGTTCCCACGCTACAACCGCAACCCCGGCACGGGCGAGCCCAGGACCATAGCCACAACACTGCGCGCCGCAGATCAGAAGGTGTTCCACGACCTCGCACACCCGTCGGCGGTCATTCTTCCAATCCGGCTGGCCGACTAGCGCCTTGCGTACGAGAACTTGGCCGGTAGAACGCTTGACTTCAATGGTGAACAATGTTTACTATACGGCGTATGGCTGGAAGACCGAGGGTCCGCGCGGAGCGTCTTGACGAGCAGACCATCGTTGACGCCGCGCTAGAGATCGCGCGACACCGGGTGGCCGACCTGACGATGCGCTCGGTCAGCGACAAGTTGCAGGTATCGGTCGGTGCGTTGTACAAGCACATTGGTGGACGCGACGAATTGATTGCCCTTGTGGTCGAACGGATCCTGAGTCAGGCGCCGCCGATGTCTCCGGACGGAGGCGACGGCTGGCTGGCGTTGCGGGCTCAGGTATTGGGACTGGGGGCTCTGGTCGATCAATATCCAGGACTTGATGAGATCATCATCGCCCACTCACCAAATTCGCCCACGGCCAACGAGCTTCGCCGCGTCGGCGTTGCCGCACTTACCAACCAAGGCCTTACGGCCGATGAGGCTTTTGGGGTCTACCGGGCCGTCACCTACCTGTGGCTCGGATCGCGGGTGGCGGTGCGCGGCCGGGCGCGCAACAAGACGGACATCGACACTTTCGCTCAAGCACTCGACATCCTGCTGACAGGTCTGAAGCAGCAAATCACCGAATCGTCGCAACGGCAGAACATTTCGAAGGAGGCATTGTGAAGTCACGAATGGCCGGAGTCATCGGCTTTTTCATCCTGGCGGCGCTGTGGGCGGCCACCATCTTGACCGTTCAGGCATTCCAGGTAATCCACTACCGCTAGGGGTAATCGTGCATGACATAGTCCTTCTCGTCGGCATGGTCGTCGCCGACATCGCAATCCTGACCGTGTGGTGGTTCCTGGGTAGCCGCCTCGTTCCAGCCGAGCAAGCTCCGGCGTCGGCGAACGGTGAAACCGAAAAGGGTGTCCGGACACTACACAAGGTTCTGACCTACGTCTGCTTCTTTCTGCTGGCAGGTCTGATCATCGAATGCGTGGCGATGTTCCCGGCGATACTAGTGAGGTTCGGATGGTCATAAAGGATTCATTGCAGGCAGCTGATGCGACACCGGATGTTGCGGAACAGAAGTCACGCTGGGTAGAGCCGGCCGATGGCTGGCTGGCTGCGGGCGTATTGCTCTGTGGGACAATGCTCCTCGGTCCGTTCGGGGCGATACCGCTGATCATTGGGCTGGTCAAGTTGCGGCGCTCGGTCAAGGCAGGCACCAATGTGCGTCCATGGGCGGCGACCGTCATCGGTACCTTCTGCATGATCGACGGGATGATCAACTTCCTCCCGTGGTCGATGGATACGTTCGCGCACAACACCGTGCTCGGTGAGACCTTCATTACGGGTTATGGACGCTTCTTCGACGGTGCGTTCTACCTGAATTACAACAGCGAGGCACTGGGCGGCGTCGCCAACCATGCCGAAAAGATGTGGCAGTTCCTGGCGGTGTTCATCTTGATGCCAATGCGCACGGTCAGCGCATGGGCGTTCCTACAGATGAAGACCTGGGGCCTGCATTTCATGAAAATCTCGGGCTGGCTGTATCTGTTCCTTTGGGTGGGCTACACCATGGCAATGAGTCAGGACTTCTCGGTGCGGATGGCCAACTCCGAATTGGGCTTGGGGTGGTGGCTATTCAACCTGTTCTACCTGTCACCGATGTTCGTGCTGCCCTATCTCTACACCGTCGACAAACGCCAATGGAACCGCTGACGCGCGAAAACCACTGACCAAGCGGCGACGTCGCCTCATCGCGACTCAAAGAACCGCCGCACAGTGCTCTCCGACCACCCGGTGAAGGGCGTATCGCGAACGATTTTCCCGATGCGTCAATCAGTTCGAACTCCGCAAAGGTGCAGGCTCTCTGGTGAGCGACGACATGAAGTACCTCACTGGGGCCACCATCATGCTCGAGGGGGGCCAGGTCATTCAACGCTGAGCAGTCGGTGACCTACGTGTTCAGACGCCGAAAGGCCCTCCACTGCTTCGGATCCCAGACGTCTTGGTCCTCGGCGTAGGCGACGTGGCCGTCGTACTCCCACCGCATCAGGCTTTGATGTACGAGCATCGACGGATAGATGAGGTTGGTGTACCGGGTCAAGGGTTCACCGTGGGCGGTGACGACGCGACCCAGTTCGTCGACGACCTCGATGTCGACCGCCGTGAGGATCCCGTCCGACCCTCGTTCGACGTGCCTGCGTCCCCCGATGGCGCGGCTCCACTGCCCGTCTCGGATGACGAAACCCATGACGACGCGGTCTACCTCCTCGATGTCCATCGAGAGACCGAGGAAGCCGTCCTCGGTCGAGGAGAAGGCGTAGTCGTAGCCGGCCTTGACGCCGCGAAGGTCTGGGCGCCGACCCCATGAGCGGTCACGCATCAGTATCGCGTCGACTGCCATCTCCTCACCGTGCAGCACGAGAGTGCCCGTCACGCGTCCCGGTTGGTCGACGTGGTACGCCCCGGTGAAAGGCGGCCGCGGCTTGGGAATGGTCAGTAGGGGCTGCGAGATGGCTTCGAATCGAAGGTCTGCCTTCACCTCGTCGTTCGTGATTCCAAAGGCGAAGCATCGATTGGGTTCCAATTGGCGCAGAAACATTCCGTTGCGCAATTCGGCATTGCGCATGTCGAGGTCGTCGGACAGCGGGAGGTGATGGTGATGCGACTGGAAGGGAATTTCCCACGGTGCACTACCCGTGTCGTCGAAGACCGTGACGCCACCACCGATCGAATGGTGCAGTGGCCGGAGGTACAGGTAGTAATTCCCGAAGAGTCGACGCTCGGGCACGGCGAAGGTGAACCAGAAGGTCTCGGTCCACCAGCCGTCGGCAGCAGGAGGTGGCGTGTGCAACGTGTCGTCGACGCTGCTCAATCGGAACGCCGAAGGCTCGGTCACGTCTTCGCCTCAGAAGTGGGGAAGCGGCGTGGACGCCATGGGACCGAGCAACTCGGCCATTCTGATCGTCTCCCGCTGCACGTGACGCCCGAGGTAGGCCAATGTCGCGGCGTCGTCGACGGCCTCGGCGTCGAGTCGGGACGCCAGTAGTACCCGTCCCGCTGCCCCGCTACCGACGTCCGAACCGAGCAGGGTCGACAACTCGTCGACCTCCTGATGCTCGATCGGGACGTCGTAGCGCTCGCCGCGCTGCAGGTGGCGGACGGTCCGCAGCGCTGCCTTCGTCTGACCGATCTGCGCAGCATCGGTCAACGTCGGAAGGAGTCGCTCCCGCAGGGTGGTGCGCACGAAGGCCAGAGACCCGTCGCGCTCGGCCTCCGTCGGCGGCAGCGGCTCGAGCGCGACCTTCTCCACGGGAGTGCCCGACAACATGTGGAGTGCTTCGACGACGAGCCGCCCGTGAAATGCCGGCCCGCTCACCATGATCGGGTACTGCGGGTCGTCCTGCCCCTTGGCCCGCACCACGTCACCGGCGATGAGAACCTTTAGCATCGCGCCCACCGCGCCGTGCCAGATGCGCGTCCGGTCGAACGGCAGGCCGCTGGCTTCGGAATAGACGTCGAAGCGGCGTCGAAGATCGCCGAAGGGAAACAGCAGTGAGCGTGCCACGATCCAGCCGAGGTCCTCGTACGGGTCACCGAGGTGAGACAGTTCCCAGTCGACGACGGCGGTCACGACGCCGTGATGCTGGACGAAGTTGCCGGGACCGGTGTCGCCTTGGACGAGTACGGTTCGTCGAACGTCGTCGGATGCGTTGCGGCGCAACCAGTTGCACGCGTAGGTGACGACGGGATTGGCGGGCGCGTGCGCCTCGTGAAACGCCTGCCAGTGATCGACGTCGAGCGTCGCGTGCTCCCGTGCCGTGGTGGGTTGAGCCATTGGGGGCAGGTCGAGTGTCGACGGGTCGAGCGCGTGCAGGTCCGCGACATGGCGCATGAAGGCGTCGCAGCAAGTTTCGCGCGCGTCGTCGTCGAGGGCACTCAAGTCATCGGTGCCTGGTACTCGCTGGGCAGCGACCAGACTGTTCGCCCGGTCCACGCCGTAGATGGCGGGCACGGGGACCGGCGTCGGTGCGAGCGCTGCATAGATTGCCGTTTCCCGCTGGCCGTCGCCATAGATCTGCAACGTGTCACGCGTACGGCGGACGATCACGGGAAGTACGTCACCGTCCCTGTTGACGTCGACGGCCCAACTGGCACGCGTTCCGGCGACGATCGGTGTCAGCGAGAGGATTTCACCTCCGATGACGTCATTCAGCCAGCGTTCCAGTCGGACTCGGAAGACTGGATCATCGGAGCGGTTGAGCAGCGCATCGTTGCCTGGCGTGCCCGTCCGTGCCTCAGTAGTGCTCACTGACAACCCCATTCGGTAGTGAACACTGTTTACCACGCCGCCTCGCCAGCGCACAAGGCCGGACCGTCATAATGAGCCATGCCCAGGTCTCGGCCACAGGTGCCGCTCAGCCAGGAGCGGATCGTGGAGACCGCCTTGTCGATGGCTCGACGTTCCGGAACGCCGCCGGGAATGCGGGACCTCGCCATCGAGCTCGAGGTGACGCCGGGAGCGCTCTATCGTCACGTCGAGGGGCAGGCACAGCTGGTCGCGCTCGTGATCGACGCCGTGATGCGCCACGTGGCGATGCCCGCCGAGGACGAGGCGTCCGACCCGTGGGAACGTATCCGCCTCCACGTTCGATCACTTACGTCCGTGCTCGACGATCACCCCGGACTCGACCGCATCATCGCCGGCCACGCGGATGACAGCGCTGCGGCGCGGTTGCGCCAACGATGGCTCGTCAAGCAACTCGAGCAAGGGGGGCTCTCAGCTGCCGACGCCCGCAGATCGTACGGCGTTCTGACCATGTACTGGTTGGGTTCTCGCCAACCACCACG
>Ga0075369_10000388_pt1 | contig 13274 bp, 12 predicted proteins | sample EndMethybrTD3034_FD_71400 | JGI IMG/M metagenome (GOLD analysis project Ga0075369, IMG submission 71400) | Populus endosphere microbial communities from Tennessee, USA - Endosphere MetaG P. TD hybrid TD303-4 | ecosystem: Host-associated > Plants > Roots > Endosphere | place: USA: Tennessee...
CCCCTGGCGCGAGTAATGCCGGCAGCGGTAAGTGGGACGCCCTGTGGGATCCCACACTGCCGGCGATTCCGAGCGCGTTCGTCAGCGGTGATCCGATCGCGATCATCAATACGATCCTTGGCTACGCGTCGACGTCGGCACAGGTGACCCAGCAGATGGGCCACAACTTCCTGCAGAAGCTCGGCCTCGTCCCGACGCCAACCGGCTACACCAACGGCGCGATTCCCCGCGTCTACGGCAGGCAGGCCACCGAGTACGTCATCAACCGCGGCCTCGCCGTGAGGGGCACGCCCTACTCGTGGGGTGGCGGCAACGCCGCCGGTGCCAGCCGCGGAATCGACTCCGGCGCAGGCACGGTCGGCTTCGACTGCTCAGGCCTGATGCTCTACATGTTCGCGGGCGTCGGCATCAAGCTCGACCACTACTCGGGCTCCCAGTACAACGCGGGCCAAAAGATCCCGTCCTCGCAGATGCGTCGCGGCGACATGATCTTCTACGGCCCGAACGCCAGCCAGCACGTCGCGATGTACCTCGGCGACGGCCAGATGCTCGAGGCTCCCTACACGGGGTCCGTGGTGAAGGTCTCGCCCGTGCGCACCAGCGGCATGACCCCCTACGTGACCCGATTGATTGAATGGTGATTCTTCTGCGCCGCATTGCAATTGCACTACTTGTGGCTGCCGGGCTGGTGCTTGGCCTTGCCGCGCCTGCGATGGCCGACCCCGACGACGGGCAATGGGATCCGACGCTGCCGAAACTGATCAGTTCAGGCGCGCCTGGTGACCCGCTGGCCATCGCGAACGCATCGCTGGCGGCCACCACGCAGGCCACCCAGGCCACCATGGACCTGGGCCGAAAGTTCTTGAGCAGCTTGGGACTCGGTCCCGCTCCGAGCGCGGGCGTCGCGCCGGGCCGGGTGCGTGGACCGCAGGCGATCGAGTACGTGATCCGCCGCGGCGCATCCCAGATGGGCGTGCCGTATTCGTGGGGCGGCGGAAAGCCGACCGGCCCCACCACGGGCATCGACTCCGGTGCCAACACCGTCGGGTTCGACTGCTCCGGGTTCACCCAGTTCTCGTTCGCTGGCGTCGGCGTGCTGATTCCCAAGTACTCCGGCGACCAGTACAACACCGGACGCAAGGTGCCGGTGTCGCAGGCCAAGCGCGGCGACTTGTTGTTCTGGGGCCCGGGCGGCAGCCAGCACGTCGCCATGTATCTCGGCGGCGGTCAGATGCTGGAGGCGTCTGGCAGCGCAGGCAAGGTCACCGTGAGTCCGGTCCGGCGAGGCGGCCTGCAGCCGTATGCCGCCCGGATGATCGAATCCTGAGCTGGGCCTGAGTGAATCCTGAGCAGTTCTGTTGAATGCGCGTCGACCAGGCGACACTTCGCTGGGCAACGTCGACGGATTCCGAACCGCCTGGAATAGTTGACGGCGAGCGGGTGGCCAACGCCGGCCGACGCAGTTGCGACCAGCGGCTTAATAGATGTGGAAGGACCGTTAATGACGTCACCGAGTGGGCCGCCCCAGGGCTCTGGAGGATATTCCGGACAGGCTCCGACCCAGGGTTACGCCCCCGGCACCCACGCCGCGCCGCCGAACAACGGAGGCCTGCAGCAAGAGGTGCACACGCTGGAGCGCGCCATCTTCGAGGTCAAGCGGATCATCGTCGGCCAGGACCAGCTGGTCGAGCGGATGCTGGTCGGCCTGCTCGCCAAGGGGCATGTGCTGCTAGAGGGTGTTCCCGGTGTGGCCAAGACGCTGGCGGTCGAGACGTTCGCCAAGGTCGTCGGCGGTACGTTCGCGCGCATCCAGTTCACCCCTGACCTGGTGCCCACCGACATCGTCGGCACCAGGATCTACCGGCAGGGCAAGGAGGAGTTCGACATCGAACTCGGCCCGGTGGTGGTCAACTTCCTGCTCGCGGACGAGATCAACCGTGCGCCTGCCAAGGTGCAGTCGGCGCTGCTCGAGGTCATGGCCGAGCGCAAGATCTCGATCGGCGGCAAGACGTTCCCACTGCCCGCGCCGTTCCTGGTGATGGCAACCCAGAACCCGATCGAGCAGGAGGGCGTGTACGCCCTGCCGGAGGCGCAGCGCGACCGCTTCCTGTTCAAGCTCAACATCGACTACCCGACGCCCGAGGAAGAGCGCGAGATCGTTTACCGGATGGGCGTCAAGCCGCCTGAGCCGAAGCAGATCCTCGCCCCTGGTGACCTGCTGCGGCTGCAGGACGTCGCGTCCAACAACTTCGTCCACCACGCGCTCGTCGACTACGTGGTCCGCATCGTCACCGCGACCCGCCATCCCGAGAAGTTCGGCATGCCCGACGCCAAGGCGTGGATCGCCTACGGCGCCTCGCCGCGCGCCTCACTGGGCATCATCGCGGCGTCGCGGGCGCTCGCCTTGGTGCGCGGCCGCGACTACGTGGTCCCGCAGGACGTTGTCGAGGTCATTCCCGACGTGCTGCGGCATCGGCTCGTGCTGACCTATGACGCACTGGCCGACGAGATCTCCGCCGAGACGGTGATCAACAGGATCATGCAGACGGTAGCCCTGCCGCAGGTGAATGCGATTCCGCAGCAAGGTCATTCGGTGCAGCCGGTGATGCCCGCCGCAGCGGCCGCGGCCAGCGGTCGGTGATAGCGCTCTGTGACTACGTCCAGACGCACCGTTGACCTGCCCTCACTGAAGCGCGGGGAGATCCGTGACCCCGCGCTGACGGCGGCGTTGCGCAAGCTGGAGCTGACGGTGCGCCGCAAACTCGACGGCGTGCTGCACGGTGACCACCTCGGCCTGCTGCCAGGCCCGGGATCGGAGCCGGGGGAGTCGCGGATCTACCAGCCCGGCGACGACGTGCGCCGGATGGACTGGGCGGTCACCGCGCGCACCAACCACCCGCACGTGCGTCAGATGATCGCCGACCGCGAGCTGGAGACCTGGCTGGTGATCGACATGTCGGCCAGCCTGGACTTCGGCACCACCGGTTGCGAGAAGCGCGACCTCGCGGTGGCGGCGGCGGCAGCGATCACGTTCCTCAACAGCGGGGGTGGCAACCGGATCGGCGCGATCATCGCCAACGGCGACTCCGTGCGGCGGGTCCCGGCGTTGTCGGGCCGGATGCACGAACAGGAAATGCTGCGCACCATTGCCACCATGCCCAAGGCGCCCACGGGCGTGCGCGGCGACCTGGCGGCCGCGATCGACGCATTGCGCCGGCCGGAGCGGCGCCGCGGTATGGCGGTGATCATCAGCGACTTCCTAGGGCCGATCAACTGGATGCGTCCGTTGCGGGCCATCGCCGGGCGTCACGAGGTGCTCGGCATCGAGGTCCTCGACCCGCGCGACGTGGAATTGCCACCCGTCGGCGACGTCATCCTGCAGGACACCGAATCCGGCGTCACCCGCGAGTTCACCATCGACGAGCAGCTGCGGTCCGACTTCGAGAAGGCCGCGGCCGCGCATCGTGCCGAGGTGGCGCGAACGCTGCGCCGCTGCGATGCGCCCCTGCTCTCGCTGCGCACCGACCGGGACTGGATCGCCGACGTCGTCCGCTTTGTCGCCAGCCGCCGCCGTGGAGCCTTGGCGGGGCGGTAGTAGCCAACAACTGAAATGATAAGTGCCACATGACTTTACCGTTGCTCGGACCGATGACGCTGTCGGGATTCGAACACGCTTGGTTCTTCCTTTTCCTGCTCGTGGTCCTTGGGCTTGTTGGGCTCTACATCGTCGTGCAGCTGGCCCGGCACAAGCGGATGCTGCGCTTTGCGAACATGGAGCTACTGGAAAGCGTTGCGCCCAAACGCCCCTCGCGCTGGCGTCACCTGCCCGCGATCCTGCTGGTGTTGTCGCTGCTGCTGTTCACGGTCGCGATGGCCGGCCCAACGAACGACGTCCGGATCCCACGCAACCGTGCGGTCGTGATGTTGGTCATCGACGTGTCGCAATCCATGCGGGCCACCGACGTGTCCCCGAGCCGGCTGGCCGCGGCCCAGGAAGCGGCCAAGCAGTTCGCCGACCAGCTCACGCCCGGCATCAATCTCGGCCTGATCGCTTACGCAGGCACCGCCACCGTGCTGGTGTCTCCGACGACGAACCGCGACGCCACCAAGGCCGCGATCGACAAGCTGCAACTGGCGGACCGCACCGCGACCGGTGAGGGCATCTTCACCGCGCTACAGGCCATCGCCACCGTCGGCGCCGTGATCGGTGGTGGTGACGAACCGCCACCGGCGCGCATCGTGCTGATGTCCGACGGCAAGGAGACCGTGCCGTCGAACCCGGACAACCCCAAGGGCGCCTACACCGCAGCGCGCACCGCCAAGGATCAAGGCGTGCCGATATCGACGGTGTCGTTCGGAACGCCGTACGGCTACGTCGAGATCAACGACCAGCGCCAGCCCGTGCCGGTCGACGACGAGATGCTCAAGAAGATCGCCGAACTGTCCGGTGGTGAGGCCTACACGGCGTCCAGCCTCGAGCAGCTCAAAGAAGTCTTCACGAACCTCCAGGAGCAGATCGGCTACGAGACCCGCAAGGGCGACGCAAGCGCGGGCTGGCTGCGGCTGGGTGCTCTGGTGCTGGCGCTGGCGGCGCTGGCCGCGCTGCTGATCAACCGTCGTCTGCCCAACTAAGGCGATTTCTTAAGAATGTGCCCGAGGCACTAAGTTGGCGTTCATGACTGTGACCGATACGGAAGGCCAGACCGCTGGCTGCCGTCCGCCCTTCGTCTCCCGGTCGGTGCTCGTGACCGGCGGTAACCGGGGCATCGGGCTTGCGATCGCCCAGCGGCTCGCGGAAGACGGTCACAAGGTCGCCGTCACCCACCGCGGGTCCGGTGCCCCCGCGGGCCTGTTCGGGGTGCAGTGTGATGTCACCGACAACGAGGCCGTCGATCGCGCCTTCAAGGAGGTCGAGGAGCACCAGGGCGCAGTCGAGGTGCTGGTGTCCAACGCAGGCATCTCCCAGGACGCGTTCCTCATCCGGATGACCGAGGAGCGCTTCGAGAACGTCATCAACGCCAACCTCACCGGTGCGTTCCGGGTGGCCCAGCGGGCCTCGCGCAGCATGCAGCGCAAGCGCTTCGGCCGGATCATCTTCATCGGCTCGGTCTCGGGTATGTGGGGCATCGGCAATCAATCGAACTACGCCGCCGCCAAGGCCGGGCTGATCGGTATGGCCCGCTCGATTTCACGCGAGCTGTCCAAGGCTGGCGTCACCGCGAACGTGGTGGCTCCCGGTTACATCGACACCGAAATGACCAGGGCTTTGGATGAACGCATCCAGGAGGGTGCGCTGGAGTTCATCCCGGCCAAGCGCGTCGGCACCGCCGCGGATGTCGCCGGGGCGGTCAGCTTCCTGGCGTCCGAGGACGCCAGCTACATCGCCGGTGCGGTGATTCCGGTCGACGGCGGCATGGGCATGGGCCACTAAGAGAGAGAAGGACTTCACACATGGCAGGGCTACTCGAAGGCAAGCGGATCCTCGTCACGGGGATCATCACCGACTCATCGATCGCCTTCCACATCGCGAAGGTCGCGCAGGAGGCGGGCGCGGAGCTGGTGCTGACCGGTTTCGACCGGATGAAGCTGATCCAGCGCATCGCCGACCGGCTGCCGGAGAAGGCGCCGCTGCTCGAACTCGACGTGCAGAACGAGGAGCACCTCGCGTCGCTGGCCGACCGGGTGACCGAGGTGATCGGGGAGGGCAACAAGCTCGACGGCGTCGTGCACTCGATCGGCTACATGCCGCAGACCGGCATGGGCATCAATCCGTTCTTCGACGCGCCGTACGAGGATGTCGCCAAGGGCATCCACATCTCGGCGTACTCGTACGCCTCGCTGGCCAACGCGCTGCTGCCGATCATGAATCCCGGCGGCGGCATCGTCGGCATGGACTTCGATCCCACCCGCGCGATGCCCGCCTACAACTGGATGACCGTGGCCAAGAGCGCGCTCGAGTCGGTCAACCGATTCGTCGCGCGGGAGGCAGGCAAGTTTGGGGTGCGGTCGAATCTCGTTGCCGCCGGGCCGATCCGGACTCTCGCGATGAGCGCCATCGTCGGCGGCGCCCTCGGCGAGGAGGCCGGCGCCCAGATGCAGCTGCTCGAAGAAGGCTGGGATCAGCGCGCGCCGATCGGCTGGAACATGAAGGATCCGACGCCGGTCGCAAAGACGGTGTGCGCGTTGCTGTCCGATTGGCTGCCCGCGACCACCGGCACCATCATCTACGCCGACGGCGGCGCCAGCACGCAGTTGCTCTAAATGAATTTCGACGCCCTTCTGCTCCTGTCGTTCGGCGGGCCGGAGGCGCCCGAACACGTGATGCCGTTCCTGGAGAACGTGACTCGCGGCCGCGGCATCCCGCGCGAACGGCTGGCCGACGTCGCGGAGCACTACCTCCACTTCGGAGGCGTCTCGCCGATCAACGGCATCAACCGCGAGTTGATCGCACAGCTGCAGCGCGAGACCGAGCTGCCCGTCTACTTCGGCAACCGCAACTGGGAACCCTACGTCGAGGACACCGTCGCTGCCATGCGCGACAACGGGATTCGCCGGGCGGCCGTATTCACCACCTCGGCGTGGGCTGGCTACTCCAGCTGCACCCAGTACGTCGAGGACATTGCGAGAGCCCGGACAGCTGCCGGTGACGGCGCGCCGGAACTGGTCAAATTGCGCCAGTACTTCGATCATCCGCTGTTCGTGGAGATGTTCACCGAAGCGATTGGTGCGGCCGCGCAGACCGTGCCCGAAGGCGCGCGCCTGGTTTTCACCGCGCATTCCATTCCGGCGGCTGCCCTATCGCGCTGTGGCCCAGACCTGTACCGCCGCCAAGTGGGGTACGCGTCGGGCTTGGTCGCCGCGGCGGCCGGTTATGACGAGTACGACCAGGTGTGGCAGTCACGGTCTGGGCCGCCGCAGGTGCCGTGGTTGGAGCCCGACATCGCCGACCACCTGACGACGCTCGCCGAAGCCGGCACCAAGGCGGTGATCGTCTGCCCGATCGGGTTCGTCGCCGACCACATCGAGGTGGTCTGGGACCTCGATCACGAACTACGGCAGCACGCGCAGGACCTGGGCATCGCGTTCGCACGGGCGGCCACGCCCAACGCTGATCCGCGGTTCGCGCGGCTGACCGCCGACCTGATCGACGAGCTCCGCAACCACCGAGACCCGGCTCGGGTGCCGGGCCCGGATGCGCCACCGCTACAAGGCTTTTCGGTCAACGGGGTGGTGTGCACGCCGAACTGCGGCTAGCCCCAAGGGGTATTGCTAGGCCTGCCACGCCGAGTGCAGGATCGCGCTGACCGCGGCCATCCGCGCCGAACGCACCACCCCGGAAAGCGGGCGCAGCGCTTCGCTGGCGATCTGCACCTCCGATGACGTCTGCAACCCGATCGGGATCAGCCCCGAGCTGACCGTGATGATCGCGTCGATGTGCGCGGCGTTCTCCAGCACCCGCACGGCCCGCGACGGAGCATGGTCGGGCACCTGGTGTCCCCGGGTACCTTCGAGCACCTGCTCGACGAGCCCGCGCGGATCGGCCACGTCGGTGCCGGCGGCGCGGATGGCGCCCAATGCGTCCGCCGCGGATTGGACGGCTGAACGCAGCGCGTACTCCGCCTCGCCGAGGTCGAGGTATTCGGGAGTCGGCGCGCCAGGTAGTGAATAGACCGTCCACGACAGCGCGGTCGGCTCCGGCTCGAAGTCGGACTCGTCCTCTAGTTCGTCGTACTCGAAGTCCGGGACCAAGCCGATCGCGGCGGAATGATCACGGCCGACGAGGATCGCCTCACCCGCGGTGATCGCGTCGCGCTGGAGCTGAGTGCCCGCGGGGAGCCCACGGACGTCGCCGGGGACGGGCAGCACCACGCCGATGGCCGGTGCCGAGAGGCCCGAACCGGCCGCGGTGCGCAGGGTCTGCAGCATCGAGACCGCGCCCGCGTCGTTCAGGTCCGGCCACGGCAACCCGGTGCGGCCTGCGGCTACCGAGTCGTAGGCGGTTACGGAATGCCTTGGCGCCCATTGCGATAGCGCATCGAGGACGTCGTCGGGCGCGGCGGCACCTGCGAGCCAGGCGTTGGCCCATACCGACAAGGAGACACTGGGGCACCACATGATGCTCGCAGTGTAGTAGTTAGCCGCTCATTGGGTCGGCTACGCGATAGGGTGGCCGCATGCCTGTTGCGCTGATCTGGCTAATCGCGGCACTGGCCCTCGCCGGGGCCGAGGCGTTGACCGGCGACCTGTTCCTGTTGATGCTCGGCGGCGGGGCCCTTGCCGCGGCTGGATCGAGTCTGGTCTTCGACGACCTGTGGGTTCAGGGGGCGGTTTTCCTCGTGGTCTCGATCCTGATGTTGGCGGTGGTGCGGCCGGTGCTGCGACGGCATTTCACGTCGGGCGAGGGTATGCCCGAACCGGCCAAGGCGCTGGAGGGCAAGAGCGCACTGGTGCTCGACCGGGTGGCGCGCCATGAAGGCCAGGTGAAACTTGACGGCGAAATCTGGACGGCGCGGCCGGCCAACGACAACGATGTCTACGAACCGGGCGACCACGTCACCGTCGTGCACATAGACGGCGCGACTGCCGTCGTCCAAAAAGTCGTCTAGAGAAGTCTGGGCAACGAGGGAAGGAAGCCGTCATGGATGGTGCTATCGCCGGCCTGGTCCTGGTGGGAGTGCTGGTGGTGTTCGCCGCCATCATCGTGGCCAAGTCGATCGCGCTGATCCCGCAGGCCGAGGCCGCGGTGATCGAACGGCTGGGCCGGTACAGCAAGACCGTGTCGGGTCAGCTCACGTTGCTGCTTCCCTTCGTCGACAAGATCCGGGCGCGGGTGGACCTGCGCGAGCGCGTGGTGTCATTCCCGCCGCAGCCGGTGATCACCGAGGACAACCTGACGGTCAACATCGACACCGTCGTGTACTTCCAGGTCACCAACCCGCAGGCGGCGGTGTACCAGATCAGCAACTACATCGTCGGCGTCGAGCAGCTGACCACCACCACGCTGCGCAACGTCGTTGGCGGCATGACGCTGGAGCAGACGCTGACGTCGCGCGACCAGATCAATGGACAGCTGCGCGGCGTGCTCGACGAAGCCACCGGCCGCTGGGGTCTTCGCGTCGCCCGCGTCGAGCTGCGCAGCATCGACCCTCCGCCGTCGATCCAGGATTCGATGGAAAAGCAGATGCGCGCGGACCGCGAGAAGCGCGCGATGATCCTGACTGCCGAGGGCAGCCGCGAGGCGGCGATCAAGCAGGCGGAGGGCCAGAAGCAGGCCCAGATTCTGTCCGCCGAGGGTGCAAAGCAGGCGGCGATCCTGGCCGCCGAGGCCGACCGGCAGTCGCGGATGCTGCGCGCACAGGGTGAACGCGCGGCGTCCTACCTGCAGGCACAGGGCCAGGCCAAGGCGATTGAGAAGACCTTTGCCGCGATCAAGAGGGGCAGGCCGACCCCGGAGATGCTGGCCTACCAGTACCTGCAGACGCTTCCGCAGATGGCCAAGGGCGAGGCGAACAAGGTCTGGCTGGTGCCCAGTGACTTCGGATCGGCGCTGGAGGGCTTCACCAAGATGCTGGGTGCCCCCGGTTCGGACGGTGTCTTCCGGTACACACCGTCGCCGGTGGAGGAGGATCTGCCCAAGCCCGAGGACGATTCCGACGAGGTCGCCGAGTGGTTCACCACGCAGACGGATCCCGCGATCGCTCAGGCCGTCGCCAAGGCCGAGGCGGACGCGCGTTCCTCATCGGGCATGAGCGCCCTCCCGTCAGCGCCGGAGGATCCGCTGCCGCCGATGCAGTACCCGCCGCTGTCACAGCAGCGCCAAGATGGTCCGCCGCAGATGCCGGGACGGCACAGCGGTTAATCCAGCCCACTGCCGGTGATCGCGGGCTCGGCTTGATCTGCTTCGGTCCGCTCGCGGTGATCGCGCCGATGGGTGCGGATCTCGTAGATCAAGCCCGCGATGCCGAGGCTCGCGGTGCACAGCGAGACCAGGAACAGCAGCGGGCTCACGTTGCCGGTGAGCGCGTCGCCGAAGACGACGACGGCGGTGGTGCCTGGCAGCAGCCCGACCAAGGTGGCCAGTGTGTAGGGCAGCACCCGGATCGCCGATGCCCCCGAGGCGTAGTTGGCCACCGAGAATGGGACGGCAGGAATCAGCCGCATCGAAACGATCGCCGGCCAGCCGCGCTCCCGTAACCGCGCATCGAGCGAATCGACCCTCGGATGCCGGACCAGCCGGCTCAGTTGCCAGCCAGCCGCGCGCACCAGAAGCAGTGCGATGACGGCGCTAAGGGTGCTCGCGACCACCCCGAGCGCAACCCCGAGCAATGGACCGAACAGCAGGCCCGCAGCCAGCGTGAACACGGTGCGCGGGAACGGGAAGACCGTCACCACGACGTGGGCCGCCAGGAACGCCAGCGGGAACCACGGGCCGACCGATGTCGCCCAATCACGCACCTGGACCGCGGTGGGCAACGGGACCAGTAGCGCAACTGCGACGAGGATCACAATCGCTGTCAGGATGGCGATGAAGCGGCGGGGCGGGACCGTCGACGCCGTCGCAATCACCGCAGCACGCAGTGTGCGCAGGGTGTTGACGACGGCTTTCACGTCTACCAAGACTACGGGCCACGGTGTGACGACACCCCGCCAGCGCGCGTGTGAGTCGGCCCACCGGCGGGAGATGCTGTGATGGCGATCATTTAGCCTGATGGACGTGCAGAAACCCGGTGCTAGGGATTCCGATATCGCGACGTGGCGCTCGGCTGTGGCCGGTGTGCTGACCAAGAGCACCCGGCGTGACCCGGCGGATTTGCCCGCCGAGCCGGAGCGGCTGCTGGATTCGCCCACTTACGAAGGTTTCCCGATCCGCCCGCTCTACACCTCTTTGGACGCACTGCCCGAGCCGGCGTTGCCAGGGCAGTGGCCTTTTGTGCGGGGCGGCGACGCGCTGCGCGACGTCAAGTCCGGTTGGCGCGTAGCCGAAGCCTTTCCCGCCAATGGATCCGCGCCGGCCGAAGCCAACGGCGCGGTGCTCGTTGCACTAACCGAAGGCGTGAGCGCGCTGGTGCTGCGCGTCGCCGGCGGTGCGGCCGAGTTGGACCGTCTGCTCGAGGGGGTTTTCCTCGACCTCGTCCCCGTCGTGCTCGAAGCGGGTGCCGAATACGTCGCCGCCGCGGACGCGATGCTGGCACAGCTGACCGATCTCGACGACGATCAGCGTTCTCGGCTGTCGGTGGATTTGGGCGCCGACCCGTTGACCGCACCGCTGAGCACGCGATCGGCGCCGTCTGTGGCCGACGTGGTTGCGGTCGCCGCCAAGGTGACGGGGTACGACGGCGGGGTGCGGGCGATCACCGTCGACGGTCCGGCGTTCCACGACCTGGGTGCCAACGCGTCGTGGGAGTTGGCGGGCAGCATCGCCGCGGCGGTCGGCTATCTGCGGTTGCTCGGAAATGGCGGCATCGCGCCGGGGGATGCGTTGCGGCAGATCAGTTTCCGCTTCGCCGCCGACGATGACCAATTCATGACGATCGCGAAGCTGCGTGCGGCACGCCAACTGTGGGCGCGGGTGGCCGAGGTGGTCGGGGAGCCGAACGCCGGTGCGGCCCGGCTGCATTCGGTCACGTCGCTGCCGATGATGGCGCAGCGCGATCCGTGGGTGAACATGCTGCGCACCACGCTGGCTGCGTTCTCGGCGGGTGTCGGAGGCGCGGACACCGTGCTGGTTCATCCGTTCGATGTGGCGATTCCCGGTGGCTTCCCCGGCACCGCTGCGAGTTTCGCGCGTCGTATTGCCCGCAACACGCAACTGCTGCTGCTCGAGGAATCGCACATCGGCCGGGTACTCGACCCCGCGGGCGGCTCGTGGTTCGTCGAGGACCTCACGAAGGCGTTGGCCGAGCAGGCTTGGAAGCACTTCCAGGACATCGAATCCCGTGGTGGCTTCGAGGCTGCGCGCGACTATGTCGTCGGCCAGATCACGGAGGTAGCTGACCATCGCGCCGACGACATCGCGCACCGGCGCACGGCGCTCACCGGTGTGAACGAGTACCCGAACCTCGCGGAACCGCCGTTGCCGCAGAGCGATTCGGTGGACCATGTGGCGTGGTACGCCGCGGGGTTCGAGGAGCTGCGGAACAGGTCCGATGCATTCCTGGACAAGACGGGATCGCGGCCGAGGGTCTTGCTTGTGCCGCTCGGCCCACTGGCGGAGCACAACATTCGTACGACGTTCGCCACGAACCTGCTCGCGTCCGGCGGCATCGAGGCGGTCCAGGAAGTGGACGAGGCTGGCTCGTCAAAGGTCGCGGTGATCTGCGGGACAGATGCCCGATACGCAACCGATGCCTCGTCGGCCGTCGATGCGGCCCGCAAGGCGGGGGTGTCGCACGTTCTTCTGGCCGGCCCCGAAACGGCCGTCGCGGAAGCGGATTCGAAGCCCGACGGCTATCTCACCGCGAAGATCGACGCGGTCAAGACATTGTCGGACCTGCTCACCCGATTGGGGGCATGACGCGATGACCGCAACAACCGGCATCGGAAGTTTCGCCGACGTACCACTGCACGGTGAAGAAGATCAGAAACCCGCGGCCTCGCCTGTTTCGCCAGCCGCCGTCGCCGAGCACGTCGCAGCCGCAGCCGCAGCGCACGGCTACGCGCCTGACCAACTGGACTGGGTCACGCCCGAAGGCATCGACGTGAAGCCTGTCTATGTCGCAGCGGACCGTGACGCTGCCGTCGCGGCCGGCTACCCGCTGGACAGCTTCCCCGGCGAACCGCCGTACGTCCGCGGCCCTTACCCGACCATGTACGTCAACCAGCCGTGGACCATCCGGCAGTACGCCGGGTTTTCCACCGCCGCGGAGTCCAACGCGTTCTATCGCCGCAACCTCGCCGCCGGCCAGAAGGGCCTGTCGGTGGCGTTCGACCTGGCCACCCACCGCGGCTACGACTCCGACCATCCGCGAGTCGCAGGCGACGTCGGAATGGCGGGCGTGGCAATCGATTCCATCCTCGACATGCGCCAGCTGTTCGACGGCATCGACCTGTCGACGGTTTCGGTGTCGATGACGATGAACGGCGCGGTGCTGCCTATCCTCGCGCTCTACGTGGTGGCCGCCGAGGAACAGGGCGTGCCGCCCGAGAAACTGGCAGGGACCATCCAGAACGACATCCTCAAAGAGTTCATGGTCCGCAACACCTACATCTATCCGCCCAAGGCGTCGATGCGGATCATCTCCGACATCTTCGGCTACACCAGCACCAAGATGCCG
>Ga0075369_10000389_pt1 | contig 13256 bp, 10 predicted proteins | sample EndMethybrTD3034_FD_71400 | JGI IMG/M metagenome (GOLD analysis project Ga0075369, IMG submission 71400) | Populus endosphere microbial communities from Tennessee, USA - Endosphere MetaG P. TD hybrid TD303-4 | ecosystem: Host-associated > Plants > Roots > Endosphere | place: USA: Tennessee...
GAGATCGGCGCCGGCGCCACAATCCTGGGCTGGATCGATCGCGGCGTTTGTCTGGACGTGCACTGGGCGGTGCTCGGCGCCGTAGGCCCACGCGGCGACGAAGCGCGCGCGTCCGCCCAGGCGTTCCTGGGAAATGCCGTCAGCGCCGTCATCGACCTGGCGACCTTCAAGGACGGGTTCTTTCCTCACCAGGGAGCCGACATCAAGATTTGGTTCGAGGCGCTGCGCAAGCGCACGTCGCCCGATGTGATTCTGTCCCACTGGCGCCACGACGCCCATCAGGATCATCGCGAAGTCTCGGAGCTGACTTGGAATACCTTTCGCGACCACACGATCCTCGAATACGAGATTCCGAAATGGGATGGCGACACCGGCCAGCCGAACGTCTACCTACCGACCACCCGGGCGTTGATGGAGCGCAAGACGAAGCTTCTGCGCGATCACTTCAGCTCTCAGCGCTCCAAGGACTGGTTCGATGACGAGGTCTTCATGGGCTTGGCGCGCCTGCGCGGCATGGAATGCCGCGCGCCTGGGGGCTTCGCGGAGGCTTTCCACGCAAGAAAGCTCGCGGTGCAATGACAGTCGGGCGCGCCCGGCGAGGGCGCGATCGACAGTCAGGACTCACACGCCATCAGGCAAATCCCGGCTAACAGTCATCAACCGGACGGCTGCTTCGAGCTTCCCTGAAGCCCTGGCCTGACAGGCACCCTCGCGCTCCAGGCCAGGCCAGGTGATGCTGCCTTCCGGAACCCTCTCGAGCCATATTTCGCGCCACCACAAGAACACCGCGCGGGGACAAAGTATCCGCTGTCCGCTGTAGAGCGACTGGCAGTGCACGCCGTCGAGTATGACCGCGGGCGTTCTCATGTGTAGCATCTTGCCGGTCTTTTCATCGACAAAGCGCTCAATGCGTGTGCGTACCCGGAACACCTTGCCGCAATAGGGGACGAGCTCGGCATCGAAGCTGAGGCCACGATTGGCAGCAGACGAATTCAGCGTCTCAAGTATCTGCTCGTATGATTTCACCCTCACCAGCTCTCCCGGCTTCAGATCCAGATCGAGCCTGGGGGTCTGGCCGCCTGCAATCTTGCCGGGCTTCCGGGGGAACGGAAGACCTCCCCAGACCGACTGGAACCGGTCGTAGAACCAGCGAGACGCCGCGCCCCAGCGTGGCGAGCGCGCCAGCGTGCCGTAATAGTAGAGCACGTACGCAATGGCCTTCAGGACAGTGCCCAGGGAATTGTTGCCGGAGCGATAGGCCTCGACGTATTGCCGTGCGTTCCACAATTTGAGGGCTGTAGTCGCCTCCATCAACTGGGTGGCCTGGCACGAGTACCTTAGATCACCGTCCGGCCCCCGATGGGCGGTTGCCGCGAGGACCCGATCCTCGGTGCAGCCCCATGCGTCAGCGAGGGCGGACGATGACCGGAACTCCGGATGTTCCTGTGTGTCCGCCGCTCCAACGCCTTTGAGCCACGCTTCCTTCCAAAAAATGAGACAGCCAGCCTGACAGCCCCCATACCCGCGGCCGTCACAGCGGAGTTCGAGATGAACCGTGTCATGGAGACGCCGGCTGACGTAGGCGACGCCTGCGGGTCCATGCACTTCACTGCAGGTCTTTCCGGCCCGCCTGAACACCTGGAAGCGCTGACCGCAATACTGAGTCATCTGCGGCATGAAGGGCAGGCCTTCAAGACGCCCGTTCTCGTCCAGCGTCGCAAGGATTTCCGCCTTGCTCCGCACTTCGACCCAGTCCCCTACCCCCAACGTCATGGCCTGTCTCTTTCAGCCGTAGACTCCCGGCTATCTACGTCAGCACTGTCTCGCGTTGCTTCGACATCATCGCTCCTCGCGCATCCGAGCTATCCAGCAGATCCCGCAGCCACGTCTCGCCGCGGAACTTGCGGTACTGTTCGGCCCTCAGCCGATCGGCAAGGCGTCCGGCCGGCAAGACGACGTCGTCGTAGGTGATGACGGAATCCTTGGCGATGTCGCGCAACAGCTTGCAGCCTTCCACGAGGCCTTGCGGCAGGTATCGCCCCTCGGACATCTCTTCGACGTTGGCTGCCTCTCCGTAGGTCATGTACATGCCGTAGTCGTCGAGCACCTCTCCTGCCTTGAGATCGCGCTTGGCGACGGCACAAACCTCCACCACCGGACCGGCCAGGGACCTCGATACCGGGTCGCGGAACAGGCACGTGCGGGCGATGGCGGTCGGAACCTCCAGGTTGCAGAGATGATATGGGACAAAGAAAGAATAAAGCGGGCCGGGGCCCATCTTGTACAGGTTGAGATAATGCGCCTGCTTTGGGTCGGGATGTTCGGCCAGGCAGTAGACCTTGGTCAGCGGCGTTCCCACCACATAGTCGATCGCCCCGCCGAGCCTGCGCAGCTCTTCGAGATCGTAGATCTCGCCGATCTTCAGCACGTCGCCATGATAGTCCAAGCCGCGAGACATGCCCCGTGACAGCGCCTTGAAGCCGGTGGCGTTGGCGACAACAGCCTGTTCAAAGCTCACCTTCGATCCGTCGGCAAAGCTCGTCACCATCGTGGGATTCTGCCCCCACTTTTCGGCGAACCCTTTCTGTGTCGTCGGATTGCGGTAGCGATCCTGAAGACCCTTGACGTTGCCGAGCAGGCGGGGCGTGAGACCCAGTCCTTTGACCCAGCGGAAGAGGTTCATCTGGATGCCCGGTTCGTCGCCCTCGCAGGCCGTGAAGATGACGCCGTGCTTGTCGGCGTAAGTCTGCAGTATCGGCCCGATCGTCGCGTCCAGCTCGGCATTCATCAGCACGACATCCTTGCCGTGCTTGAAGGCCTCAAGAGCCACGCGGGCGCCGAATTCCACGGACCCGGTGACATCCACGAGTACGTCGATGTGGTCGCTGCGCGCGATGAGCATCGCATCCTCGGTCGCCACAGGCTTCGACTGCTCGATCGCAGCATCGAGCCACCGCTGGGAGTCGGCGACGACGACATCCTCGAAGCCCGAATAGTGAAATACGTCGACCGCCCTTCTCACCCGACGGTTCGATATCGCCGCCACGCGCATGCCCGGCGTGCTGCGCGTGATCTGATTGGTAAGGCCTTGGCACATGAACCCGGCGCCGATTATGCCGACGCGGATGGGGCTGTTCTTGTCCGCACGCTCCTTGAGCGCAGTATCGACAATCCACATGGCTCGCTCCTTTGAACTGCGTCAGCGACGCTACGATAGGGCTCCAACAGGTTCCGACCGAACCAGGGACATCCGCCTGGTCAGTTCGCCTTCGATCGTGTCCAGCAAAGCGAAATTGCTGTCCTTGCTGGAAACCGCGGTGACGGGCAGCGGCCACGCTATCGCCAGTCGCGGATCATCGTATCGAAGACCGCTTTCGGCGCTCGGCGTGTAGAAGGTGCTCGCCTGGTAGAGAATGGCGCTCCCGTCCTGCAATGTCTGATAACCGTGGGCGAAGCGGCCGGGAACGTAGAGCGCGCGCTGTCTGTCGCCGCTGAGCTCGACGGCCACGTGTTCCAGGTAGGTTGGGCTCTCAGGCCGCAAATCCACGATCACGTCGAGAATTGCGCCATGAATGCACCGCATCAGCTTCGCCTCGATGGCCGGCGGATACTGGAAATGCATACCCCTCAGCGTCCCGCGCTTGACGCTCACGCCCACGTTGGTCTGTGCGACGTTGGCCTCCAATCCCCAATCCTCGAATTCCCTCTGGCAGAAAACGCGCGCAAAGAAGCCGCGCTCGTCTCCTCGAGGTTCGGCTTCGACGATGAAGGCGCCTTTGAGCCGGGTTTCGATGAAGTTCATGTCCGACTCCCTTGAAGCTGGATGCATGCCGCGATGCCCATTAACTGATTTCCGATCGCGTCCATCACGCGCCCACCCTTACGGGGCGGCGCCCCGGTGCCAGCCGCGTCGTTCCACTATCAAGGTGACTTGCGGGCATGACCTGGCGCCCGTCGAAGACGATGGGCGAACGCATGCGCGAGGCGATATCGGCCCAATCGAGCTGGCGGTAGGCGTCCCAACCCGTGGCAATCACGATCGCGTCGGCACCGCTTGCGGCAGCGGCGACGTCATGGGCCTGGGTAACGCCCGCTCCCAATTGGTCTCGGACAGCATCGATCTGCACAAGTGGATCGTGCAGCACGACGTCGGCGCCGCGTTGCAACAGAAGCTTCGCGATCCGCACGCCGGGCGATTCGCGGACATCGTCCGTCGCCGGCTTGAAGGCGAGGCCGAGCACGGCAACGCGCTTGTCGCGTAGCATTCCGACGTGGCTGGCCAGCAGGTCCACCACGCGGCCGGCCCGCGCCTCGTTGACCTTGAGCACCGAGTTCAAGATGGGCACCTCGGCGCCCGCGTCGCGTGCAAATGCACGAAGCGCTCTCAGGTCCTTCGGAAAGCAACTCCCGCCGAAGCCAACGCCGGCCCTGAGATACGCCACAGCGCCCGCGAAGCGCCACTTGCCGTCGTGGCTCGGTGCAGCCCAACACTTGTCGAGGTGAACGCCGCGCATGACGGTCTCCTCATCCAGACCGAAAACGGTCTCGCAAATGCCGGCGATCTCGTTGGAAAAGGAGATCAGGGTCGCCTGCAACGCGTTCGCTGCGTATTTGACCATTTCGGCATTGCGTGGCGTCGTCTGCAAGATCGGGCAATTGAATCTTGCGTACATGTCGGCCAGCAGCGTGCTGGCACGCGCGCTGCTCGCACCGATGACGATGCGATCGGGCTTGGTGAAATCCTCGACCGCACGTCCTTCGCTCAGAAATTCCGGATTCATGGCCAGGCCGAAATCACGACCACTGACCATGCCCGAGGCTGCCTCGAGCTCGCCGCGGACCACCGTATCCGTCGTGGTCGGCACGACCGTGCTCTTGACCACGACAACGTGGTAGGTGCCGATCGTCGGCAGCTGGCTGCCGATGTCTCGTGCGGCTTGGCGAATGTAGCTGAGATCGATACCCGTCTCATTGGAGGGCGTGCCGACGGCAATGATCGACACATCGGAGCCGCGCAGGCTGTCCTCAAGGTTGGTTGACACCAGGAGACGCCCTGCGGCGCGCTGCTCGACGAGCAGTTCCTCCAGTCCGGGCTCGTAAAAGGGAGCACCGCCGCGCTCGATCACCTCGATCTTGTGTTTGTCGTTGTCTACGCACGTCACGGTATGGCCGACGGCGGCCAGACCAACACCCGTCACGAGGCCAACGTATCCCGTTCCGACGATGGTGATCTTCATGGCTCGCTTCCACGCGGTCTCATGCCGCCGCCATCTCGCGAGTATGCTCGCGGTAGAACTCGAAGGTCCGGGCAAGCCCGGCGCGCAGATCGACGGTCGGTTGGTAACCGACATGCGTCCCTACCTTCGTCAGGTCTGGACAGCGGCGGCTTGGATTGTCGACCAGGTACTGGGCGTCGTCGCTCTTGCGAAACTGCACTTCGAGCGGCCGTCCCGGGCGGCCGGCGATCTCGGCCATCAGGCGAGCCACGTCGAGCATGGAGCGTTCCTCGGCATTGCCTACGTTGTAGGGCTCCGCCGGCGCACCGAGCACGAGCACACCGAGGCTTCCGGCGATGAAGTCGCGCACGTAGCAGAACGAGCGCGTAGGCTTTCCGTCACTCAGAAGAACGATCGGGCCGCCGCCGAGCGCAGCGGCCATCATGTCGGGCACCATGCGTCCGTCGTTCAGCCGCTGCCCCGGCCCATAGACGTTGAACGGGCGTACGATCTTGGAAGGCACCTTTCGTTGCGCCCAGAAGCTTATGCAAAGCGTCTCACCGAGACGCTTCGATTCGTCGTAACAGGCGCGCGGCCCCGTGCAGGACACATTCCCGCGATAGTGCTCCGGCGTCGGGATAAATTGAGGATCCGGGTCGCCGTAGATCTCACTCGAAGAAAAAAAGAGCATGCCTTTGGCGCCGTGCGCTTCGGCAAGGTCCAACATCCGCCACGTACCATTGACGTTCGCGTCAATCGTCTCGAGCGGCCGCGGCCGGTAGTAAACAGGCGATGCCATGCTTGCACAGTGAATGATCCAGTCGAACCTCCGTCCCCAGTCTGTCTCATCGACCACGTTCGCGGTCCTGAACTCGATGAAGGGGTCGTCCCTCAGATGGGCGAGGCGATCGGCGTTCGTGGCGATAAAGTTGTCGGAAGCGACAATGTTGGCCTTCAAACTCGGCGACGCGTGATTGAGCACCGACAGGATGTCGACGATATAGCTACCCAAGAATCCGGAGGCGCCGGTGACGAGGATGTTGCTGCCAGCCAACCGGCTGAACACGCCGGGAATCGTCGCCTGCATCACTTCGGCATCTTCGTGAATGATCTTGCCCGCTCGACTCATGTGCCGCGCTCTCTCATACGAGGTGAACGATTGCGAGGAATGGCGCCGCCGCGGAACCACTCGACACCGCGGTTTCCCTCACATTTTCTGACTGTTCTGATTGTCAGGATAAGGAATTGGGGCGTCGGGCGAAGGTCAATAAGGTCGGCCGTTCCTAGCTCAAAAGGGTTACCGCCAGCGGTCAGCAGCAGGAGTGCGGGGACGACACAAATGAACCGCCCCGGAAGCTCGTTGGCTCAGCGGCTGCCCCTGATGTCCCATTGGCGCCACGCTCAACCTTGTCCATCGTCTGGACGTCGGACAGCACGGAACCAGGCGCATGGCTCTCTCTCCCCAACACTCCCCTCGGCTTTCGATCGGCTTGCCAGTTTACAATGGCGAGCGGTACCTGGCCGAAGCGTTCGGTTGCTTTCTGGCGCAGACCTTTCAGGATTTCGAGATCGTCGTCTGCGACAACGCGTCGACGGACCATACCGCTGAGATATGCCGGACCTTTGCCGAACGCGACCTACGCATCCGCTATCATCGCAACGAAAAGAACCTCGGCGCGCTTCCCAATTTCAACAGAGTCTTCGAGCTCTCCCGATCGCCCTTGTTCAAGTGGATAGCCCACGACGATTTGTACCATCCGCACTACCTGGAGAGTTGCGTCCGTATCCTGGATGAACATCCGGACGTCATCCTGGCCCATTCCAGGACCGCGTTCGTGGACGATCACGGCGAGCCTTTCCCCGGCGAGCCCGCGACGGGACGCTACACTGACCCGAGAACCGGCATCGACCAGACGGCGGACGGCCCCATGGTCGCCGACAGCCCAGTCGCCATCCTGCGTTTCTGGCAGGTTCTGTCGGGCGCTCGCTGGGGTACACACATGTTCGGCGTCATGCGGCGTGATGCGCTGCAAAGGACGCGTCTCATTCCGACTTTTTCCGGAGGAGATCGCGCGATGTTGGCGGAGCTTGCGCTCCTTGGCCGGTTTCGGTGCGCAAACGAGGTGCTTTACTCGAAGCGCTTCCACGAAAATGCCTCGTGCCATCTTAACGAAATGGAGCTCCTGGGATGGATGAGCACGGACGGAGAGGCATATTCCCGCAGAGTGCGGCAGCTCAAAACATATTTCTCAACGCCGCGCGGGAAGCCTGTCACGCTAATCACAAAGCTTGGCTGCGTTGGGCTCGTCGCAGCGCACTCCGCAAGAATTGCCGTCCAGGCAGTCGCCGGCAAAGATGCCCGCCGGGCAGCTCAGGGATTGGCGTGGCGTACAAGCAATTCGACCAGGACCAAAGTGGAGCCCCTGTAGAGGAGCAGACGAGAATGCAGCAACAGGGGGCCGAAGCCCCAGGCGACATGAGCGACGACCGATCCAATCCCTGGACTGTTCACCGGAAAGAAGAGAGCTTTGCATGCTCCTTTTTCTCCGTTCGGAGCGATACCGTCGCGCACGGAACCCGACTTCCTCGCGTGTACAACAGCGTCAGAATGACATCGTCCGGCGTCATCATTGCGCCGATTGATGACGAAGGCTGCACAACGCTGGTTGGCCAGTATCGCTATGTCCCCAACCGATTCACCTGGGAGCTCCCAGGCGGGGGGCGCAAGCTGAACCAGATGCCGGTGGAAGCGGCGAGCATGGAGTTGAGCGAAGAGACGGGATATCGCGCCGACCATTGGCTTCAGCTGTTCGACGCCATCCTGGAGCCAGGCACGATCGACGGCCGCACGCAGTGTTTTGTCGCCTGGGGTTTGCATTCCGGCATCGCACATCCTGAACCGGAGGAACGACTGTTGCAGCGGCGCGTGCCATTTGGCCAGGCCATTTCGATGGCGCTATCGGGCGAAATCTCAAGTTTTTCGAGTGTTACCCTGTTGTTGGGCATCCAGGTCAGACTGACACGTGGCGAATTGCCTGCAGACTTGGAGATGCTGTTGCAACAGCGTTCGCGATGATTGACGGATGACGCCAGTTGACGACAGCCGTTCAGGTCGGCAGCACTGCCTCAGCCCTGGAAGAGCGGATTTATCGTAGCAGCAGCTTTCAGCACGCCATCGTTGGGGCAAGCATAGCCGTGCTCCAATGCCCAAATGGCCGCCTGCGTACGGTTCCCAACCTGGATCTTCCGCAGGATCGACTTCATGTGGACCTTGACCGTCGCTTCGGCAATGTCGCACGTCCGCGCGATAACTTTGTTGGCATGTCCTTTCACGAGACCGTCGAGAATCTGAGCCTCGCGCTCTGACAGTTTGGGGAAATTCAGGAACGGGGACGCACACTGCGTGCCACTGTTGCCCACGTTTGGATCCGATTTTCTGGCACAGGTCACCAGAGGCTGGACATCCTGCATGGCGACCGTGGCGGTCGACACGGCTTCGTGTTTGACACTACCCGACTGGGACCCGCCCTTGACTTGATGCGCGGATGGAGGCTTCGCATCGCCCACGACCATGACGCGGACATCCATCATGACCAGATCGAGCGCGCCGATCAGTATGTCCTGAGATGCGACCAACGGAACGCAGCCATCGAGCTCCGACATTATCAGCTTCTGAAAATCGGCCGGGGAAACGTGTTCGAACAGCAAGACGACCTTGCTGTCGGGCCATCGCTCACGGACGCTGGCGGCCTCGGCGATCGCATTGTCGGGAGATTGCGCACCCAAAATTACAAGCTTGGGTTCTTCAGCAACGATCGATGCGCTCTCGATGTCTGCTACCGAGCCGGCGCCGCAGATGAAGTGATAAGAATGACTTTGCATGAGCGATGCGAGCGCTTCGCGCACAAGCAAGCGCGATTCAATGATGATGGTCGCTAATGTACTCATGATTGCAACGCCCTCGCCCGCCTTCCTCGTCCCAAGATCAGCAGCTCCCCCAGCATCGACAGGGGCGTACATCAACAGGGAGGTACATCAATCGAGTAGCTAACCCGTGACAAGCTCTGACCACACGATTTCATTAAGCGGGATTACTGTCTCCAATGCGATGGGCGTTTGCTGACCCCGTTTCCACAGAGCGTTTCGTTTCCCAACCAGGGCCCTGTTACAGGGAGTACCACTTCTTAGAACGCAGATTGCCGGCTTTCCCCATTAGGGACCCGCGCACCTTCGCGCGTCTTGCCTACAATCCGAGGTGACGACCTAGTCAACGGATCCGGTAAAGCAATGATCTCGATCTTTGGAAATCAGGAGCGCAGACAGTCGCGACGGTGTTGGTTGGCTCAACAGGGCCAGGCACTGGCGATTACCATCCTCCTTGCATGGACGATTGAACCTGCTGCAGGCCAGTCACCAGCATCGCAAGCATACCGTATTGCGGCCGGCGACAAGGTCGCCGTCGTCGTGTTCGGCCAGCCCGATCTGTCCGGTGAATCAACCGTTGACCAAGGCGGCAATATCCGGCTGCCGATCGTCGGTGAGGTTCGCGCAGCCACGCTTACGCCGAGCGAGCTCGAAAAGAGCATCGTCCATTCGCTTGAACAGGGATATGTCCGACGGCCGATGGTCAGCGTGAAAATCGCGGAGTTTCGTCCGATCTATGTCCTGGGCATGGTGCGAACGCCAGGCCCCTATCCATACCGCGAAGGGCAGTCCCTTCTGGCAGCAATCGCACATGCGGGAGGCATTGGTGCGGCCGATCACGGTGGCGTGAGCGGGGATGTGTTCCAGGCTGATGAACGTGTTCGTCTGCTGGAAATCAGCCGTGTGGCCCTCCTTGCGAAGCGAGCGCGGCTGATCGCGCAACAGAACGGCGACGATCGCATCGATTTTCAGAGCTTGTCCGGACTCGTTGCCGATCCAGCCCGCATCGCCCAGATCCGCGATAATGAACAGCGCGCTTTCACGGCCGAGAAGCAGGCCGAACAACAGGAGACCGAAGTCCTACGGAAGCAGTTTCCACGTTTGGAGGCCGAGGTTGCTTCGCTCAAGCAACAAGCAAATCTCGAGCGGAAACAGCGTGAGCTCAACAACCAGCTGATTGCAGACTATGAGCAGCTTGCCAAATCCGGACTCGCGCGCAAGCCGACCTACATCGAGATCAAGCGTGAGGAGGCGCGCATCGAGGGAAGTATCGCGCGCCTGCAATCGGAAGCGCTGAGGGCTGAACTCGCGATCGGCGACCTGCAGTACAAGATCACCGAACTGCACAACAACTACCAGCGCCGCGTGATGGCCGAACTGCGGGAAACGGACCGACTGCTGCTGGAGTTGACCGTCACGCTTCCTTCCGCGCGGCGCGCGCGCGCGGCTCGAACAGGGCAGATCGGATGGCTGGCCGGAGACCAGGGCGAGCAGCCAGCCATAACCGTGATCCGCGCCAAGGGCACCACGACCGTCAAGTACGATGCGGCCGTGGAGTTCCTGCTCCAGCCCGGAGACGTCGTACAGGTCGGTTCGCTTGTTCCGCGCACGCTGGAAGAGACCCCGAATCAGGTCGACCCATCCAACGCTTCGCCTGGGCCCACCGTTGGATTGGTGCAGCCGCCTCAGTAGGCGTGCAATCATTCGGCCGATCAAAGCGACGCCGCATGGCCGGGCCAGTCGCACCGAAGTAGTACTCCCCATGATGCCGTCCCGCGGATTCCACTTGATCGACGGCCACCCTCTGACCTGACACACGCGCTTCCTCTGCGCAGCAATGGGCTAATCCCTCTTGGCGCTTGAGAGCGCCAGCGTCCGCCGTAACGTGACGAGTGCGAGCTGTGCGGCCATCGCCGCTGGACTCGGCAGAGAGATGAAGCCCTTGGCCCGGTTGAGAGCCTATGTCGGACGTTGAAGCACGTGTGGTCGACACACTGACGTCGCCTGATGGCGGGCCGTTCTCGCTTCGTGGAGCAGCGCGCCGCGGGGCGCCCGCCGCGGCGTGGATCAGACGCCACAGGCTTTTCACGCCAGGGCTCCTTATCGGCGACATCGCATGCGGCGCCCTGGCCATCGCTGCGGCCACCGTGATTGCGGACGTGGCAGGTCTCGGCAATCAGATCGATCTCGCCGCTCAGCTGAGGGTGGAGGCGCCCACAACGCTCGCGCTGCTTATCGGCACATCCTTCCTGCTAGGCGTTTATCGGTCGAGCCCCAGAAGTCCGATGGAGCGCTTCCGATTGCGGACGACGGCGACGCTGCTGTTCGTGTTCGCGGGAACGCTGATGGGGGCTCGCGAAGGGCTGTCGGTCGAGCTGGTGGTCGTGCCACTCGTCGGCATGATCGCACTGGTGCTCGGATCGTGGATCGAGCACATGGTCAACGCGCGGTTCGGCCGATCGGCTGCACGAACTGCCATTTTGGGCACCGGCGCCAATAGCCAAACGCTCGCCCGCCTGTTGATGAGCAAGCCCGCCTGGGGGCTGAGGCCAATCGGTTTCATCGACGATGGCGTGCGTGACGATGATGGTGAAAGCGAACCCGCCTTCGGACAGGCCGGGCAAGATGCGGTCTCCGCATTGCCTCGGCTCGGCACGATCGAAGGGGCCCGAGAGGACAGCGGCGTCGAGGCCATAGTCGTATCGGATTGCCACGCTCTGCCACGCGATCCGAGCGCACTGTATCGATGGGGCGCCCGGAAAATCCTGGTGGTCAATCAACTTGGCGACCTTGCCTCTCCCGGACTGCAGATCCGTCACTTCGATCGTTTCGTCGCCTTGGAATTGGGCGGACGGCCGCCCGATCCCAGCCGCATTCAGAAGCGCGCCATCGATCTTGCAGTGGCGCTGCCGATCGCGCTGCTCGCCGGGCCGATCGTCTGTTTGCTCGCCCTGGCGATCAAGATCGTAGATCCAGGGCCGGCGTTCTATGGCCAACGACGCGTCGGCCGCTACGGCAAACCGATCCAGGTGCTGAAGCTGCGCACGATGTATCAGGACGCCGAACAACGACTTGAGCGCGTGCTGGCGACCGACGCCACCATGCGCGAACAATGGCAGCGCTACTTCAAGCTCCCGGCAGATCCACGGATCCTGCCGCATATTGGCAGCTTCCTGCGGCGCACGAGCTTGGACGAACTGCCCCAGCTCTGGAATGTGATCCGCGGTGACATGAGCCTGGTAGGGCCGCGGCCGTTTCCCGCCTACCACATGAATGCATTCGATCCCGAATTTCAGGCGCTGCGGGTAACCGTACTCCCTGGACTCACCGGCCTCTGGCAGATCTCTTCGCGCAGCAATGGCGACCTCGGAGATCAACGCGCGCAGGATTGCTTCTACATTCGCAACCGGTCGCTTTGGCTTGATCTCTATATTCTTGTCGCGACCCTTCCGGCAGTGATCGGCGGTCAAGGTGCAAAGTAGCGGCACGGTCCCCTGACCGCGTGCCGTGTGGAAACCCGACCTTGAGTCAGGCGACGATCGCGGCCTCGGTCTCGGGATCGAAGAAGTGCAGCCGCCCCGGCTGCACCGAGAGCCGCACCTGATCGCCGGCCGCGACCTGGGTCTCGGGCGGAACACGAGCCACGGTGACGCGCGCCTCGCCGACCCGCGTCTCGAGCAGGATCTCCGAGCCGAGTTGCTCCACCACCTCGACCTTGGCGGGGAAGCTGCGGCTCACGGGGCCGTCGCCGCCCAGCCCGAGATGCTCGGGCCTGAGGCCCATGATCACCGGCTGGCCCTGCCACGCTTCGAGCGCGCGTGCGCTCGACTCGTTGACGGCGAGCTTCACCGCCGGTGACTGGGCGACCAGCGTGTCGCCTTCCTTGCGGATGGTGACGTCGAGGAAATTCATTGCCGGCGCGCCGATGAAGCCCGCGACAAACTTGTTGACCGGCTGGCCGTAGACGGAGAGCGGCGTGCCGGCCTGCTGGACCTCCCCGTCGCGCATGATCACGACGCGGTCGCCGAGCGTCATGGCCTCGACCTGGTCGTGGGTCACGAACACCGACGTGGTCGGAATCGCCGCATGCAGGCGCTTGATCTCGATGCGCATCTG
>Ga0075369_10000390_pt1 | contig 13241 bp, 12 predicted proteins | sample EndMethybrTD3034_FD_71400 | JGI IMG/M metagenome (GOLD analysis project Ga0075369, IMG submission 71400) | Populus endosphere microbial communities from Tennessee, USA - Endosphere MetaG P. TD hybrid TD303-4 | ecosystem: Host-associated > Plants > Roots > Endosphere | place: USA: Tennessee...
CCGCGTCGGCGTGGCATCCGGCGCCAGCTCCTGCGGCAGGCAGGCGGGAATCCAGTATTCGCGCATCAGCTCGCCCATCGGCGTGCCCGGTCCAACGCGAGTCAGAATGTCGTTGCTGTCCATCGAAAGCATGGGCCCATCCTCCTCAGAAATGTACGCTAACCGTACTTTGGTACGATTATAGAGGCGATCGGCGCCGACTTGAAGCACACAGGCGCAAACAAGCCTTGCTGAAATGACGGCGCGTCACCGTGATCTCGGGTGGCGCGATGACGCGATGGGAGTTACGCGCGAGCGCGCTATATGAGCTGCCCGCCCAAGGCGTCGACTTGATCGCGCAGGACCTTGAGGAAGGTCTTCATGATCTCAGGATTGCCGGCACAGCGTTCGGCAAGCGCCGGAATGCTGATGGCACCGACGGCCCTGCCATCGATGCGGCGCAACGGAACGGCAACAGCACAATAGCCGACCGACGCTTCCTGTTGGGTGATGCAATAGCCATCGGCGCGGCCGCGCACGATGGTCGATCGCAGCTTCGCCTTGTCGGTCAGCGTGAACTTCGTGCTTCCCTTCAGCCGCGCCGCCTTCAGGCGCGCATCGAGCTCGTCGTCGGGCAGCAGCCCCAGCAGCACGCGTCCCGCGGCTGTCGAGAAAGCCGGCATCCTCATGCCGACATGTGAGGCGAGACCGATCGGGAAGCGCGTCGAGGCATGGGCGATCATCACGATCTCCTGCCCGTCCAGGACGCCGACGAAGCAAGCCTCGCCCGTGATCTTCGTCACCTTATCGCAAACCGGCTGCAGCACGGTCGATACCAGATCGGAGCCCAGGTAGGCCGCGGCCAAGCTCAGTACCGCCGGAGCGAGTTGGAACTGCCGGCCGTCGGTTCCGGCATATCCCAGGTCGACGAGTGTATGAAGCACCCGCCGTACCGTCGGCTTGGGCAGATTGGTCATCCGCGCCACATCGCTCAATGTCATCGCTGAACGGTCGCGGCCGAAGGAGCGTATGACCGCGAGGCCACGGGCCAACGCCTCGACATGATGAGATCCGTGCCCGGCTGCTTGGCGCCTGGCAGCATCTTTCGCATTCAATCGAGGCATGGGCGATGCCTTAGCCCGCCGCGAAAATCGATGCAAACACGGATCTTGCGTTGGCCGGTCGCCGGCACAGGCGCAATCTGTTGCCCCTGAGGCTTGTCGGCTCAAAAGAGGAGATGTAAGATAATCGTACAATAGTACGCTGTACGTACACACTGGAGGAAGCCAATGCTCACAGCCGCCGCCAACGAGACGCTGACTCGTACAGGTCCCGGAACTCCCATGGGCAACCTGATGCGGGAATACTGGATTCCCGCCTGTCTTTCCTCGGAGCTGAAATCAGACGGAGAGCCGATGCGGCTGATGCTGCTCGGCGAGCAGCTCATCGCCTTCCGCGACACCGACGGCCGCGTCGGCATCATGGAACATCGCTGCCCGCACCGCTGCGCCTCGCTGTTCTTCGGGCGCAACGAGGAAGGCGGATTGCGCTGCGTCTATCACGGCTGGAAGTTCGACGTCGAAGGCAACTGCGTCGACATGCCGAACGTGCCGCCGGCGCAGGACTTCAAGAGCCGCATCAAGGCCAAGTCCTACAAGGTGGTGGAGCGCGCGGGCTTCGTCTGGACCTACATGGGCAGCCGCAAGGAAGCGCCACCGCTGCCCAACATCGAAGTGCTGATGCTACCCGAGGAAGAGCGCTTCACCCGCGTGCACATGCGCGAGTGCAACTGGTTCCAGTCGCTCGAGGGCGACATCGACACGTCGCATTTCGGCTTCCTGCATGTCGGCGGGCTGACGATGGACGACGTCTCGCCCGACACGATCCACAAGTGGGGCGTGGGCGACCGTGCGCCGGACTACAAGTCGACCGAGACCGAGTGGGGCACCATGTACACGGCCTATCGGCCGGCCGAGGCGGGCCAGTATTACTACCGGTTCGCTCATTTCATGTTCCCGTTCATCACGCTCACGCCCAACGGCTTCTTCGAGGATCAGGTCGCCTGCACCTTGAACGTGCCGATGGATGATACCCACACCATGACCTACAACCTCACCTGGAAGCAGAAGACACGTCCGCTCGAACTGCTGAAGAACGGCGACTGGATTCCCGGCCTGAAGCCGGACGTCGAGTATCTACCTAACACCAACGACTGGTTCGGCCGGTGGCGCCTGAAGGCCAACCGCGCGAACGACTACCTGATCGACCGCGACATGCAGAAGAACGTCAACTTCACCGGCATCCAGGGCATCGGACGGCAGGACCAGGCGATGATCGAGTGCATGGGCGAGGTCGTCGATCGCAGCCTCGAGCATCTCGCGCCATCGGACCGCATGATCGCCATCACCCGCAAGCGCTGCATCCAGGCCGCGCAGGAGTTGATGAACGAGAAGAAGGTACCGGCGACCGTCGACAATCCCGACATCTATCTCGGCGCGCGCGGCGGCGCGTTCGTGGCGCCGGTCGAGCAGGACTGGCTCGACGCCTACGCCGAGAAGCTGCAGACGGCCAAGAGCCCGCTGGGCTTGCTGAAGAGGAACCGGCTGCCGCTGGCGGCCGAGTAGCACGCGACAAGGCTGCACCAGACAGCCATCGCATGGCCTGAAGCGCAAAAAGCGCTTTGGGCGGGAGGAGGCGCGAGGATGGTGACCGTTGCCGCCCCCTTGGGCGAGCGCAGTGCGTTGGCTGGCGGCCTGTGGCGCTGGGGCCAGCCGGCGGGTATCGCCGCGCTGATCGCGATCCTCTGTTTCCTGTCGCTCTATCCCATGCTGATGCTGCTCTACGGCAGCCTGCATTCGACGCCGCCGGGCATCGCCGGTGAATTCAACCTCAACGGCTACATCAGCATCGCCACACCTGAGAACCTGGTGGTGCTGGCCAACACCGTCGGTATCTCCCTGGTCAAGACCGTGCTCGCCCTGGCGCTCGCCGTGCTGCTGGCCTGGATCATCGCGCGCACCGACACGCCGGGCCGCGGCGTGCTGGAAGTGCTGATCACCTTGCCCTTCTTCATCCCGCCGATCCTGACGGCGACCGCCTGGGCGATGCTGGGCAACGCCCAGGTCGGCACCATCAACCTCGCCTGGCGCTGGCTCACGGGCAGCGACGGCACCTTGGTCGACGTCTACTCCTACGGCGGCGTCATCTGGCACATGATGCAGTATTCGACGCCGTTCATCTTCCTGTTCGTCGTCGATGCCTTCCGCGCCATGGATCCCGCGCTCGAGGAATCGAGCCGCATGTCGGGCGCCACGCGCTGGCAGACCTTCTGGCGCGTCACCTTCGCGCTGATGCTGCCGGTCACCACCAGCGCCTTCATCCTGAGCTTCATCCGCGGAATCGAATCCTTCGAATCGGCGGTGTTCTTCGGCGTGCCGGTCGGCATCGAGGTGATCACCACCACGATCTACAATTCGATCACCCAGCGCGCCCAGCCCGACTATCAGTCGGCCACGGCGCTGTCCTTCGCCGCCCTCGCTTTGATGTTCCTGCTGCTGGTGATGCAGAACCGCCTCTTGCGCGGGCGCAGCTTCACCACGGTGACCGGCAAGGGCTATTCGCCCAACATCACGCGGCTCGGCCGGCTGCGCTGGGTCACCTTCGGCATCTGCATCCTGTTCTTTGCCCTCACCGTGGCTTTGCCGATCGGCCAGCTGCTGCTCAGCTCCTTCTTCAAGTTCTTCGGCTTCTACGAAGCCGACATGCTGACCTTCGACCACTATCGCAGCGTCTGGGAGAATTCGAGCTTCTGGCGCGCCTTTGGCAACACCATGCTGCTGGGCGTGGCCGGCGCCACGGCGACCATGGCCCTGGGCGGCATCGTCGCCTACGTCACCACGCGCACGCGCTGGCGCGGCCGCCGCCTGATCGACCTTCTGGCCTGGCTGCCCTGGATGATGCCCGGCATGGTTCTAGGCATCGGCTTCCTGTGGGGCTTCGCCATCCTGCCGCACGCCATCCCGATCTACGGCACCTTGTGGGCGCTGCTGCTGGCCTATATCGCGCTCGGCACGCCGGTCGCCGTGCGCGTGACCTCGTCTGCCTACCAGCAGATCGCCAACGACATCGAGGAGTGCAGCCGCGTGCACGGCGCCGGCTGGTGGCAGACCCTGGGCCGCATCCTGATCGCGCTCGCCTGGCCCGCCTTCGCCGTCGGCTGGGTGCTGATCTTCTTCGGCATCATGCGCGAGCTCAGCGCCTCGATCCTGCTCTATGCGCCCGGCACCGAAGTGCTGTCGGTGGTCATGCTGAAGATGTGGGTGAGCGGCAAGCCCGAGGAAGTGAGTGTCATCGGGTTGGTGATGCTGGTGCTGGTCCTGGTGTTCCGCTGGGTCCAACTGAAATTCATCAAGAAACGCATCAGCACGTTGTGATTGGGAGGGATGGGTCCATGTTGAGGAGAAGCGTTCTCAGTCTTCTGGCCGCCGGCACCGCCATCGGTCCCGCGTGGGCGCAGGACGACTGGGCGAAGACCATCGAGGCGGCCAAGAAGGAAGGCAAGCTGGTCGTCTACACCGCCTCGATCGGCTCGCCGTCGCTCAAGGCAGTCGTCAAGCCCTTCGAGCAGAAATACGGCATATCGGTCGAGCTTCTGGAAGCGCGCGCCAGCGAAGTGCGCGAGCGGGTGCGGGTCGAACAGTCGGCCGGCCGCTTCCTGGGCGACGTCCATCACAACGGCAGCACGACCACCTGGCTGATGACGCGCGACGGCAACTTCCAGCCGCACGGCCCCATCCCCAACATCAAGAATATCATGGCGCCCTTCGACGCGGACGATATTCGAATCCCCGCCGAGGTCATCAGCTACTGCCTGATGATCAACCGCAACCTGGTGAAGCCCGGCGACGAGCCCAAGAGCTGGAAGGACATCCTCGATCCCAAGTGGACGGGCAAGATCCTGTCCGACGACTACCGTGCCCTGGGTGGCGGCGCCGTCTTCTTCGTCGTAATGCACGACACCTTCGGCAAGGAATTCCTCGAGAAGCTGGCAACCCAGAAGCCGGTCTTCTCGCGCGACATTGCCAACAGCGAGCGCCGCGTGGCGCGCGGCGAGTACCCGATCTACCTGCCCTTCTCTCTGCAGGACTACAATACGCTGAAGGGCCTGCCGGTGAAGCCGATCGTCCCCGTCGAGGGGAGGCCGTACGTCCGCTTCGACCTCGCGATGCTGAAGAACGCGCCGCGTCCCAACGCCGCGCGCCTGTTCATGAACCACTACCTCGAGCCGGAGCAGCAGCTCATCTACGCCAACGCCGGCTACAATCCCGTCGTGAAAGGCGTGGTCGAAAAGACCATCGAGGAAATCCGCGTCCTGCTGGCGACCAAGGCGCTGGGCACCACCGTGCCCGAACGCCAGGACGCCATGCTCGAGCTCGCCAAGCAGATCTTCAAGTAGGATCGCATGCCCAGCGTCTCCCTGCACGAGGTCGGCCGGCACTTTGGCGAGGTCAAGGCGGTCGACGGCATCGACCTCGCAGTCGAGCACGGCGAGTTCGTGACCCTGCTGGGGCCGTCGGGCTGCGGCAAGACCACGACCCTGCGCATGGTGGCGGGGCTGGAGCGCAACGACACCGGCTCGATCGTGATCGGCGGCCGTGTGGTGAGCGACGCGCCGGCCGGCCTGTTCGTGCCGCCCGACCTGCGCAAGCTCGGCATGGTGTTCCAGTCCTACGCGATCTGGCCGCACATGACGGTGTTCGACAATGTCGCGTATCCGCTGAGCGTACGGCACGTCGCCAAGCCCGAGATCAAGGAGCGTGTGATGGCCGCGCTCCGGCTGGTCGAAATGGATCGCTTCGCCGACAGGCCGGCGCCGGCGCTGTCGGGCGGCCAGCAGCAGCGCGTGGCGATCGCCCGCGCTCTGGTGTTCGAGCCCGAGGTGCTGCTGCTCGACGAGCCGCTCAGCAACCTCGACGCCCGCCTGCGCGCCCAGATGGGCGACGAGTTCCGCGCCCTGCAGCGGCGGCTGAAGATCACGACGCTCTACGTCACGCATGACCAGGAAGAGGCGATGGCGCTGTCCGACCGCGTCGTGGTCATGCAGCGCGGCCGCATCCTGCAGGTGGGTGCGCCTGAAGAAGTCTATCGGCGGCCGGCCAGCCGCGAGGTCGCGGCCTTCTTCGGCACGCCGAATTTCATCGAGGCGACGGTCGCGGGTTGCCGTCCGGCCGACGACGGCGATTGGCTGGTGACCATCGACGGCGGCCATTGCCGCGCCGGCCATGCCTTCAAGCCGGGCGAGGCCATATCGGTGATGGTGCGACCTGAGGACGTCACGCTCGCCGCCGCCAACACCTCCGCGGCCAACGGCCACCTCACCTGGCCGGGCAAGGTCGTCGATGGCGTGTTCCGCGGCCCGCGCCGCTCGCTCACCGTCGAGACGGCAGGCCTCAAGTTCAACGTCGAATGCGCTTCCACGCGCGCCGCCGCGGTAGGCGACACCGTCACGCTGCTGGTCGACGCCGACAATGCGTGGGCGCTAAAAGCCTGACGTCTGATCAAGTCGGAGGGCGCGGATGGCGCGATTGCGGGCAGAGGATGCGGAGAAGCGGGCGGCGAGCGGCCATGGGCCCGACTTCCTCGAAGCCTTTGCGCGCGGGCTGCGGGTCATCGGCGCGTTCGGCCGCGAGAAGAAGCACATGACCCTGAGCGACGTGGCGCGCGCCACCGACCTCCCCAAGCCCAGCGTGCGACGCGCCCTATATACCCTGACCTGCCTCGGCCTGGCCGAGAATGACGGCCGCAGCTTCCGTCTGACGCCGCGCATCATGGAGCTGGCCTCGGCCTATCTCGGCTCGAACATGGTCTCGACCGTCGTCCAGCCGGCCTGCGAGAGCATCGCCGATCGCACCGAGCAGTCGTGCTTCGCTGCCGTGCTCGACGGCTACGATATCGTCATGATCGCCCACTCGCTGCACGGCCGTCCCGACGTGCTGGCGCCGACCATCGGCTTGCGTCGTCCCGCCTTCAACACCGCAGCCGGCCGCGCCATCCTGAGCCAGCTTCCCGACAAGGTGCTCGACGGCTGGCTGGACAAGCTCGAGCCCAAGGTGATGACCAACTTCACCGTCACCGACAAGAAGGCGCTGCGGGCGGAGATCCTGCAGGTGCGCAAGCAGGGTTACGCCATCACCGCCCAGGAAATGCGCCGCGGCTACCACGCGGTGGCGGTGCCGCTCCGGCGCTACGACGGCGCCACCATCGCCGCGGTCTGCGTCGCGGCCTGGGTCGAGGATTCGGCGGTGGGATCGTTGGCCGAGAAGTACCTCGCCGCTCTCAAGGATGAGGTCGAGGCGCTGCAACCGCAGCTTCTGTGATCATGTCGTCCTGAGCGAAGCGAAGGACCTCATCGCCGCTTGCAACCGGCATGAGATCCTTCGCTACGCTCAGGATGACAGAGGCGGGCCTGGAGGCCTGCGGTCCGGCAGGGTTACTTCCCGCCGGCGAAGGGATTGTCGTCGCCGTCCCAGTAGCGCTTGAGCAGCGGCACCTGCAGGAAGGCGAAGACCAGGGTCAGCGGGAAGCTCAGGAACATCTTGCTGGCGATCCAGGTATCGGTCGGGAAGCTTCGCCACATCACCTCGTTGACCGCGGCCAGCACGAAGAAGAACAGCGCCCAACGCACCGTGAGCTTGCGCCAGCCCTCGTCGGTCAGGCGGAAGGCCGCGCCGAAGATCGGCTTCAGCAACGGCCGGTTCATCAGCAGCAGGCCGCCGCCCAGGATCACGCCGAACAGGCAGTTCACGATGGTGGGCTTCAGCTTGATGAAGGTGTCGTCCTGCAGCCAGATCGTGAGCCCACCGAACACCAGCACGAAGAAGCCGCCGACCAGCGGCATCACCGGCCAGCGCTTCTCCAGCCAGCGATAGCAGGGCAGCGCGATCGCGGTCGCGACGATGAACACGCCGGTGCCGTAGTAGATGCCCCAGCGGCCATTGGCCAAAAAGAACAGCAGCAATGGCCCGAGCTCCAGCGCCGTCGCATAGAGGCGGCGCATGCCGTGTTCGGGTTGCGCGCCTTCGCTCATGCGAGCCCCATCAATCCGCGCGCAAAGGCCCGCGCCTCGAATGGCCGAAGATCGTCGATGCCCTCGCCGACGCCGATCGCCACCACCGGCAACTTGAACTTCTCGGCCAGCGCCACCAGCACGCCGCCCTTGGCGCTGCCGTCGAGCTTGGTCAGCACCAGCGCATCGACCGGAGACATGGTCTTGAAGGTCTCGACCTGGGCATGGGCGTTCTGGCCGGTCGTGGCATCGAGCACCAGCAGGCAGGAATGCGGCGCGCTGGCATCGAGCTTGCGGATCACGCGCACGATCTTGGCAAGCTCGTCCATCAGGTTGGCCTTGTTGTGCAGACGGCCCGCCGTGTCGATCAGGAGCACGTCGCAACTCTCGGCCTTGGCGCGCTCCAGTGCCTCGTAAGTCAGCCCGGCGGCGTCGGCGCCGGTGTCCTTGGCGATCACCGGCACGCCGGCGCGGTCGCCCCACACCTTGAGCTGCTCGACGGCGGCGGCGCGGAAGGTGTCGCCCGCCGCCAGGATGACCTTGCGGCCCTCGCCCTTGTAGAGGTTGGCGAGCTTGGCGATGGTCGTGGTCTTGCCGCTGCCGTTCACGCCGATCACCAGCACGACATGCGGCTTCTTCGCCGGGTCGATGACCAGCGGCATCGCCACCGGCTGCAGGATCTCGGCGATGTCGTCGGCGAAGGCCGCACGCACCTCCTCGTCGGTCACTTCCTTGCCGAAGCGCTCCTTGCCGAGCTTCGCGACAAGGCGCGCGGCGACGCTGACGCCGAGATCGGCCTGGATCAGCGCATCTTCCAGATCGTCCAGCGTCTGCTGATCGAGCTTCTTCTTGGTGAAGAGGCCGGTGATGCTCTCGGTGACGCGCTTGGTCGACTTGGCGAGGCCCGCGCGCAGCCGCGACAGCCAGCCCTTCTTCTCGGCTTCCTGTTCGACTTCGACTTCGACTTCGGGCTTGGCTTCTTCCGCTACAGGCCTGACCGGCTCGGGTACCGGCGCCTCGCTCACCAATTCGGGAGCAGGCGTCTCGTCCGCCAGTTCGGGTGCAGGCGCCTCGCTGGCCGAGTCACCTTTGGAGCGCCACCGCGAAAACCAGCCCTTCTTCGGGGCTTCCTTCTCGGACTTGGGTGTCTCGCTCACCGGATCACCTCACGAAAGCAGCGAACGGTCGAGCTCGCCCTTGAAGGCGACTGCAATGCCGCCGGTCATCAGCACATGGTCGTCACGCAGCCATTCGATGGTGAGCGTGCCACCTTCGAGGATCACATCGGCCCGGCGCGGGACCAGGCCGCGCCGGCTCGCCGCCACGACGGCCGCACAGGCGCCGGAGCCACAGGCGAGCGTGATGCCGGCGCCGCGCTCCCAGACACGCAGGCGAAGCTTGTCGTCACCGAGGAGCTGGGCGACGCCGATGTTGGCGCGCTCGGGGAAGAAGCGGTCATGCTCCAGCTTGGGGCCGAGCTCGGCCAGCGGGATCGCCGCGGCATCGTCGACGAAGAACGTCGCATGCGGGTTGCCCATGTTGGTGCCGACGGGATCCTGCAGCGGGCCGATGCCGACCGGCATGTGATTGGTGTCGCAGGCCTCCCGCACGGGGATCTCGCGCCAGTCGAGCCGCGCCGGCCCCATGTCGACCGAGATCACCGGCAGGCCGTTGCTGCCCATTCCGGTCTTCTGCGAATCGAGCAGGCCAGCGATGGTCTGCACCGTGACGTGGTCAGTCTTGCGCTCGTCCATCACCACCGAGGCGACGCAGCGCGTGGCATTGCCGCAGGCGCCGGCCTCACCGCCGTCGGGATTGTAGATGCGCATGAAGACGTCGGCCTCGCGCTCGGTCGGCGGTTCGAGCACGATCAGCTGGTCACAGCCCACGCCCAGGCGGCGATCGGCGATGACCCGGCGCCGTTCCGGCGTCAGGTCGAGCGCGGCCGTCCGGGCGTCGAGCACGACGAAATCGTTGCCCAGCCCGTGCATCTTCAGGAACGGCGTGGTGGCCATGCGGCGCTATATGGCCGTTCGGCCCGGCCAGCGCAACGAGCGCGGCCGGACCTGGCCGTCATGCGGGCCGCCCAGTTCGCGCACGTCCAGGGTCGCCAGTCGCTTGGTGTAGATGGTCATGTGCAGGATGCCCAAGGGGTCGTAGGGCATGGCCGGCTCGACGAACAACGACCGTTCGGCGTCCCAGGCCGGCGTCGCGTGGTGGATCGGCCAGTTGCAGCGGCTGGGCAGAGGCTCGCAGGCGAAGCCCCGGTCGTAGACCAGCACATTCAGCGCGATCTGGTCGGTCATATTGGACGAACGTTGCAGCGCCTCGCTCATCACGTCGGCCCAGCCCGCCCAGTGCGGCGCGTCGGCCGCGAGGGCGAAGACACCGGCGTTGATCAGGGGATAGCGGATCAGCCGCTCGGCCGTCTCCTTGCCGAAGCAGGCTTCGTAGGCGGCCCCGTTGATCGAGGAGAACTCAGCCCACGCATGGCGATAGTGGCGCATCGAGCGATGGATCTCCGGCGCCACCGCGAGCGCGCCGGTGCGCGCGGCCCGCTGGAACAGCGCGAGCGCATCGCCCTGCTGCACCCAGCAGTCGCCGTCGATCCAGAGATAGAGATCGAAACCCGGGAAGTAGCGCGGCAGGAACGGCCGCGCCGTCAGCGCCTTGTAACCGTCCTTGAGCTTGTCGCGGCCCGGGAAATCGAAGTCCCACTGCGGCACGACCAGCGTGGCGCCATGGCCGCGGCACCAGGCGCGTTGCTCCTCCGTTAAACCGCAATCGAGGATGCCGAGGGCCAGAGCGCGACCTTCCGCCACCGCGCGTAGCGATCCGACGCAGTCCTTAATGAGGTCGAAATAGCCGGCATCGCCGCCGGTGATCGCGATGGTTCGTTCCGACACGTGATCAGGATGGCCCATCGGCCCTTTGCTGTCGCCTGCCATTCAGCCACAGTCCGCGCGCGGAGGATGAACAATGGCCAAGCACGTCGACTACTACGTCTCCTTGAACTCGCCCTGGACCTATCTCGGGTCGAAGCGTTTCGAGGAGATGGCCAAGAAACACAACGCACACGTCACGATCTGGCCAGTCGATTTCGGTTCCGTTTTCGCGGTCTCGGGCGGCCTGCCGCTGCCCAAGCGCGCGCCGCAACGCCAAGCCTATCGCATGATGGAGCTGAAGCGCTGGCGCGACCAAACCGGCGTGAAGCTCAATCTCGAGCCCAAGTTCTTTCCTGCCAACGAAGTGCCCGCAGCCAAGTGCGTGATCGCCTTGCGCGAGCTCAGCCGCATGGCCGACGCCATCAAGCTCGCCCACGCGGTGCTTTACGCGCTGTGGGCGGAGGAGAAGAACACCGGCGATCCGGCGACCCTGCGCGAGATCATCGCCGGCTGCGGCCTCGACGCTGATCTGGTGCTCAAGGCGAGCGAAGCGCCCGGCATGGACGAGAAGCGCGAGTCCTACACCAAGTTTGCCATCGACCAGGGCGTGTTCGGTGCGCCATCCTTCGTGATCAACAAGGAGATCTTCTGGGGTCAGGACCGGCTGGACTTCGTCGACCGCAAGCTCGCGGGCTGACCTCAAGCTCTTCCGGACCGCCGGCCTCTGGCCGGCGGTCCGGAAGAGGACTGACCTCAGGGTGAGGTTTTGTCGATCACGGCCGCAGCCACGACCGCCAGGCTGTTGTTGACGATGTGCGCCACCAGCGATGGCCAGAGCGAATCGGTGCGCTGGCGCAGCCAGCCGAACCACAGGCCGAGCGGCAGCACCAGCAGGACATGGGCCGGCTCGAGATGGGCGGCGGCGAAGAGGATCGAGCTCACGAACCAGGCGATCGTCGTTCCCCAACGGCCCGCCACCCAGCCGTAGAGCAGGCCGCGAAACACCGCTTCCTCGACCAGCGGCGCCAGCAGCGCCATCACGGCCAGGCTGGCCACGAACAGCCTCGGTGTGCGGGCGACGTCCAGGACCTGCTTCACGCCCTCCGGTTCGCCGAACTGGCTGGCCGCGATCGACACCACCAGGGCGCCCACCGTGCCGAGCACGATCGTCCAGAAGCGCGCCGGGCGGAAACCCAGCGCCGGCAAGGCCCGCCAGCCCATCGGGCTGACCGCGATGGCGAGCGCGATCAGGCCCGAAATGAAGAAAAGGGCGAGCATCGCCAGCATATTGCGGTCGCCCAGCAGCCAGACCGCCGGCGCCAGCAACAGCGGCAGGACGACAAGGAAGGCTACGATCGACCATCCACTGATGGGCCTGGAATCGTTTTGGATCAAAGGGTTAGCGTCTGCCGTCAAGCCTTTTGACTCCTTGTCCAGCAGGCCTTATACCCCGCCCGTTCAATCGGTCGTGCCGATTTAATGGTTCCCCCTTCGGGGAGCTCCGCTGATCCGCGAAGGTTCGCGCATCGGCGCGATACGTATTTGGGCGAACGGAGCCAAATGTTCGAGGGTCTGAGCAAACGTCTGGGTGACGTATTCGATAAGCTTCGCGGGCGCGGTGCGCTCTCCGAGGCCGATGTCGACGCGGCCCTGCGCGAGGTCCGCACCGCGCTGCTCGAAGCCGACGTGGCGCTGCCCGTCGTGCGGCAGTTCATCGACGGGGTCCGGCCGAAGGCGATCGGGGCCGACGTCATCCGCTCGGTCACGCCGGGCCAGATGGTCGTCAAGATCGTCAACGATCACCTGGTCGAGATGCTGGGCGGCACCGTCGCCGACCTCGACCTCAACGCCATCCCGCCGGTCGTGATCCTGATGGTGGGCCTGCAAGGCTCGGGCAAGACCACCTCGTCGGCCAAGATCGGCTATCGCCTCAGCCAGGGCCCGCAGGGCATGGCGGCCGAGTTCGGCGGCAGCTTCTCGGTCAAGCGCAAGGTCATGATGGCCTCGCTCGACACCCGCCGCCCGGCCGCCCAGCAGCAGCTCAAGATCCTGGGCGAGCAGACCGGCGTGCCGACCCTGCCGATCGTGCCGCTGGAGATGCCGCTCGCCATCACGCGGCGCGCTCTCGAGACGGCGCGGCGCGAAGGCTTCGACGTCCTGATCCTCGACACCGCAGGCCGGCTGTCGATCGACGAAGAGCTGATGAAGGAAGTGGCCGACATCAGCGCCCTGTCCAAACCGCAGGAGACGCTGCTCGTCGCCGACGCCATGACCGGCCAGGACGCGGTCAACGTCGCCAAGGCCTTCAACGA
>Ga0075369_10000396_pt1 | contig 13137 bp, 9 predicted proteins | sample EndMethybrTD3034_FD_71400 | JGI IMG/M metagenome (GOLD analysis project Ga0075369, IMG submission 71400) | Populus endosphere microbial communities from Tennessee, USA - Endosphere MetaG P. TD hybrid TD303-4 | ecosystem: Host-associated > Plants > Roots > Endosphere | place: USA: Tennessee...
CGCACTGCTTCCGGGGCGACTATCAACGGGTGGTCGAGCTGGCCACCGCCAACCTTGCTTCGTTGCCTGCCGACTCGATCTATGACCATTTCGGAACCGCCATGCCAGTCTCGATCTTCGATCGGGCCTGGCTATTCATGAGTCTTGCTGAGCTCGGACGCTTCGCCGAAGCGACCGAGCTTGCCGCCGAGGCGATGCGGCTCGCCAAGCCGACGCGGCGCATATACACCGACGCTTGGCTCCATCAGAATGCGGCCATCACCTACCTTCTTCAAGGCGACTGGCAGAAGGCGCACCTACTGATCGAGCATTCGATCTCGGTGTATCGAACGGGGAATTTCGGCCTTTTCCTTCCCATTGCAGTCGCCTGTTCCGCCTGGGTGCGGGCGCAGCTCGGCGAGGCGGGCGAAGCGATCAGCCGGCTCCGGGAAAGCGAGGAACTGGTCGAGCGCATTGAAGTACGGGACACCGTCACCCATTTCGGAAGGGTTTACCTGTTCATGGGTCGCGCGTGTCTGCTGCTCGGCCAGCTCGACGAAGCCAAGCGCCTGGGTAGCCGCGTCGCTGAAGCTTTCTCTTCCCGGTTCGGGTACGCAGCCGATGCCTCGCGCCTGCTGGGCGACATTGCGACCCATCCCGACCGGTTCGACGCCGAGACCGGCGAGGCCCACTACCGAAAGGCGCTGGCGCTCGCCGAGCCGCGCGGCATGCGGCCCCTCGTCTCCCACTGCCACCTTGGCCTCGGCAAGCTGTATCAGCGCGTAGGCAAGCAGAAGCAGGCCTTCGAGCACCTCACCATCGCGACTACCTTGTATCGAGAGATGGATATGCTCTTCTATTTGGAGCAGACGGAGGCGGAGACGCGCCAGTCGACATAGGCGTGGTGCATCACGACATCCACCTACAGGTATCGAAAAAGTTGGCCGCGACGTCCGGTTCTGGCCCAAATGCGAAGTGCCGACCGCGCCTGAGAACGTCTGCTGTTAGGGGCAGACCGGACGTAAGGTGGAGGTCACGAAACCGACGCGTCTGACCCAAAGCGGACATGGTGGGACAACCGATAGTGCCCCCGGGCGACATCACTGCCTGCTACCGTCCAGCTTGGGTTTCCACTCTCGCGCCAGCTTCTGCGCCTCGGCGATCTGCGCGGGCGTCATCTTCGCAGCGGCTATGTCGCGGTTCCTGACAGCGCTCTCGCGACTTTGTTTTTCAGACCCATCGTAACGCGAGCTCGCGAGGTCAAACCATTTGTGCGCCTGTACATAGTCCAGCGGCACACCCTGGCCGCGAGCGTACATCATGCCGAGATTGTTCTGTGCCTTGGCAAAGCCCTGCTCTGCCGCCTTGCCGTACCACGCCGCCGCCGCCGCCTGGTCCTGCGGCACGCCGTGGCCTTCGCCATACGTGACGCCGAGGTTGTACTGGGCCACGGCAAGCCCCTGCTCGGCAGCCTTGTGATACCACGACACTGCCGCCGCGTCGTCCCGCGGCACGCCACGGCCGTTCTGGTACATGATGCCGAGGTTGTACTGGGCTCCGGTATGGCCCTGCTCTGCCGCCTTGCGATACCACGACACCGCGGCCACGTAGTCCTGCGGCACGCCTTGACCCCGCTCATACATGACGCCGAGGTTGCTCTGGGCCTTGGCATGTCCTTGCTCTGCTGCCTTGCGGTACCACGACATCGCCGCCGTGTAGTCCTGCGGCACGCCAAGGCCTTCGTCATACATGATGCCGAAGTTGTACTGGGCGACGGCGTTGCCCTGATCGGCAAGCGGGCGGAACAGATGGAGTGCTGTCGCGTAGTCGCCTTTGCGGGCAGCGGCGATCGCATCATCGAGCGGGTCCGCTGCGGCAGGGCCAGCGGCACACACGCACAGGATCAGCAGCAGCTTGAGCAGGCGCACGGCGTCTCTCCCAGGGCCGCACCCTTTCAGGGCGGGACTTGAGCCGCCAGCTCAGCCTGAGCCATGGCGGCTCCGGTGACGATGGAACCGGCCGATCTTAAGCGAACATTTTCAGTCATCCAAACCGCGCCGTAGGGCACATATTGATGCCTGCAGGCCAGCACGCCCTCGGCCGCCTTCGGCGAAGGGACCTCGCCACAACGTGAGGCAAGGAGCAAGATGCGCCGATAGCCGACCTCGGCTGCCTGGAGCGGAGCAAACCGATGCCGGATTTGGCCGGGCTTGCGTGTCGATCAAGGATTTGTTCGATGTGGCCGGCGAACTGACACGCAGGAGATAAGCATGCGCCCTTGGCTTCGCATTGCGGTTCTTACCGCCGCCGCGCTGCCGTCGGCCGCGGCCGCGCAATCCGCGTTCGACAAGCGCATCGCCCATTGGCGCATCAGCGCCGGCGGCGCATCCTGCATCGCGTTCAACCGCCCGGCCTACGAACTGAACGCCTCGCCGTTCAATGCGCTCTCCGTCCAGCTGAACAAGCAGGGGCGTTGGAACTTCATGGTCTACTTCTGGCCGAAAACCTTCACGCCGAATGCCGACATCCCGCTCGTCTTCAGCTTTGGCGGAGCGAAGGACGTGAGGGCGCTGGGCAAGGCTGCCGACGAATATCTGGCGAGCCTGTCGAACATCGGCGCGAGCTTCCGCGACGACGTAGCCAATGCGCCCAAGGGCGAGATGGAGGTTCGCGCCGAGGGCGTGGCGGGAAAGCTTTACTTCGACGTCACCGACGCCGCCGCGGTTTTCGCGACGCTCGAGGACTGCGCGAAGACCCTGCGCTAGGGCGTGTACTCATAAATCCGGGATCGTTCCGTTTTCGGGGGTCAAGCGGACGACGGTCCCGGCATGTCGCTGTTTGACCCAAACCGGACATCAAAAAGTGACGACAAGCACGGGAGATTGCGATGTTCCGACCGACAGTCCTGTTGTTTCTGGCGCTCGGCTGGTCGGGAAGCGCCGCAGCGATGTGTCCGCCGCCAAGGGACGATGAGGTCATTGCCCAAGGCGGCGCCATCGTCACGGGCCGCGTCGCCGAAACCGGGGTCGATGCCGACCGCAGGACATGGGCACGCCTGCAAGTCACCGGCCGGCATATCGGCCAGGCGCCAGACAGCGTACGCCTGCTTGCTGCAAATGCTGGGCTTTATACGCCGATGTTCCAAGCCGGCGAGGTTGTGACCATCATCATCCGCGCGCCGTTTGGCACATCCACCGTGTCCCTGTGCGAAAGTCGTAAGCCTTAGGGCCGATCATCGGCTCCGTGCTTGTCGCGGCCCATGAGGCGCGAGTATCCGACGACATTCGCCGCCGGAATCGCCGCCAATCGACGTACAACTCGCTCGTCGCAACTCACTTCCGCTTATGGCCCAACGCCGACTTTAACTACGTGCAGGGAGACGTGCGCTTCCAGGGGTAAAGCGGACATGGCGCGGACTAGCTGTCACTTCCGAGTGTGACCCAAGCCGGACTTCCGCTGCGTTGTTTCGCGACCGATCGCGTCCTACGATGCTTATGCCAGGCCTTCCTCCATTGGAGGCACGCGCATGTCCGCCATTTTCAGCTACGAACCTCGCACCGGACGACTCCTCGGCAGCGCCGCCGGCCAGCACTTCAGCCTCCTCACGCAACACGCCGCCAACGCAGTGACACATCGGGAGCGCGAGGGCGACGCAGTAACAGATTGGAGGAAGGAAGGTGAATTCCGTCCCGGAAAATGGACGCCGTGGGACGTCTCGTTCGAGATACCCAGCCACCACGGGCCGGCCCCGCGCTCGCTCCGCCTGAGTGTCCTCACGGAGGCCGATCGGCTGCAAATCGCCGCCCGCAGCATGCACGCGATGAACGATTGTCTTTGTGCGCGACAGGGAGCCATCATGCTTGCCGAGGACGACGAGGGCGCGCATCTCGTTCACGGGTGGCCACCCTGTCGAAACTCGCGCTGCTTGGTCATCCTTCACCGCTTCGCGGAACTCGTCCAAGCAGTCGCACTCGAGAACGCAAGTGGCCCACGCCCTCGGCGCAGGTAACTCGCCGGCGCTGCGCGCCGCACCGACCCGCCGGCATCGACCCGCCGTCGCCGCGCACCTGAACGAGGAGATCAACAAGGCGCTGGCATTGGCCAACGTCAGGGCGCGACTGGAAAAGGAGGGCGGGGCGCCGGTCCTGGCGCCATCCGAAGCGCTCGGCACCCGCATCGCCGCCGAAATCGAGCGCTGGCGGCCCGTCGTGAAGGCAGCGAATATTCGCCTGGAACCAAAAATAGGGAGGAACACATGCCCGACAGCGTCATGTTCCATGACGGCAATCGCCGTCTGCAAGACCAGTTCGACAGCCGCCGCATCTCCGACCGGCTGGAAGAGAAGCTGACGCGCCAGACCTTCACCGATAACGACCGCGCCTTCATCGAGAAATCGATGTTCTTCTTCCTGGCGACGGCCGACGCCGAGGGCCGGCCGGACTGCTCGTTCAAGGGCGGCACGCCGGGCTTCGTGAAGGTGATCGGGCCGGGCGAGCTCGCCTTTCCCGACTATGACGGCAACGGCATGTTCAAGAGCCTGGGTAACATTTTGGTCAACCCAGGCGTCGGGCTGCTGTTCATCGACATGGGCGAAAAGCCGCGGCGATTGCGCGTGAACGGCACGGCGAGCGTCAGCCGCGACGATCCCTTGATGCCGCGCTTCGCCGGCGCCCAGCTCCTGGTGCGCGTGCAGACTCGCGCGATCTTCCCCAACTGCCCGCGCTATATCGTGACGCCAGGCGCCGAGGAGCCCTCGACATATGCGCCGCGGCCGGACTACCAGCCGCCGGAGCCGACGTGGAAAGGCTTCGACGACTTCAAGGATTACATCCATCCGCGGCAGCCGACGCCCAACGGGGAATAGCGAAGATTTCTTCACCGGCCGTGCTGCGAATCGATGCGGCGATGGTGAAACTCCGGCGAGTCGGCTAGGCTCGCGGCGACCTCGATCGCTGCTTTTCCGTCGCCCATAGCGCCAGGAACGTCATTCGACACTCGATCGATCGGGGCGCTCAAGCAAGCACCGTGGCGCGAACATGATCGTTCGCCACCACACCCCTTGGAGGCCAGCCATGAGCAAGTTCACCGTCAACGGCAAAGCACAAAACTTCACCGGCGATCCGGAGACACCGCTTCTCTGGTATCTGCGCGACATCGTCGGCATGACCGGCACCAAGTTCGGCTGCGGGCGCGCGCTGTGCGGCGCCTGCACCGTGCATGTCGACGGCACGGCCGTGCGGTCCTGCCAGATCCAGGTCGGCGACATCGACGGCCAGGCGGTCATCACCATCGAAGGCCTGTCGGCTGACGGCAATCATCCGGTGCAGAAGGCGTGGCGCGAGCTCAACGTGGCGCAGTGCGGCTACTGTCAGACCGGACAGATCATGCAGGCGGCGTCGTTGCTCAAGGACACGCCCAAGCCCACGGACCAGCAGATCCTCGACGCCATGAGCGGCAACATCTGTCGCTGCGGCACCTACCCACGCATCCGCGACGCCATCAAGCGCGCCTCGGGCAAGGCATAGGGGAGGGCATGACCATGACCAACACCATTAAAGTCGCGAACGTCGCGCGCCGCTCGGTTCTGCTCGGTCTCGCTGCGGGCAGCTTCGTGCTTTCGGTCCGCCTGTCCTCGCCGGCGCTGGCGCAGGAGAAGAAGTTTGGCGGTGACGGCATGCCCGGCGGGTTGAAGGACGATCCGCGCCTCTTCCTGTCGATCGCCGAGGACGGCACCGTGACCCTGCTGTGCATTCGCGCCGAGATGGGCCAGGGCGTCCGCACCAGCTTCGGCATGGTGGTGGCGGACGAGCTGGAAGCCGATCTCGGCCGCATGAAGGTGCTGCAGGCGCCGGGCGACCAGACGCGCTTCGGCAACCAGGACACCGACGGCTCGCGCAGCATGCGCCATCACTTCGAGCCGCTTCGCCGCATCGCCGCGGCGGCCCGCCAGATGCTGGAGCAGGAGGCGGCCGCCCGCTGGAGCGTGCCGGTCACCGAGGTCAAGGCCGAGAACAACGGCATCGTCCATGCCGGCAGCGGCCGGCGCCTCGACTTCGGCGCGCTCGCCAAGGGCGCGGCGGCGCGGCCGGTGCCAGCTCAGGACAAGCTGGTCTTCAAGGGCCCGAGCCAGTTCCGCTATATCGGCAAGGACAACGTGCCCTTGATCGACAATATGGACATCACCACGGGCAAGGCGATGTTCGGCATCGATGCGCGCGTCGAGGGCATGGCCTATGCCGTCGTGGCGCGGCCGCCGGTGTTCGGCGGCAAGGTCAAGAGCTTCGACGCCGCCAAGGCGATGAAGGTCCCGGGCGTGCTCAAGGTCGTGGCTATCGACCCGCCAACGCCGCCCGTCGTCTTCCAGCCGCTGGGCGGCGTCGCCGTGATCGCGGAGAACACCTTCGCCGCCATCAAGGGACGTTCCCAGCTCGACATCCAGTGGGACGACGGGCCGAACGCCAGCTACGACTCCGTCGAGTACCGCAAGACGCTGGAGGCGGCCGCGGCCAAGCCCGGAAAGGTCGTGCGCAACGACGGCGACGTCGATGCCGCGCTGGCGGGCGCGGCCAAGCGCGTGTCGGCGGAATACTACGTGCCGCATCTCGCGCAGGCGCCGATGGAGCCGCCGTCGGCAACGGCCCGGGTCACGGCCCAGGGCTGCGAGGTCTGGTGCAGCGTGCAGAATACCGAGGCCGTCCGTACCGACCTGTCGAAGCGCTTCAACGTGCCGATCGACAAGGTCATCGTGCACCCCCTGCTGCTGGGCGGCGGCTTCGGCCGCAAGTCCAAGCCCGACTTCGCCAGCGAGGCGGCGATCTGCTCCCATGCCATGGGCGGCCGTCCGGTGAAGCTCACCTTCACCCGCGAGGACGACCTGCAGCACAGCTTCTTCCACACCGTGTCGGTCGAGCGGGTGGAAGCGGGCGTCGACGCCAACGGCAAGGCCGTCGCCTGGCTGCACCGCACCGTGGCGCCGTCGATCTTCGCGCTCTTCATGCCGGATCCCAAGCACGAGGCGCCGCTCGAGCTGGCGATGGGCGCCGTCGACAATCCCTTCGCCATCCCCAACCTCAGGGTCGAGAACCCCGAGGCGGCGGCGCACACGCGGGTCGGCTGGTTCCGCTCCGTGTCCAACATCCCGCATGCCTTCGCCATCCACAGCTTCGTGGCGGAGTTGGCGGCTGCCGTGGGACGCGATCCCAAGGACTACCTGCTGGAGCTGATCGGGCCGCCGCGCCTGATCGATGCGGGAGCGATGGCGGACGGCTGGCTCTACGGCGAGGATCCCAAGCGCTATCCGTTCGACACCGGGCGACTGCGGGCGGTGGTCGAGAAGGCGGCGGCCGAAGCCGGCTGGGGCCGCAAGCTGGAGCAAGGCCGCGGGCTCGGCATCGCCGCGCATCGCAGCTTCGTCAGCTACACCGCCGTCGTCACCGAGGTCGCCGTCAGCCCCAAGGGCGAACTCACGATCCCGCGGGTCGACATCGCCTTCGACTGCGGCGCCGTGATCAACCCCGACCGCGTGCGCTCGCAGCTCGAGGGTGCCGCCGTGCAGGGCATCAGCCTGGCGACCCTGGGCGAGATCTCCTTCAAAAACGGTCGGGTCGTGCAGACCAACTTCGACGGCTACGAGCTGACGCGCATTGACGGCGCACCGACGGAGATCCGGACGCATCTCGTCAACACGACGGCCTTCGACAAGCCGCTGGGCGGTGTCGGCGAGCCCGGCGTACCGCCGGTCGCGCCGGCGCTCGCCAACGCGATCTTCGCCGCCTGCGGCAAGCGCATCCGCAGCCTGCCGATCCGCGACCAGCTCGCGGGGAAGGTGTAGTAAGCGTTTCCTCCCCATCGCCTCCGGCGATGGGGAGGTGGCCGCGCAGCGGCCGGAGGGGTCACGAGCACCAGTACGGTCGCTCATGACCCCTTCAGCCTCGCGGGCAGGGAGCTTTATCGAGTTGGCCGGGGCCGAGGGGATTTGCCAGCACTGCTGGCATCGATGCCCGCCCCAGGCATTTGTTGCGCTCCCATGGTACGCAAAAACTAGTACTGAGGTTGATGTGTGTGAGCACTTTAGTTATATTGGCGGCGTGTCGCCTTACGGCGGCTCCGCTCTATGCATCGTTCATCCGATACCCATCGCGCCCGGCCGCCGCCGGACCGGTCCGTCCGGCTGAGCGAAAAACCGGTAGCGATATTAGCGGAAATGTCCGAATTCGCCGGCGAGCCCCATGGCTAGTGGGTCGACTTCCCAAGCACCGCTACGACCTCTGCCGGAAATGCCGATAATGCCGGAAACTCATCTCGCCGCACCGAGGAACACGAATGCATTGTCGTTGCTGTCGCGTTTTAGGCGACAGCGTCGGGCGCCACCAGAGCCGGAATGAGCAAAGGCATCAACGGCTTGCGCGGCACCTCTGCAGAGTCGCGCGAACGCGATCGCGTTGTCGCTCAGCCTGTCGAAACCTCTGTAGCGGGCTCCTAATCGCCCGGATCCACGACCTTGTACTGGACCGTGGCCGGCTTGCTGCCAAGGCCCTTCACCTTCTCGCGGAAGGTCTGGAAGGCGACGTACAGGCCCGGGATCACGAAGATCCCCAGCATCGAGGCCGCGATCATGCCGCCGAACACCGCGGTGCCGACGGCGCGCTGGGTCGCGGCACCCGCGCCCGAGGCGATGACAAGCGGCACCAGGCCCAGAATGAAGGCGAACGACGTCATCATCACCGCCCTGAAGCGCAGGCCCGCGGCGGTGGTCGCGGCGCTCACGATGTCCTTGCCGTGCGCGCGCTCCTCCATCGCGAACTCGATGATCAGGATGGCGTTCTTGGCGGCCAGCGCGATCAGCACGACGATGCCGATCTGGGCGAAGATGTTGTTGTCGAGTCCGGTGAGGAAGAGCGCCGTCACCGCGCCGAACAGGCCGACCACGACCGACAGCAGCGCCGCGATCGGGATCGCCGTGCTCTCGTAGAGGCCGACCAGGAACAGATAGGCGAACAGCACGGCCAGCGCCAGGATGAAGCCGGTCTGGCCGCTCGCCGCCTTCTCCTGCAGCGCCGTGCCGGTCCATTCGTAGCCGTAGCCGGCGGGCAGCGTCGCCTTGGCGAGCCGCTCCATGGCGGCGATCGCCTGGCCCGAGGAGAAGCCCGGCGCCGGCGCGCCGTTCAGCACGACCGAGCGCAGGTTGTTGTAGCGCACGATCGAGGAGGGCGCGGTCACCAGCTCGATATTGGCCACGGCCTGCAACGGCACCAGCTCGCCGTTCGACGAGCGCACGCGCACGCGGAACACGTCGTTGACATTGCCGCGGTCGGGCGCGTCGGCCTGCACCTTGACCTGCCAGACGCGGCCGAACAGGTTGAAGTCGTTGGTGTAGGTGCCGCCGAGCGTCGTCTGCATCGCCGAGAAGATGTCGGAGATGCTGACGCCGAGCTGCTGGGCACGCTCGCGGTCGAGCTTGAGGTTGATCTGCGGCGTCGTCGCGGCATAGGTCGTGAACACGTTGGCGAGCTCGGGCGCGGTCTGCGCCGAGATCATCAGGCCGCGGGCGACGGACGCGAGATCGACCGGCGGCGCGCCGGCCAGCGACTGCACGACGAACTCGAAGCCCGACGAATTGCCCAGCCCCATGATGGGCGGCAGGTTGAAGGCGAAGACGTTGGCCGAGGCGATCTGGGCGAACGCCTTGTTCAACTCCTGCAGGGCATAGAACACCGTCAGCGTCGGATCCTTGCGCTCGGCGAACGGCTTCAGCTCGACGACGACCAGGCCGCGGTTGGGCAGGTTCAGGCCGTCGAGGATGCTGTAGCCCGAGACGGTGAAGATGCTCTGCATCCATGGCTTGCCGATGATCGTCTGCTCGACCTCCTCGATCGACTTCAGCGTGCGGTTGGTCGAGGAGGCATCGGGAAGCTGGACCTCGGCCATGAACGCGCCCTGGTCCTCGTCGGGCAGGAAGCCCGACGGCACCAGGCTGCCGATGCCGCCGGTCGCCAGGGCAAAGCCTGCGACCAGCAGCAGGGCGATGAAGCCGCGCCGCGCGATCGGCGTCACCACCCGGACGTAGCCGTCGCGGCTCTTGTCGATGCCGCCCTGCAGCCAGGCCATGACGCCCCTGGGCTTCTTGCGATGGCGCAGGATCAGCGAGCACAGCGCCGGGGAGAGCGACAGCGCGTTGATGGCCGAGATCACCATCGACACCGACACCGCGACGGCGAACTGCGAGTAGAGCTGGCCGGTGATGCCGGGGATGAAGGCCGTCGGGATGAACACCGAGAGCAGCACCAGGGTGATGGCGATGATCGGCGCGGTGACCTGGCCCATCGCTTTCTCGGTCGCCTGGGCGACCGTCAGGTCGGGTTCGTGCTCGAGGATGTGCTCGACCGCCTCGACCACGACGATGGCGTCGTCGACCACGATGCCGATCGCCAGCACCAGCGCGAGCAGCGAGATGGTGTTGGCCGAGTAGCCCAGCATCAGCATGACGGCGAAGGTGCCGATCAGGGCCACCGGCACGGCGATGATGGGGATCAGCGTGGCACGCAAGTTGCCGAGGAAGATGAAGACCACGATCGCCACCAGCACGAAGGCCTCGATCAGCGTGTGGATCACGCTCTCGATGGTGGCCTCGACGAACACCGTGGTGTCGTACATGACGTTGAAGGCGACGTCGTCGGGGAAGCGCGGCTCCAGATCCTTCAGCGCCTTGCGCACGCCCTGTGCGGTGGCGAGCGCATTGGCGCCGGGCAGCTGGTAGATCTGGATTCCGGCCGCCGGCTTGCCGTTGTAGCGGCCGATCGAATCCATGGACTTGGCGCCGAGCTCGACGCGGGCGATATCCTTGATTCGCACCAGGCCGCCGTCGGGCCTGGCGCGGACGACGATGTCCTCGAACTCGCCGGTGGTGACCAGGCGGCCTTGCGTCGTGATGTTGAGCTGGAACCCGACCTCGTCGACCAGCGGCGCGGCACCGACCAGGCCGACCGCGGCTTGCACGTTCTGCGCCTGCACGGCCTTGACCACGTCGTCGGCCGTGATGTCGAGGCTCGACATGCGATCGAGGTTGAGCCAGATGCGCATCGAGTAGTCGAGCGGCCCGAACAGCGTGGCATCGCCCACACCCGGCACGCGGCGCAGCGTGTCGAGCAGCGTGATGGTCGCGAAGTTCGACAGGAACAGGCCGTCGCGGCTGCCCTTGGGCGAATAGACCGCCACGACCTGCAGCAGCGACGACGACTGCTTCTTGGTCGTGACGCCGAGCTGCTGGACCTCGGGCGGCAGCAGCGCCAGCACGGCATTGATGCGGTTGGTGACGTTGACGGTGTTGAGATCGGGGTTGGTGCCGACCTCGAAGCTCACGGTCAGCGCATAGCTGCCGTCGCCGCCCGACGTCGACTTCATGTAGATCATCTTCTCGACGCCGTTGACCTGGCCCTCGATCACCTGGGCCACGCTTTCCTCGACCGCCTGGGCCGAGGCGCCGGGGTAGGTCGCGGTGACGCGCACCTGCGGCGGCACGATGTCGGGGAACTGCGCCACCGGCAGGGCGGTGATGGCGAGCAGGCCGGCGATGGTGATGACCGTCGAGACGACGAAGGCCAACCGCGGCCGGCGGATGAACAGCGATGAGATCGTCATGGCGCTACTTCTTGGGCTGGGCCGGAGCCGCGCTCGGCGCCACCGTCATGCCGTCGCGGATGCGTTGCTGGCCCTGGATGACGACCTTCTCGCCTTCCTTCAGCCCTTCCGTCACCACCAGCATGCCGTTGCGCACGATGCCGGCCTTGATACGGCGCAGGTGAACCACGTTCTTGTCGTCGACCGTGAAGAGATAGGGGCCTGTCTGGTCGAGGGCGACCGCCTGCTGCGGCACGGTCACGACGGTCTGCGGCTTGCTTTCCTCGAGGAGGACGCGGACCGTCTGGCCGTCGGTCAGGAGATTGTCCTTGTTGTCGAAGGTCGCGCGCACGATCTGGCCGTCGGTCTTGGAATCGACGGTGATGTCGATGAAGTCGATCTTGCCCTTCTCCTGGTAGATGCTGCCGTCGGCGAGCTTCAGCCGGACCGCCGGCGGATCGCCGATCTGGGCGTCGCGCTTGGCGTCGAGCAACTCGCGCTGCGTCACGGGGAACAGCACGCGAATGGGGCTCTCGCTCACCACCGTCGCCAGCACGCCGGAGTCCGGGCTGACGAGGTTGCCGGGCGAGACGGCGGCGCGGCCGATGCGGCCGTCGATCGGCGACTTGATGGTGGTGTAGGAGAGCTGGATCTCGGCATCGCGCAGCTGGGCGCGGGCGTCCTCGAGGTTCGCCTTGGCCTGAAGCTGCTCGGACAGGCGCTGGTCGTAGGTCTGCTTGGTGCCGGTGTTGGTGCGCAGTAGCTCGGTGGCGCGGCTCAGCTGCAGGTCGGCGTTGGTGAGGGCGGCCTGCATGGAATCGCGCTGGGCGAGCTTCTGGTCGACCGAGGCCTGGTAGGTCTCGGGCTCGATGGTGAAGACGACCTCGTCCTTCTTCACCATGTCGCCGTCGTTGAACTTGCGCGGCCCGAGGAAGCCCTTGACGCGGGCGCGCAGCTCGACCTTGTCGACGGCGGCGGTCCGGCCGATGAACTCGTACCGTTCGGCGATCGGCGTCAGCTCGGCAGCCTGGACCAGCACGGCCGGCGGCGGCGCGGCCTGCTGGGCGAAGCCACCGGTGGCGAAAGCTGTGACCATACAGGCCGCGACGAGCGCTGCGAGGATTGAGCGCTGTTCGATCATTGTCTTCGTCCCTGCCCGTAGTAACCTACGAACACTGCCTTAATTCGACAAAGCGGTCACGGCCTTTCCGGCTGGGGCTCGTCAGGCTGACAGGCCGCGGCGAAAAAAGGAGATGCAGTGATCGTGTTGCGGTGGGTTGTCCTCGTCTTGTCGCTGGCGCTTGCCATGCAGTCGCCCGATGTGGCTGGCCAGGCGCGCAGCAGCTTCGCCAATCCCGCCGAGTACGACAACTTCCAGACGGCGCTCAAGACGCAGGACCCGGCCAGGCGCGCCACGGCGATGGAGGTCTTCGCCGCCTGGTATCCCGGCAGCATCCTGCGCACCGAATCGCTGGAGCACGCGATGGCCGCCTGGATGGCGGCCAAGGAGCCGGCCAAGGCCGACTTCGTCGCCGGCAAGCT
>Ga0075369_10000397_pt1 | contig 13131 bp, 3 predicted proteins | sample EndMethybrTD3034_FD_71400 | JGI IMG/M metagenome (GOLD analysis project Ga0075369, IMG submission 71400) | Populus endosphere microbial communities from Tennessee, USA - Endosphere MetaG P. TD hybrid TD303-4 | ecosystem: Host-associated > Plants > Roots > Endosphere | place: USA: Tennessee...
CGCAAGTACGGCGGCTTCACCCACGCCACGCTCGCCGAGTCCGCGCCCGAGGACCCGAACCGGGTCGGGCTCTGGCACACCAGGCTCGGAGTGCGCACCACCGATGCGCAGGGTGGGTTTAAGGGCGTCGACGAGAAAGACTCCAAGTTCCGGACCGTGCGCGCAGTATTCACCCGCGATAAGGAACAGCCTGTTGCCCTCGACTTCGGGTCGGTGAAGTCAGGCGAGCGCGCCGCCATCGTCCGTCTGACCGCGCTCGCGCCTGAAGGTACCCGGGGTGAATCAGACCCGTTGGACGTGCGCCGACTGTATCTGAGTGCGTTGGGCGCGTGGATCGACTGGCATGGAAAATGGGCGCCGGATTCCAATCCGTCGGCGTACGTGCACCAGGCGCCGATGGGTCGCGACCAATACGTCCGGCTGGAATATCCCTTCTACCTCTATCCATTCGGGCACAAGGCAACTCTGGTAACCATCACCGAACGCAAGATCGAACTCACGGGCGGCAACCCGGCGGCAAACCTGAAGCAGCGGAGCTTCATCGTGCTGCGCGAACAAACCCGCGACTACGGCAACGTCAAGGTCACGGGGCATCAGGTTCCGGAACTCGAGGGCCATCCGGTGCTCAACGCGTTCCCGTTCACGACGATCACCATCGAGCCGTCGGTGTCCACCAACATCGTCACTCCGGTGCCGAATCCCCCAACCGCGCCGTTCGTCCCGTTCGGCGGTCCGGACCCCTACCTGTGGAAGATCACCGGTGTCGACCACGAGGGCCGCACCATCAGCATGGTCACGCCCCTGGTTGCGGTGCCGATCCCTGACCCGAACGGTCCAGCGATTGATCCGCCGCCGCACAAGGGTGCGCTGAAGACATGGAACGAACAAATCATCGCCAAGCACTATCCGCTCAACCTCGGCGGCGTGGACATCGCGTTCGCTCCCTCGACCATCTCCGGTGACACCACCTCGCGGGTGCAGCACATCGAGTTCACCGGATATGCGGAGAAGGACACCAGCGCACCGGAACTCAGGCAGGCATCGGTGGTCATTCCGGCGCTGGCGGCGCTGAACCGCGGTGGCGGCACCTCAGTTGTGAAATACGAGAACGCCTATGTGAAAAGCGGATTCAAAGATGGCGACCTGGCTCAGTTGTATCTGCAGTTAAAGGATCCCTCCACACTGAACTTCGCCGGCGCCAGCGACCGCGGCGGCGGCTTCATCGAGCCCAGCGTCGGAGTGAAGGCACTGTCGAAGAGCTTGGGCGCGGTGGGCGATGACGGCTCAGGCGCTGACGGTATCGCCCAGGGCAAGTTCGACCCGAAGAAGTTCCTCGAAGGCGCGCTGCCAAAGCTGTTCGGCCTCTTCAAGTTGCAGGACATCATTGGCGACAGTGTGGCTAATGGTCTTCTCGACGAGGCGCCCAAGCTGATCACCGAGCAGGGCGACCTGACGGAGCAGAACGTGCGCTACATCTGGAACCCCAAGATCAAACCGTGGCCTGATAAAGCCTCGGCGGTCTTCAAGCCCAACGGCGACGACCCGCGGTTGCCCATCTCCGTCGAACTGCGTACCAGCAAGGATGGCGCCCCGGAATCCGTGATCAGCGCCAAACTGTCGGACTTCCAGCTGCAGCTGCTGCCCGGTGAACCACTGATGGCGATGACGTTCCGCCACATCGAATTTCGCACGGTCACCGGCGCCAAGCCCGAGGTGGACGTCCAGTTCGACGACATGAAGTTCCTCGGCATCCTGGAGTTCGTCGAGAAGCTCCGCCGGGTCATTCCGCTCGACGGGTTCTCCGACCCGCCGTTCGTCGACATCAACACCGAGGGCGCGACAGCGGGCTTCAGCCTGGCACTGCCAAGCGTCGCGATCGGCGTGTTCTCGCTGGAGAACATCGCCCTCGGCGCGGACTGCCGCATCCCCTTCCTGGGCGAGGCCGTCACGGTCGGCTTCTTCTTCTGCACCAAGGAAGCCCCGTTCCGGCTCACCGTCCTGGCCATCGGTGGCGGCGGTTGGGTGGGAATCCGGTTGTCGCCCATGGGTTTGGTGCTCCTGGAACTGGGCCTGGAGGCGGGCGCGTCGCTGAGCGTGAACCTGGGTGTGGCATCGGGCTCGGTCTCGGTGATGGTCGGCGTCTACATGCGCCTGGAGGACAAGAAGGGTCAGCTCACCGCGTACTTCCGCATCCGCGGCGAGGTCGAGGTGCTCGGCATCGCGTCGGCGTCGATCACCCTGGAACTGTCCCTGCGTTACGACACCGGCACCGGCAAGCTGGTCGGCCGCGCCTCCCTGACCGTCGAGATCGAGGTGCTGTTCTTCTCCGCATCGATCGAGATCGTCGTCGAGCGTCGACTGGCCGGGTCCCAGGGCGACCCGTCGCTGAAGGACATCATGCCGCCCGACGAAGGCGGTCAGGACCTGTGGAACCAGTACTACGCCGCGTTTGCGATCGGAGCCTGAGATGCCAACCACCCGCTTGATGGCGACCGTGCTGCCGTACTCGGTCGACCCCGCCGACGAGTTCCACGTGTCGGTGTTCATCACCCACCGCCTCGAGGGCGGCGGCCAGTTGTCGGACTATGCGCCGATGGTGAATTGGGTCCAAACCCTGCGGGCCGCCACCATCACACTGCACACCGCCGAGTCGGCCACCTCGATCGCCTGCCTTCCGCTGCTGAACAAGGCCAGCGAAACCGCTTGGCAGACAGCGTTTCCCGCGAGTACCCGGGTCGGTCCCTATCCGGAGCCCAAGCCGACCGATGCTGGCTGGAACAGCTTCCCGGCCAACAAGATGCCCGAACACGCCATCGACGTGCACCAGGCATCGGCATTACATTCCCCGATCGATCGCCCGCGGGTCGGTGCCAACCCGCTCGCCAAGGGCGTGCTGACGTCCCTCAGCCGCGCCCCGAAGGCCCGTGACGTCATTTCCGAACTGCAGGGATACGAAGAAAAGCGCGATGGGTACCGGAAGGGCTTGGAGGCCGCCCGCCAGAATGCGGCGGACGCGGCCGCCCATCCGACGCCGCCGCCGTTGGACCCCGTTCCGCCGCCCCCCGACCCGGATCCAGGCCCGAGCAGGCCCCACATCGGTCGTGCTGAGCCCAGGGACACGGCCGAAACCCCACAAGCCTGGCGTTCGCCGGTCGAGATCCTGCTGGACCGCGCGGACGAGGACGGCATCGACGCCGACATCACCACCCTCCTCGACCAGCTGGTCAAAGATCCTCTCAGCATCGGCAAGGATCCGATCCTCAGGATGATCGTCGAGCTGCACGAAGCCCAGCAGTACTACAACCGCCCCCCTGAACCGGAGCCCGAGGACGGCTTGCGCGCGGCCCCCGGCACACCCGAGCCGCCGGACTTTCATGCTCGGGTGGCCTCGGTGTGCAACGTTCCCGCGCTGGCGCGAAAACTCGGCATCGTCGTCGACATCAAGGTCGACGACCTCGACGCGCTCAAGCTCGCCACCGCGATCTGGTGCGACGTCGACCTCGACGACGACGTCACCGACTTCGAGAAGTACCTTTCGCCCAAGACGCTATGCGTCACTGAGGGTGATCGATTTCTGGCGCGCGCCAAGGACATCAACCGCTGGACGGCGGGCCGGCTGCGCCTGGGCGATCCGCAGCGCTACCGGGTGATGGACCTCGATCCTGACGCCGGTGCGCTCTCGCTGGAGCAGCTGTGCCGCAGCGCGGTGCGGGCCCTGGCCGTCGAACTCAACGGCGATCCGGGGTCGTACGCGCCGGCTGGGTTGCGCAGCACCGGGTTTGCCGTCGCTGAGCTGAAACGATCGGAGCGTCTGCATGACCAGGTCCAGGACAGTGAGGCGCGCAAGGTCGAAGTCGAACAACCGGGTACACCGCAGACTCGCGAAGAGTTCCTCTTCGAGGAGTTGCTGCGCGGCACGCGGTTGGAGGTCTGGGACGACGTCACCGGGAGATGGCACAGCCTGCACGAACGCCTGGTCACCGCGTCGTTCACCGATACGCCGATCCTCGTTGCGGCCGACGACGACGGCATGCTGCAGAACCCGCCGCTGAGCCGTACCCCGGGCGACCCCAACAACCCGTACTACGTGCATGAGGTGCTGGCCGGCTGGGACGGCTGGAGCCTGTCGGCGCCGAAGCCGGGCAAACACGTCATCCACAACGACGCGGCACATCCCGAGCCGGGCCGTGAACGTTTCGAGGATGACCCCGAATCCACTGCAGAGCCGGGTCTGTGGGTACAGTCGACGGTCAAGCCGAACTCACTGCCCGCGCTGCGTTATGGACGTAAGTACTCGTTCCGGATCGCCGGCGTCGATCTGGCGGGAAACAGTGTGCCGCTGGACGACGACGCCCGTGCTATCGCCGACGAGCCGCTGATCGACATGGCCGCGGCACACCTCGACGCACTTCGGGCCGAGGCGAGCACCCGCGAGCAAGACGGTGTGTTGCACTCGCTGCGCGGGGAACTCAAGCCGGAAGTGCACGACGGCAGTGGAATCCGCGCGGAGATCGAACGGGCCACGGCCTCCGTTGTCGACAACGCGGCCTCGCTGCGCCGCTACCCGCAGTGGGAGGATGTCGACCTCGGGCACCTTGCCGGCTTGTTCGCCGATGCGGGCGATCCCAACGTCGTCACGGTGCCGCGACTGTTCCTGCGCTGGGACCCGATCCCGGCACCCACGCTGGTTCCTCGTGAGGACTACACCACCGGAGAGTCAGTGCAGCGCATGGTGATCCGCACTGGTATGCAGTCAGGACCGGGGTTGTGCGAGCGCCACATCGCGGCGCCGAAGGGCAGCGAGTTGGAGGCCGAACAGGACGGCCGACTGGACCCCCTGATGCAGACCCGGCAATTCGCCAGGGCATACGCGATCGCGCTGAAAGAACGGGGAACGTTCTACCACAAGGACATTCAGGATCTCAACAATCCTCGTCGCACCGTTCCCCAGCCTGGCATCAGGCTGGTGACCGGGCCGAATGCCACCGACGTCGTGGACCTCGAAGACATCCAGGATCCAGAGGAGCAACCCGGCGCCGGCCAGTACATCGTGCACGATGTCGACCAGTTGACGCTGCCGTATCTGCCTGACCCGATGGCCCACGGCGTTGCCTTGGTGTTCTACCAAGCCGGCGCAGATCACCGGCTGTCCATCCCTCGGGTGCTGCAATCCGTGACGGTGAACTACGCCGGCGGCTGGCCCGAGATCCAGCCGCTGCGCTTGGTGCTGCACGGTTCGGAGACCCTGGATGCCCAGTTGGAGGGCAACGTCATTCATGTCGGCCTGCCGCCGGGCGAGCAGGTCGCGGTGAAGTACTCCACCACGCTGGATGCGGAGCACCTAGCGAAGATGGGCCCGTGGCGGTTCCATCCAGTGCACGACCCGATGGTGCCGGAAGCGGACCGCCGCGTGTTGGAGGCTGCCGCCCGGGACGGTTGGCTGTGGTGGTTGACGCCTGACGAGGACCTACGCCTGGTTCATGCCACGGCGCGTCCGGCGATCCCACCGAGGATTTCGCGGTTGCTGGCTGAGCCGCGTCAGTCCTCCGTTGCCACCGCCATCCTGAATGGGGTCATCGACGTGCATGGTTCCAGCACCGACAAGGTCGAACTACGCGCTTTCTGGACGGATTTCGTCGACGATCCGGCCGCCGGCGAACCCGCCCACGTCACCACGTCGACGATTGTGACGGACTACCGGATCGGCGAGCACGAACGGTATTCGTTGCTGACCTCACAGGGATCAACCGACGCCATGGGGGACGTCCCGATCCGTCCCACCGTGCATGCCCTACCGGACACCAAGGCCCACATGGTGGCGTACCGACTGCACGGCTCGTCGCGGTATCGCGAGTTCTTCACGCCCGAGGAGTTGCCCGACGCCAACGACGAGTTGTCCGCGGGCAACCCGTTCTCCGTCAACGTGCTCAGTTCCGCGCCTCCGGCACCCCCGGTTGTGCACGACGTCATCCCGATGTTCCTGTGGGAGCAGAACACCGAGCCTGAGCATCCCTTCGCGATGCGGCGCGTGCGCCGCAGCGGCGTGCGCATCTGGCTGGAGCGGCCCTGGAATTCCAGCGGAGACGGGGAGATGCTTGCAGTGCTGGCCGCGGCCGACCCGGGCCTGGTGGAGGGTAGGCCCGAGAGTGTAAGTCTGTGGGCCCGCGATCCCATCGTCGCGAGTCCGAGCTTGCCCAACTCGTATGCGGTACCGCTGCTTTCGGACTGGCAGCAACGCGCGGTTCGGCTGGCGCTGGCGCCGGAGAGCCTGCCCGGCCGACCGAGCCGGTACGTCGTCAAACAGCCCCCGCCGACCGACAAGCCAACAGACCGGGACAAGATCATCCAGGCCTACGCCTACATCCCGGGGTTCCATCCGAAGCGGAATATGTGGTTCGTGGACGTGGTTCTCGACTCGCGGAGCGCCGCATGGCCGTTCCTGCGGCTGGCCGTCGCCCGGTACCAACCCAATTCGATCGCGAAGATGGAGTTCTCCGAGATCGTCGCCACCGATTTTGTCCAGATCCCGCCGGAACGGATCGGTACGCTGAGCCGGCCGGACGGCCAGAACGCCCAGATCACCCTCACCGGCACCGCCGCGGTGACCAATGCGCCCGGCGTCACCGTGCCGGAGCCCACTCCGCCGCCCGACGCTGCCACACTCTCGGCCGCACTCGCCAAGTCGCATGAGGTGATCGCCACCGTACAGACGCGGAACCCGGAGTTCGACTCTGACATCGAGTGGCTGTCGGAGGAGCCGGCAATCTGCCAGCTGGCCGGCGTCGACCCCAAGACGTTCACCGCGACGTGGACCGTCGAGGTCGACCTGGTGTCTCCTCGGCCGCTGACAACGCCACCGGCCGTCGACAACATCAGGGTCCAGATCGAAGAGTTTGAGAAGTTGTCGGCCGATCCCGTACCGGGCGAGACCACCGGCACCGCCAAGCGATTGGTGTACGCCGACCACTTCTATGTGTGAGCACAGCCCCGGAGCGGGGAAATTTTCGGAAAACAGTCGGAGGTAACGATCATGAGGCTCATCGATTTCGCGTGTCCGAGTCACGGCCGGGCGCGAACTTCGGAGCGAAACCGATCACGCGCGAGTACGCAGATGAATTGCGCGCGCAGGGAGTGCAGATCGTCAGTAACTTCCAGTTTGGCAAGCCCGGGGGTTCGGCGCCGTCGGACTTCACCCGAGGGTTCGACGGTGGGGTCCAAGACGCCCGAACGGCGCTGGGGCTGCATGAAGCCGCCGGCGGTTCAGACTCCGCGCCGATCCTGTTCAGCGTCGATGACGACATCGATCTCGGCACCTGGAACCGTGCGGGTGTCGAATGGTTTCGCGGGATCAACTCGGTGCTTGGAGGGCCGATGGATGAGCTATCGCAAAACCAACATCGGAACACCCCGTACTCGTCCACGCTCCCGACCCTTTCAGCGGTTGGTCCATCGCGCGTGCGGCCCGCATACCAACAGCGAGCGGCCGATGACAACCACCGCGCACAGCACACGACGTAACGTCCACCTTGAGGAGAAACCCACATGAACACTCGAGCAGACATCGAAGGCCGGCCGTCGGACCAGACTGAGACGACCTACACCATCGACGAGGCTGCGGCTTTCCAAGCGGAATACTCTGTTTGGCAAGCTGATTCGTACCAACGTTTGTTGATGATCGCTGAGGCACTCGCCGAAGCGGAGACGCGCGGCGCCATCAATTTTCCTGCGCTCAAGGCCGAATACAGCCAGCTTTGGGCCGAGATGGCCATTCGCCGCGAACGGCTACCCGACGTGGACACCATCATCGACCGAATCGTTAGCCACCAAGACACGTATCAATCTGTTGAACGACTGACCGGGGTGCCGTGGTACGCAGTCGCTGCGATCCACAGTCTCGAAGCCAGTGGGAGCTTCACCAAGCACCTGCACAACGGCGACCCGTTGACTGCTCGCACCGTGCATGTGCCGGCAGGCCGGCCGCCCTCTGGCAATCCACCGTTCAAGTGGGAAGACAGCGCCGCCGACGCTCTGGCGCTCAAAGCGCTCCATCAGGTGACCGACTGGTCCATCGAACGTCTGGCCTACGAGCTCGAACGCTACAACGGGTTCGGGTATCGCCTGTACCACCCGCACGTGAAGTCCCCATACCTGTGGAGCTTCAGCAATCAGTACACAAAGGGAAAGTACGTCGCGGACGGCAGATGGTCAGACACGGCCGTGAGCCAACAGTGCGGCGCGATGGTCCTACTGAAGCGGCTTGAGGAGACAGGCCACATAACACTGAATTTCGCCAGAGAAAATGCACCGACGACATATGCGCAGCCAGACGCGTCGGCCGCCACGTTCGCGCGAGACAGCGACGTGACCGCCGTTGCGGCAACTGCCCGGCCGGTCCAGACGCAGCTGACCGATGGTCCCGGGATCTTCGGCTATTACCCTGCGAGTAAGCGATGGGGCACCGCATCGACCGTCGCGGCGCTTCGCGAAGTGGGCCGTATTTGGCGGCTGCGGAGCGAGATGCCACGCGTGGGCGTCGGCGACATAAGCCTGCGCGGCGGCGGCGACATCGAGGGCCACGCCTCACACGAAACGGGCCGCGATGCGGACATGCGGCCCATCAGGAACGACGGAACCGAAGGACCCCTCACATGGGGGCAGGCGAATTACTCGCGCGCACTCACCCAGGAGCTGATCGACATCCTGTACGCGAACGGTGTCGTGAAGGTGAAGGTCATCGGGTTCAACGATCCCGGTGTCCAGGGATGCGTCCACTGGGACAACCATGACAACCATCTGCACGTGCGCTTCTACTTCGAGGATGAGGCGCCCGGCTACCCGCTGCTGCAGCTTGGCATGAACAACTCGCCGCCAGTCCGGGAATGCCAGCGCCGGCTCAATGTCTGGAAACAACGCCGCGGCGACACCGCCTTGCTGGCAGCAGACGGTGACTTCGGGCAGAAGACCTTTGAGGCAGTCCGGCAGTTCCAGGCTGCCGAGGGCCTGGAGGTCGATGGCAAGGTCGGCGACAACACGTGGAAGCGCACTCTGGACTACCTCGTATCCGAACCCAACGAGCCGATCCCGGTGACGGCGGAGGTCGATGGCGGTATGGACTGGGCGCAGGAGCTCCGTCAGACTCTGTCGACGGCACTGACGCAGCTGGAACACGTCGACGCGATCGGAGCCGATGCCCGATGTTCGGATTTGCGGCCGGTGCTGCGACCTGGCTCCGGCGGCGACGCGGTGGGCATGCTGCAGATGATGCTGCGCGCACTGCAGTTCGACCTCAATGTTGACCGGTACTACGGCCCCGCAACCGCGTTGGCGGTCAAGGTGTTTCAACGAGACCACGGCTTGCGGGCCGATGGGATTGTCGGCCCGATGACGTGGGATGCCACGGCTGCGGCATCGGACGGAGAGCCGAGGCGGTACTGGCCCGTTGGATCCGGACACATCATCACCTCCCCGTGGGGATGGCGCCCCGGCGGGTTTCATAAGGGTACCGATTTCGGCTTTCCTGGAGGGTCAGCGGGTAAGCCGGTCTACGCGGTGCAGTCAGGTATCGTCCAATACGCCGGTGCCGCACAGGGCTACGGCGGCCCCGACCCCGCCGGATGGCTGGTCGTCGATTCGTCGCGCGCTGAGGGCGGCGGCTGCGTCGAATACGGGCACATCATCCGCGAGGTCGCCAAGGGCGCGCACGTGACCGCGGGCCAACGCATCGCCCGCATCAACCCGAGCAGTCGGACTAACGGCGGCGTCGCGCCTCACCTGCACGTGTCGGTGATGCCACGAGGGTACGACCCGAGGGCGAAGATCGACCCCGTGCCCTGGTTGGGCAACGCGATTACACCCGATGCCATGCCAGCAGCCGCAATGGCTGAGCAAACTCTGAGTCAAGAGGGCGTGCGGTTCATAGCAGGCTTCGAAGGGTTTAGGCCACGCCTCTATAACGATCCCGGTGGTCACTGCACGATTGGCTACGGACACCTCGTCCATCATGGTCGGTGTGATGGCAACGAGCCAGAAGAATTCAAGCGAGGAATTACGCACGAAAGGGGGCTGGAGCTGCTGGGGGTAGACGCCGATATCGCGGAGCGTGCCGTAAACCGACGGGTTCAGGTAGTGCTCACTCAATATCAGTTTGACGCGCTGGTCAGTTTTGCTTTCAACGTCGGTGTTGGCGCATTCGGCGGATCCACACTGCTGCGCCGGCTGAATGGAGGCGAATACGACGCTGTGCCATCGGAGCTCATGCGGTGGGTTTATTCCGGCGGTGCACAGCTACCCGGTCTGGTCCGGCGCCGTCGGGCCGAAGGTGTCCTCTTCTCCCGGGGAAGCTACGGGGATCTCGACGTGCGTGCCGGCGCCGATATCTCGGAGGGGCCGTCCGCCCTTGTCGATGTGCCTGTCGACTCCGATATCTTGCAAGTCGAACGGAGCGACTACAAAGCAAACACGGTTCAGACAGACGCGCTCTGAAATTGGACACGATCGTGAGACAAAGTTGGTTGGCCACGGCGTGAGACAGGCGGAATCCTTGCAGGTTGCGAGCTGGCCTGTGGACATCAGGCATGAGAACGTACAGAGGTGTAGGTTCCCAAACTCGATGTCCAATTCTCAAATGAAATGTCCAACGCATGTCCAATTGGACATTTCCGTGAGAATGCTTGAATAGTCAAGTATCAGGCCGCGGCGGAGAGGTCGAGGGCACCGGCTGCCCAAACGTGAAGCGTTGGTCTCGGTTGGGTTCCAGTTCGCCAACGCTCGTGGTTGGGTGCGGTTAACCGGGTTCACGCTCTCAATCATTCGGCTACGACACGCCGGACCTCACCAGCTCGTACACCACCTTGGTGGACGCAACCGTCATCCAACGCACGTTGGCCAATGTCGCCCGAATCGGCGCCGATCCAGCTAGCGTTATGCAATCGGAGAACGACAACGTGTCAGGACTGTGCCGTCCCTAGCGTCTCTGGTCGGCGGCAAGTATGCGGCTGCGCTAGCCGCCCTCGCGCTCGTCGTCGCCGGATGCGGACTCGGTCGCCCGGCTGATGCAGTCAGCGGTGAGTACCTCACCGTCGGAACCACTGACAAGGTCTCCTCGCTCGATCCTGCGGGCTCGTACGACAACGGGTCGCTGCAGGTGATGAACCAGGTGTATCCGTTCCTGATGAATTTCGTCCCGGGCAGTGGCGATCTGAAACCGGACATCGCGCAACGCTGCGACTTCACCGCGCCGACGACCTTCACCTGCAAGCTCAAGCCGAACCTCAAGTTCGCCAACGGGCATGCGCTGACGTCCTCGGATGTCAAGTTCTCCATCGACAGGGAGAACGCCATCAACGACCCGAACGGACCGCAGTCGCTGCTTGCCAACCTCGACAGCGTCGAAACGCCGGATCCGTTGACGGTGGACTTCAAGCTGAAGCTGCCCAACGACCAGACCTTCCCCCAGGTGCTCGCCACCAACGCCGGACCGATCATCGACGAAGAGGTGTTCCCGCGCGACAAGGTGCTCGACGACAACGCCATCGCCGCCGCCGAGCCGTTCGCGGGTCCCTTTACGATGACCACCTACGCCAAGAACCAGCTCATCGGCCTGCGCGCCAACCCCGACTATCAAGGGCTGTTCGGCAAGCCGAAGACGGAACTGGTCGGCATCAAGTACTACGCCAACACCGACAACCTCAAGATCGACATCGAGAACCAGGCCATCGATGTCGCGGCGCGCAGCCTGTCGCCCACCGACATCGAGGGACTTCGGAAAAACCCCAACCTCGTCGTTCACGAGGGGCCCGGCGGGGAACTGCGCTACATCGTGTTCAACATGAACACCATGCCCGGCGACACCCCCGCGCAGAAGCTGGCGATTCGCAAGGCGATCGCCGTGTCGCTGGACCGCGACGCGCTGGCCCGCGACGTGTACAAGGGCACCTACTCGCCGGCGTACTCGGTGATCCCGGACAGCGTCCCTGGCGCCAACGAGGCGTTCAAGGTCGCCTACGGCGCCAAACCCGACCGCACCAAGGCCGCGAAATACCTTGCCGACGCCCAAGTTCCGACGCCGGTCGCGCTGAACCTGCAGTACAACCCCGACCACTACGGGGTGTCGTCGTCGGAGGAGTACGCCGCGATCAAGGGCCAACTCGACGCCACTGGGCTCTTCCGGGTCAACCTGCAGTCCACCGAGTGGGTGACCTACACCTCCGAACGGGTCAAGGATGCCTACCCGCTTTACCAGCTCGGCTGGTTCCCCGATTTCCCCGACGCCGACAACTATCTGACGCCGTTCTTCACCCCGGACAACTTCCTGGGCAACCACTTCGAGAATCCGGAGATCACCGCGCTCATCACCGACGAAGCGACGCAGCCCGACCCGGCCAAGCGGGCAGCGATCATCACCAGAATTCAGGACGAAATGGCCAACAACTACTTGTCGACGATCCCGCTGCTGACCGGAAAGCAGATCGCGGTGGCAGGCAAGGACATTGAGGGCGTCACCCTGGACAAGTCGTTCAAGTTCGAGTTCGCGCCGTTGCAGAGCTCGGCGCAGGAGGCGGCATGACGGCCACCACGGAGGCGGCGCCGGCAGCCGCCCCGGAACCGGCCAAGCGTGCCGGCGGGCAGACCCGCTACGGTGCCTTGGCCCGTTATCTGGGCGTGCGGGCGCTGCTGATCATCCCGACCGCGTGGATCCTGGTCACCCTGGTGTTCTTCCTGATGCGTGGTATCGGGGACCCGATCACCGCGTCCGCCGGCGGCCGACTCACCCCGGCGCAGATCGCTGAGCGCAAGGCGGCGGCGGGGTTCGACCGTCCGCTGCTGGCGCAGTACTGGGACTATCTCACCGGCCTGTTCCGCGGCGACTTCGGCACCACGCTGACCGACAGACGCCCGATCAGCGACCTGGTCGTGGTCAACGGCGCCGCAACCCTGGAGCTGGCGGTATGGGCCCTGCTGGTCGCGATGATCGTCGGAATCCCGTTGGGGCTGTTTGCCGCAACGCACCGCGACCGCGTGCCCGACGTGGTCCTGCGGCTGCTGGCGGTGCTGTTCTACGCCGCCCCGGTGTTCTTCGTCGGGATGCTGCTCAAGCTGTTGTTCTCGGTGAAGCTGGGCTGGCTGCCCGCG
>Ga0075369_10000399_pt1 | contig 13127 bp, 10 predicted proteins | sample EndMethybrTD3034_FD_71400 | JGI IMG/M metagenome (GOLD analysis project Ga0075369, IMG submission 71400) | Populus endosphere microbial communities from Tennessee, USA - Endosphere MetaG P. TD hybrid TD303-4 | ecosystem: Host-associated > Plants > Roots > Endosphere | place: USA: Tennessee...
TCGGTCACCTTGCCGATCTGCACGCCTCGATACGTCACGTTGGAGAAGCGGTACAGGCCGCCAGTAGAAGGCAGTTGCAGTGCCACGTTGATGCGGCCGAGACCGAGCAGGGTGGGCACCTGCATGTAGGTGAAGACCATCACCGCAACGCCGACGATAGACGCGATGGTGAAGATGATCAGCTGGGTTCGGACGAAGCGGGTCAGCATTAGCCGCCACCTCCCGGTGTCGGTGGGTCTGCTGGCGGAGGTAACAATGCGCTGGGGATCGCCGGCGCCGCAGGACCGGCTCCCGGGTACGGTCCCGCGAAGAATTGCGATGCAGTGCTGACCGGGGCGGCGTTCGCCGGCGGCACCATCGGAACAAGCGGCTCGGTAACCGGCGGCATCGGCCCCGCGGGCTCAGGCAGACCTTGCGGCATCACCATCTCCGGCGGTGGCGGCTGGACACCCACGCCGAGCGGGTTGATCGAGTACTGCGCAAACCAGGGGTCGCCCGGTGCCGGAATGAGTTTTGCGTCCGTGTCGCCCCATCGAGTGCCCTGGAAGAGCGTCCGTTTGAGTCGCGGATAGGTGAGGTCGAAGACGGCGAACAGGTTGATGTAGTCACCGCGGGTGATCACGTCTGCGAAGGCGGGACCGTAGGGGAAAGCAGTGGCAAACGTCAGCCCAGGGATGAGGTCGGGTCCGACATCTGCGAGTGCCTTGAGCGCCGGCTCGAGGTTCTTGAGGTCGGTCACAAGGTCGTCGCCCGCATCATTGGTCAACTGGGTGGCGGTGTCGCTGAAGGTGCCGAGCTTCTGCAGGGCCGTCGTCAGATTGGGCCGTTCCTTGATCAATACGTCGAGGGCCGGCGGAATGTCCTTGAGTGCACGGTCGAGCACGTCGCGTTGTCCCGCGAATGTCTCGGCAACTCGCCTCAGTTGCTGAATCGAGGCGATGATGTTGTCCCGTTGCGCATTGAGCACTCCCACGAAGTTGTCGAGGCGAGTGAGGAGCTCGCGGATCTGGGGTTCGCGTCCGGCGAGAGCGGTGTTGAAGTTGTGGATGATGTCGCCGATCTGCCCCAACCCGCCCGCGTTGACGACCGTCGAGAGGGACGACAGCGTCTGTTCGGTGGTGGGATAGGTCGACGACTGGTTCAGGCCGATAGTGGCTCCGGGCTGCAGTCGACCGCTTGGCTTTTCACCGAGCGGCGGGTTGAGCGCCAGGTGCATGGATCCGAGAAGGCTGGTCTGCCCAACCGTGGCTACCGCATTGGCAGGCACCACGACATCGGGCTTGACGGAGATCTCCACGTTGGCGTGCCAGGCGTCGACTGTCATCTTGCCGACGCTGCCGACGACGACGTCGTTGATCATCACCGGCGAATTCGACTCCAGCGTCGCGACATTCGGGACCTCGACGTGGTAGGTGACCGCATCCGATCCCCTGCCCACCGCGCCGGGCAGCGGCAGTGAGTTCAGCCCCTGAAAAGAGCAGCCTGTCAGTGCCAGTGCAAGGCACGCCCCGACGACAGCCAATCCCTTCACACGACTCCCACGGATCATGACGGCGCCCCCGCTTCCGCAGGCAATGGTGGACCGGGTGGTGGCGGCGGTGCGGCCGGCGCCCCAGTTTGAGGGAGCAACATGCCATCGACGTTCGTCGTCTGCGACGACCCTGGAATGATGATGGGCGGACCCGGTATCGGTGCGCCAGGGTATAGCGCAGGCGACGGGATCGCGGGAACTTCGCCCTGCCCATACAGTCCTGGCGGTCCAGGGGGCGGTCCCCAGCCCGGACCAGGAGGCGGCACCACATCGCCCATACCGGTATACGCGGACACCGTCGGCTGCGGTTCGGGCGCGTCGCCGGGGCCTGCGCCTCCGGGTGCCAGCTTCGGATCGGTGTAGATCATGTATTTCGGGTTGAGGGCGGGGCGCAGGTACAGGTTGGTCGGGAACGGCAGATAGTTGAAGTTGAGCAGACGCAATCCGGGACCGAGATATTGCGCGCAGAGTTTCGCCGTTTCGGGCGCGGTGGTGTTCTCGATGGCGCCGATCAGGCCGCAGACGAACCACACCGGATTCGCGAAGTTGGCGAGCGAGAACGCTCCGGTCACGGCACCGGCGGACGGGTAGTAGATGTTCTCGTAGTTGGCGATTGCGTTCGGCGAGATATGAAGAACGTTCTCGAGAGACGTTTTGTTGTCGACCAAGTTCTGCGTGACGCTCGCGAGACTGCGGATCTGCTCGGAAGTCTGGTTCCGACTGCCCGCCACGAACCGCTGCACCTCGCCGAGCGCGACTGACAGGTCAGACAACGCCGCGTCCAGATCGGACCTGTTGTCGTTCACGACGCTGGTCAAACTGGCCAGCCGATTCTGGAACATGACGATCTGTTCCTTGCTGTCACGCAGCGCGGTCACGAAGATCTGCAGGTTCTTGATGATGTCGACGATGTTGCCGCTGCCTTCTGCGAAAATCCGTGCCGCGCCAGACAGCTGAGCCAGCGTCTGCCGTAGCTTGTCGCCATTGCCGTCCAACGCGTTCGCGGCACTGTCGACGAACCTCGAAACGGACGTGCCCGAGATACCGGTTTTGGGCCCCAATTCCGTTGCCAGGCGCATCAACTGGGCCTTGACCTCATCCCACTCGATGGGGACCGCGGTTCGGTCGCTGGGGATCACCGCGCCGTCACCCATGGTCGGCCCGCCGCCCTTCCTGTAGGCCGGCGTGAGTTGGACGTAGCGCGCCGCAACCAGATTCTGGGCGACGATCACGGCTTTGGCGTCGGCCGGAATCGGCACGTCGCGATCCACCTTGATGATCATCTTGGTCTGGGTGCCCTCGGGCTTGATCGCGTCGATAGTGCCGACCTTCACGCCCGACACCCGCACTTCGTCCCCGGGATAAATCGACGTGGCCGTCGGGAAATACGCGGTGATGGTATTGGGTCCGAAGAAGACCTGGCGCACCAAGAACGCCGCGCCGGCCACCAGAAGCGCGACCAGAGCAGCGGCCGCGACGGTTACGAGTCTTTTCCTATTCATCGCGGCGGCAGGTCTCCTGGTTGGGGAATACCGTTGACGGGGAACGGAAGTTCCGCCCGCGGTCCGGCATTGTCCGGTGGCTGGCCGGCGTCGACACCGCGGCGGAATCCGAACGCGTAGTCGAGGAACGGCTGCAGCAACTGCGATGGTTGAATGTTGGGAATCAGCGCGTTGTAGTAGGCGCCGTTGGCGACGATTTCGCCCTGTGTGAGCTCGTATTTTGCCAGACCGGGCAGCGCCTTGGCAATGTTGTCGCGGTTCTTCTCCAGCATCGCGTTGAAGCGATTGAGTTTCTCTAGCGCCGGCGCCAACTCCTTCTCGTTGTCGGCGACGAGACCGGTCAACTGCCGCGACACCGCCGAGGTGTTGGCAAGCAGGCTGACGATCGCTTGACGGCGGGCGCTGAGCACCCCGAGCAGATCGTTGGCGTTGAGGATCAGCGTGTTGACCTGCTGGCTGCGTTCGGACAGGATCCCGGTCACATCCCCAGCCGTCTTGAGCAGCTCGGCCAGACTCTGGTTGCGATTGTTCAGCGACCGGGACAGTCGGCTCAGCCCGTCGAAGGTCGGTCCGAGTTGGGGAGCGATCTGGTTGAGCGTATCCGAGAGCGTGTCCAGCGACTGGTTGAGCGAGCCGGTGTCCGTTGCAGCGGTATTCGCGGTGAGGTCACTGACCGCATCGGTCAAGGAGTACGGCGACGACGTACGGGTCGTGGGAATGGTCTGACGCGGGTCAAGGGTGCCAGCGCCAGCGGAATCCATGGCCAATACCCGCTCGCCGAGCAGCGTTCCGGTGCGGATGTGCGCGGTGGTTTCCGAGCCGAGCGCGTACTTGCTGTTGATGGTGAAACCGACGAGCGCGTCGCCGTTGTCGAGTTCGATCGACGAGACCGTGCCGACCTTGATTCCCGACACCGTGACGTCGTTGCCGGTGGCCAATCCGCCCGCCTCCGAGAACAGCGCCTGATATCTGATGGCCGTGGCGTACTGCAACAACCGCTCCGGTTGTAGACCGACGGCGATCACGAGGATGATCAGGATGACGCCGATGACGCCCGCCCTGATGAGGTTGGATCCGCGATATCTCAGCATTAGTGCGCCGCACACCTCCCCGTATCTTGTCTGATCCACGGGAACTGCACGGTGCGGCCCTGGAGGTCGCTGGCGCGGAACGCAATCCCGCAGATGTAGTAGGGGAAGAAGGCACCGTAAGAGCCGACGCGTGCGAGCTTGCGATAGAGGTCGGGCGCGCGCTGAAGGCTGGCGTCCAGTCGGTCCTTGTCGTTATCGAGCAACGGTGCGAGCCGGTTCAACTGATCGATCGTCCCGGCCAACGGCGATCGCGCACGACCGAGCAGATCGGTCAGCGACGCGGTTCCGTTGTCGAGCGAGGTAATTGCCTCACCGATGGGATCGCGGTCCGCGGACAGCCCTTTGATCAGCTTCTCGAGGCGATCGATCGCGCCGGAGAATTCGTCGCCGTCCTTTGACAGGGTGTCGAGGGTGTTCTTGAGGTCCTCGATCAACTGCTCGATCACCTGACTGTTGTCCGCGAGAGAGTTCGTCAACGACGACGTCTTCGAGAACAGCGAATCCAGGGTTCCCCCTTGACCCTGCAACACCTGGATCAGCGATGCGCTGAGCGCGTTGACATCTTGCGGATTCAGGCCCTGGATAACGGGTTTCAGGCCGCCGAGCAACAGATCGAGATCCAGGGCGGGCGCCGTGCGATCCTCAGGGATCTGCGAGCCGGCCGGAAGGACCTTCGTCGATCCCGGGGTATCGACGAGTTCGAGATAGCGGTCGCCCACCAGGTTGAGGTAGCGAATCTGGGCCTTGGTGCCGGTGGTCAGCACATTGTTGCGGTCCGCGTCGAAGTCCACCAGGACCGAGCGATCCTGCCGCAGCGACACATCCTTAACGGTGCCCACGCGGATGCCCGCGATGCGAACGGTGTCTCCCGCTTCAAGTCGCGACGCGTCGGCGAAGACCGCCGAATAGCCGTTCGTCGCACCGGTTCTCACCTGGCCGAAGATAAAGAACAGGAACGCGGTCAGCATCGCCATCACAATGGCGAAGATGCCGAACTTGATTAACGTTCCGGTCGCCCGCGCCCTCATCCCGGCATTCCGATCTGTGCGGAGTTGCGTGGCGGCCCGTCGATCGGCCCGAACAACCAGTTCTTGAGACCCTCGGAATCCAACAGGATGCCCTGATTCCCGTACCTCTGCGGGTTGGAGCCGACATCAGCGACGATGAACGGCGCCCGAAACTCGGGAGGCACGTCGGGCAGGCGGAGTTCCTTGCAGTACGGGCCACCCTTGGCGGCGACCTTCGGCAGGTCCGCCGGATAGCGATATCGCTCGACTCCGAGCGTGAGACTGGCCGACACCACAATGCCCGGCAGCGAAAGTGGGGGGCTTTTCGTGAAGGTGCCGAGACCCCCGATGCCGCACCACAGCGCCTCGTGATACCGGTTGAGCAGATCGGTGGTGGGTACTAGCAGGTGCAGCACGTCGGTCAGCGCCTGCCGGTTACCGCCAATCACATCGTTTCCGACGTCGGCCAAACCGATTGAGCTGACCAGGAACTCGTCGAGGTTCTGCTGCTCGTCGACGATGGAATTGCTCAGCTGCGTCGAATTCTTGACGGTGGAGACGAGGTCGGGCGCCGCATCGGCGTACGCGTTGAGCGTCGGAACAGCGGCCTCGATGTCGTGGCTCAGGTTCGGCAGGCTCGGTTCGATTTTGGCCAGGAACGCGTTGAAGTCGGTCAGTGTGTTACCGATCTTCTCGCCGCGGCCGTTGAACGCCGTCGCGATCGCACCGAGAGTCTGATTGAGTTTCACGGGGTCGATCTTGTCCAGCACCGCGACGAGTTGCTGGAAGACAGTGTTGATTTCGACGACAACATGCTGACTCTGAATCACCTGTCCCTCACGCAATCTCTGCGGGGATGGGTCCGGCGGCGCCTCGAGCTGCACGGCCTTCGCACCGAACACAGTCGTCGACGCGATGTCGACCGAGACGTTGGACGGTATGAGATGCAACTGGTTCGAATCCATCGCCAGGTGGATCGCAGCGGTGCCGTCCGGCCGGGCCTCGATCGAACTCACCTTGCCCACCTCAACGCCGCGCATCTTCACCTTGGCGTCGGGATTCATCACCAACCCGGCCCGGTCCGAAATCACCGTTACCGGAGTGGTTGGGGTAAAGCTGCCCCGGAACAGCGAGACGCAAAGTGCGACTATCGCGGCAATCGCCACAACGGTTCCCAGGCCGGCGAGCGGCCGCACATATCCAGTCGTGCCGAAATGGCGGCCGGGGCGCCCGCCGACAGGCGTTGCGGAGCTGGTGGTCTCCGAGCGGTGTGCCGGACCTGGCCCAAGATTTCGCGTCAACTTTCCCCCTACCCTGAAAGGTTGAAGTTGCCGTTGGAGCCGTAGATGGCCAGCGACACCAGAAGCGTCACCGACACCACCACGACGAGGGACGTGCGCACCGCGTTGCCCACTGCAGCGCCGACACCGGATGGGCCGCCGGTGGCGAAATAGCCGAAGTAGGTGTGGATCAACAGGATCGTGATGGCCATCAACACGGCCTGAAGGAACGACCACAACAGGTCGATCGGGTTGAGGAACGTGTTGAAGTAGTGGCTATACAGGCCGCCGGACTGTCCGAACAACACCACGGTGGTGAACTGGCTGGCCACGAAACTCAGGATGACCGCGATCGAATACAGCGGGGTGATGGCGATCATGCCCGCCACGATCCGGGTGGACACCAGGTATTCGACCGGGCGGATCGCCATCGACTCCAGCGCGTCGATCTCCTCGTTGATCCGCATCGCACCCAGCTGCGCGGTCACCCCGGCACCGAAGGTGGCCGCCAGGCCGATGCCTGCGACCACAGGCGCGGAGATGCGCACGTTGATGAACGCGGCGAGGAACCCGGTCAGCGCCTCGATGCCGATATTGCCCAGCGAGGAGTAGCCCTGCACCGCCAGCGTGCCACCTGCGGCAAGGGTCAGGAACCCGACGATCACGACGGTGCCGCCGATCATCGCCAATGTGCCTGCGCCCATGGAGATTTCGGCGATCAACCGGATGATCTCGCGACGGAAGTGCACCGTGGCGTGCGGCACGCCTGCGAGCGCCTTGATGTAGAACAGCATGTGATCGCCGATGCGACCAAGCAGGTCCATCGGGCGGCGCGCCCCCCGCGTGAGACGCGGATAGGTGCTTTTCAGGATTGTCATGGTGCCCATCGCCGCTATCCCGTCGTCATCCGGATACCGATGGCCGTGACGACCACATTGATCACGAATAGCGCCATGAACGCGTACACCACCGTTTCGTTCACCGCATTGCCCACCGCTTTGGCGCCGCCGCCCGTGATCGTCAGCCCGCGGTAGCAGGCCACCAGCCCTGCGATCAGCCCGAACAAGGCCGCCTTCACACAGCTGATGATGACTTCGGGAACGCCGGTCAACAGCGTGATGCCTGCGGCGAACGCGCCGGGGTTCACATCCTGAATGAACACCGAAAACATATAGCCGCCAAGGATTCCGATGATGACCACGAGGCTGTTGAGCAGCAGCGCCACCAAACCCGCCGCCAGCATGCGTGGGGTCACCAACCGCTGCACTGGGTCAATGCCCAACACTTCCATCGCGTCGATCTCTTCGCGGATGGTGCGCGACCCCAGGTCCGCGCAGATGGCGGTAGAGCCGGCTCCCGCAACAATCAGCACGGTCACAAGGGGCCCGACCTGGGTAACCGCGCCGAACGCCGCACCCGCCCCGGACAGGTCCGCCGCGCCCAGTTCGCGCAGCAGGATGTTGAGCGTAAAGCTGATCAGCACCGTGAATGGGATGGCCACCAGCAGTGTCGGCGCCAATGCGACCCGGGCGATGAACCAGCACTGCTCCAGGAATTCCCGCCATTGAAACGGCCGCCGAAAAATACACCGCACGGCGTCCGCCGACATCGCGAACAACCCGCCGACCGCCTGCATCGGCCCCGACAAGTTGCGAATCTGCGGAAGACCGGCAGACCAACGCTCTGCACCACTACCCCGTGCCACTGGCCGATCCTTCCAGGATGGTGACGGCCGACACCGCTGTCGGTCCGCCGATGTTGTGCGCCAGCGCAACCCGTGCGCCATCCACCTGGTTGGCCGCCTCTCCTCGAAGTTGCGCGAAAAGCTCCACGCACTGTGCCACACCAGTTGCCCCTGGGGGATGACCTTTGGCCTTTAGTCCCCCGCTGGGGTTCACCGGCAGGGCACCGCCGACACTTGTCACCTCAGCCTCGACAAGCTTGTAGCCCCCGAATCGCTCGGCAAAGCCGAGATCTTCATAGCTGATCAGTTCAATTCCCGTGAAGAAATCGTGAACTTCGGCGACGTCGACATCGGACGGAGTCATGTCGGCCATGGCAAATGCCTGCTTGGCGGCGCGTGTCGTCGCAGGAAACGTTGTCATGTCCGGCTTGTGCTGATGCATTACGGAGTCCAGCCCGAGGCCGACACCGCGGATCCACACCGGTCGGTCGGTGAAGCGGTCAACCACATCCTCGGCGGCCAGCACAAGTGCGGCGGCGCCGTCGCTCTGTGGGGCGCAGTCATATAGCCCGAAAGGGGTCACGACGGTGGGGGCCTGCAGCGCTTGCTCGAGCGTGATCTCGAATCGCAACCGCGCCTTGGGATTGTTCACACCATGACGGTGGTTCTTGACCGCGACCATTGCCAGGTGCTCCCGCGTCGCGGGCGATTCGTGCATGTAGCGACGGACATGAAGCGCGAATCCCGCAGGCGAGACCAGGCCGAGCGGGTAGTCCCATGCCATATCGCGCGCCATCGCCTCCCATTCCCAAAGCATGTCGGCCGACGTGGTGTCGCGAAGCTTGTCAGCACCCATCACGAGAACGACGTCGAAAGCGCCTGAGGCAACACCGAACAACGCGTTTCGGACGGCATCGTTTCCTGTGGCGCACGAGTTTTCGACACGGGTGACCGGCAGGTTGGGCAACCCGAGCGAATCCGCGAGGATGCCAGAGGGAAAGCCGTCCGTCGTACCCATCGCACCGAACCAGGCACCCTGCAGATCCGCCTTGGCCAACCCCTTGTCGACGCTGGCGGCGCAATCGGCAAACGCCATCGGCAGGAGATCCTTGATGCCAAGGGCGAAATGCTCACCAAAGGCGGTCATGCCAGCGCCGACGATCGCTACCTTTCTCATGCCACCGCCCGATCTGGCTCGAACATGTACCCGTAGTCCGGCACTCCCGAGCGCACGGCGACTCGTCGCAGTGCGAGTCGCCCACGGTCCCCGATGTCCACGGTTCCCGGCTCGGCGCCGGTCACCTTCACAAGAGCGCGGACCCCGACTCCGTCGAGTTCGACGATCACCAGCGAGTACGGCGTGCGTAGTCCAGGCACCGGCATGTGGACGGTGGTTTCGGTGTAGACGGATCCGGTGCGGGGCAACGGGATCAACTCGTATTCGGTCGCCAGCGCGCCGAATTCCCCAAGTCGGTAGCGCGGCGGGAAGTCCAAGGCACTCTCGCCGTCGGGCGCATCGGCGAACCTTCCTGCCTCCCAACGAGTCTTGGCCTCAAACGCCCGCTCGTATGCCGCGAGCGAGATGGGTATCTCCGCCCCTTCGAGATGGGTCCCCTCCGGCATGGGCCGTGCGGGCGGTTCACGACGATGCAGCTCGGCCACGCCGTTGCTCACCGTGATGCCGGACAGGCTGGCCTGTTCGACGGCGACCAGCGGACCCGTCTTGCCTTCCTCTGCCATGCCCGCGAGCGCGAAGAGGCTCGCGCTGGCCCCCATTGTGGGCAGTGGCCGTGGATCGCCGACGCACAGCTCGACGGCCCGGTCGTGATCCACGCCTGCCACCGCGGCAGGGGTGTCGAGCCAGGCGGCCGCGAGCGAGGCGATAAGGCCGCGCTCATGCAACAGCCGCGGATCTCCGTAGTCGTGCACATCACCGGTCACGTTGCGCGTCCGCACGGGAAGGCTGCGCGCAACGCGGGCAGCGGTGCGAATCTGCAGCCCGCGCTCTGCGGTCAGGATGGCCGCCGCGCCCGCGGGGTTCAGATCCGTTCCGATGATCAGTGTCCGCGGCCGGGCGGAGCTGACCGCGTCCAGCGTGGCGGGTGCGCCACCGAGACGTTCGTCGACCTCGAGCTCCGGGTCGAGGCCCAGACCGGCCAGCAGCACCGCGGCGTTGCTGCTTTCCAGCAGAGGCATATTGCGGCTGACCAAAACGACCCGTTCGACCGCACCGCTGGCAATCAGCGCGGCGCGGCCTGCCTCGACGGCAAGGGTGATCGCGTCCTCGTCGTCACCGGCCACCCGGTGCCGGGGCGCGCCCCAGCACGGCAGGTAAGTGCCGATCGACGCGACGTAGGGCATTGAGATCTCTCCAGACCTAGGTGACGGCGCCGGCCGTCTTGAGCTCGATGATGCGGTCCCAATCCAAACCAAGTTCCAGCAATATTTCGTCAGTTTGCTCCGCAAAGGCGGGAGCAGGTCCGGTTTGCGGCGCACTGATATCGAACTGCACTGGATTGGCGACCAACTCGAGCTCGCCTGCCTGGACGATGTACTCGTTCGCGCGGATCTGGGCGTCGTTCGCGGCCTGCAACGTGTCCTGCACCGGTGCCCACGGCCCGGCCAATGTCGCGAACCGCTCGCTCCATTCGGGAAGGGTTCGCTTGGCCATCGCCTCCCTGAGGATCTCGACGGCGGCCGCGGTGTTTTCGGCGATCGCCTCCACGGTCGAGAACCGCGGATCGTCGATGTAGTCCTCGAGGTCCATGTGCCTGCAGACGTCCGCCCAGAACTTCGTCGGCTGCATCATGACGAAAGAGATGTAGCGGTCGTCGGCGGTCGGATACACGCCAACCAGCGGGTTGATCGGCGACCCGTGCACGCCCGGAGGGGGCTGAACCATCAGCTGGCCAAGATGTGTGGTCAACGCGACGGTGTGCCCCATCGACCACAGCCCGCTGCCGAGCAGGGAGACGTCCACGACCGACGGTTCGCCGGTGCGCTCGCGCTTGAGCAGGGCGGCCGCGATCCCGCCAGCAAGGTTGGTTCCCGAGATCGTGTCGCCGTACGCCGGTCCCGGTGGGCCGATCATTCCTTCGATACCCGGCGGGGTGATGGTCGCCGCGGTGCCTGCGCGACACCAGAAGGCGGTCATGTCGTAGCCGCCCTTGACCGACTCCTCGCCGCGGGGTCCAAGCGCGCTGCCCCTGGCGTAGATGATCTTGGGGTTGACGGCACGGACGTCGTCGACATCGATGCCGAACTTCTGCCGGTGTCCTGGTAGGAAGCTGGTGAGGAACACATCGGCACCCTTGGCCAACTCCAGCAGCACCTCGCGCCCCTCGGGCACCGACATGTCGAGCCCGATGCTGCGCTTACCGCGGTTGGCGTGCTCGATGTTGGGGTTGGGGTCGCCCTCGACGCGGAGCGGGCCGGTCTGGCGCAGGCCGCGCTGCGGGTCACCGGTGACGGCGTGCTCGACCTTGATGACGTCGGCGCCCCACTCGCCGAGCACCGCGCCTGCGGACGGGACGAAGCCGTACATGGCGACTTCGAGGACCCGGATGCCCTCCAGCGGCCTGCTCATTGGACGACGGTCGCGAACGTCTTGGACTCGAGGAACTCCTCGAGCCCCGCGGTGCCCATTTCCCTGCCGATGCCGGACTGCTTGAAGCCACCGAAAGGGCTGTCGGGGCTGAAGTAGTTGCCGCCATTGATGGAAAAGGTTCCGGTCCGGATACGGCGGGCCATCGCCAGCGCCCGGTCCTGACCGCCGAAGACGGCACCGGATAGTCCGTAGATGGAGTTGTTGGCGATGCGGACCGCGTCGTCGTCGTCCTCGTATGCGATGACGACCAGGACCGGCCCGAACACCTCCTCCTGGGCGATCTCGCTGTCAGGGTCGACGTTGGTCAGCAGCGTCGGCGTATAGAAGTAGCCAGGGTCCACCTTCTCGCCGCCGGTCACCAGCGTCGCGCCCGCATCGACGGCGCGCTTGACCATCCCGTCGACCTTGTCGCGTTGCTTCTCACTGATCAGCGGACCCATGTAGGTATTCGGATCGGACGGATCGCCGTACCGGACAAGACCGAAGTTGTTCTTGATCAGCTCGACGATCTCGTCGTGATGCTTGCGCGGCACCAGCAGCCGTGACGTCAGCGCACACCCTTGGCCGGCGTGGCTCACCATGCTGAATGCGGAGAACATCGCTGCGGTGTTGAAGTCCGCGTCATCAAGCACGATCGCCGCGGACTTGCCACCGAGTTCGAGGAAGACGCGCTTGAGGGTGTCGCTGGCGGCGGCCATGATCCGCCTGCCGGTCGGCGTGGAGCCGGTGAAGGTGACCATGTCGACGTCCGGGCTGGTGGTCAACACGGCGCCGACTTCCGGGTCCGCACCGCTGAGCACGTTGACCACGCCGGCGGGGATATCTGTGTGGTTGGCGATCAATTCGCCGAGCGCGAGCGTGATCAGCGGGGTGTCCGGCGCGGATTTGAGAATCACTGTGCAGCCCGCCGCCAGCGCGGGCGCGAGCTTGGCCAACGCCAACTGGTTCGGATAGTTGTAGGCGATGATCGCGGCGACGACGCCCGCGGCTTCCTTTTCCACCCAGCGATGGTGCTGCATGCCCCGGCTCTCGATGTTGCCGAGATCCTCGGTCATCGGGTAGGTCTTCAGCAGGTCCGCGTAGTAGCGGACGATCTCGATGGGCTGGTCCAGTTGGGGGCCGGCGATGAGACCGGGCGTGGCACCGACTTCGGCGATGGTCAGCTCGGCGAGCTCGTCGTGGTGGTCGATCAGTGCCTGGTGGAACTGCTCGAGGCAGCGGACCCGCAGTTCGGTGTTCGTCGACCAATCGGTGGTGTCGAACGCGCGTCGCGCCGCGGCGACGGCCGCCTCGGCGTCACCGACGGTCGCGTCGGGAGCGTGGCCGAGCACTTCCCCGGTCGCTGGGTTGATAGAAGGAAACGTCCGTTCGGTCTCGAGCAGCCGTCCGTCGATCAAGAGAAGCCGATCGGCGGTCACGCCACTA
>Ga0075369_10000400_pt1 | contig 13120 bp, 15 predicted proteins | sample EndMethybrTD3034_FD_71400 | JGI IMG/M metagenome (GOLD analysis project Ga0075369, IMG submission 71400) | Populus endosphere microbial communities from Tennessee, USA - Endosphere MetaG P. TD hybrid TD303-4 | ecosystem: Host-associated > Plants > Roots > Endosphere | place: USA: Tennessee...
AGCCGATCGCGCCGAACGCCCAGGCCAGCACGGACTTCTGCGCGTGGATGCGATTCTCGGCCTCGTCCCAGACCAGCGAGCGCGGCCCGTCCAGGACCGCGTCGGTGACTTCCTCGCACCGGTGGGCCGGCAGGCAGTGCAGGAAGACGCCGTTGGCGGCGGCCAGGTCCATCAGCCGGTCGTTGACCTGATACGGCTCCAGCGCGGCCAGGCGCTCGTCATGGTCGGTGTCGCCCATCGAGACCCAGGTGTCGGCGACGACGACGTCGGCGCCGGCGACGGCCGCCTTGGCGTCGGTGGTCATGCTGACCTTGCCCTGAAGGCTCTCGGCGCGCGCCAGGTCATGCAGGTCGGCGTGATAGACCGCCGGGCAGGCGATCTTCAGCTCGAAGCCCAGCAGCGGCGCGGCGTGAATGAAGCTGGAGCAGACATTGTTGCCGTCGCCGACCCAGGCGATCGTCTTGCCGGCGATCGGGCCGCGATGCTCCTCGATGGTGAGGATGTCGGCCATGATCTGGCAGGGATGGCTCTTGTCGGTCAGGCCGTTGATCACCGGCACGCTCGACACCTGGGCGAAGCGCTCGACGTCGGCGTGGCTGTTGGCGCGGATCATCACCGCGTCGACCATGCGCGACAGCACCTTGGCGGTGTCCTCGATGGTCTCGCCCCGGCCCAGCTGCATATCCGACGAGGTCGAGATGATGGCGCTGCCGCCCAGCTGGCGCATGGCCGCGTCGAACGAGAAGCGGGTGCGGGTCGAGTTCTTCTGGAAGATCATCGACAGCACGCGATCCTTGGCCGGCGCGTCGGCGTCGACCTTGCCCTGCGGCCAGCCCTTGCGGGCGGTCTTGCGGGCGTGGGCGTCGTCCAGCATCAGGCGCAGGGTCGCGCCGTCCAGCTTCCACAGGTCGATGAAGTGCCGGGGGGTGGTCATGTTGGCCATGTCCCTAACGGTTCCGCCCGCCCCGGTGTCCTGGAGCGGGCGGCCAATGCGTTTTGTTGCTTAAGCGGCGGCCTTGGCGCGGGCGGTTTCGCAAGCCTTCTCGAGCTTGGCGATCGCTTCGCTGGCTTCCTCGACGGTCAGGTTCAGCGGCGGCAGCAGGCGCACGCAGTTGTCGCCGCCGCCGGCGATCAGCAGCTTCTGATCACGGGCCATGACCATGAACTCGCGGTTGTTCGGGACAACCTTGATGCCGATCAGCAGGCCCTTGCCGCGGATGTCGACGATGACGTCAGGGAAGCGGTCCTTCAGGCCGTTCAGCTGCTGGGTGAAGTAACCGGCGACGGTCTTGACGTTGTCCAGCAACTCTTCGGTGTTGATCGCGTCGAACGCCGCCTTGCCGACCGCCATGGCCAGCGGGTTGCCGCCGTAGGTCGAGCCGTGAGTGCCGGGGGTCATACCCTTGGCGCCTTCGTTCGTGGCCAGGCACGCGCCGACGGGGAAGCCGCCGCCCAGGGCCTTGGCCACGCACATGATGTCCGGCTCGCTGCCCGGGGCCCACTCGTGGGCGAACAGCTTGCCGGTCCGGCCCATGCCGCTCTGCACTTCGTCGTAGATCAGCAGGACGCCGGCGTCGCGGGTGATCTGGCGCAGCTCCAGGAGCTGGGCCTCGGTCAGGGCGCGCGCCCCGCCCTCACCCTGCACGGGCTCGATGATGATCGCCGCCGTCGTCGGGCCGATCGCGGCCTTCAGGGCTTCCAGGTCGCCGAACGGCAACTGGATGAAGCCCGGCAGGCGCGGGCCGAAGCCGTCCAGATAGCCGGCGTTGCCCGAGGCGTTCACCGCCGCGTATGAGCGACCGTGGAACGAGCCGTCGAAGCCGATCACGTCGATGCGCTCGGCCTGGCCGTTCACCACGTGATAGCGGCGGGCGGCCTTCAGGGCGCACTCGATCGCCTCGGTGCCCGAGTTGGTGAAGAACACCACGTCGGCGAAGGTCGCGGCGCACAGCTTGTCGGCCAGCACTTCCTGCTCGGGGATCGTGTAGATGTTCGAGACGTGCCAGAGCTTCTCGCCCTGGGTCTTCAGGGCGTCGACCAGCACCGGGTGGGCGTGGCCCAGGCCGCAGGTGGCGATGCCCGCCACGCAGTCCAGGTATTCGCCGCCGTCCGTCGAGAACAGGCGCGCGCCTCGGCCTCGTTCGAACGCCAGCGGAGCGCGGTTGTACACGCCCATGATGTGGTGCTGCGAGGAGTTGGACGACGTCGCGGTGCTCAAGACCGGCCCTCCTAAAAGGCAAGAAGCCCCCGCACTGTGAGTGCGGGGACTGGAAGGCCGCAGGTTGTCGCCGTGGAACGACGTCGTGTCAATCAAGGGACTGTGAAAAAGCCCCTGAAAAACCGGCGAAAATCGCGGGTTTTGGCGAGAAGGTCACACTGCTCCGGGCGGCGGCCCCGCGAACATCTTGCCGGCGACATGCGGCGTGTAGAACGCATGGTACCGCTCGCTTCCCTTGGGCGGCAGGACTTCGACCAGGAAACGATTGTCGATCCACAGCTCCACGAGGTCGAAGACGCCGCCGCGATCGCAGTGCACGGCGCGCCAGCGTTTCTCGGCGCCGAGAGCCAGCAGGTCGTCGACCGACAGCTTGGTAGTGATGGCCACGTGGAAGCCGCTGGCGTCCTGCGGCGCGCCGTCCTGGCGGATCTGGGTCTCCCACGGCATGACGAACGGACCGTTCGAGACACGGCCGTCGGGCGCGCCCTCGCCGGGGTGGTGGGCGCTGGCGTCGGGCACGACCTCGACGCCCAGGCCCGAGCCGTCGCGGGCGATGGCGACCCAGGCGCCCGGCACGACCGGGAACGGCAGGACCTCGCCGTCGATGATGCGGCCAAAGACCTCGGCCGTGGCGCGGGGATCGCGGGCGGGGATGGAGATGTGAGCGATCATCGGGTCAGCTTTCCGGCTGCAAGGCGCTTGGGTCGAACTGGGCGAAGGGGTCGGGTGCGATGGACGCCGCGCCCCGAGACTTGAGGTCGGCCAGCAGCGTCTCGGTCGCCCAGCCCAGGGCGTCGACGGCGGGCTGGCCCGTGAGGTCCCATTGCTCGCGCAGGGACAGCCACGCATAGGCCGAGTAGAGCAGTTGCAGCACGGCGGCGGCCTTGGCCTGCTCGCCGACCGGCAGGGCGGGCGCGGCCTGGGCGACCACCGCCAGGAAGGCCTCGCGGCGCTCGGGATCCAGGCTGGAGCGCGCAGCCCGGCCCTGCTGGGTAGTGATCCGGGCGATGATCTGGGCCGGGCTGGCGTCGAAGCTGGCCATCAGCGGCTTGATCTTGGCCAGCAGGTCGGCCGGTCCCTCGGGCATGCCGACCCGCACCCCGTCCTTGCGGTTCAGGTGCTCCCACAGGCCCTTGAGCAGCAGCTCGCGGCTGGGGAAGTGGCGATAGACGGTGACCTCGGTGACCTGGGCGCGCTCGGCGACGGCGCGGTTGGTCGGCTCCTGGCCGCCGCCCTCCTCCACCAGCGCCGCCATGGCCGCCAGGATGCGCTCCCGGGTGGCCTCGGCCTGGTCGCGCCGCAGCGCCGAATTATAGGATCGAACGGATGACATGATGTAATCATGTATTACATCAATTATAGATCCACAACATGAAAAAGCCCCGGGCCTTGCGGACCGGGGCTTTCAAACGGCTAAACCGTTGTTCGGGATCAGCTCTTCAGGCGATAGCCGGTGACGAACAGGCGCCAGCACCACAGGAACAGCGCCACCGTCAGCGCGCCGGTGCTGACCACCCCGATCGCGATCGAGCCGTCGGCATGGCCGATGAAGCCGTAGCGGAAGCCGTCGATCAGATAGAAGAACGGGTTGAAGTGGCTGGCCGAGCGGAACGGCTCCGGCAGCTTGTCGACCAGGTAGAAGGTGCCCGACAGGAAGGTCATGGGCATGATCAGGAAGTTGGTGACGGCCGCCAGCTGGTCGAACTTCTCCGACCACAGCCCGGCCAGGACGCCGGCCAGGCCCAGGATCAGCGAGGCCGCGACGCCGAAATAGAGGATCGCCCACAGATGCGCGATCGACAGGCCCGCGCCCGGCAGCACGCCGATCACCAGGGCGGTGACCGCCCCGACCACGATGCCGCGCGTCGCCGCGCCCAGGGCGAAACCCAGCACCTGCTCCAGCGCCGACAGCGGCGGGGTCAGGAAGTCCGGCGTCAGCCCCATCATCTTGGCCTGGATCAGCGAGGACGAGGAATTGGCGAAGGCGTTGTTCAGGATCGCCATCATGATCAGGCCGGGGGCCACGAAATGGCCGAAGGTCACCCCGCCCACCGCCGGGCGGCTGGCGCCCACGGCGACCACGAAGACCAGCATGTAGAGCAGCGTGGTGACCACCGGCGCGGCCACCGTCTGAGTCCCGACCTTCCAGAACCGGCGGATTTCACGCTGATACAGGGTTACGAACCCGCTCCAGTTCCAGCCGTGATAGTCGCGCGGCTGCGGCGGAATGACGCTTTCGGCCATGTCTCTCATAGGCTCAACCCGTTGTTCTGCTTGGCCATGTGCGCCTTGGGGCGCCTTTCCGCAAGCTTGGGCTTGCCTGAATCAACATCTTGTTTCTGTGGACAGAGTCGTTGGCGCCTATTGTGCGCTTTAACACATTCTTTACGATATCTAGTAGGACGACCGCCGGCGGGGCGGTCCGATCACCAGATATGGGGTGATGGGCGTGGGGACGCCCTTCCCTCCCATCGAACGGCGGAGACGGGTTATGAGCTGGACCGACGAACGGGTCTCGACCTTGAAGAAGCTCTGGCTGGACGGCCTGTCGGCCAGTCAGATCGCCAAGCAACTGGGCGGCGTCACGCGCAACGCCGTCATCGGCAAGGTGCACCGCCTGGGCCTCTCGGGCCGCGCGGCCCCTTCGCAACCGGCGCGTCCGGCGTTCAAGGCCCCGCGTCCGGCCCGTCCGGCCGCCCAGGCCATGCCGTCGGCCCCGCGCCGTGTGACGCCGATCGAGGCGCCGTCCGCCCCCGTGGCCGCCGCGCCGGCGCCGCTGCCGGCCTTCCGCCACGAGGAACCGGGCTCGGCCACCGTGCTGACCCTGGGCGCGCACATGTGCAAGTGGCCGATCGGCGACCCGTCGTCGGAAGGCTTCACCTTCTGCGGCCGCCGCTCGTCGGAAGGCGCCCCCTACTGCGTCGAGCACGCCCGGGTGGCCTACCAGCCGCAGCAGACCAAGAAGAAGGGCGGCGCCACCGAGCTCGCCCGTTCGCTTCGCCGCTACATCTAAGAAGAACAACAAAGTCTCTCAGAGCGGCGAGTCCCGGGACGGTCAGGCGATCGTCCCGGGATTTTCCATTTCTGGAGGACCGCACTAGATAGGGCGCATGACGGACCTCGCGCCGAACGATTCCAACGCGCCGCCCTATTCGGTCTCCGAGCTGGCCTTCGCCCTGAAGCGCACGCTGGAGGACCGCTACGGCTTCGTGCGGCTGCGCGGCGAGCTCAGCAAGGTCACGCACCACAGCAACGGCCACGTCTACCTGACCATCAAGGACGACAAGGCCGCCATCGACGGCGTCGTCTGGAAGGGCAATGTCCGCGGCCTTGGGGTGCGGCCCGAGCACGGGCTCGAGGTCATCGTCACCGGCAAGATCACCACCTATCCGGCCGGCTCGCGCTACCAGATCGTCATCGACAGCATGGAGGCCGCCGGGGTCGGCGCCCTGCTGGCCCAGCTGGAGCGGCTGAAGGCCAAGCTAGCCGCCGAGGGCCTGTTCGCGCCGGAGCGCAAGCGCCCCCTGCCCACCATGCCGGCCGTGGTCGGCGTGATCACCAGCCCGACCGGCGCGGTGATCCGCGACATCCTGCATCGCATCCGCGACCGCTGGCCCTGCCAGGTTCTGGTCTGGCCGTGCGTGGTGCAGGGCGACGCCGCCGCCGGCCAGGTCAGCGCGGCCATCCGCGGCTTCAACGCCATCCAGCCCGGCGGGCCCGTGCCGCGTCCCGACATCCTGATCGTGGCGCGCGGCGGCGGCTCGGTGGAAGACCTGTGGGCCTTCAACGACGAGAGCCTGGCCCGCACGGTGGCTGAGGGGACCATCCCCCTGATCTCGGCCGTCGGCCACGAGACCGACACCACCCTGATCGACTTCGTCTCGGACCGGCGCGCCCCGACGCCCACGGCCGCCGCCGAAATGGCCACGCCGGTGCTGGCCGAGCTGCGCGCCCTGATCTCGGACTTCGACCGCCGCCTCAACCGCTGCGGCGCGCGCACGATCGAGGAGCGTCGCAGCCGCCTGCTGGGCGCGGCACGAGGGCTGCCCCGCCCAAATGACCTGCTGGCCCTGGCCCAGCAGCGGTTCGACATCGCCTCCGGACGCCTGGACGCGGCCCTGCATCGCAACACCACCGTCCACGCCCAGGACCTGCTGAAGGTCACCGCGCGCCTGACGCCGGACGCCCTGCGCCGCCAGCACGCGGCCAAGGCCGACCGCCTGGCGGACCTGGGCGCCAGGCTGAACGCCTGCGGAACCCGCGCCCCGGAACGCGCCAGGACCCACGCGCGCCTGCCCGTGCTTTGGGAGCGCCTGCGTTCGGCCGGCGCCCGCCGCCTGACCCGCGCCGAGGACCAGCTGGCCAATCTGGACAAGCTGCGCCAGTCGCTGAACCCGCGCCGGCCGATGGAGCTGGGCTTCGCCCTGGTCCGCAAGGCCGATGGAACCATCGTCCGGACGTCCGCCGCCCTGGCCCTGGGCGATCACGTCTCGCTGCAGTTCGCCGACGGCGAGCGCGAGGCGGTGATCGGCGACGAGGGACCCGCGCCCTCTTCCGCTCCGCCGGTCCGTTCGCCGCCCGCGCCGCCGCGTCCCAAACCCGTTCCACCCAAGACCGATCAGGGCGATCTGTTCTGAGGCCCCACACTGGCGTAGAGTAAGAGCCATGAACGCTTTCGATCGAGATCTCGGCAAGTCCGACGGCCTGGCCGTCCTGCACTATGGCGACGGCGAATACGCCGTGCTCAGCCCCGGCCGTTTCGTGCTGTGCGCCGTGACCAACAAGCAGATCCCGCTGGAGGCCCTGCGCTACTGGAGCCCCGAGCACCAGGAGGCCTATGCCGGTCCCGCCGAGGCGCTGAAGCGTTGGCAGCAGGCCTGAGCCGCCGCGCGGTCCTGGCCGCGCTTCCGCTCTCCACCGCCTTCGCCGGCATGCCCCCTCCCGGCGGGGCCCGGGCCGCGACGCCGGCGCTTTCCATGTCGGGCGCGTTCGTCCAGGGCGGCTACGCGGTCGGCCGCACCACGCCCCACGCCCTGGTCGATGTCGACGCACAGGTGCTGACCACCGCCTCGGCCGACGGCTGGTTCGTGGTCGGCTTCGACCGCGACGCTCCGCCCGCCAGCACGCTGACCGTGACCACCCTGGATGGCTCGGCCGCGCGCGAGGCGACGATCGCGGCGGGCGACTTCGACATCCAGCGCATCGACGGCCTGCCGCCCGAACAGGTGACGCCGACCGATCCGGCCCTGCTGGAGCGCATCGCCGCCGAAAACCTGCGCAAGCAGGCCGGCTTCGCCAGCCTCGCCGACATCGAAGGTTTCCGCAGCGGATTCATGCTTCCGGTTGTGGGCGCCCGACGCTCGGCCCGGTTCGGCGGCCAGCGCATCCTCAATGGCGAACCCAAGCGTCCCCATTTTGGGGTTGATCTGGCGACGCCGGTAGGCACGCCGGTGAGCGCCCCGGCCGACGGCCTGATCGCCTTCGCCGAGACCGGACTGCACTACGAGGGCGGTCTGGTCCTGCTCGATCACGGCCAAGGTCTGATCACCGCCTATCTGCACCTGTCGAAAATCCTTGTTTCAGCAGGGACTTACGTTCGACAGGGCCAGCTGATCGCCGAGACCGGCCAGGAAGGTCGGGCCACCGGCCCGCATCTGTGCTGGCGGATGAAGTGGCGCGGCCGCAACCTGGACCCGTCGCTGCTGGTCGGCGCGGGGCCGTTCCAAAGCTGAAATTCCACGAATTCGCCCCTGGCGAGAATTACAATCATTCGCTAGCTATGCCGTCGTTGTCGGAATGGGGACGTCGCAGGGGAGCGACGCTCGCGGTTCCGATCTTCCCGCGAGATCCTTGAGGAGGCGGCTCCCGCATGTCGGCGGCGCTCGAAAAGCTGCGCTTTTTGCTGGTGGACGACAACCAGCACATCCGGTCGATCGTCGCGGCGATCCTGAAGGGTGTGGGGGTCAGGCACATCCGTGAAGCCATGGATGGGGCCGAGGGCCTGCAGATCCTGCGCGACTGGCAGACCGACATCGCCATCGTCGACTTCAAGATGGCGCCGCTGGACGGGGTGCAGTTCACCCAGTTGGTCCGCAACTCGCCCGACAGCGTCGACCCGTTCCTGCCGATCATCATGCTGACCGGCTTCGCCGAGCGTCACCGCGTGTTCGAGGCCCGCGACGCGGGCGTGACCGAGGTGGTCGTCAAGCCGGTGACCGCCCGCTCGCTGCTGGATCGGATCAACACGGTCATCTACCACCCGCGGCCCTTCATCCGGTCGCCGGACTATTTCGGCCCGTGCCGTCGCCGCCGGGTCGATCCCAGCCACACCGGCCCCTTCCGCCGCGCGGGCGAGAAGGACGAGCCGAACGACATGGTCGAGATCTAGGCGCCCTCGCCCACCCCGGCCGCGCGCTCGCGTTCGGCCAGTTCCGCATAGACCTCGTTGGGCCAGCGGCGATGGACCCAGAACCATTCGGCCGGCCGCTCGCGGATGCGCTCTTCCATGAAGGCGTTGATCATCCGCACGCCAGCCTCGATGTCGGCCGTGCGGTCGCCGGTGCTGGGCGGGACGATCGGATCGTGGACCACAGCCCGGAAGCGCGCGCCCTTCAGGCGCTGCACCGACATCGGCTGCAGCACCGTGCCAAAACGGATCGCCAGTCGCGTCGGCCCCGGCGCGGTGCGGGCGTCATGGCCGAAGAACGGCGCGGCCACGCCGCTGTTGAACTTCTGGTCGTTCATCAGGGCCACGGAACTGCCCTTCTTCATGCCTTCCAGCAGCTCGCGGGCCCCGTCGCCGCCCTTGGGCGCGAACAGGCGCACGCCGTAGCGGAAGCGGCTGTCCTTGATGCGCTTGTCGACATAGGGATTGTTGGCCGCGCGATAGGTCATCTCGCAGACCACGCCGCTGTCGACGATGGCCGCCGGCATCACTTCCCAGTTCGACAGGTGCCCCGAGACGAACACCACCGGGATCTTCTTCTCGGCGATCTCGGCCAGGCGCTCCTTGTTGACCACTTCCACCCGGCCGGTGGACGGCAGGATCTTGTCCATCAGCGGGAACTCGGCGAACGAGCGGCCCAGGCCATCCCACTGCTCGCGCAGCATGGTCGCGCGCCAGGCCGCGTCCTTCTCCGGGAAGGCCAGCTTCAGGTTCCGGGTGGCGACCTTGTGCGCGCCGCTCAATGGCCCGAAGGTGCGGCCCAGCCAGCCGCCGAAGTCCGAGGCGCGGTCCACGCCCATCAGGCGCACGGCCCCGATGAAGAGGTCGAAGCCCAGGGCCTCCAACCGCCAGAGCAGATCCTGAACCCAAGGCTGACGCTTATCCGACATGCCTCCTTACTAGGTTAGCTGGCCCGTATCGCGCAACGGCGCCCAGAACCCCTGAGCGCGCGTCAGCCGGCGAAACCGCGCGCGCGTTCACTAAACCCGCCCCCGCGCGGCACGTGAATTGCGGCCGTGGGCTCAGGCCGTTCCGTTTCGGGACGGCCCGAGTTGAACTAGGGGGCACGGCTTCATGAGTAGCAATATCGACGTCCATCTCGGTAAGCGTCTTCGCCGCCGCCGGCGTCTGCTGGGCCTCACCCAGCAACAGTTGGCCGGCACGGTGGGCGTCCGGTTCCAGCAGATCCAGAAGTACGAGTGCGGCGCCAACCGCATCTCCGCCGCGCGCCTGTGGCAGCTGTCCGAGGCCCTGGAGGTGCCGGTCGGCTACTTCTACGACGGCCTGTCGGACGCGCGCCAGGAAACGACCGGCGAGGCGGCCGAGGGCGGCGAGATGTTCGCCCGCAAGGAAACGCTGGACCTGATCCGCGCCTACTACCTGCTGGGCGAGCGTCCGCGCCGTCGCCTGCTGGACCTGGCCAAGTCGCTGAACGGCGGCCCCGAGCACGCCGACGCCTGATCACGGTAGCGCGCCCGAGGCGGGGAGGCTAAACCCCGCCCATGACGCTTTCCGCTGATCGGCTCACGGCGCTCGACGCCTTCATCATCGACCTCAACCGGGCCTCGGCGGAGGTGATCCTGCCGCTGTTCCGGGCCGACCACGGCCTGGAGGACAAGGGGACGGGCAAGAACCTCCCGCGCGACACCCACGCGGCCTTCGACCCGGTGACCGAGGCCGACCGCGGCGCCGAGGCGGCGATCCGCCGGCTGATCGGCGAGCGGTTCCCCGAGCACGGCGTGATCGGCGAGGAATATGGCGAGGATCGCCCCGACGCCGAGTTCGTCTGGGTGCTGGACCCCATCGACGGCACGCGCGCCTTCATCTCCGGCCTGCCCCTATGGACCACCCTGATCGGCCTGCGCCACCAGGGTCGCCCGGTGCTGGGCTCCATCGGCCAGCCCTATGTCGGCGAGGTCTTCGTGGGCCACGCCGGCGGCTCGCGCCTGCTGTCGCGCGGCGGGGAAACGCCGATCCGCGTGCGCGCGTGCGCCAACCTCAACGACGCCGTCATCGCCACCACCGACGCCGACGCCTGTTTCGACGGCGCCGAGCGCGGCGCCTGGCTGCAGGTGCGCGCGGCCTCCAAGCTGGCCCGCCTAGGCTGCGACGCCTACGCCTACGCCATGGTCGCCATGGGCAAGATGGACATGGTCATCGAGGCGGGCCTGAAGTCCTGGGACATCGAGGCCGCCATCCCCCTGGTCGAGGGCGCCGGCGGCCTGGTCACCAACTGGCGCGGCGAGCCCGTCGGCCCGAACGGCGGCCAGATGGTCATCTCCGGTGACCGCCGCCCGCTGGACGAGGCCCTGGTCAGTCTGAGGCGTTCGGCGAAATAAGCGGTTCCTTCGGCGCGATCGGATCGACCGTCTCGTCGAAGGCGCGCCAGAAGATCGCCCGGCGCGGGTCGGTCTCGATCAGGATCTCGTGGAAGGCGCCCGGGACCTCCACGTAACGGCCTTTCGGGATGCGGCTGGCGATCGATTCCGCGTCGGCGTTCAGCACCCGGTTGTCCAGCTCGGCGGCGGCGATGGTCACCGGGATGGAGATCGCCTCCACGCCCTTGCTCCGCCGCAGCCAGGCGCAGGCCGAGATGGCGAAATCGGCCCAGCCCCAGGTCATGCCGCCCAGGGCGATCTCGGGATTGGCCCGCAACTGGGCCTGATAGCGGTCATAGCGGGTCTCGTCGTGGGTCAGGCCATCGCCCTGAAAGGTCTGGACCAGTGGATCATAGGCGGCCGACACATACTCGCCGGCCAGGCCGACACGCGACATCGTCCAGGCCAGGGGCTTGGCCAGCCACGGCGGCACGCCGGCGCTGTTGAGGCCCAGCATCGGCGCGGACAGCACGGCCGCCGAGAATCGCGCCTCGCTATGGGCCAGGGCCAGCATGGTCAGGCAGCCCCCCATGGAGTGGCTCAGGGCGATCCACGGCTTGGGCATGCGGGCCTCGAACGCGTCGAGCAGCGCCTTGTAGTCGGACAGGAAGGTCTTGAAGCCCCGGGCGTGGCCCTTCAGGCGGTCGGGAAGGCCTCGGGCCGAAAGCCCCTGCCCTCGCCAGTCGTGCAGCAGCACGGCGAAGCCGCGGCTTAGGAGGTCCTCGACGACCTCGAAATACTTCTCGATCGGCTCGCTGCGTCCGGGGCTGAGCACCACCGAACCTCGGGGCGGGCCTGGCGGAAAGAACGTCGCGGCGCGGAGGGTCGCCCCATCCGCGCCGCGAAACCATTCGGCCTTACCGTTGTCGGGAACCGGAGCCTCGGGAATCGAGACCAGAAGCGCCGGTGTCTCCGTCATGCTCGGCTTAGCGCATCTTGGCGAACAGGGCGCCCATCTTGGGCTGCAGGGCCATGGCGGCGCCCATGTCCGACAGCTTCAGCTTGCCGGTCATCACGGCCATGGTCGGGTCCAGCGAACCGGCGCCGATGGCCAGCAGATCGTCCAGGCTGAGCGTCATGGTCAGGTCGGCCGGCTTGTCTTCGTTCGTCACCGAGCCGCCGTCGATGTGGATGACGCCGGCGTCCTTCAGGTCGAACTTCAGGCTCTTGCCCAGACCGCTGTCGTCGCCGACGGCGGCTTTGATGCGATCGGTGACTTCCTGAATAGTGGCCATGAGCGCGATCTCCCTCTGCGCGATGTCGTGTTGCGGATAGCTAGACCGGGCCGCCCGGTTAAGTAAACAGCGTTCAGACGACCCAGGGTCTTATTTCTTCCCGTCATAGAAGGCGACCTTAGTCGGGGTTCTTGTCAACTTTACCCGTACGGCGCCCTGATGGTCGGCCGGACGGAAATAGGGAAATTCGTTGACCTTCGGCAGCGGCGCGCTGTGGCCGTCGGCGAAGACGATCACGCCGCCCTCGGCCTTGGGAAAGACGACACCGGTCATCTTCGGGGCCATGAAGGCCGCCACGCCAGCGGCCTTCCCGATAACGGTGTTGGCCTCGGTCACCGTCGCCGCCAACTCGCGCGCGTCATAGTCCTGCGCCGGCTTCAGCTGGGTGCCAAAAGTCATCATCGAGCCCATCTTCCAGCCCACGGGCACGTCGAACACGATGGCTGGATCACCCTCCAGCTGGGCCAGGGTCGGCAGGCGCTCGAAATAGCCCTCGCCGTCGACCGGCAGCGGCGTGCGCGCGCCGCCACGCTCGACCAGGGTGGCCTTGAGGTTCGGCAGCATCTGGCCATCGTGGCGGACCGCATAGGTCAGCTTCAGGCGCGAGCGTTCGGCGGCGGGCACCTTCAGGAACTTGTCCAGGAACGGCAGCACCTTGGTCGCCTGGGCCGACTTCTCGGCGAAGGCTGGGCCGGCGGTGGCGGCAAGCACGGCGGCGGCCAGGATCAGCGCGAGCGGCCGGCTCATTTCGGCTTCACGAACTTGAGGGTCATACGGTCGCTCTCCCCGATGGCGTCGTACTTGGCGTGGTCGAAGCCCGGCTCGGCCGGCTCGCCGCGCGGCG
>Ga0075369_10000401_pt1 | contig 13112 bp, 5 predicted proteins | sample EndMethybrTD3034_FD_71400 | JGI IMG/M metagenome (GOLD analysis project Ga0075369, IMG submission 71400) | Populus endosphere microbial communities from Tennessee, USA - Endosphere MetaG P. TD hybrid TD303-4 | ecosystem: Host-associated > Plants > Roots > Endosphere | place: USA: Tennessee...
GCGGCGAGGAGCCCGACGCGGTCTGCGACGTCACGTTCACGGTGACAGCGATCGAGCAGAATCCGCCATGTCCGGTGGCACCGCCACCGGACATGCGATTGCTACGCATCGAGGTCGACGCGCAGGCGCCCTTGTCGTTCCAGTACGAGCCGCCCGCGACGGCGCTGCTGCTGTCGCACTGGGCCGTCGAAACCGCCGACGGCAAAATGCAATACGACCTTCAGATGGTTGACGGGTGCAGCCCGGATCCCGGAGTCTTCGTCAGGCCACTCGCCCCCGCTACCCATCCCCGCGACAGCGTGGTCGTCATCGCGCCGACCGGCGCCACCTGGCTATGGATGGAGTATGAAAAAACGGCATATCGCTGGCCGGTGCGACCACCCGTCTGAGCCGCAATGCGATCGCTAGATCGGTGGCAGCTCCAACCAATCGTCGATCATGAACGCGTCACCGCGGGCGACCACCGTCGCGCCGCCATGCCCCGGATAGTGCGCGGGAATCACCGATGCACGTCGACGCGAGGCCTCGGTGAGTACTCGCTTGCGTGTCACCGCGGCGGCCGCGAAGTCCTCGTCCCATGCGCACGGATCATTCGGCCGGTGCAGCTGGATCGGGCAGTGTGTCAGATCGCCGACGAATACGGCGGGCTTGCCGGCGTCCAGCCACACCACCGACGATCCAGGAGTGTGGCCCGGTGCCGGACGAAGACGCACGGATTCGCTCAACTCATAGTCGTCTGACCACAACTCGATCTGCTCTTCGACGGGGGAAACGCTGTCCGCGAATACCGTTCGGACGTGGTCCCGCAGCGACAGCTCGTCATCGGTCTGCGGCGTCGCGCGCTGCGCGTCGCTGTCGGGATGAAAATGCCGGTAGTCCGCTTCCGGCACCAGGTAGCGGGCATTGGGAAATGTCGGCACCCACGCATCGCCGTCACGCATGGTGTTCCAGCCGACGTGATCGAAGTGCAGATGGGTGTTGATCACGACATCGACTGTGGCCGGATCGAAGCCGGCTTGGCGTAAGGCGCCGAGGAAGTCCGTGTTCAGGTTGCCAAGCACCGCCATCCGGGGCCGGGCTTTGCCGTTACCGGCCCCGGTGTCGACCACGATGGTCAGCCCGTCGACCTCGACGACCCAGATCTGTAATGCGATGCGCCAGTGAGCGTCGGTCCAGAATGTCGGCGCGAACTCGTCCGCGAGTTCAGTCCACGCCTCGGCCGACGTCTGCGGGAACACCGTCATCGGCAGGCTGTCGACCTGCCACTCGACGACGCGGGTCAGCGTCGCGTTGCCGAGCCGGATCCGGTCAGACATCTACGGCCCGATGCGGATCTTGCCGGGCTTCCACAGCCCACTGTGCGTGGCGGTGCCGAACTGAAGTTGCGCGGGCTGGGCTTCCACTATGGTGTCGAACTTGCGCAGCGACCCCCAGTCGCGGCCCCAGTCGTTCGACAGGTACGTCGCCATCACATGCGCCCGCAACAGGAGGTCGGTGATGCCGAGCAGGCCGCCGTTGAGGCCGTCCTCCCAGGTGTCGGTGTCCTTGCGCTTGGCGTTGTAGTCGGGGGTGATCCGGAACTTCGGAATCTCAGTCACCCCGTTGGCGTGCAGCATCGGCTGCTGACACGGGAAGGCAAGGCCGACAGCCCAGTCCATCAGCACGGGCTGCTCCGAGCCGACGAACTCCTGCACCGACCGCAGCTCGGGAAGGCGCGGCGGTGTGACAGCGATCCAGTCGCCCGGCGTCAGTGACAGATCCTCGGCGACGACTCGCACCGCCACCGCGTCGGCCGGAATCGCCGACCGCGGGAATCGGAGGTTGCGCCACGATGGGATCGGCCCGACGTCGTAGGGCACCAGTCTGCCCGCGGGAACCGGAGCGCCGTCCGGGCCGGGGCGCGCGTACTCCAGCTCGACCTTCTGACCATCGGTACGACCATTGAACACGCTGTCGCCGGTGATGGTGCCCGCCGCGGTGATGACCACGAGCGGATGCGCGTCGTCTGGCCGGGACAGCTGATACCAGGCCGACGTCAACCGGCTCTGCTGCTGTTGCGGACCCTCGATATACGTGCCCGCCAACGGAACTCGCGCAGGGTCGAGGCCGTATGGCAGCGGCACCGTCGACCCGTTCACGCCGGACGACTTGAGCTTGATGGGCTGGTCCCAGTCGTAGTCGGTGCCAGGCATCGGGAGATTCATCCGGATCGTCTCGGCGACAATCTTTTCCGGCACACCGTTGGGCGTGAAGCCCACCGGCCCGACACCGCCGAGCGGGCCAAGCGGCCCGTAGTCACCGGGCAGCGGCGTGAGGAAGCCGTCGTTGGCGTCTGGTTCCACGAGCACATCGTCGGCCAGTCCGCAGCCACCAGTGAAGGCACGCAGATTGGCCCACGCGTTGGAGTATGTCGGATACTGGCGCACGATCCCCGCCACCATCGACCCGGCGAAGACGATCACCATGAAGCCGGCGGCCAATGGGATCGGCGCAGCGGTCAGTGCGCGCGCGATGCGCCCCTCGCCGTGGTCACGGGACGCGAAGTGCAGCCACGTCGCGTAGATCGCAGTGATCGCGAACAAGATGAAGAACAGGAAGCTGACGGTGATTCCGGCGATCTTCGGTGCTGCGTTGTTGAAAGGCACGCCGTAGCTCGACACGTACCACCAGCCGTTCGTGGTGGCGAAGCACAACGCCAGCATGAAGAACACCGCGGCGAGGAACGCCATCCGGTTGCGCGACCATTTCATCACCGCCGGTGACACCAGCACCGTGGCCACGGCAGCCATCGCAGCGCCCACCGCGGCGAACAGACCGAAGTGGTGCACCCACTTCGTCGGCGTGAACATCAGGAAGAACATGGTGCCGAAGATGACGCCCATCAACCGCCACACCGGACCGCGTGCCACCCCGGGAACACGCTTGCGCCGCAACATGATGAACATCGCGGTGAACAGCGACAGCGCTGTGAAGAAGAAACCGAACCGCCGCGACAGCGAGCCGTCGACCGTCGGCAGGAACAGGTAGTAGTAGCGCAAATTCTCCGTGTACCACGCCTGGCTCGGGCCGATGGCCGTGCGAATCCTGGTGGCCTCCAGCACCGTTGCCAATGTCTGGTCGGCGAACACCACGGTCAGCACGACGGTGCCAGCCGCCAGCAGCGGCGCTACCAGCGGCCACGTGCCGACGATTCGGTGTCGCCGCACCAGGATTCGGAGAAGTGGCCGCCCGCCTGCCAGCAGCGCTGCAACCGCGATCAAACCGGTCGGCTGGATACCCAACGTGAATGAGGCCGTCAGCACCGCAAGCGCCGCAGGTGTCATGCGGCCCGAGATGATCGCACGCTCGATCAGCACGTACGTGATCAGCGCGCCGGTGGCAATCTGGCCCTCCGGGCGCAGGCCGTTGTTGAACGGCATCCACGCCGCAAGCAGCACAAGTCCGGCTGCCCACACCGCCGGCTTGCTCGCCGCGACCGCGGGCCCAAGTCGCGGCAGCACTTCGCGAGACAGCAAGAGCCAGCACACGATTCCGCATACCAGGTCGGGCAGCCGGATCCAGATGCTCGCGTCGCTGACGCCGGTCATCAGCGCCAGCAGGTTGTAATACCAGCCGAACGGATCCTCGGGACTGCCGAACCAGCGGAAGTAGTTCGACATGTAGCCGGCGTGCCCGGCGACGCGGGCCATCTGCAGGATGTAGCCGTCGTCCGACGAGTTGGCGCCGATGACATGCCACGCCAGGAAGCCCCCGATGACGACGACGTCGGTGGCGGAGAACCTGCGCCAGCGCTGAGGTATCCACCGCTGCATCCGGCGGCCGTCGAGCCGGTCCAGGCGCCACAGCGCGACCAGCGCGACGATGGTCGAAATGATGGCAAGCACCATCGCGGCCAGCTTCAAAGCCGTTGGCTTGGTGGAGAACCGGGTGTCGATCACAGCCGAAGCGCTCAGACCTGGCGGGGCGGGTCCGGTCAGGTCGGTGAAGATGCCGACGATCGCCGGACGCAGGTTCGGGTCGGCGAAGCCGGTCAGTTGTTCCTTGCCCGTTGTCGGGTCCGTCAGCCCGACGAAGGTGGCAAAGGTGCCCGCCTCCGACGAGGTGATCTCGATGCGCTGACAACCAGGCGCCGCGACACGCTCGCGCGGCACACTGGCCACCACGACGTTGCGGTCAGTGATGTCGACGCGTTGCCGATTGACGTTGACGAACAGTGCGTTGAGCGCCGCCTGCTTACCGTCCTTCGGCGCGGTGCTCAGCACCATGCCGCCTGCGGACGGCATGGAGCGGATCACGTCGCACGGCACCGTCACCGTCATGCTCACCGGCACCTGCGAAATCAGCGGCGCGGTAACGTTATTCATTTGACCGTTCTGCGGCCAGTTCAACGTCGCGGTCGTCTGCACGACGGGCAGCAGCGGTGTGGCGACCGAAAGCACGAAACCGATGAGGCCCGCGATCGTCGCCACCCAGCGGGCAACCTTCACGTCGCGCGCCGCATCGCTGATCATGACGCGACTCACGGCAGTGCCCTAATCGGTCCCATGCGAGTCCAGCCGAACACCCGCGCCGAGCCTTGGTCGATGACGGCGTTTGGCGCAACCGTCTCGGGCACGACCCTGTCGTAGCGCTCGATCCAGCCCCAGTCGCGGTACCAGTCGTCGCGCAGATAGGTGGGAACCGTTGACGTGCGCAGCAGCGCCTGGATGAAAAGGAATGGGCCGCCGCCGTCGGCGGACTGCCATTGCTTCGACGACACCACGACCTGCTTGAAATTCGGAAGGATGCGGTACTCCGGAAGTTCGGCGACGCCGAGGTGTTCGGCGAACGGGCGCTGGCAGGGGAAGTTCGCCGCGGTGGCGATGTCCATCAACACGGGTGTCTTGGTCCCGAGAAGTTGTTGGGCGGTTTCCAGCACCGGCACCCGCGGTGGGGTGAACGCGAACCACTGGTCGGTGGACAGGTTCGGGTCGTCGGCGAGGATGCGCGCGACGTTGGCTTCCGGCGGGGCCCAGGCCAGCGGGAATCGCAGGTTGCGCCAAGCCTTTTGGGGGAAGATGTCGATTGGCTGCACCGAGTTCAGCGGCTGGAAGCTGCCGTCGGGGCCCTGCACGCCCCATTGCAGTTTGAGTGACTGGCCGTAGTTGAAGGAGCCGTCCTCCTCGTAGTACCAGATCGCGCCTGCGGCGGCGACCGTCAAAAGCGGTCGATCGGGGGTGCGGGGCGGAAGTTGATACCACGCCGAGGTGACCTTGGCCGCGACGGTGTTCTCGTTGTAGCTGCCCATCACCGGCGTGCGTTTGGGGTCGAGGCCGAACGGCAGGAAGACGTTGGATCCGTTGACGCCGACGGGCCCGTAGCCACCGCCGGTTCCCGCCGCATACCCGATCCCGATGTTCGGTTCGTTGGGAGACCCTGGCGAGTTCACTGTGCCGGGGTTGGCGGTGACAGGCTCGGCCGGCTCCAGGATGTCGCTGACGCCGTTGGGCGTGAACCCGACCGGGTTCTCCCCGCCGAGCGGCCCGTACTGGCCGAAGCGCTGACCCGGAACGGGTTGCAGCAGACCGGCATTGGTGTCGGCTTCGACGAGCACGTCGTCGGCCATGGCGCAGCTAGGCTCGGGGCCCCCCGAAACAAACCCAGCCAGCGCGTCGACGTTGGCCTTGGCGGTGGTGTAGACGGGATAGCGCTGCGCGGCGCCCTTGGCCATCGAGCCCACCTCGAGCACGACCATGATGACGGCCACCACAAGCAGCGGCGTGGATGCCAGCACCCGATTGCGTCGGGTATTGGCGACCTCGGTGTGTCCGGTGTAGTCCATCCGGAAGTGCAGCCAGCCGGCGAGCAGGCCGGTGACGATCGCCAGCACCAGGAAGATCGTCGTCACCGGAATCCCGACGATGACGGGTTGCTTGTCGAACCACGGCACGCCGTAGTTGCCGACGTAGAACCAGCCGTTGATACCCGAAGTCGCCCATGCCAACACGAACAGCAGCGCGGTGACGTACAGCGCGAGATTTCGGCGGCTGTGCAGCCCGACCCTGGCGAAGGCAAAGGCCGTTGCGCCGCCCACTGCGCCGGCGAGGCCGGCGAACGCGCCGAACTGCACCGCCCACTTCGTCGGCGTGAACGTCAGCAGCAGCAGCCCCACCGCCGTCGTGCCGATCAAGCGCCACGCCGGGCCCTTCGCCAGGCCTGGGACACCACCGCGCCGCAGCAGCACCGCGAGCATGCCGAACAGGCAGAGGAGCAGGACCAGCACGGCGAAGCGACGGGTCAACGAGGAGTCGGCGCTGTCCTCGACGGTCAGGAAGTAGTAGCGCAGGAACTCCTGATACCACGGGATGGTCGGGCCGATCTTGTACTTGATGCGGGCGGATTCGGCGACGGCGGCAAGGGTCTGGTCGCGGAACATCACCACGAAGATCAATGCCAACGAAGCAGCCAACGGCGCGAGCTGGGCGACGAGCCCGTCGACGGGGCGCCTGCGCCGGACGATCTGGGCGACGGCACGCGCGCCGACCAAGAGCGGGGCCAGCGCGATCAGGCCTTGCGGCGCCAGCGTGACGCTGAAGACCGCCACGACGATCGCGACCGCGGCGGGCCACAACCGGCGGGTGGCGATGGCGCTTTCGACCAGCATCCACGCCGCGAGAGCGCCGAACGCGATCAGCGGCTCCGGCCGAAGGCCGTTGTTGAACGGCAGCCACGCCGCCACGAACACCGCACCTGCGGTCCAGACGGCGACCCGGTTGTTGGCCAGCCGCCTGCCGAGTCGTGGCAGCACGCAGCGGCTGATGATCAGCCAGGTGGCGATCGCCGCCGCCGTCGCGGGCAGCCGCATCCACACACCGGCCGTGCTGATGGCCGCCATGTGCGCGAGCACCGACTGGTACCAGTCGAACGGCGCCTCGGTCGTGCCGAAGAAGCGGTAGTAGTTGGGCGTGTACCCGGCATCGCCGGACACCCTGGCAATGGTCAGGTTGTAGCCGTCGTCGGACGAGGTCGCGCCGATGACGTGCCACAGCAGCAAGGTGCCGACGACCCCGATGTCGGCCAGCCACGTGGACGGGCTGACGCGCCAGAACCGCCGCCAGGCGTCGCGGACCCGACGGCCCGACCGGCGGTCCAGCACCGCCAGCGCCACGATCGACGCCAGCACGCAGACGACGCCTAGCACCATGACGCCGAGCTTCAGTGCCGTCGGCGCTGTGATGAACCGGGTGTCGACATCGATGCGCGCCGAAAGGCCCGGCTGCGCGGCGACCTGCAGATCGGTGAACACGCCGACGACCTGAGGTTTCTTCTCCGCGGTCAGCACACCGGTGGCGCCAGGTATGCCGACGAAGTCGGCGCCGACGCCTCCGGCATTGGCCCACACGTGCAGGGTGCTGCAGGCTGCCCCGCCGGACTGGCCGGCCATCGCGGGCCGGGGTGCCACCGCTGCCACGGAGTCACGGAAGGCGACGACGACGGAGTTGGCGTTGGCCGTGACGAACAGCCCGTTGCGGGTGGCCTCGATGCCTGCGGGCGGGATGGTGGAAAAGACCAGGCCGCCGGCCGCGGGCAGGGTGGCGATTGCCCGACAGGGGATCGAGACGTCGATGGCCTGAGGCGCGCCGGACACCAACGGCGCGGTGATGTCGCTGATCAGCCCGTCCGGGCCGGGTGCCTGCGGCCACACGATGGTCGCGGTGGTCTGCTTGACCGGCAGCAGCGGGACCAGCCCGCACAGAACCACGCCCGCGATGCCCGCGACGACGGCGATCAGCCGGGCGATGCGGTGGGCAGGCACGAGGCTCGATGTTAGGCGACGGACTTAATGACGCAGCGGCGCCGGGCTCCACAGTCCGCTACGCGTTGCAGAACCGAGATCGAGCCGTGCCGGCTGCGCGTTCCGGTAGTACGGCGTGAGCTGCTGCAGAGCGCCCCAGTCGCGGAACCAGTCGTCCTTCAGATAGGTCGGCACGGTGGTCGGCCGCAGCAGGAGTTCGGCGATGCCGAGCGGGCCGCCGCCGAGGTTGTCCATGACCGGTGAGTTGGCTTCCGCGCCGAACCGGTCCGGCAGGATGCGCCACTTCGGCACCTCGACGACGCCGTACTGATGGCCGAACGGGCGTTGACACGGGAACGCCATGCCGACGAGCCAGTCCAGCAACACCGGGTCCTGGGAGCCGACGACGTCCTGCAGCGTGCGCAGCTGCGGGATGCGCGGCGCCGTGATCGCGATCCAGTGTTGCGGGTTGAGGTCGTCGTCGGTGGCAACCAGCCGCACCTGGGTGGCCTCGCGCGGTATCGCGGCCAGCGGGGCACGCAGGTTGCGCCATGCCGGTGCGGCTCCGACGTCGGCGAATCCGATGCCGCCTGCCGGCTCGCCCTTGTCGTTGGCCCATTGCACGGTGACCTCGCCGGGATCGAAGCGCCCCGCCGCCGAGACCACGAGCAGCGGGCCCGCCTGATCGCGGGGCGGCAGCCGGTACCACGCAGAGCGCAGCACCGCCGGCTGCTGGGTGCCTGAGCGCCAGCTGCCCAGCACGGGAGTGCGGGCGGGATCGAGGTTGTATGGAAGCCGGGCCCGCGAGCCGTTGACGCCCGCTGCCGATGTAGTGCCGCCCTCGGTGCCTGCCTCGTTCGCGGTGACAGTGCCTGTGTCGGTGTCGGCGAAGTTGGAGGCACCGGGGTTTTCCATAACCGGGTCGGCGGAGACGTCACTGGGAATGCCGTTGGGGCCGAAGCCTTCTGCGGTAACCGCGCCCAGCGCCTCGCCTGGCGGCACGTCGATGGGGGTCAGCAGTCCGGCATTGGGGTCCTGTTCGACCATCACATCGTTGGCCAGCCCGCACGTCCTGCCGGTGAGCGCCTCGAGGTTCGAGCGGCCGTTGCTCCATGCCGGGTATTGCTCCGTCATCCCCAGTGTCAGCGAAAGCACTTCGAAGACCACCAGCAGCCAGGCGGCAATCGCCAACGGGCTCTGCACAATTCGCTGCCATCTGCGCCGGGTCGGCGGCGGCTGGTCGCGGCCTGCGAAGTGGAACCAGGCCGCCACCAGCAGGGCGACGACGCAGAGGCCGAGCAGGAAGGTGGTAAAGCCGAAGTTCCACTCCGGGAACTGATTCGACCACGGCACACCGAAGTTCGAGACATACCACCAGCCGTTGACTGTGGCGAACGACAGCGCCATTGCGAAGAGCACCGCCGCGGTGAACACCGCGCGGTTGCGGCGCGACTTCATCGCGGCGGCCGTGACCGCGACCGCGGCCAACGCGCCGAGCGATCCTGCGAGCCCGGCGAACACGCCGAAATGGTGGGTCCACTTGGTCGGGGTGAACATCATCGCAAGGAACGAGATGATGGTGATGCCGACGATGCGCCGGCTCGGCCCGAGCGCGGTGCCGGGAATCCGGCCCTTGCGCAACGCCATTGCCACCGAAACGGCCAGCGCCAGCAACAGCGTCAGTACCGCGAACCGGCGTGCCACCGAGCCGTCGGGACTGGTGGTGAACAACCGCTCGTAGCGGATGTGCTCGTCGAACCAGCTCAGGCTCGGGCCGACCGCAGACTTGAAGGTGCTGGCCTGGATCTCGCCTGCCAGCGTCTGGTCCCTGAAGATCAAGATGATCGTCACTGTGCACGCGGCCAGGATCGGCGCCAGCAATGCCAAGTATCCGAATCGCGAAGTATGGCGGGCCACAATGGTTTTCAGCGGGCCGACGGCAACAAGCAGTGCGCCGACAGCCGCGATTCCGGTCGGCCCTGAGAACAGCGTGAGCGCGCCGATGATGATCGCGATGGCCACCGGCAGCATTCGGTTGGTGGCAACACCGCGCTCGACCGAGCACCAGGTCATCAGGATGCCGAGCGCGATGATCGGTTCCGGTCGCAGCCCGTTGTTCAGCGGGAGCCAGAAGGCCAGGAACATGCCCGCCGCCGTCCACGCCGCGGCCGGGCTGGTCTTGACCGCGTGGCCGAGCCGGGGGATGACCTCGCGGCTGATCAGCCACCAACACGCCAGCGCCATCACCAGCGTTGGCAGCCGCACCCAGGCGCTGTTGGTGCTGACGTGCGCCCACAGGGCCAACAGGTCGTAGTACCAGCCGAACGGCGCTTCGGGTGTGCCGAACCATCGGTAGTAGTTGGCCATATAGCCGGCGTGCTCGGACACCCTGGCCATGGTCAGGATGTAGCCGTCGTCGGATGTGTTGGCGCCGACGAAGTGCCACCACACGAGCACCGTGGCCACCACGCCGTCCAGCGGTGACAGCGACCACCACCGCGGCGGCAGGAAGCGTTTGACGCGGCGGCCGTCTGCGGTGTCCAGCACGTGCAGGGCGCCGAGCGCCAGGACGGTCATCGCCACCCCGACGATCATCGCAATCAGTTTCAGCAGCGTCGGTGAGGAGCTGTAGCGGGTGTCGAGGGTCGCCGAGAACTGCAGGCCCGGTGGTGCGGGCCCGGACAGATCGGTGAAGACTCCGACGATCTGCGGCCGGAAGTCGTAGCCACTGCGTTCGCCGCGCAGCGGTTTCCCGGGGTCGTCGGATTCGCGACCGGTCACCAGGCCGACGAATTCGCCGGTGACCTTGTCGGCGTGTGCGGTGAACGTCAGTCGCTGGCAGGCGGGGCTGAGCACCTGGTTCAGCGGGGCACTGACCACTGGGGTGTTGCGGACGATGACGAGCAGGTCGTTGTTGACCCGTTCGATGAGCAGCCCGCGGTCGACGGCCTTCGGAGCCTGCTTCGGCACGGTCGAGAGCAGCACAGTCTTTTGCGGGCCTGCCAGTCCCGCGGCCGCGCTGCACGGCACGGTGATGTTGAGGTCGGTGGCGACGTATCCGATGAGCGGTGCGTTGACGCTCTGCAGCACGCCGTTCTGCGGCCAGTTGAGCGCAGCGGTGGTTTGCGTGACGGGCAGCAGGGGCGTGGCGATCGCCAGCGCCGCGCCGAGCAGTCCTGCGACGATGGCGATGATGCGCGCGGTGCGATGGTTGCCCGCAGCGGTCACGGAGTTTGATGGTAATTGGCCTGCTTGCGGCGGCGCTTCTGTGGCCATCAGCTGGTCGGCTTTCGGATCGCCAGCACGAACGGCCCGACGGTGGACACGTCGAAGCGCGGGTCGTCGAACAGCGCGTTGTCCAGCTCAACGTGGTAGCGGCGGACGTTGGGCTGGTTGGGGTACACGTCCGACGCCAGCCGCAGGGTGTAGGTGTCGCTCGCGCCGCGCCGCATCAAGAACACCGTCGGCGCCTTCCACGGCAGTTTGTCCAGCGCCGCGATGAACTGGTCGGCCGTGGTCAGCGTGGCCCAGCTTTCGATCGCGGCGGCCCGCTGGTCGAACTGCGCGAGCGGGTTGGCGTAGTGCGACGTCAGACCCTGGAAGCCGTAGTACGGGTAGTAGGACAGGAAGCTGTAGTCCGCGGTGAGCACGACGGTCTCGTTGCGCGGCAGGCCGGTGATTTCGAGGATCTTGGCGTCGATCTCGCGGTAGTACTGCTCGGCGCCGGGTGGCCGCCGGTCGGCGCGTTGGCCGTTGCCGTCGGTGTCGGTGTAGGCGACGACGATGTCGGAGCGCAGCACGTCGGGGATGTCCTGGCTGAAGGTCAGCGCGCCGATCGCGCCGAGCGTGGCCGCGGCCGCCACGACGCGTCGGGCATTCGCGGGTTGCACGCGGGCGGCCAGTATGCGGGTCGCTTCGATGAACCCGAACGCGCCCGCCGCGGTCAGCAGGATGGTCAGTGTCGGCTGAAGCCGGAAGGACAACAGTGTGGTGCCGGCCAGTGTGGTCAGCATCGACAGCAGCGACCAGGCGTAAACCGCGAGCACCGCGACGGTCAGCGCGCCCGCTCGCGTCGACTGACGGGCGTAGACCACCAACCACAGCGTGCCGACCATGCACAACGCGCCGAGCAGCGTGAAGTGCAGCATCGGGAACTCGAGCTGCGCGCCCGCCGTCGGGAGGTAGTGCTGGGCCGTGCCGGAGTCGGCGGGGGAGCCCTTCGCGGCCGCGACAAGGTACGGCCCCCAGCCGAGCAACCCGATGGCTCCGGCGATCACGAGGACGACCACGAGCCGGAGCAGGGGTTCGACGCGTCGCCGTGCGGCCGCGACCACGAGCGCCATGATCGTCAGCGTGAACGCGGCGTAGCCAAGCAGCAGTGTGTAGAACAGCGCGGCGACGCCGAGGAAGACACCTGTGCCGATGACGGCGGCCCAACCGCCGGAACGGGTTTGGCCCCGCAGGCCCGACCACGCGAGCACGAACACCGGCGGCAGCAGCACGGCGATGATCGCGGCATACGGCTCGGTGGGTGAGTACGCCAGCGCTGCCGCGGCGGTGGCAGTCGACACGATCAGGGCGTACTCGAAGCGAATCATGACCGCCCACAACACGAAAGCCAGCACCACCGCGATCGTGATGGACACGATCGCCCACGGCTTGAATATCTCCCACGCCGGCGTGCCCGTCAGCGCCGCGAGCCGGCCGCCGAGCCAGAACCAGCCCGGCGGGTAGAACGGCGGCAGACCGTAGTAGGTCATGTCGTGCGGGCCCGCGGTGTCAGTGAGCCGGGTGAGGTACTCGGTGCGGAACTGCTGGTCGACCGAGATGCCGAACAGGTAGAGCTTGGTCGCGCCGAGCGGCATGGCGAGCGTGACGACGGAAAACGCAGGCAAGAAAACAAGCGCGATGGCCCGCGCCAACAAGCGTCGTCCGCGACGCCAAATCAAACCGCTGGCCAAGAGCCCTGCCAGGCAACCGAATTGGCCCACGGTGGTCAATGCGTGCAGCTGGTTCGACGAGTTGTAGGCGGGCCACTCCACCCGCGATATCGCGGCGAGGGAGATCACCGCAACGACCACCGCCACAACGACCGCCACTGCCATCTGGCCGATCACGGCCAGCGCGCTACGCATCGCTAGATGGGGAGTCTGCGGAAGATGGGCCGCGGAATGTGTCGCAACACCATCATCACGTACCTGAACGCCCCCGGCGCCCATACCAGTTCCTTGCCCTTGGCCGATGCCGTGACCGCCAGGTCGGCGACGTACTCCTTGTCGACGGTGAACGGCGCTTCCTTGGTGCCCGTCGCTTTCCAGTGCGCGATGGTCGTCGTGGT
>Ga0075369_10000403_pt1 | contig 13110 bp, 14 predicted proteins | sample EndMethybrTD3034_FD_71400 | JGI IMG/M metagenome (GOLD analysis project Ga0075369, IMG submission 71400) | Populus endosphere microbial communities from Tennessee, USA - Endosphere MetaG P. TD hybrid TD303-4 | ecosystem: Host-associated > Plants > Roots > Endosphere | place: USA: Tennessee...
CACCGTGAGCACGCTACAAACAAGAGGGAACGCCATGACCGTAACGGTGAACCTGCCGCCAACACCGCAGCCACATCTGTGCGCTGGACAGCTGCCGGCGGATTTCTACAACTACGAGGAACTGCTGTCGGATTCGGAGCGAGAGAGGATCGGTCGCATCCGCGACTTCTTCCGCACCGAGGCCGCACCTGTCGTCGACGGCTACTGGGCTCGGGCGGAGTTTCCCTTCGAGCTCGTAAAGGGCTTCGCGAAGCTGGGTCTGCTGGATTGGGCTGACCCCGATTCGGTGGAGCCCCGGCCGAGCAACCTGCTCACCGGCATCACCGCCTTGGAGATGGCACACGCCGACCCGTCGCTGTCGGTGTTCTTCGGTGTGCACGCGGGCCTGGCGATGGGCACCATCGTCACGTGCGGGTCCGAGGAGCAGAAGCGTCGATGGCTGCCTGCGATGAGCCGGTTCGAGAAGATCGGCGCCTTTGCGCTGACCGAGCCGCACGGCGGCTCCGACGTTGCGGGTGGCATGGAAACCACCGCGCGACGCGAGGGCAACGAGTGGGTGATCAACGGGGCCAAGCGTTGGATCGGCAACGCAACGTTCGCCGATCTCGTGGTGGTGTGGGCCCGCGATGTCGAGACGAATCGTGTGCTGGGCTTCGTGGTGGAGAAGGGCACCCCGGGATTCACCGCGACAAAGATCGAGAACAAGTTCGCACTGCGGATCGTGCAGAACGCCGACATCGTGCTCGACGAGTGCCGCGTTCCCGAGGGCAACAGGCTTCAGAACGCGAACTCGTTCAGGGACACGGCTGAGATTCTGCGCCGAACCCGCAGCGGTGTGGCGTGGCAGTCGGTGGGCGTCCAGTTCGCCGCCTACGAGATTGCGCTGCAGTACGCCAAGGAGCGCGTGCAGTTCCACAAGCCGATCGGGTCGTTCCAGATGGTTCAGGACCTGTTGGTGAAGATGCTCGGCAACGCCACCGCATCGGCGGGGATGATGGTGCGCCTGGCCCAGTTGCAGGACAACGGGGTGTACCGCGACGAGCAGTCCGCACTGGCGAAGGCCTATTGCACATCCCGGATGCGCGAGACCGTGCACTGGGCGCGGGAGTTGCTGGGCGGCAACGGCATCGTACTGGACTACAACATCGGCCGCTTCGTCGCCGACTCCGAGGCGCTCTACTCCTACGAGGGCACCCGCGAGATGCAGACACTGATCGTCGGGAAGTCGATCACCGGCCTGAGCGCGTTCGTGTGAGGGGATGACCGTGACCACACAGCCAACGCAGACAACGCAATCCGTATTCTCCGGCCTGAGAGTCGTCGAGATAGCCAGTTTCATCGCGGCGCCGGCCGCAGCGACGATGCTGTCGGACTTCGGTGCCGACGTGATCAAGGTCGAGCCACCGGGTCTGGGTGACCCCCAGCGACTGCTGAGCTCGGTGCCGCCGAGCCCGGCAGCACCGGGAAACTACAGCTGGCACTTGGTCAACCGCAACAAGCGCGGCATGTCCGTCGACCTCAAGTCAGAGGGTGGTACGCAGATCCTCAAACGTCTGGTCGAATGGGCCGACGTCGTCATCACCAACTTCCCGCACGGGACCCGCGAGGCCCTGCACCTGGGCTACGAGGAGGTGTCGGGCTGGAACCCGCGGGTGATCTACGCCGACATCACCGGATTCGGCGACGCCGGACCCGACGCCGGGCTGCCGGGTTTCGACCTGACCGCCTTCTGGTCGCGCAGCGGGCTGCTCGCCTCGACCCGCGATGCGGGCGCCCCACCGACATCTCCACCATGGGGCAGCGGCGATTACACCACCGCGACGGCGATCTACGCGGCTGTCACCACCGCGCTGTATCACCGCGAACGCACCGGGCAGGGCGCCAACGTCGGCACCTCGCTGCTGGCCACGGGCGTGTGGGCGACCGGAACGCTGGTGTCGGCCGCCCTGGCCGGCGGCAGGCCGTACGAACTGCATGACCGCAACAGACCGGTGAACGCGCTGAGCAATCCCTATACAACCGGAGACGGCCGATGGTTCATGCTGGCGGCTAAGCAATCGGTGTGGCCCGCGTTGGCCAACGCCATCGGGCGGTCCGACCTGTTGGCCGATCCTCGCTTCGCCGACGCCAAGGTCATCGGCCGGCACGCCGCGGAGCTGGCCGAACTGCTCGATGCGGAGTTCAGGGCGCAACCGTTGGCGCACTGGAAAGAGGTTCTCGACCAAGCCCGCATCACATACGGCGTCATCCAGACACCGGAAGAGGCGGCGGCCGATCCGCAGCTACGCGCGGCCGACATCGTGGTGCCGATCGAGGGCGCAAACGACGTGGACTACACCGTCAACAACCCGATCACACTGCGCGGACTGACCAGGGTGCCCGCCCGGCGCGCACCCGAACACGGCGAGCACAACGACGAAGTCCTCGCCCAGCTCGGATTCGGCGTCGAGGACATCGCCCAACTACGGGAACAGAAAGTGATTCCCCCTGCAGCAGAACAGGAGACAACGAGATGACCGCAACTGACATATCGGCGGAGCTGGTCCTCACCGAGCGCCACGAGGGTGTCCTGACGATCACCATCAACCGTCCAGCGCAACGTAACGCCGTCAACCGCGAGGTCGCCGTCCAACTGGCCGCCGCCCTGGACCAGCTGGACACCGAGCCGGCACTGTCGGTGGGAGTACTCACCGGTGCGGGCGGAACGTTCAGCGCCGGCATGGATCTCAAGGCGTTCGCAAGCGGGCAGACCCCGATCCTCCCCGGACGTGGGTTCGGCGGGCTCACCCAAGCCGTGGTGCGCAAGCCGCTCATCGCGGCCGTCGAAGGATGGGCACTCGGCGGGGGCTTCGAAATGGCGCTGGCCTGCGACCTGATCGTCGCCGCGGACACCGCCAAATTCGGCCTGACCGAAGTAAAAAGGGGACTCATCGCCGGCGAGGGCGGGGTCATCCGCCTGCCGCATCGACTCCCCTACCACGTCGCCCTCAAGGTGCTGCTCACCGGCGAACCGATGTCGGCCGTCGATGCCAACCGGTACGGCCTCGTCAGTGAGCTGACCGCATCCGGCGCCGCCGTGGCCGGCGCGCGGCAGCTTGCCGCGCGCATCGCCGTCAACGCACCGCTCGCGCTCGCGAAGGTCAAGCAGGTCTTGCGAGAAACGCAGGGCCTCAACGACGCCGAGGCGTTCAAGCGCCAAACCGAGGCTGCCCACAGCCTGCTCAACACCGAGGACGCGCACGAAGGAGCGCTGGCCTTCACCGAGAAACGTGCACCCGTCTGGCGCGGGCGCTAATCGACCAACCGAAGAAAAGGATTGACAATCATGGTTTCACCAAAGCCTGTGCAGCGCATCGCCATCGTCGGTACCGGCACCATCGGCGCGAGTTGGGCGACGCACTATCTCGCCCACGGCTTCGATGTGACGGCCACCGACCCGGCGCCGGGCGCCGAGGCGGCACTGCGGACCTACGTCGAGGGTGCATGGGAGGCCGTAACGACGCTGGGGCTGGCGCCGGGCGCCTCCCCCGACCGACTGAAGTTCACCTCCGACCTGCCTTCGGCCCTCGCCGATGCGGACTTTGTCCAGGAGAACGCGCCAGAGCGCCCGGAACTCAAGATCACACTGTTCGCCGACATCGACGATGCCACACCGCCCGACGCGATCATCGCCTCGAGCTCGTCTGGGATCACCATGAGTGTCATGCAGGCCCAGTGCCGACGACCGGAACGGACGGTCATCGGCCACCCGTTCAACCCGCCGCACGTCATCCCCCTCGTGGAGGTCGTCGGCGGGACGAAGACCGCCCCGGAAACGGTCCGGAATGCGATGGCGTTCTACGCGTCGATCGGAAAGAAGCCCATCCACCTCAAAAGGGAGTTGCCGGGACACGTGGCCAACCGCCTACAGTCGGCGCTCTACCGAGAGGTCGTCTATCTGATCGACCAGGGGGTGCTCGACGTCGCCGACGCCGACGCCGCGGTGTCCTGGGGCCCCGGGCTGCGCTGGGGTGTCATGGGTCCCAACCTGCTGTGGCATCTTGGCGGCGGCGCTGGCGGCATCCAGCACTTCATGGACACCCTGATGCCGCGGATGGCCGCCGGGTGGCCAGGACTGGGCAATCCACAGTTCACCCCCGAGCTTCGGCAACAGATCGTCAACGGCGTCCTCGCAGAAGCGGACGGCCAGTCGGTCGAGCAACTCGCCGCCCACCGCGACGAGATGCTGTTCCGCCTCATCGCGGTGCGCGCCGAATAGGGAGAAAGCGATGCTGAGCGTGATGTATGGCGCGCTGGCCATGATGCCAGCAACCTTCGCCATTGCCGGTTACGTGTTGGTATCTCGCCACTGAGCGGCGCCGACCGGCAGCATCACGCCCAGCATGCCGCGCTACCTGACGCGTCAAAGACATTGCCACTCTTCTTGATTAGTCGAAAGGACAACAACGATGACACACCACACCGACAAACTGTTCGTGCTCGAAGCCAGTGGAGACGGGCGGCTGTTCTCCATCAACCCCGACGGGTCCGGCAAGACAATCCTTGTCACCGGATGCGCCGTACCCGACGGCGTCGCAGTCGACCTGCAGGACGGCCACATCTACTGGACCAACATGGGAGTGCCGCCTGCCAACGACGGCTCGATCGAACGTATCGACCTCGACGGAAGCAATCGCACCACCATCGTGCCCAGCGGCGGCACCCACACCCCCAAGCAGCTGCACTTCGACACCGTAGGCCGCAAGCTGTACTGGGGCGACCGGGAAGGTATGCGGGTCATGCGCTGCGACCTCGATGGCTCCAACATCGAGACGCTGGTGCAGACCGGCCAGGGCCAAGACGACCGCCGCGACGAAACCACATGGTGCGTCGGAGTTGCCGTCGACCACGCTGGTGGCCATCTCTACTGGACCCAGAAGGGTCCGAGCGATGCGGGGCTGGGCAGGATTCTGCGGTCCGGGATCGACATTCCCACAGGAGAATCCGCGACGCACCGCAGCGACATCGAGGTGGTGTTCAAAGGCCTGCCTGAGCCGATCGACCTCGAAATCGACCACACCACAAGAATCCTGTACTGGACCGACCGTGGCGACCCGCCGCTTGGCAACACAGTCAATCGCGCCCCGTTGGACGACATCGGCCGCACCGAACCAGAGATCGTCGCGACCCACCTGATGGAAGGAATCGGCATCGGGCTGGATCCAGCCCACGACCGGATGTTCGTCACCGACCTCGGCGGCAACATCTACGTCGCTGCTCTGGACGGAACCGGCCACCGACCCATCCGCGCCCTCCAAGGCAACCTCACCGGCATCGTCTACGCCGAACTATCCAGTCGGGGTGTGACCGCGTGAGGAGCCACAGATAAGTGTCGACGGGTGCGCCGCAGGCCCCTTCCGGATGATGAACCTCGTCGGCCTCGAACTCAGCCCAGCGAGCGCAGTGCCTCGAGCGCCCTTTCAGAATCGCTGCCGGGTTCGGCGCGGTAGAAGAGCACGTGCTGGCCGCCGGAATGCGGGATATTGAGCCGATAGCGGTGCAGATACAGGTCGCCCACCCTCGGGTGGCGCATGTGGATGACACCCACCCGGTAGCCCACGTCCGCGCGCGCCCACAACTCCCGGAACCGCGCACTAGCAGAAGATAATTCGTCGATGATAGACAGCATGCGCGGGTCGTCGGGAACGCTGCCTGCCGCTTCACGCAGCCCGCTGACCGCGACCTCGGTGGCTTCGTCCCAATCGACGTAAAGCTCGCGCGCGGCGGGGTCTAATAGCCGCCAGCGCAGGAAGTTTGTTCCCGGTTCAAAGCCGGGCGACAACGCGCGGGCGACGGCATTGGCCGCCAGAACGTCAAGGCGGCGGCTGACAACGATCGCCGGCATCGGCAGCTGATCGATCAGTTCCGGCGCGCCGTCGTCGGGTGCCTCGACACCGGTATGGCACCGTCGGGCGGCGGACGACCCGGCGAGCTGGTGCAAATACTCAGTGGCCTTGATGTCCAGTCGCAACGCCCGCGCCAGCGCCTCGAGAACCTGAGCCGACGGGTTCTTGTCACGGCCCTGCTCGAGCCGCAGATAGTAGTCGGCGCTGATGCCGGCCAACAGTGCCAGCTCCTCACGGCGCAGGCCCGCCACCCGGCGCCGCGACCCGGCCACCAGGCCGACATCCTCGGGCCGCAGCCGCTCACGCCTGGCACGCAGGTAATCGCCCAGCGCGTTGACCTTGGCCGACACCACGCGAGCCTAATCCTGTCCCCGCCACTCCCAGGATCAATTCGGCCTTCCAGCTTTGGCGCCGCTGTCCCACCGTGGAAAGAGTCAGGCGACAGCCCCGAGCCACGAAAAGGAAGGCAGACGATGCATCGAGAGGACGTCGAATTCGCCGTCGAGGGCGGCGTGACCCTGCGGGGCTGGCTGTTCGTTCCCGAGGGGGAGCCGCCGCATCCGGCCATCACCATGGCGCATGGCTTCGCCGGCGTGAAAGAGCACGGCCTGAAGCGCTTCGCGGCGGCGTTCGCCGCGGCGGGATTCGTCGTCCTCGTGCACGATCACCGCGGGTTCGGCGCCAGCGGCGGCACACCGCGATCCGATGTCGACCCGTGGGTGCAGATCGCCGACTGGCGCAGGGCGATCTCCTTCCTGGAGAGCCAGCCGATGGTCGATGAGAGCCGAATTGGGTTGTGGGGCACCAGCTATGCCGGTGGGCACGCGATCGTGCTCGGGGCCACCGACCGGAGGCTGCGCGCGGTGGTCGCGCAGGTCCCGACCATCAGCGGCTATCAGCAGAGCCTGCGGCGCGTCGCTCCCGATCTGGTGCCCGCGTTGGAGGCCGCCTTCGCCGACGACGAACGCCGACAGTTCCACGGCGCACCGCCGGCCACCCAGGCCGTGGTCAGCGCCGACCCGTCGATAGCCGCCGCCTACCGCGCGCCCGACGCCGTCGCGTTCTACACCCAGCCGGTGCCCGAGGGTGCGTGGGAGAACGCCGTGACCCTGCGCTCCTCCCGAGCCGCGCGTATGTACGAGCCGGGCACCTGGATCCCCCGCGTCTCCCCCACACCCTTGCTGATGATCGTGGGACTACACGACACCATCACCGTCAGCGACCTCGCACTCGCCGCCTACGAGCGCGCGCTGCAGCCCAAGAGACTGCTCACCATCGACGGCGGACACTTCGAGCCATATCTCGCACGCTTCGACGAAGCCGGCGGCGCCGCCATCGCATGGTTCCGCGAGCACCTCACAGCGGAAAACCTCTGACCCGAAGGGAAGTTGTCTCATGTCCGAACTGCACTACGAGGTTATGGTCAACGACGGCGTGCGACGCCAGCGTGACCAGCGGCTGCCCGACGGCAGCCCGATCATCTCCTCACCCGTCGCCTCGACCCTCATCTACGGCCGGGACGATGCCGTACTCGTCGACCCACCGTTCACGTACGAGCAGGTGAGCCGCGTCGGCGGTTGGATCGACGCCTCCGGCAAAAACCTCACCACCGTGTACGCCACCCACGGGCACGGCGACCACTGGTTCGGCACCGCTCTACTGCAGCAACGGTTTCCGCACGCGGTCGCTTACGCGACCGACGGCACGATCGCGATGATGCATGACCAGGCCGCCTCGGGCCGCGCACAGCTCTGGGACGTCGACTTTCCCGGCCAGATCCCGCCCAGCCCCGTCACCTATCGAACGGCTCCGGTAGACGGGATCGAGCTGGAGGGCCACCGGCTGCACGCCGTCGAGGTCGGCCACACCGACACCGACGACACGACGGTGCTGCATGTGCCCACCATCGGCCTGGTCGTTGCCGGCGACGTCGCCTACAACGGGGTGCACCAATACCTGCTCGAAAGCGGCCACGGTGGAATCGACGCATGGTTGGCCGCGCTCGACAAGCTCGAAGCGCTGCAGCCCGGGGCTGTGGTGGCCGGCCACAAGAACAGGGATCTCCCCGACCTCCCGGCCATCATCGACCAAACCCGTAGCTACCTACTGGACGCTCAACGGCTCCTCGCCGAGCGACCCACGCCCCAGGTCTACTTCGACGAAATGATCGCCCGCTATCCCGACCGGCTCAACGTGGGCCCGGTCTGGTACACGGCCATCGCACTTCTATCCGAACCCAGCGGTCACTGAAGGAGAAATCCCATGACAAACAACGCCACTCAGTCGCACTCATCGGTACGGGACGAGGTCACGCACTGGTTCTTCGAGGACTACCTGCGGACCTGGATCGGCGTCGGCGCCGGCGCGATCGCGCGCGGGCCAGAGTTCATTCTCGACTACTGGGGGGTGCCCCTGCACTGGAGCGAGGACCGGAGCAGCCGGTGGCTCCTGGATGCGCCGGCGGTGGTGGCCGAACTGGACGCGCTGCAGACCCGGCTGCGCGCCGAGGGCTACGCGCACACCTCGGTGCCCGACCGCAGGGTGACGGTGTACCACCGCAACGGCGCCTCAATCGAGGTGATCTGGTCCCGGTGCCGCACCGACGGTACCGAGATCGAGCGGGTGGCCGCCCACTTCGAGGTCGCACGGGGCCACGCCGGATGGCGGATTGTCGGTCTGCAGGCGGCACCCACCGCGAGCGGCTCGCTGAAAACGCTCTGGCCGCAAACCGATTGACCACCAACACCATCAGGGAGACAGTCATGACCACCATCGACCCCACGAATCTCGATCCCACATCGAGCTACAAACTTCTCATCGGCAGCGTGCTGCCCCGAGCTATCGCCTGGGTCAGCACCAGGTCGACTGACGGAGTGGGAAACATCGCGCCGGTATCGTTCTTCACTGTCGTCGGACGCTTCCCGCCGGTGCTCTCCATCTCGCTGCAGCCCCGCTCCGATGGAGTCACGCTGAAGGACACGTTCGTCAACATCCGCGACACCAACGAGTTCGTCGTGAACATCGCCTCGATCGGCCAGGCGGACGCTGTGCATCGCTCCGCCTACGAATTCGACACCGCCGTCGACGAGTTCGAGGCTCTCGGCCTGAACAAGGCCCCCTCCGAGGTGATCTCCGCCCCCCGCATCGCCGACGCCCCCATCTCGTTCGAATGCGTCGTCGACCGCATCATTCCGATGCCGCCGCTGCCCGACCATGTCGTGTGGGGACGGGTCAAGCGCATCCACATCCGCGACGACCTCTACCTGCCCAACGGGCGCATCGATGTGGGAGCGCTGGGAGCGTTCGGGCGACTCGCGGGCGAATACACCCTCGTCGACAACATCTTCTCCACGCCACTGCCCGACGAGCTCGTCGATGAACTCACCGCGCAGCGCGCGAGCCGCCTCGACGAACGCGCGAGCGACTATTCACCCATCGACACGCCAGAGTGGTCCCCCTCGGGCGCGACCACGACGACGGCGAAATGACACCGTCAGCGCCCGGGTTCACCGTCACCCGCACGGTGGGCGATACCGCCGCCGCACCGACACTGTTGCTCATCCACGGTTTCCTCGACGACGCAACGGTGTGGGATGGCCTGGTCGACTCGCTGGGAGGTGAGCTCGCCAGCGTCCGCTACGACCTGCCCGGGTTCGGCGCGCGCAGCCGATCGCTCGCCGCTGCGCACAGCGTGACGCTGCGGTCGCTGGCGGCCGAAGCCGGCGGCATCCTCGCCGGCATCGACGGGCCGGTCGTCGTCGTCGGCCAGAGTCTCGGCACGCAGGTGGCCGAGTTGGTTGCCGCGCAGCATCCACATCAGGTGTGCGGACTCGTGCTGATCACCCCCGTCCCGCTGGGCGGTACCCGGCTTCCCGAGGAGGCGGTTGCTGCGTTCCGTGCCCTCGGCGGTGACCGCCATGCGCAGCGCTCGGTACGCGCCGAACTGTCCCCACATCTCAGCGAAGAGCAGCTCGACCGGCTCGCCGAAATCGGAGCGCCCGTTGCGGCCGACGTCGTCTCTCACTACGTCGACGTGTGGAACGACGGGGTCAGCGGGGCGTTCGCCGACAGCGCATTCAGTGGTCCCGTGCTCATCATCCGCGGCGGCGCGGACGCGTTCGTGACCGCGCAGCTGGTCAGTCAGATCAGTGCGCGCTTCGCCGAGGCCGTCGTGAAAGTCATTGACAAGGGCGGGCATTGGGCCCACGTTGAATTCCCTGGGGCGGTCGCGGCGGTGGTCCTCGATTTCGCCGATGCGATCACGAAGTGATCCCATGACCGGAGCGCTGGAACACAAAGTGTTCGTCACAGAGCAGATCGCGCAATCGGGACGATGAGGTTCGCGAGGACTATCTCGGGTCGGGGATCGATGCCGCCCTGCATCAGGCGGTCATCAATGCGTCGTCCAGGTACGGCGCGATATTGCCCATTGCGCGTGCGACGTAGTCGTCCTTTTCTCCGACCGGCGCGACATAGTGCAGGGCGTCGGTCGCTGCTTCGACCCCTTCCAGGCGGGCGATCATCCAGGCCGCGAGATAGGCCGAGGACAGGCAACCACCGGCGGTGGCGACATTGCCCTTGGCGAACAACGGTTGATCGAGCACTTCGACGCCGGCCGCCTGGACCCACGGCTTCGACACCAGGTCGGTGCAGGCGGGGACTCCGTCCAGCAGCCCGAGCTTGGCCAGCACCAGCGTGCCGGAACACTGTGCACCGAGCAGTTGCCGGGTCGGATCGAGGCGCAACTTCGCCATCAGCGCGTGATCCTCGACCACCTCGCGGGTCTGCCTGCCGCTGCCCACGATGACCGCGTCCGCGGCACTGGCTTCGACAAGCGACACATGGGACTCGATGACCACGCCATTCATCGAGCGGACCCGCGGGCTGGGACTGGCGATCGATACCCGCCAGCCCGGCTTGCTGATTCGGTTGAGAACACCGAGTGCGATCAAGGAGTCGAGCTCGTTGTAACCCTCGAAGGTCAGGATGGCGATGTGCACGGTCGTTGCTTTTCTGTCGAAAGTGATGTCGTCGAGTCGAGCGTAGGATCTTCAATCCAATACGATCAACATATTGTCATGGATACAATGCCAGGGTGGTTCGCGCGCGATACAAGGACGTCGTCGACGCATTCGCGGCCGCGATCCGAGCCGGCAAGATTCCGCCGGGCACAAGGTTGCCGACGCATCGGGAGCTGGCAGCCCGAGAAGGACTCGCCCTGGTTACCGCGACCCGGGTCTACGCCGAGCTCGCGGCGATGGGCCTTGTCAGTGGCGAAGCCGGCCGCGGCACCTTTGTCCGGGAATCGTCCCTACCGCACCATGACGACGTCGACAAGCGTGCGTTTGCCGACGACGTCGTGGATTTGAATTTCAACTATCCATCGCTGCCCGGACAGGCCGATCTGCTGCGAAACACGTTGCGAGGCCTCGCGTCCTCGGGTGATCTGGAGGCTCTGCTGCGCTATCAGCCCCACGGCGGCCGTCCGCACGAGCGGGCGTCGGTGGCGCTTCACCTCGAACAGCGCGGACTCAGCGTCCCCGCGGATCAGGTACTGATCGTCAGCGGCGCGCAGCACGGATTGGCGGTCACGGCGCTGGCGTTGCTGCAACCAGGTGACGTGATCGCGGTCGACGCGTTGACCTACCCGGGATTCAAGGTGCTCGCCCACGCATACCGCCTGGAACTTGTGCCCTTACCAGCGGCAACAGACGGCCCTGATCTGAACGCGCTGGCGCGGCTGTGCGTGACACGGCGCGTCCGAGCGGTCTACACGATGCCGACGCTGCACAACCCACTCGGGTGGGTCACCCCCCGGCGGTCGCGTGAACAGTTGGTGGCGATTGCTCGCGAGCACGGACTTCTCATCATCGAAGACGCCGCGTACGCGTTTCTGGTGCACCGGCCACCGCCCCCATTGGCCGTGCTGGCGCCGGAGTCGACAATCTACGTCTCCGGGCTCTCCAAAAACGTGGCAACCGGACTTCGCTTCGGATTCGTGGTAGCCCCAACACCATTCATCATCGCACTCGAGCGCGCGATACGCGCTACAACCTGGAACACCCCGGCGCTGATGACCACGATCGCCACCGGATGGCTCAACGACGGCACGATCGCGGACCTGGAGGCGCACAAGCGTGCCGACGCCCGTCGGCGGCAAACCGTCGCTCGCGACGTTCTCGATGGGCTGCGGGTGGTCGGACATCCCTCGTCGTACTTCCTGTGGCTCCCGCTGCCCGGCGAAGCCCGCGCCGACCAGGTGGCGGTTGCGCTCATGCGCGAGAACGTGTCGGTGTCCACAGCAGAACCGTTTGCGACAACGAAAAGCCCGCCGCACGCGATCCGGATAGCACTCGGGTCGGTGAGCCTCGACGTTCTCGCCCATACACTTGACAGCGTGAGACGGGTGATCGGCGACCACACATACTGACCGGAGCAGTGGAGCCCAGCGGATAGGACCACAACGTGCGAATGACCCGTCGTGGTCGGCTCTTTCATCGCCGCGCATACAACGCCCGCGCCAACGCACCTCGCCGGCCTCCTGCGGGCGGCACCTGCGGGTCGTCGGCTTCCCCATGACGCCGCCTCTCACTGGCGCTTGGTGGATCGACAGTCTCCTCGGCATCACCGCCGCACTGATGCTGTGCTGGGTGGCGCTGGCGGTCACGCTGGCCGCTATCCGGCCGCGCGGCGACCTACTACCCGAGGCACTGCGGCTCCTACCGGATCTGCTGCGACTCATCCGACGCCTCGCCGCTGACAACACCCTGCCCAGCGGCGTGCGGATCCGGCTAGCACTGCTGCTGCTGTACCTCGCTTCACCGATCGACCTGATACCCGACTTCATTCCCGTTCTCGGCTACGCCGACGACGCGATCATCGTGACCGCGGTCCTGCGCAGCGTCGTGCGCCGCGCCAGGCCTCCCCGCGGTCCGCGCCCACTGGCCAGGCACCGACGACGGATTCACGGCCCTCATCCGGCTCGCCGGGCTCGGCTGACCAGACCCGCACCGCATGGCGCTGGCAGCAAGCCGGACGACGATCCGGATCCGAACTCGAGATCGTCGAAGCTGCGTGCAGCACAAAGGCTTTCAGAGGACAGCGGCCCGGGTTCGCGGGCCGCTGTCCTCTGAAAGCCTTTGTGCTGCACGCAGCTTCGACGATCTCGAGTTCGGATCCGGATCGTCGTCCGGCTTGCTGCCAGCGCCATGCGGTGCGGGTCTGG
>Ga0075369_10000404_pt1 | contig 13047 bp, 13 predicted proteins | sample EndMethybrTD3034_FD_71400 | JGI IMG/M metagenome (GOLD analysis project Ga0075369, IMG submission 71400) | Populus endosphere microbial communities from Tennessee, USA - Endosphere MetaG P. TD hybrid TD303-4 | ecosystem: Host-associated > Plants > Roots > Endosphere | place: USA: Tennessee...
CCGGCCGGCTGGCGACCAGGCGCGCCCTTGATGCCGGCCACACCGCCGTCGCGGTCACCCGCAGGCCCGGCGACTTCCCCTTCACCGATCCGGCACTGATCGTCGCCGGTGCCGACGTCCGCGACGCCGACGCGATAACGGACATCGTCGGCGGCGCCGATGCGGTGGTGTCGACGCTGGGCGTGCCGTTCACACGCGAGCCCGTCGACACCTATTCGAAGGGCACCGCCAACATCGTCGGCGCCATGCAGTCCTCGGGCGTGACGCGCCTTGTGGTGGTGAGTTCGACGGGTGCGCATCCCGCCAAGGGCAGGACCGGCGCGCCGTTCGCGCTGCGGGTATTCGAACCGGTCATCACAAAGACCATTGGCAAGACCGTCTACGACGACATCCGGCGGATGGAGTCCGTCGTGCGGGGCAGCGGCCTGGATTGGACGATCGTGCGGCCGTCGGGGTTATTCGACCTGCCGCAGGTCACGGAATACGTTGCCGGAGAAGTAGATCCGGTTGGGGCATTCACGTCGCGCGGTGACCTGGCCGACTATCTCGTCGCGTTGGCCATCCGGCAGGGCCGCGAGGACACCGTGACGATCTCCACCACAGCGGACAACCCGACGATGTGGCAGATGATCCGGCGCGAAGCGTTCAAGAGCGCGTGATGACAACCGCGTACCTCGCCGTGACGCTTACCGCCATCGCGGCGAACGGATTCTCCGGAATCGCCGCGCTGCTGCACTTCCAGCCGATCATGCCCGGCATGGCCAAGGCCGGTGTGCCCGTGTCCTGGCTGACCTTTCCGATCGGAACGCTGAAAACTCTTGGCGCACTTGGACTCGCGGCAGGCCTGGCATTCCGGCCGCTTGGCATTTCAGCTGCGATCGGCCTCGTACTGTTCTTCGTCTGCGCGATCTACACTCACGTCCGCGCGAGTGACTACAGCGCGCAGTTCGGGCTCGCGATCGGGTTTCTGGGCCTCAATGTTGCGGCCCTTGCCCTTTCGTTGCCGAGCTAGCCGAAGAACTCGGCGGCGTCGTCGTAACGGCTCTGCGGCACCAGCTTCAACTGACGCACGGCATCAGCCAGTGACACCCGCCCGATGTCCTGCCCGCGCAGCGACACCATCATTCCGTACTCGCCTGCGTGGGCGGCGTCGGCGGCGTTCACCCCGAAGCGTGTGGCCAGCACGCGGTCGTAGGCCGTTGGCGTGCCACCGCGCTGGACGTGCCCGAGCACCGTGACGCGGACCTCCTTCTTGATCCGCTTCTCCACCTCGATGGCCAGCTGCGCGGCCACACCCGTGAACTTCTCGTGTCCGAACTCGTCCATGCCGCCCTGACGCAACGACATCGACCCCTCTGCGGGTTTCGCCCCTTCGGCCACCACACAGATGAAGTGCGAATCACCGCGCACGAAGCGCTGTTTGACCAACCGGCAGACCTCTTCGACGTCGAATGGCTGCTCGGGGATCAACGTCATGTGCGCGCCGGACGCCAGCCCCGCGTTGAGCGCGATCCAGCCGGCGTGGCGGCCCATCACCTCGACGAGCATCACGCGCTGGTGTGACTCGGCGGTGCTGTGCAGCCGGTCGATCGCCTCAGTCGCGACCTGCAGCGCGGTGTCGTGTCCGAATGTCACGTCGGTGCAGTCGATGTCGTTGTCGATGGTCTTGGGCACCCCGACGACTGGCACGTTCTCCTCGGACAGCCAGTGCGCGGCGGTCAATGTGCCCTCGCCGCCGATCGGGATCAGCACGTCGATGCCGTTGTCCTCGAGCGTCTGCTTGATCTGGGGCAGGCCGGCGCGCAGCTTGTCCGGGTTGACGCGGGCGGTGCCGAGCATCGTTCCGCCCTTGGCGAGCAGGCGGTCGTTGCGGTCGTCGTTGGCCAGCTGAACCCGGCGGTCTTCGAGCAGCCCGCGCCACCCGTCCAGGAAGCCGACGACCGTGGATCCGTACCGTGCATCGCTCGTGCGCACCACCGCCCGGATCACCGCATTCAGGCCAGGACAGTCTCCGCCTCCGGTGAGAACTCCGATCCGCATGTCCTCATCCTCCCCTGTCAGACTGCTGTCGGCAGCGGACCGCGAGCGGCCTCGTAGGCCGCGCCCACCCGGTACAGCCGATCGTCGGCCAGCGCGGGCGCCATGATCTGCAGGCCGACCGGCAGGTTGTCGTCGGGTGACAGCCCCGACGGCACCGACATTCCGCAGTGGCCCGCCAGGTTCAGCGGCAGCGTGCACAGGTCGAACAGGTACATCGCCAACGGATCGTCGACCTTCTCCCCCAGCGGGAACGCAGTCGTCGGGGTGGCCGGCGAGATCAGCACGTCGACCTTTTTGTAGGCCTCGTCAAGATCGCCTGCGATCAACGTGCGGACCTTCTGCGCCTGGTTGTAATAGGCGTCGTAGTATCCCGCCGACAGCGCATAGGCGCCAATCATGATGCGGCGCTTCACTTCTGGGCCGAAGCCAGCCGCCCGGGTCAGTGCCATCACCTCCTCGGCGCCGTGCGTGCCGTCGTCGCCAACGCGCTGGCCGTAGCGCATGCCGTCGAACCGGGCGAGGTTGGATGACACCTCCGACGGCAGGATCAGGTAGTACGACGCCAGCGAGTAGTCGAAATGGGGGCAGTCCACCTCGCTGACCTCGGCGCCGAGCGCGGTGAGCTGCTCGACGGCGGCGTTGAACGACGTGAGCACCCCGGTCTGATAGCCGTCGCCGCGCAGCTGCTTGACCACGCCAATCCGCACGCCCTTCAGGTCGCCGGAGGCGCCGGCCCTGGCCGCGGCGACCACGTGGGGCACCTCGGCCTCAACGGAGGTGGAGTCCTTCGGATCGTGCCCGGCGATCACCTGGTGCAGCAGCGCGGTGTCGAGCACGGTCCGCGCGCACGGGCCGCCCTGGTCCAGCGATGACGCGCACGCGATCAGGCCGTACCGCGACACCGTGCCGTACGTGGGCTTCACGCCAACCGTCGCCGTCAGGGCGGCGGGCTGGCGAATCGACCCGCCCGTGTCCGATCCGATGGCCAGCGGCGCCTGGAACGCGGCCAGCGCCGCCGCGCTGCCGCCACCCGATCCCCCCGGCACCCGGTCGACGTTCCACGGGTTGCGGGTCGGACCGTACGCGGAGTTCTCGGTGGACGAGCCCATCGCGAACTCGTCCATGTTCGTCTTGCCCAGGATCGGGATGCCTGCCGCGCGCAGCCGCGCGGTGACGGTGGCGTCATACGGCGACGTCCACCCCTCGAGGATCTTCGATCCGCAGGTGGTCGGCATGTCGGTGGTGGTGAACACGTCCTTGAGCGCCAGCGGCACACCTGCCAGCGCCGACGGCAGCGACTCGCCCGCGGCAACGGCAGCGTCTACCCGGGCCGCCTCGGCCAGCGCCTGCTCCCCCGCGACGTGCAGAAACGCGTGGTACTTGTCGTCGGTCTCGGCGATCTGATCCAGGCACGCCCGCGTCACCTCGGTGGATGACACCTCCTTGGCGGCGATCTTGGCGCCCAGCGTGGCCGCATCGAGCCGGATCAGGTCGGTGCTCATGCCTCGGCTCCCACTCGCTCCGGTCCTCGCTTCGCTGCGATCCTCACTCGCAGTCGCCTTCGGGTCATTCGGCCTCCCCCAGAATCCGCGGGACGGCGAACCGGCCGTCGACCGCCTTCGGCGCCTGGGCCAGCGCCTCTTCCTGGGTCAGGCATGGCTCGACGATGTCGGTGCGGAACACGTTGACGTCCTTGAGCGGGTTGCCGGTCGGTTCGACGCCGGTGACGTCGACGGCCTGGATCTGGCTGACGTGTTCGAGGATGGCATCGAGCTGGCCTGCGTAGCTGTCCAGCTCATCATCGGTCAGCGCGAGCCGGGCCAGACGGGCGAGGTGGGCTACCTCATCTCGGGAGATCTGGGACACGACAAAACAGCCTAGTCACCGCTGGATTGACGGCCCGCTCTGCCGTCTCCTCTCCGCGTAAGCGCTCATCGCCCGGAATGCTGAGCCGGTGGCGCTGTGCAACAGTGTGCGCGTGCCTTCGTATCTGCTGCGGGTCCAGCTGGAGGATCGACCGGGCAGCCTCGGCTCGCTGGCCGTGGCGCTCGGGTCGGTGGGCGCCGACATCTTGTCCCTCGACGTCGTCGAGCGCGGCGCCGGCTATGCGATCGACGATCTCGTGGTCGAACTGCCGGCGGGCGCGATGCCCGACATGCTCATCACCGCTGCTGAAAAGCTCACCGGCGTCTACGTCGATTCCATCCGCCCGCACACCGGGCTGCTCGAGGCGCACCGGGAGCTGGAACTCATCGACCACGTCGCCGCGGCCGACGGCAAGCACAAACAGTTGCAGGTCCTTGTCGACGAGGCACCACTTGTGCTGCGTGTCGGCTGGTGCACCGTCGCGAAGTTGACCGAATCCGGCCCGGAACGAATCGTCGGCAGTCGCGGAGCCCCCGAAACGCAGGCAGCGGAAACGCCGTGGCTGCCCCTCGACCACGCCGAGGCCCTCGACGGCGCCGCGGACTGGGTGCCACAGGTGTGGCGCGATATGGACACCACGCTGGCGGCAGCGCCGTTGGGTGACCCGCACACCGCCATGGTGCTGGGCCGGCCGGGCGGGCCGGAGTTCCGGCCGTCCGAGGTTGCGCGACTGGGCTACCTGGCAGGGATCATCGCGACAATATTGCGCTGAGTAGATGCCACCGCATTATCTGTCGGGCGAATTCGGCCCTGCCCGGCCAACATCCGACTTGTCGAAGAACCGACGCAACAATTCGCGAGCCTCGTCCTGGTCGACACACGTGTAGGAATTCCAGCCCTCTATCCGCAGCTGATCGTCCAGCGGCTTGCCGATGACCTCGAGAATCGTCTCCTTCGCTGATCGCACCGCCCGCTGCGAGTTGCGCAGGATTTGGTGAGCCAGCAGCTCCGCCTCCTCGATCAGCGCCTCGTGCGGAACAACTTTCGTGACCATGTTGCATTGCAACGCTCGATGCGCATCGATCGGTTCGGCAGTAAGGACCATTTGCATCGCCACTCCGACACCGCAGGTGTTGACCAGCCGCGTGATTCCACCGTCGCCGTGATGGAATCCGCGCCGCGCCTCGAACGATCCGAACATGGCGCGGTCAGAAGCCACGCGCAGATCACACGCCAGCGCGAGCTCGAGGCCGCCTGCCAGTGCCCATCCGTTGACGGCGGCGATCGTCGGCTTGGTGATGCGATGCAGACCGCGCGTGAGGCCGCCGAAGCCCAGGTCGACGATTTCGCGGACCCGGCTCGGTGGGGCGTCGACGTAATTTCTCGGAACGTAGGTCGCGAGGTCTGCGCCCGCGCAGAAGGCGTCGCCTACACCGGTGAGGATCGCGACGTCGGCCCGGTCGTCATCGCGGAAGCTGGCCCAAAGACGACACATCTCATCGTGCATCTCCGGTGTGACCGCATTTTTCGCCTCCGGCCGATTCAACGTGATGTAGGCGATTCTGTCCCGACGCTCGTAACCGACCTCGATCATCGGTCAATCCTCAGACGCCGTCGGGACCGCTGTCCAGCAGTCGGCGGAAGCCGTCCTCGTCCAGAATCGGCACACCGAGTTCGACCGCCTTGTCGTACTTGGATCCGGGTGAATCGCCTGCCACCACATAGGCGGTCTTCTTCGACACCGAACTGGCCGCCTTACCGCCGCGCGCGACGATGGCCTCCTTGGCGTCGTCGCGGGAGAACCCGGGCAGCGACCCGGTGACGACGATCGAAAGGCCCTCGAGCGTGCGCTCTACGCTGCTGTCGCGTTCGTCGGCCATCCGCACCCCGGCCGCACGCCATTTGTCGACGATCGCGCGGTGCCAATCGACCGTGAACCACTCGATGACCGCAGCGGCGATGGTCGGCCCGACACCCTCGACGGCGGCCAGCTGCTCCTCGGAGGCCGCCATGATCGCGTCCAGGCTGCCGCATTCGGTGGCGAGCGCTCGGGCGGCCGTCGGCCCCACGTGGCGGATCGACAGCGCGACGAGCACTCGCCACAGCGGTTGCGCCTTGGCCTCGTGCAGGTTCACCAGCAGCCGCTTGCCGTTCGCCGAAAGCTCACCCCCCTTGACGGTGAACAGATCGGTGCGCAGCAGATCCTGGCTGCCGATCGTGAACAGATCGCCCTCGTCTGTGATGACGCCGGCTTGCAATAGCGCGACCGCCGCTTCGTAGCCCAGGCCCTCGATGTCGAACGCACCGCGCCCCGCGACGTGAAATACTCGCTCCCGCAACTGCGCCGGGCACGACCGCGTGTTGGGGCAGCGGATGTCGGCGTCGCCTTCCTTGGCCGGGGCGAGCTTGGTGCCGCACTCCGGACACGTTGTGGGCATTTCGAATTCGCGTTCGGAGCCGTCACGCAGATCCACCACGGGACCGAGTACTTCGGGGATCACGTCGCCGGCCTTACGGATGACGACGGTGTCGCCGATCAGCACACCCTTGCGCTTGACCTCCGACGCGTTGTGCAGCGTCGCCTGGCTGACGGTCGAGCCGGCGACCTTGACCGGCTCCATGAATGCGAACGGTGTCACCCTGCCGGTGCGCCCCACGTTGACCTTGATGTCGAGGAGCTTGGTGGTCGCTTCCTCGGGCGGGTACTTGTACGCGATGGCCCAGCGTGGCGCCCGCGATGTCGAACCGAGCCGCCGTTGCAGCGCGACATCGTCGACTTTGACTACTACACCGTCGATTTCGTGCTCGACGTCGTGGCGGTGTTCGCCCCAGTACGCGATGCGTTCGGTCACCGCGTCCATGCCCCTCACCTGGGCGGTGTGTTCGGACACCGGCAGGCCCCACGCCTTGAGCGCGCGGTAGGCGTCGTGCAGCGTCTTGGGGCGAAAACCCTCGGCATGGCCGACGCCGTGGCAGATCATCCGGAGATTGCGGCGCGCGGTGACGGCAGGGTTCTTCTGCCGCAACGAGCCCGCCGCGCTGTTGCGCGGGTTCGCGAACGGCGGCTTGCCCTCGGCGACCAGACCGGCGTTGAGCTCCTCGAAGTCGGCGACCCGGAAGAACACCTCACCGCGCACCTCGAGCACCCGCGGCACCGGAAACTCCTTCGACCCGGTGAGCTTCTCGGGGATTTCGTCGATGGTGCGGGCGTTGAGCGTGACGTCCTCACCGGTGCGGCCGTCGCCGCGGGTGGCCCCGCGCACCAGCCGGCCGTCCCGATACACCAGAGCCAGCGCCACCCCGTCGATCTTCAGCTCGCACAGGTACTGCGCGTCATCCCCGATCTCACCTTTGATCCGTGCCGCCCAGGCGGCGAGCTCGTCCGGTGTGAACACGTTGTCCAGGCTCAGCATCCGCTCGAGGTGTTCGGCGGAGGTGAAGTCGGTGGCGAAACCGGCGCCGCCGACCAGCTGTGTTGGCGAGTCCGGAGTGCGCAGCTCGGAATGCTCGTCTTCGAGCGCCTGCAACTCGCGAAGCAGCTTGTCGAATTCGCCGTCGGAGATGGTCGGCGCGTCCCGCACGTAGTAGCGGAACTGGTGTTCGCGCACCTCGTCGGCGAGTTCCTGCCAGCGGCGACGCAGGTCGGCGTCGAGGGCTTCGTCGGCCTGCTGGGCGAGCGCAGTTTCAGGCTTCTTCGGGCTCACCTTGGCAGGCTAACCGAGCAGCCCGACAATGGGTCCTGCGCCCGAGCACTGCCCACGATTCAGAGGGAGTACTCCACAAACGTCGCCATGCCGCCGTCGAGGTGGTAGTCGTTGTGACAATGGACGATCCACCGGCCCGGGTTGTCGGTGTCGAAGTCGACCTCCACCGTCTGCTTCGGTGGGACGAGCACCGTGTCTTTGCGGGCACCCGGCCGGGCGGGCTGCACCACCTGGAAGGTGTGGCCGTGCAGGTGCATGGGATGAAACATCATCGATTCGCTGATGAAGCGGACGCGCACCCTCTTGCCCGGCGCCAGCGCGATTCCGTTCTTGGGCGGGTCGTAGAGCCTGCCGTTGATCGGCCAGGTGTAGCCCTGCATCGGCCCCTGAAGCCGCAGGTCGACCGTGATGTCCGGATTGCGTTGCGGTAGCACCACTCCCGGCGCAGGCGTCAGCGTCGCTGTGTTCAACACGTCCGACGAACGCAACGTCTTGACGAACTCATCGGTGTTGACACGCGACGGGGCCCCGTCGACGCGCAGCAACATCTGCGCATAGCCGTCCTTGCCCTCCGCGGCGGCGATGACCGGCACGGAGGAACCCACTGTGACGATGGCATCGGCACGTTCACCCATCCCCAGAATCACCGAGTTGGTGCGGCGCGGAACGACCGGATAGCCGTCGGTGTGGGTGACGTTGAGCTCAGTGTCGGGCACCGCCACGCGAAACGCGGTGTCCGCGCCGGCGTTGATGATGCGCAGCCGAACCCGTTGTCCAGCACGGTAATCCTTGACCTGGGGATCCTTGGTCGTTCTGCCGTTGATGAGAAAGTACGGGTAGGTGACGTCACCACCGTCTTCTCCCAGCGGAAGGGACGGACTCAGTGGCGGCGGCTGACCCACCATCGGTTTCATCCCTTTCTGCTTCAGGTTCTCGGCCACTTGGTCCGGGTTGGTGCCGGTGCCGTCGATCCAGTCGTCGAGGACCACCACCAGTTCATCGTCATAGTCGCCCCCGTCGTCGGGGTCCTCGATGATCAACGGTCCGTACATTCCGCGGTCCAGCTGGGTGCCGACGTGAGAATGCAGGTAATAGGTGCCGGCGTCGGGCACCACGAATTCATAGGTGAAGTTGCCGCCGGGAGCGATCGCCGGCTGGGTGAGCACCGGCACCCCGTCCATCGCGTTGGGTATCGCCAGGCCGTGCCAATGCACCGAGGTTTCCTGCGGCAGGTTATTGGTCACCGGGACACGCAACGTCTGCCCCTTGCGCAACCGGATCTCCTTGGCCGGCACGGTGCCGGTGTACGTCCACGTGCGCACCGATACCCCGCCGAGGTCCACATCAGTCTCGGCGGCGTTGAAGGCGACTTCGACGGCCTTGTCGGTGCCCTCCTGAGCCACCGGATCCGACGACCGCCCCGAGCATGCAGCGGCCACCCCCGCGGCGGCACCGACGGCGGATAACACCAGGAAACCCCGCCGATCCAACATGCTCACAGCGTGGCACCGCTGCCCTGCTCGGGTCGCAAATTGGCCCGATAGGGTGGCCTCATGCCGCACCCGATCATGTTCCGCGACGACGACCTCGGGCTGGCAGAAGTGCGCAAGATCTGCCTGGGCTTTCCGGAGGCATTCGAGAAGATCTCGTGGGGCAGGCCGGTGTTCTGCGCCCCGAAGATGTTCGTGATGTACGGCGGCAACGCCAAGACCGACGTCAAGGGCGAGTACACCCCGTACCCGTACTCCGTCCTGGTCAAGGTCGACGAGTCAGACCGCAAGGCGCTCGAACAAGACACTCGTTTTTTCTTTCCCGCCTACATGGGCCCGTTCGGCTGGCTCGGGCTGGACTTCACGGCGCGCAAGAAGGTGGACTGGGCCGAGGTACGCGAGCTGATCGACGCGTCGTTCCGGTTGACCGCATCCAAGAAGCTCATCAAGCAGCTCGACGAAGTTTGACCCGGTAAGCAGCAGAGCCGTGATTCGATCGGAGGAGCCATGAGTTTCGCGAGTCCCTTTCCCGAAGTCGACATCCCGTCCACGAACGTCTATGACTTCCTGTTCGCCGGAATAGACGACGCCGACCTCGACCGGGTCGCCCTGGTCGACGCGAAGTCCGGTAGGCAGACCACCTACCGCGAGATGATCGGGCGCATCGACGCGTTCGCAGGCGCACTGGCCGGCCGCGGCATCGGTGTCGGCGACGTTGTCGGACTCCTTTCGCCGAACAGTTCGGGCTTCGCGGTCGCGTTCCACGGCATCCTGCGGTCGGGCGCGACCGCCACCACCATCAACGCGCTGTTCACCCCCAAGGACATCGCCAAGCAGCTGATCGATTCGAAGGCCAAGATGTTGGTCACCGTCACGGCGCTGCTGGCTCAGGCCCAAGAAGGCGCAGCGGCCGCCGGTATCTCGGACGCCGATCTGGTGGTGCTCGACGGCGAAGGGCTGGACGCGACCGGACAACCGAATGCCGCCGACCTGATGGCGAAGGGGCAGCCCGCACCTCAAGTGAGCTTCGCCCCGTCGTCACATCTCGCGGCGCTGCCGTATAGCTCCGGAACCACCGGCAACCCCAAGGGCGTGATGCTCACGCACCGCAATCTGGTGGCCAACGTCGCGCAGATTCAGCCGCTACACGGGATGGTCGCCGAGGACGCGATTTTGGCCGTGCTGCCGTTTTTCCACATATACGGAATGACGGTGTTGCTCAACGCCGCCCTGCACGCACGGGCACGGCTGGTGGTGATGCCGAGCTTCGACCTCGGCGAGTTCCTTGGCAACATCCAGAACCACCAGTGCACAATCGCATTCATCGCGCCGCCGGTCGCGGTCGCGCTTGCCAAGCATCCGCTGATCGATGAGTACGACCTTTCGTCGCTGAATACCGTCATGTCGGGAGCGGCGCCGCTCGATGCCGACCTCGGCCACGCCGTCTCCAAGCGGCTGGGTTGCCGCGTTGTACAGGGCTACGGGATGAGCGAGCTGAGCCCGGTCAGCCACATCACCCCTTTCGACGGCGGCGTGCGGAACATGGGGATGGTTGCGCCGTTGAGCTCAGTCGGGTGGACGGTGTCGAACGCGGCCTCCAAACTCATCCATCCCGACACCGGCGACGAAATCGACCCTCCCGCAGAGGGTCTCAGCGAGACCGGGGAACTGTGGTTCAAAGGGCCCAACGTGATGGCCGGCTACCTCGGCAACGAACAGGCCACCAGGGAGACCATCGACGACGACGGCTGGTTGCACACCGGTGACCTAGCGCAGGTCGACGCGAGTGGCTGCGTGTACATCGTCGACCGGCTCAAGGAGCTCATCAAGTACAAGGGCTACCAGGTGCCGCCGGCGGAACTCGAGGCGGTGCTCCTGAGCCATCCTGCGATCGCCGACGCCGCGGTGATCGGTGTTAACGACGCCGACGGCGAAGAGGTGCCAAAAGCGTTCGTGGTCAAGCAGTCCGGCGCCGAGCTGACCGAGGAAGAAGTGATGGAATTCGTGGCCGGCCAGGTCGCGCCGTACAAGAAAGTGCGTCAGGTTGCGTTCATCGAGGCGATCCCGAAGTCCGCGTCGGGCAAGATCCTGCGCAAGGACCTACGGGTGACGACCTAATTTCGCGACCGCCTGCGCCGCGCGCGCCTGCCGGTAGCCGAGGATGGCGCCGGCGGCAGGGATCAGCAGGAGCCCGGCGACGCCCCACATTGGATCGGTCAGTTCGGCCGCGGGCGCCACGATCAGCTGCCGGATAACCGGTGACTTAGGAGTGCGATCGGCTCTGGGCGGTGGCGAAATGTCCACCACGTCGGTTGCCGGTGGTGGCGGTGGTGGGGCGGGTTCGGGAGCGCCGCCCCGCCAGCGCGGTTCGGGATCCGTGTCCTGCACGCCGGGAGTCCGCCCGTCGCCGAACGTCACCTTCGGCGGCTTGAACGCCCCCGTAGGGTCATGGCTGTAATCGGAGCCGGGCCGCTCACCAGAAGTGCCCGACTCGCGACCCGATCCGACCCTGGTCTTGGGGCTCTCGGCGGTGCTGGACTTCTGGCTACTCCGGTTGCCACCGGTGATGTTGTCGTCGCTCCAGTCCGACCCGTCCCGCGAATCGTGCTTATCCGAGTGACCGGGGTGGGGTCCAACTGGGTCGGCGATCGCCACCGCGGCACTATGCCCTCCGGCCAGCACAAAAGCAGCAACGATTCCGATGCGTGCCACCACGCGCATGTTCGCTGGGGCCACAGTTCCTCTCCCGAAAGTGGCGAAGACCCGCCGACGACGTTCGGAGTGAATTGTTGCATGGCGAGGCCGTTCCCACCGACCCGTTCACTGAACCCGCGCAAATTGTGGATACGAGCGTCAATTCTCCTCGACAAAGGCGCGCAACCGATCAATCGCCTCGTCCCAGCGCATTGACAAGGCGGTGAGGTAGTCACTCGCGGCGGTGAGGGGTTTCGGTTCGATTCGCCAGATTCGTTCCCTCCCCTGACGTTCACTGCTCACCAGGCCCACCGCCTCCAGCAACAGCAGATGTTTGGTTGCCGCTTGGCGGCTCACCGGAATCACCCGCGTGAATTGCGAGGTCGAGCACGGCCCGCCGTCGCACAGCCGAATGACGATGCGCAGGCGATTTGGATCGCCGAGCGCGTCGAATACCTGCGCCGTGGCAACGGCGGTCGCGGACGTGCTCACACCTTTTCGCTCAGCGCCAGGTACTTGCGCACCAGTTCGGTCTGCTTGGCCCAGCCCTCGCTGTTGGCCTTGAACGCCGATGCGCGACGTTCCACCGGGATCGTGTCGAACCCGGATTCGACGATGCGCAGCAACACGCCGTCGTTGGTCTCGGCGAGGGTGAACTCCACCAACGTGGTCGGCTCCTGCGCATAGTCGATGCCCGATTCGACCGCGAACGGGTGCCACCGGAATGCCAGCCGCCGTTGCGGCTCCACCGCGACGATCTGCCAGGCGTCCGACTTGCCCGCGTGTGGTTCTTGCATCCTGGCAACCTCGTCGTCGACTTCGGTCGGGGTCATCACGCCGGTGACCGTTGCACCGGCGACAAACGGTCCGTCGAAACGAACCCCGAACCATTGGCCGAACTGGTCGGCGTCGCTGATCGCGCGCCAGACCCGCTCGAGCGGTGCCCGCAACAGAACTTCCTTCTCGATCCGATCTGAATTCATGTGCAACCTCCTGGTTGCTTATCACCGTAGCCGCACCCCGGCCAGAAGCGCAACCCTTTGGTTGCGTATGGTTCAGATTGCTTCGGGGTCCTCGGCGAACGCGTCGTCGGCCTTCTGCGCCAGCTCGATGGCGGTGCGCGCCCACAGCGCCGTCGCTCCCGCCAGCCCGCATGCCGGAGTGATGCCGATTCGCTCGCGCAGCACCGAGCGGGGAAATCCCAGGCGGTCGGTGATCGCGGCCGCCGCCTTGGCGACCTCCTCGGCCGACGG
>Ga0075369_10000405_pt1 | contig 13033 bp, 11 predicted proteins | sample EndMethybrTD3034_FD_71400 | JGI IMG/M metagenome (GOLD analysis project Ga0075369, IMG submission 71400) | Populus endosphere microbial communities from Tennessee, USA - Endosphere MetaG P. TD hybrid TD303-4 | ecosystem: Host-associated > Plants > Roots > Endosphere | place: USA: Tennessee...
TGAAGCCTTCGGGCGGTTGCGAATACGTCAGCCAGATGGCCCGTGTCTTTCCGTCCCTCGTTTTCCTGAACATCATGGGCATGCCCCTCGATCACCTCGACCAGTTCCTCGAGTGGGAGGACCTGATCCTGCACCAGGAAGGGCTCGGCGAGGAGGTGAACGCGCGCCGACTCGAGGGCATGACGCACGTCATGGGCTTCTTCTCGGGGCTCATCGAACAACGGCGCGCAGAGCGCGACCCGAACGCCGACGACATCGTCACCGCGGCCATCGACTGGAAGATCGACGGCGAGCCGATCAACGATTTGGAGCTGCTGAACTGTCTGCTGCTGTTGTTCATGGCGGGCCTGGACACCGTGGCGAGCCAGTCATCCTATGCCATGCTGCATTTGGCGACACACCCCGAGGACCGTCGGCGGATCGCAACCGAGCCCGACATCATTCCGCGGGCAGTGGAGGAACTGTTGCGGACGTATCCGATGGTGCAGACCGCGCGGAAAGCCACCCAGGACATGGACTTTCACGGCTGTCCGGTAAAAGCGGGTGATATGGCCGCCTTCCCTCTCGCGATGGCGAATCGCGACGACCAGATGTTCCCGGACGGGCGCCGCGTCGACCTGGACCGGGGCATCAGCCGCCATATCGCATTCGGCGCCGGGCCGCACCGATGCCTTGGCTCTCACCTTGCCCGGCAGGAAATGGCAATCCTGATCGAGGAGTGGCATAAGCGGATTCCCGAATACGAGGTCGCGGCGGAGCCTATCGAGCACGGCGGCCAAATGTTTGGGCTGAATGCACTCGAACTGCGGTGGGACGTCTAAGAACCGCTCATCCCCGTAGGCGGCGGACGCCGCTAGATGTCGAGATCTTCGACTGGGGTTGCATGAACAGGGGAGTCTAAGTGGCGATTGCGCGCACGCAGGACCGGATGTGGCACGACGTCGGGATACCGTCCGAGGTGACCGATCTGCGCGCCGAGGTACGCGCCGCGGTCGAGGAGCGCCTCGTGCCGTTTGCCCGCGAGATCGGCCAGCGCGAAGAGAGCGTGGACAGCTTTCCGTGGGAGGCGTTCCGCGGTCTCGCAGACGCCGGTCTGTTCGCCCTGCCCTTCGGGTCGGATTACGGTCGCGGTCTCACCTACCCGTTTCTGGGCACCTGCACCGCAACGGAGGAGATCGCCTACCACAGCAGCAGCATGGCGGGCGTGTACGACGGTCAGTGCATCCTTGTTCCCAAAGCGCTGTCGTTCGCAAGCGAACCGCTTCGCCGGCGACTCATACCCGGGCTGGTCTCCGGAGAACTCGTGTTCGCATTCGCCACCACGGAGCCCGATGCCAGTAGCGACCTGTCGATCGAAGCGATGCAGACGGTCGCTGTCGAAACGCCCGATGGGTTTGTCGTCAACGGCAGGAAGCGCTGGATCACCAATAGCCCTGTCGCTGACTGGGTGACGGTGTTGTGCCGGGGTGATGGCGGAATGACGATGCTGGCAGTGGACCTGAAGCAGAGCCCGGGGGTCCGCGTCGGAGTGCCAGATCTCAAGATGGGCCATCGCGGCCAGCTCACCGCGGACATCGTGTTCGAAGACGTCAGCGTGCCTCGCGAGAACGTGTTGGGGCAGCCGGGCAATGGGTTGGCCGTCGCACTCGCCACCCTCACGTACGGCCGGATCGGTATCGCCGCAGCGGGTGTCGGTGTCGCCCAGGCGGCGATGGATCTGGCCGTAGACAGGATGCGCACTCGACACGTCTTCGGAAAGCCACTCGGCGCGATGCAGCACTGGCAGTACCGCCTGGCGGAACGCGCGACCGAATTGGAATGTGCGCGCATGCTGTATCAGAAGGCCGCGATGCGAATCGATAACGGAGAGCGGGTCGCCGAGCCGGAGGCGTCCATGGCCAAGGCGTTCGCGACTCGGCTGGCGGGCGATCTGGCGCGCGACGCGCTGCAAGTTTACGGTGGCTACGGATTCGCCCGACAGGTTTCGGAGACCGGCGAGACATACCGGCTCGAGGAACTCTATCGGGACGCCAAGATCCTCGAGATCTTCGAGGGCGCAAACGAAGTGCTGCAATGGGTTATCGCCCGAGTGCTCATCGGCCGGGATGTGACAGGGTGAACCACACATTGGGTGTGCGAGCTTCGAGATCGCATCCGGCTCGCAGTCAGCCGCCTCGCAACTCCCGACGCAGTATCTTGCCCGTAGCGGTCTTGGGGATGGCGTCGACGACCTCGATCTGCCTGGGATACTTGTAGGCCGCGAGGCGGCCTTTGCAGTACGCGATCAACTCGTCCGGGTCCACCGAGTGACCACCGCGCAGCGACACGTACGCCTTCACCGTCTCACCGCGGTACGGGTCGGGTACGCCGACAACGCCCGCCTCCAGAACGGCGTCGTGGGTGTAGAGCACGTCCTCGACCTCGCGCGGCCACACCTTGTAGCCGCTGGCGATGATCATGTCCTTCTTGCGGTCGACGAGGTAGTGCCACCCCTCGTCGTCGGCATACCCGACGTCTCCGGTGAGCAGCCAGCCGTCGCGTAGCGCCGCACGAGTCGCATCGTCGTTGCGCCAATAGCCGGGGACGATCTGTGGGCCGGATACGGCCAACTCCCCGATTTGTCCTGGCGACAAGGGTTTTCCATCATCGTCGAGAACGGCGATGCGGGTGCTGAGCATCGGCACTCCCACCGACAACGCCTGCGTCTCGCGATCCACAGGCGCCGTCTCCCCCATCGGAACGGCCAGTACGGGCGATGTCGTCTCGGTCATCCCGTAGACGTTGTGGATGTACACGCCGAAGCGCCGCCGGAATCGATCGGTCGTGGCGGCCGCTATCGGTGCGCCACCGGAGGCCACCTTGGTCAGCGAGGCCAGGTCATCCCTGTCGATATTCGGCGAGTCGCCGAGCGCGATGAACACGGTGATCGCCCCCACGGTGAACGTCGGCCGGTGCCGCCGGATCATGTCGATCGTCACGTCGACGTGGAAGCGGTACGACAGCACGAGTGAGGCGCCGGCGGCAATCGCGCAGGCGATGTGTCCGGTCAGGCCGGTGACGTGGAACAGGGGTGCGACGCCAAGCACCATGTCGTGCTCATCGAGCGCAAACCAGTCGCGATAGGCGTGCCCACCTGTGGCTACGTTACGGTGTGTGTTCATCGCGCCCTTGGGGATACCGGTCGTGCCGGAGGTATAGGTAATGACCGCGACATCGTCGGCATCGAACGTGATCGGCTCGGGCGCCTGCTCGTCGTATGCCGCGACCAGTCGGCAGAAATCCTCCGCGCCTTCGGGTGTCGCGATGCGATCCCTCGGGAGCACCCGTTCGTCACCTGTTGTCTGGAAGTCCAGCGCGCTGGCCGTTATGACGCGGCCCACCGACGACTGACTCAGCACCTCGGCGAGCTCGGGCGAATGCATTTCGTCGAGCGTGACGAGGACCGTCGGGGCGGAATCCTCGAGCAGTTTGGCCACTTCCCTCGGTGTCAGCATCGGATTGAGCGCGACGGCGATGCCCCCGAGTTTCCATGCCGAGATGAGGGCTAGCACGTACTGCGGGACATTCTGCATGTAGAGCGCGAGCCGGTCACCGCGCCTGAATCCCCTGTCCGCCAAGGCAACCGCAAGCGCATCCGAAAGTCGGTCGACTTCACCGAAGGTCAGTACGGTGTCGAAGTAGAGCACAAACGGGCGGTCGTGCGCCGATGCGACGGCCGAACGGAACGTGTCGAGCATCGTCACATCCTGTGCAGCGTCAGACCCTGGGCGTTGAAGAAGAACCCGCCGGCCGTGATCAGCGCTCGACGGGCATCGGCCACCTGCCGATCACCTGCCGCGCCCTGCAGCTGGTGGACCGCCTCCCGGATGTGTCCCGATGCCTGGGTCGCACCCTCGGACAGTGATCCGCCGTGCGGGTTCACCGGGATCCGGCCGTTGATCAGCGCCCGTTGCTCACCTTCGTCCCAATGCTGACGCAGGAACTCGCCCGCCTCACCAGGTTTGCACCAGCTCGCGTTGTCGATCCAGTTCAACGTGATCGGCGTGAAGCCGTCGTAGGGAAAGTAGACGTCGATGTCGTCGATCCAGAAGTCGCTCTTGGCCTTCAGCGTTTCGACGACGACATGTTGACCGTGCTCGCGCAGGCTTACCGTCTGGTCCTCTTCGTTGTGCCGCACCTGGCCGAGCACCGCGGCGTTGATCAACACGGGCGGCAATGCCATGTCCTGAGCGCGCTCGGTGGTCGTGATGATGAATGCGTCGCCGCCGTCGACGGCCGGGTCCATGTCGTACAGGCATAGTGGCTCCCGGATCATCGGCGCGCTCAGGTAGTCGTCCATCGACAGCGGCTCCCGCATCGCTGCGCCGGGATTTCGAACGGCGCTCGACCGCGCGTTGATGGCCACCAACCCGAAATCCTCTCGGGTCACACCGTATTCGTGCATGTAGCGCGACGCCCAGCCGGTATAGCCGACCGCGGCGGCCATCGTCTCGGGGCCCGGCTGCGGATCGGATAGTCCCGGTGTGGCGATCCTGCGGAACGGGTCCTTGAGCGCGGCGCCGCTGTTCCAGGCCGCGCGGTACGCGGCGTGGTAGACGAGCACCACGTCGCACAGCCCCGCGTGCACCGCCGCGGCCGCTGTCGCAACATGATCGACCATCGGAATGACCGGGTTTCCCGACCAGGTGATCTCGGGAATGCCCAGGACAGACTGCAGGACAGCCGTCGACGGCCAGCTTCCGCACAACCCGTCGACGTCCTCACGGGTGATCCCGCATTTCCTGATGACGTCGATGCATGCCTCGGCGGCCAGCGATGCTTGGCTGCGGCCGGAGTTCTTCGCGACGAAGCCGGTGGTGGACGCGCCCGCTATGGCGACCCGGTCCTTCATTCCGTTGCGCCCGCTCATCGGGCGCGCAACTCGAACACCGGCATCGGGGATCCCGCACGCTCCGACCAGGCGAGCCGCACAGGCGCGCCGATCCGGATGTCCCCTTTGTCGGCGCTCACCACCGTCGAGGTGAAGCGCAGACCCTCCTGCTCGGCGAGTTCGATCGTGACCACGGGGTAGGGCACCCGATAGTCGACACCGGGTGCGGCAGGACCCCGATGCAGGAATATCGCCATGAAGATCACGCCGTCGCCGCTCACGGGCTCCGCCGTCACCCGCGTCGACCAGCAGTCCGGACAGACCGGTTTGGCAGGCGCGTGCCACCGTCGGCAGTCGGCGCACCGGTTCAGCAGAAGCTCTCGACGAAGGCGGCCACGGTAATGGGCCGCGTTGTCGTGAGTAATCGGTTCCCCCGGAAACCGTTGTACCAGTTCGTCATCGGACACATCGACGGTCATCGACGGATCAGCCCGTTCCGCTTGAGAGCTTCATACCGTTCTCCCGCAGGAAGTCCCTGCGGGTGGTCTCGTCCAAGGCATCGACCTTGTGGTAGAAATCGGCCGGTTCACGCAGACCCTCGGCATGCGGCCAGTCGGATCCCATGAGCAGCGTCTCAGATGTTCCGAGCTTCCCGATCAACTCGACGGTGTCGTCCTCGGGATAGGGAACAACGCGCACGTGTTTCTTGAAGATCGCACTGGGCCGCTCCGTCAGCTGCCCGCCCAACCAGGGTCCAAGCCTTCCCATGCCGCGGCTCTTGTCCATGTGCCGGATGAAGTGCGGCACCCACTCCGCGCCGAACTCACTGACCAGAACCTTGATGTTCGGGAATCGGCCGAAGAGGTTGTCGAATATCAGCGCGGACAACGTGTCGGTGATCGGCCGCTCTCCGTAGGTGTTCTGCCACTGCCAGGCCGAGAACTGGAACGGCGGCCTCAGTCCCCAACCCCATTGCGACGCAACATTGTCCTGATAGTGGAACTCCGCGATGTGGTAGCACACCACCGCACGCGCCTCGTTGATGCGGGCCCAGAACGGGTCGAAGTATGGGTCGCCGGGAGACCGGCCGTAGGCGGGCCCGGCAGGCAGCACGATAAACCGGGCGCCCGCATCCAACACGCGATCGAGCTCTGCGCACGCACGGTCCAGGTCGCGCATGGACAACATCGCGGGGGCATAGATCCGGTCCTGGTAGGCGAAGCCCCAGTCCTCGTTCATCCACTTGTTGAATGCCTCGAGGTTGTCGTAGAGAGGATCGATGCCGTCGAGATACTCCTCGGCCATCAGCGCCCAGCCACCGGGATACATGATCGAGCGCTCGATCTGCTGCTCGGTGAGTTGCTTGAGCCGCGCGTCGCGGTCGAGGTACTCGGGCTGCATCGGCTCGAAGAACCGCTCGGCGTCGGATGCATCGCCCGATGACCGCTGCTTGAGCATCTCCACCAGCGAACCGGGCACGTACGCCTGGTCGAGGTCGTTCTCCAGGGCGGTGACGATCCGGTTGTTGGCCAGCAGGACCTTGCGTCCCGACGGCGCCACGATCGGCCGAACAGCGGTGTCCACCTTGGATTTCGGCATGAAACGGGTGAAGCAGTCCTCAGCCTCGTACGAATGCTGGTCGAAGTCGGTCAGCTTGTACGGGAGTTCGCCAACGGTGTTCTCGATGAGGGACATGAACAGCTTCCTTCCCTAGGTCGCTGGATTTACTATACACGGTAAAGTTGACGAGTGAATAGGGGTCGCTGCCCGCTAAAATCCCGTGAACTTCGGCGGTCGCTTGGCCAGGAAGGCCGCCTTTCCCTCGGCGGCATCCGCGCTCGGCCCGACCCACAGCACCGCCTGCTGAGCGTCGCCGAGCGACGAGTCCAGCGTGGACTCCATGGCCCTGCGCATCATCAACTTGACCGCCCGCAGCGCCAGCGGTGCCGCTGCGGCGAGGCCGCGCGCGACCTCTAGCGTGCGGGTCTCGAGATCATTGTCGGCCACCACTTCCGTGGCGAGCCCCAGTCCCAGGGCGGTCTGCGCGTCATAGATCTCGGACAACGCGACCATGCGAAACGCCCTGTCGTAGCCCATGGTTCTGGGAAACAGCCAGGCGCCGCCTTCGTCGGGCAGCAGTCCGGAGCGGGCGCTCGTGTCTCCGAGGCGTGCGCTCGCTGCGACGATGCGGATGTCACACGAGAGGGCGAATGCGAGTCCTCCGTTGACCGCGACACCGTTCACGGCGCAGATCACCGGCTTGTCGAGCTTGTGCATCGCGGTAACCACCGCGTGGGCGTTCTCGCGGAGCTCGCGGGCGCGACCGATCTGGTGATCGAGTGCTTCGTCAAACCCGGCGTCGGGAGAGATATCGCCGCCCGTACAGAAACCGCGGCCCGTGCCGGTCAGTACGAGAACGCGGATGGCGTCATCGAGACGAACGGTTCGGAGCGCGTCGAGGATCTCCGCGCACATTCGCGGTGTGTAGGCGCCAAGGCGGTCCGGACGGTTGATGGTGAGGAGGGCGATGCCCTCGGCAGCCATCTCCAACCTGGCATGAGGTTGATCGGATGCGTTCAATGCGTCCCCCATCAACTGAAGCAGTCCGCGGCCAGGTTGCCGATGTTGATGATGCGGTTGAGCCCGATCCTCGACTGCTCGTAGCCGGTGCTCGGGTAGCCGTTGGTCAGGAACGCAAACGACAGCCCGGTGTCCGGGTCTGCGAAGCCGATCTGGCACGCGGCCCCGCCGTGGCCGAACGTCCGTGACCCGGTCGCGGTGGGCAGGAACCCGTGGGACAGGCCGTCGTCGCCGACCATCACGATGAACAACCCCACATTGCCTGGGACACTGGGCGTTCCGCCGCGCTCGCCGGTCACCGGCAGCGTCACCCGGATGCGCAGCGCGTCCTCGACGACGTCCCGACGCCACAGCTCGGAATTCATCAGAGCCTGGTACCAGCCGGCAAGATCGGACGCCGTCGCGACGGTCGAATGACTCGGTTCTCCGGCGGCCAGGATCTCCGGTCGTGCGAGATACCAGGGCCCCCAGGCATAGATGTCGTCATCGGAGCCGGCGTCCGTGCGCACAAATGGCGCCACGTCGTGCTGGCGGTCGACGGGCGGCCCGATCTCGATGGAGTCGAGCCCCAACGGGCCGGTCAACGTCGAGCGAAGATAGTCGCCGATCGGCTGGCCGGTCAGCCGCTCGCACAGCTCAGCGATTACCCACGCCGCCGACGTCAGATGGAACTGGAGTTCGGTTCCCGGCGGATAGGTCAGCCGCCACTTGGAGAACGCCTTGAGTCGTTCCTCCCGGTCGAGCATCGCGGGATATCCCAGGGGCGCGAGCGGAAACCCGCCGACATGGGTGACAACCTGTTCGACGGTGACGGAATCCTTTCCGTTCGTGCCGAACTCGGGGATGTAACTGGCGACTGTCCGCGATATGTCGAGCTGCCCGTCGGAGATGAGCTTCCACAGCACGCCCGCGACGATGCTTCGTCCCGTCGACTGCAACACGTAACGGGTCGACGGCGTTGCGGCGCCGAACGTCTCCGAGACGTACTCCTCGCCATCCACGTGCACCGCGAGCTGGGCCGAGGGCAGGGCACCGTTCTCGACCTCCAACCTGCACCGGTCGATCAGCACGTCCAGCCGACGCTGGTCGGGTTTAACGCGCGGTCTGTCACCCATCTCATGCCCCTTCCACCCATCTCATATACACCGTAAAGTAAATACCACTGCGATGAAAGAAGGTGGCCATGGTCCAGCAAGTTTCCGGGGAGTCCGCGGTGCTGTACAGCCTCGGAGATGAGTTGGTCGTCACGGCCGACGGCCCGGTGCGGGTGCTCCGGATGAACCGCCCGGACGATCTCAACGGCATCAACCGCCCGTTCCATCAGGCTCTTGCACGAGTGTGGGACCACATCGGCGAAGACGCCGATGCGCGGGCGGTCGTCGTCACCGGCGCGGGCTCGGCCTTCAGCGCAGGCGGCGACTTCGGTTACATGCAAGAGAACATCGACGACCAGGAGATGCGCGCGCAGACCGTCGCCGAGGGGCGCGCCATCATCCGGGGCATGGTGCGGTGCCCGCTGCCCGTCATCGCCGCGGTGAACGGCCCCGCGGTCGGATTGGGCTGCAGCATCGCAATGCTCAGCGATCTGGTGCTGATGTCGGAGGACAGTTTTCTGGCCGACCCGCACCTTCGGATGGGCCTGGTGCCCGGTGATGGCGGAATGGTCTGGCCGGCACTCATCGGGTTGTCACGCGCGAAGGAGTATCTGTTCCTCGGATCACGCATTCCTCCCGACAAGGCTGTCGAGTTCGGCTTGGCCAGCCGCGTCGTCGCCGCCGAACAGCTCATGCCCGAGGCGTTGGCGCTCGCCCACCGCCTCGCGCAAATTCCGTCGACCGCGTTGCACCAGACGAAGTCCGCGCTCAACGCGTACCTCGAAGTGCAGCTGGACGGGGCCTTCGAGTCGGCGCTCGGCGCGGAGTTGACGAGCATGGGCTCACCCGAGCACCGCGCGGCCGTCGCCAGTGCAAGGTCGAAAAGCTAGACCTTCGTCGCACCCATGTCGACGGGTGAGCTGAGTGCCGGTTCAATTGTCCTCGACGACACAGCATCTGGCTCCCAACGTGCCGGGTTCGTGCCTGCGCACGCAGTTAGCGCGACCGGTGAGAAGGGCTACTGTGGCGGATAGGCTGGCGGCGGGTAAACCCCGCGCAGTATCCAGGGCAGCCAATTGAGGCCGTACTCGAGTTCGTCGCTTGCGTCATAGTCCGGATTTGGATCGGTGGGGTCGATATAGGTCGGGGTCCAACCGGGCGCCGGTGCGCCGTAGACGGCCACCACGACGGTGCGATCGATGAGGTTCTCGGACCACACCCCCATAACGGTGTTCGCGCAATTCTGCATGATCCGGAGATAGTCGGGGTTGTAGTACCACTGGCGCATCAACTCGATGCCGCTCATGGCCAGGGCGGGGTTTATCGCGACAGTTTCTTGGACGGTGCCCTGGAACCCGGCGGCGTTGGCGCGGTCTTGCGCCGTCGAACCGTCGGAGCCGATGTCGCTATCCAGCGCGCGGTTATTCAGGACGTCATTGGTATGCCACTGGGCTGCGAGTTGCAGCTGGGGATTGAGCTTGAGGTCATTGTTGCAGCCGGCCTGACGTTGGATCGTGTAGACATTGGAGGCAACGGAGTCGTTGAATCGCTTGTTGTTCGGAATGACCGTGTCGTTGTCGTTGTCGGCGTATGCGGCAGGCATCACCAGCGCTGCGATGCTCAGCAGAGCCGTAGCGGTTGATGCTGTCAGGCAGGCGCGTAACGGTTGAATCATCAACTTGCCCTTCCACTTTCATGCCTCGGTGGTCAGCTGCCCGGCGGGGCCAGCATCGACTGCCAACTCTTGTCCTGTGGTGCATTCTGGGCCAGATCGGACTGCGTGTATGTCCGCCCATCCGGTCCCACATATTGGCCGGTGGCAGGGTCATACGGGGCAGCCGCTATCGGCACGGGCGCCGCCGGCGGAGGCGGTTGCGGCGGTGGTGCTGCCCTCGGCGGTGAGCCGGGCGGCAGTTGGGGGACGTCCTGGCCCGACAGCGTTGCGTTCGGGTCGCCCTTCCAGTTGTAGCCGTCGTTGAGCGGCACGTACTGCTCGTCGGAATTACACATCGCCACCGTCGGCGCCCGCTTCCCAGGACGCTCCAAGCAGGGGTAGTTCTTGGCCCCACGAACATTGAACATCCCGTCCTGCGGCGTGCGGCAGTACACGTCGCCGGGGGCGCGGGGTGGCGCGTCTTCGAACGCCGGACCGCGCTTCTGCTGCGGCGGCAGAAACCCGGTCGTGCACGGCGGGGGGAGGTTCAGGTTGAGGTTGAAACTCAGGTAAAAACCCCGATTGTCGGTCTTGTTGAACAAATCTGCGACCATGCCTGCCGCAATTCCCGCCGTGCCCTGGGGCAGCAACACAAGCAACTGCTCGATCGCTGGCTGGTAGACGACGGCCACCTTCTCGATGCTGACCAGATTGGCGAGCAATGTGGGAAGTGTCGGCTTGACGCGGTCGATCAGTGCGCGTGCCTCGTCCAGCGCCCCCGGACCCTTCTCGAGTACCCCGGCCAATGCGCTGTCCTGGGTCTTCAGCTGGTCGGTGATCGTCGCCAGATGGGCCGCCCATGCCTGGACCGAATTGGAGGTATCGATCTGGCTGTCCAGCACCGGCTTGGAGTCGTCGATCAATGCGACAAGCGCGTCGCGGTTCTTATCTGCGTCGATCGCCAGCGATGTGGCACCTTGGACCAGTCGGCGAAATTCCGGGCCCAATCCCGCAAGCGCGGTGTAGCTCTCGTCGACGACGGTTTTCAGGTTGTCGTTCGGGATCGCCTCCACCCCCCGGTTCGCCGCATCGAGCAGGCTGCTGATGTTCGGCGGCACCGAGGTGCGATCGCTCGGAATCACATCGCCGTTCTTCAACGGCGGCGCATCACCGCGCGGCAGTAGCGCGACGTACTGTTCACCGATCGCCGTCTGGCTGTGCACCTGAGCATCCAGATCAGACGGAATCGAGATGTCCGACTTGAGTGAGAGATCGGCTTCTACACCGGTGTCCGTCAGCCGCACTGCCGTAACGCGGCCCACCTCGGTACCGCGGTAGGTGACGTTGCCGCTCGGATACAAGTACCCGGAATCCGCCAGCTGCAACTTCACGGTGTAATGCCCGACGCCGAAAAGCACTGCGGGCAGGCGCATATAAGCCAGCGCGACAATCGAAATCACGGTGAGGGCGACAACCGCGAAGATGGCCAGCTGGATCTTGATGGTCTTGGTCAGATTCATGTCACGGCCCCTGGTCCCATCGGTACGGGATGATCAGCGGATTACCCGCGGTGTACGGGCTCGGCATCTGACCGATGGTGCGACCCCACTGCATCTCCAATTGGGTCAGGTTGCCCTCCCACCGAGTGCCGGTGAGCAGTCCGGCATCGAGGCGGCTCAGCGTCAGATCGAAGACTGCCGTGAGGTTGCAGAAGTCGCCGCGGCACCATTTGTCGAGCGTCTCGTTGGGCCACGGGTACGTGGCAAGGGTGCTCAGCGCCCGGGTGAGGGCCGGCCCTGCGTTCGCCAGCGACTCCAGCACGGGCCCAAGCTCATTGACCTCCTTGACCAGATTGTCCTTGATTCCATTGACGGAGTCCGCGGTCAGCGCGGTGAACTTGCCGAGACGATCGACTGCTTCGGTCAACTGCGCGCGGTTGTCCTTGAGTACCCTCAGCGCCTCGGGAAGGGTCTTGAGAGCCCGGTCGATCACCGGGTCGGCCGCAGCCAACTGGCCAACGAGGTTGTTGAGCTTCTCTGCGGCCGAGATGATGTCGCCGGTCTGGTCGTTGAGATAGGCCACGAATCGGTCGAGTTGGCCGAGAAGGCTTTTGAGGTCTTGCTCGTGGCCGCCGAATCCGGTGGTCAACGATTTGATGATGTCCTGAAGCTGGCCCAGACCGCCGCCGTTAAGCAGCATCGATACCGCTCCAAGAGTCTGCTCGGTCGATGGGTATTCGCCCGCCGATGACAAGGGAATCAGTGAGCCCTCGTGGAGCTTGCCGTGCGGCGGGACATCGACCGGTGGTGCCAACTCGATGTGCATTGATCCCAGTAGGCTGGTCTGGCCCAACTTGGCGGTCGCATTTTCGGGTAGGTCGACGTCTCCGGCGAGCCTCACGGTGAGCAACGCGTGCCATGCCTGCCGGTCGATGTGGGTGACATTTCCGACCGTGACGTCCCCGATCCTGACGCGCGAGTTCTCCTGCAGATTGGTGACATCCGGAAGCTGCACTTGGATCGTGAAGGACCCAGGGCCGTCGCCGACAGTCCCCGGAAGGGGCAGCGTATTCAGACCACGCCATCCGCAGCCGCTCACCGCGGCCAACAGCACAACGGCCAGTAAGCAAGTGCCGACGTGTTGCCAACGGCGCCAACATGATCCGATCATGATCCGCCTCCAGGAGGCACCATCATGCCGTTTAGTCCAGCCGCGGGATCGGTAGGTGTCGACCCGGTGGGCAACGGCGCTTCAGCCGCAAGCGGCAGCCCCGGATCCGGGGCTGCCGCTTGCGGCTGAAGCGCCGTTGCCCACCGGGTCGACACCTACCGATCC
>Ga0075369_10000406_pt1 | contig 12998 bp, 11 predicted proteins | sample EndMethybrTD3034_FD_71400 | JGI IMG/M metagenome (GOLD analysis project Ga0075369, IMG submission 71400) | Populus endosphere microbial communities from Tennessee, USA - Endosphere MetaG P. TD hybrid TD303-4 | ecosystem: Host-associated > Plants > Roots > Endosphere | place: USA: Tennessee...
ATGGCGGGGCGGCTGCACCCGTTCCCATTCCGAACACGGCCGTGAAACGCCCCAGCGCCTATGGTACTTCGTCTTAAGACGCGGGAGAGTCGGTCGCTGCCAGGTCTGCTAAACGCAACAGAAAAAATAATCTTCTCTCAACGAACAACGGCCCAAGCCGAAACAAAAGGGCCGCCAAACGCGGTCCTTTCGCCTTTCTAACGGACCTTTTGCAGAGTAAAATAAAACACGAGACAACTTGCTGAACCAAGTTGCTCAGGCAGAATGCATCACCGCAAAGCGGTGACGCAACCGTGACAAATCCCCTCGGGATTTGCCGGAGACGGGATGACAAAATGGTCACCCGGATGGCGCGGGGTGGAGCAGCCCGGTAGCTCGTCAGGCTCATAACCTGAAGGCCGCAGGTTCAAATCCTGCCCCCGCAACCAATCCCTCCAATCCAAAAAAGCCCCGCTCGGGGCTTGTGCCGTTTCTCCGCTTCGCTTGCCGCGGATCCGTGATCCGTCAAAATTGGCCCATTTTGAGGTGCCCCCGAAATTGGCCAGCGGCCAGCGGGAGGCGGTACTTCCTTGTGCAGGTTGCATCGTTGCCCTTGCCCTGTTGCCCTGTTGTACGGTAAGCGAATCGTTGCCGCGGCCGAACTGGGCTGTGCCGGATTCATTGTATTTGCCGCTTTGGACGGTCGTCGAGCTGTTCCGTACACCGCGCTGCCCGGTGTACGCTGAAGTTACGGAAGCCGTTCTGGAATGTGCCGGCGCTGTTGCCGCAGCCGCTCTGGTCCGTGATGGACTCATTGTCCGCCGCGTAGACTGCGGAAACCGATGAAGGTGCAAACACGGTTGCAGTTACTAGGCCCTTGATTTTCATTGTATCTCTCCTCTTCCTCCCGCCGGAATTGACGGTTGAGAGACACTACCGCATCGCCAATCGCGCAAGGGCTGCAAAGCCTGCCTAAAAGTTTCTAGTTTGAGCCAAGCAATATGGCACCAAATTGGTTGGAGAGCATGGCACGTGGTCTGTTGCGCCATGCAAATAGGGACCTTCGCCAGAAAATTGGGACAGAGTAGCGGCAGGGTTGTCCTGGGTTGTCCGCGCAACGCAGGCAGCACCTCAGTTATGCGCTTGCGAAGCCGGCCCTGCGTCGCACGATCCGCTACCTGCACTAAAGGGCGGCTGTGGACACCGAGAAAGGTTATCCGGCAAGACGATGATTGGGGGATCGGCCGGAACCCTCGATCAGGGTAATGTTCCTGCCCTCTGATTTCGCCCGTAGCAGTGCCGCGTCCGCCCTTTGCAATAATGTGGCGGCTGGCTTGCCATCTTCCGTCGAGGCAATCCCGATTGACACGGTCACCGTGCCCAGCGGTCGTCCCTGATAGGTAATGGGGGTGGCCTCCACCTCCGTGCGAAGCTTTTCCGCAATCCCGAAACCGGCGTCCTTTGTTGACTCGGGCAGAATGATCGTGAACTCCTCGCCGCCGAAGCGATAGACGGAGCCTGATTTGCCGGCCGTTTCGGTCATGAGCGTCGCGACTTGCCGCATCACGTGATCGCCGGCATCGTGTCCGAACTCGTCATTGAAGTGCTTGAAGTGGTCGATATCCACCATCAGGCACGCGCTCGGACGATCCAGGGAATCTCGGCGCAGGCGGTTCATTTCGTCATCCAGCGAGCGTCGATTCAAAAGGCCCGTGAGAGGATCCCTCACGGCAAGGTGCGTCAACCGATCTCTGAGCTGCAAATTGGCGATCGCCAGCCCGATATTCTCGGCGATGATTTCGATGTAGAGCCTAGCGCTTTCCATCGCTTTGCCGCCATCCGCTCCCTCGAAATAAAGGAGACCGACCGTGTCGCCATGGGCAGACAGCGGTATGCAGATACAAGCATCATCCCCGGCCTCCAGATGTTGACAGGGCACATCGCCGCCCGAATGATCGCTGACATGGGGCCTGCCTCGCCTCAACCCCCAGCATTCCGCCGGCGCCAAGATGTCGTGTGACCGTCTCGGCTGGCGCCATTGGCTGGCAGATGTTAGTGCCGACCGGCTGCTGTTCATGAGGTAGAGCTGCCCGGCGAGGTGTGGAAAAATCCGTGGCGCGAAAAGTGAGACCACCTCGGCAAGCTCCTCGTGTTGCTGGCAGGCCTGAAGCCGATGCATCATTTGAAGGATGTGGTCCTTCGTCTTCTGGTCACGGCGCCGCTCGGCATCCAGGCGCTCTCGTTCGAGGCCATTGTCTCGGAAGATCTGGATCGCCTCGTTCATCTCCCCGATTTCGTCGCGACGACTATCGGGGAGCACCTCGACGTCGTAGTCCTGCTTCGCCAGTCGATTGACGATGCCGGTCATTCGGAGCAGCGGTGTTGCAACCCGACGCTTCAAGACAAAATACAGAACCCCGATGAAAACGGCGGCGGTTAGCCCGAGCATGGATTTGGCTATGTTGTCCCAGAGATCGGTGCGCGCCCTTGCGCCAGCGAACTCGTCGGCGGCGCGGGTTGCGACAAGATCGATGAAATGCTGAACGCTTGTGAGCAGGTCGGTCTGCAAGCGTTCGTGCTCCGGTCCGAAAAGGGTTTGCCGGGCGCCATCGCTATCGCCGTCTCCGTAGTCAGCAACCGCTTTTTCCTCGATCTGGTCCAATGCTTCCGCATCAGTTTCCAGGCGGCGCAGTGCAAAGAGCTCCTGTGGCGACAGGTCGGTCGACTTCAAGCCCTTGATTGCCTCTTCGCGAGCGCGTTCCTCTCCCTGGGCGCCGCGAAATGCCTGAAGATGGCGCTCTTCTCCCCGCATCACGAACAGACGAGCATCCTCGGTGGTCTGTTCGGCTGCTAGGGCGAGCTGATCGACAAGTTCGTCGAGCCGCTGCCGCGTCTCCACCGCGGCTCGTTCACGCACGGCACTGTGGGCGGACAAAATGAAGGCTCCGCCCGAGAGAACAGTGAGCACAACCGTAACGGCATATGCCCAGTTGGTGATCGTGCTGATCCGCATCTTGTCCCGTGCTCCGCGACACGTTGGTTCGCCTGCGTAGGCGTCCTGCAATGCTAAACTAGAGCGATAAATGAGCACTTAATTCAGACTAGCCAGTAGAAACGCCTGGCTGGCGCTAGCGAAAGCGTCGCCGGCAGTCTAACACGTTGTCGATGGTTACCGCCGCCCTTTTGTCTATTTGACGCGACGCCCTGGCCTTCGCTCGCCGGGGTTGCCGACTATTGATCCGACGCGCAAGAAAAAGTATTCCTTTTGTCGACAAAAGGATTCCAGATGACTGACAGCGACACGAATTCCACTCCCGAACGCAAGCGCGGTTCTGGCGTCAAGATGGTCTATGACCTCCTGCGCGACGAGATCCTTGATCTGGTTCTACCGCCCGGCAGCCCGATCGATGAGGTACAGTTGGCCGAGCGGTTCAAGATGTCGCGCACACCGATCCGCGAGGCGCTGGTGCGGCTCGCGGGCGAGGGGCTGATAGATACGTTGCCCAATCGTTCGACCATGGTCTCGAACATCGATTTCCTTAACATGCATACCTTCTTCGATGCCTTGGTGCTGATGTATCGCGTGACCACGCGTCTAGCCGCCCAGTATCACCGCGCCGAGGATCTGCAGGTGATCCGCGCACATCAGGCTGATTTTGCTGCCGCCGTGGCAGCACAGGACGCCTTGGCAATGATTGCCACCAATGCCGCCTTCCATTCGGCCATCGCCGAGGCTGGACGCAACGCCTATTTCACGGGCCTCTTCAATCGCCTTCTCGATGAAGGACGGCGCATTCTGCGGCTCTATTACCAGTCTTATGAGGATCGCTTGCCGCAACGTTTCGTCGAAGAGCACGAGGACATTATCGCTGTCATCGCCGCGCGCGACAGTGAGGCCGCCGACCGCTTGGCGACAATCCATGCTGAGCAGATCGTACAGCAAATACAGAAGCTTTTTGCGCGCGGCGGAAAGTTGGATATCGCCCTTTGATCAGCTGCATAATTTTTGTCGACAAATAATATGCAAGTGGTATAACCGCCTTCGAAGACACGGGGACGGCGCCATTGGACGCTCGACTGTCCCTGTCCGTCCCGCCAGGCAACAGGAGTTTCCCAATGAAGGCCAAGATTTTCTCCGGTGTAATTCCGGCTCTGATGACCCCCTGCAAGGAGGATCGTACCCCCGATTTCGGCGCCCTCGTTCGCAAGGGACAGGAGTTGATTGCCCAGGGCATGTCGGCCGTCGTTTACTGCGGCTCCATGGGCGACTGGCCGCTGCTGACCGATGCGCAGCGCATGGAAGGTGTCGAGCGTTTAGTAAAGGCCGGTATCCCGGTCATCGTCGGCACCGGCGCTGTCAATAGCGCATCTGCCGTCGCGCATGCGGCTCATGCTCAGAAGGTCGGAGCAAAGGGCCTGATGGTCATCCCGCGCGTCCTGTCGCGTGGTTCGGTAATTGCCGCCCAGAAGGCGCACTTCAAGGCAATCCTCGCTGCCGCCCCGGACCTTCCGGCGGTCATCTACAACAGCCCCTACTATGGCTTCGCCACTCGCGCGGATCTGTTCTTCGCGCTGCGTGCCGAACATCCGAACCTCGTCGGCTTCAAGGAGTTCGGCGGCGCGACTGATATGCGTTACGCAGCAGAGAACATCACCAGCCGCGATGATAGTGTTTCGCTGATGATCGGCGTCGATACGGCCGTCTTCCACGGCTTCGTGAACTGCGGTGCGACCGGCGCCATCACCGGCATTGGCAACGTGTTGCCGAAGGAAGTGCTGCATCTGTGCAACCTGGCGCAGGCGGCGGCTTCCGGCGATGCTGATGCCCGTCAGCGGGCGCTGGAGCTCGAGCAGGCGCTTGCCGTCCTGTCTTCGTTTGACGAAGGCCCGGACCTCGTGCTCTTCTTCAAGCACATGATGGTGCTGAAGGGAGACAAGGAATACACGCTTCACTTCAACGAAACCGACGTCCTGATGGACAGCCAGCGCGGTTACGTCGAATCTCAGTTCAAGCTCTTTAACACTTGGTACGCTGAATGGAGCAGGCTCCCCGGTGCCGTTGAGAAGTACAAGGCCTGATTTCAAAAGCTCTCAAATCGAAAGGCCCTCCGTTTGGAGGGCCTTTTTGCATATCGGCAATCATCGGCGGTGGCTCAGGCCACTGCCTCCAAACCGAGCGCGAAAAGCCGTTCGAGCTGCTTGATTTCGGCGTCGGTCAGCGTGATGCCGTCGGCCTCCGATTTTGCGCGCGCCACATAGCGGCGCTGCGAGGGCAGGCGGGCGCCCTGACCAACGATCGCCTCGAACAATGTCTCTGCTCGCGCAAATGGATTGCCCGGCCGGCCGGCGGCGAAGGCTTCCGGGGAGAAGGCAATGATCAACTCACCGTGGAAGGGGGCAAGCGTCGTTGTGCCGAGGTAGTCCAGGACCTCAGGGCTTGTCAGGTCGCCGATCATGATGCCGGCCAGCAGCTCGATCATCGTGCCGATAGCCGACCCCTTATGTCCGCCGAACGGCAGCATGGCGCCGGCAAGCGCAGCTTCCGGATCGGTCGTGGGATTACCGTCGGCATCGATCGCCCATCCCTCGGGCAACGACTTGCCGGCCCGCCGATGCAGTTCGATTTCCCCGCGCGCAGCGACAGACGTTGCAAAATCGAAGACATAGGGCGGCTGGCCGACGCGCGGCCAGGCAAAGGCGAAGGGATTGGTGCCGAGCAGCGGCTTGTTGCCGCCGGTCGGCGCAACGGTCGCATAGCTCGGGCACATGACCAGGCCGGCAAGCCCCTGTTCGGTCAGCGCTTCCGCTTCCGACCAGAGCGCGGAGAAATGCGTGCAATCGTTGATGACGAGTGCGGCAAGTCCGCAGGAGCGGGTACGCTCAACGAGGGCCGGTAGGCCGAGTTCGAAGGCCGGATTGGCAAAGCCGCCCTTGGCATTGACCTTTACAATGGCCGAGCCCTCCTGCAGCAGCAGCTCCGGCACCGCATCCGGCTTCACCTTGCCAGCCTTGACGGTACGCAGAGCACCCTCGATCCGATAGATACCGTGCGATTTGCAGGCATCCCGCTCCCCGGCCACGATCACGCGAGCGAGTGCGCCGGCTTGGGTCTCGTTGAGGCCGGCGTTGCGGAAAATCGCATTGACCCTTTCCTGCAGGGCCGGGACGGTCAGGGTGGTGTTATCGCTCATCTTGTGTCTCTCATGGATGGCCCGGCCGCCGATGGCGATCGAGTGTTGATGTTATAAATACATAGAGTATACAAAGATCCGGAGTGCGCAATTCGCCTGCGAATGGATTTTCGCGTAAAGCACCCCGGGCTCTCAAGAAAGGAATCGCAGATGGTCTTCACTCCCAATGGAAAACACCTCGTCGCGGGCGAATGGCTCGACGGAGCGGGTACTTTTGCATCCGCGCCGGCGTATGGTCCAGTGCATCAGTTCGCCGTCGGTACGGTCGACTTGGTGAATCGCGCTTGCGAGGCAGCAGAAGATGCTTTCTGGAGTTACGGCTACTCCACGCGCGCAGAGCGGGCGGCGTTCCTTCGCGCCATCGCTGACGAGATCGAGGCTCGCGCCGAGGCAATCACAGAGATCGGTAGCCAGGAAACGGGGCTGCCTGAAGCCCGCTTGCAGGGCGAACGCGGTCGCACGACCGGCCAGCTACGGCTCTTCGCCGACCATATCGAAAAGGGTGAATATCTCGACCGCCGCCGCGACACAGCACTGCCCGACCGCCAGCCCGCACCGCGGCCGGAGATCCGGCTCATTCAGCGCCCTGTCGGCCCGGTCGCCGTCTTCGGCGCTTCGAACTTCCCGCTGGCCTTCTCGACCGCCGGCGGTGATACTGCGGCAGCACTTGCCGCGGGTTGCCCTGTTGTGGTCAAGGGTCACTCGGCGCATCCGGGGACTGGCGAAATCGTCGCGCAGGCTATCGAGGCGGCCATCCGCAGGACGGGTGTCCACCCGGGCGTATTTTCGCTGATCCAGGGCGGCAGCCGCGACGTCGGCCATGCGTTGGTGCAGCACCCACGGATCAAGGCGGTCGGCTTCACCGGCTCGCTCGCCGGCGGGCGCGCACTCTTTAATCTCTGCGCCGCGCGGCCGGAACCTATTCCGTTCTTTGGCGAGCTCGGCTCGGTCAATCCGATGTTCCTGCTGCCCGAAGCGTTGAAGGCACGTGCCGAAACGCTCGGCCAGGGCTGGGCGGGGTCTCTGACCATGGGTGCGGGCCAATTCTGCACCAACCCCGGCATTGCCGTGGTGACAGAGAGCGCTGATGCCGATCGCTTTATCGCCGCGACAGTCGAAGCACTCGGCAAGGTGGCGCCGCAGACCATGCTGACGGATGGGATCGCGAAGGCCTATCAGGACGGGCAGGCGCGCTTTACAACTCGCAATACGGTCAAGTCCCTGTTCACCAGCGAATCCTCCGGCCGCTCGGCCGCTCCCAACCTGTTTGAGACGACTGGCGCACAGTTCCTCGCCGATCACGCTCTAGGCGAAGAGGTCTTCGGGCCGCTTGGCCTCGTGGTTCGTGTGCAGACGATCGATGAGATGGAGCAACTGGCTCGCGGTTTCGAAGGTCAGTTGACGGCGACGATTCATATGGATGCAGGCGACATTCCCGACGCACGCCGTCTGCGCCCCGTGCTGGAGCGCAAAGCAGGACGCGTACTGGTCAATGGATTCCCGACCGGGGTCGAGGTGGTCGATTCTATGGTTCACGGCGGACCCTATCCGGCTTCGACGAACTTCGGGGCCACCAGCGTCGGCACGATGTCGATCCGGCGTTTCCTGCGCCCGGTCTCGTACCAGAACATGCCCGAAGGACTTCTGCCGGAAGATTTCCTCGGCTGATTCCCATCAAGGGTAGAAAAGCAAGGGCGGCCACGACTTGGCCGCCCTTTTTTGTCGACATGACCGCTATTTGACTTATACTTTTTGAATACTTTATGTATTTTAGCATTGATTTGCGCGCGCCGACGGGGAATAGTGCGCCTCGCTGTCAATGGACAATCCAACTCTGGGAGAGAGAAAAAATGAAATCCTCGGTCCTCGCCTTCGGTCTTCTGGCCGCCACCCTTCTGACCAGCCCGGCCAAGGCCGACAAGCTGGACGACATCATCGGCTCGGGCACGCTGCGTTGCGCCGTCGTGCTGGACTTCCCGCCGATGGGTTCGCGCGACGAGAACAACAATCCGATCGGCTTCGACGTGGACTATTGCAACGATCTGGCCAAGGCGCTCGGTGTAACAGCCGAAGTCGTTGAGACACCGTTCCCCGAGCGCATTCCGGCACTGATGTCCGGCCGCGTCGATATCGGCGTTGCCTCCACGTCCGACACGCTTGAGCGTGCCAAGACCGTCGGCATGACGGTTCCCTACTTTGCGTTCGAAATGGCAGTTACAGCCAACGAGAAATCGGGCGTTAAGTCCTTCGAAGACATGAAGGGCAAGGTCGTCGGCGCCACGGCGGGCACCTATGAAGCGATCGCGCTCGAGCAACAGGTCAAGGCCTGGGGCACCGGCGAGTTCCGTCCTTATCAGACGCAGGCAGACGTCTTCCTCGCGCTGAGTCAGGGCCAGATCGATGCCACCGTTTCCACCTCGACGGTTGCGCAGGCAAACGTCAAGACCGGCAAGTTCGCCGGCATCGCAGTGGTCGGCAAAGCCCCGTTCGACATCGACTACGTCTCGCTTTTCGCCAACCGCGAGGAATACGGCCTGATCAACTACCTGAATCTGTTCATCAACCAGCAGGTTCGTACTGGCCGCTACGCCGAACTTTACAAGAAGTGGGTCGGCGGCGACGTCCCGTCGCTCGCGGTCAATGGCGTCTACCGCTAATCCGGACCGTTTCTCCCACGGCGCGAGGTTATCCCTCGCGCCGTAGCTTTACGAAAAGGTGAGACGGGCATGTTCAACTACACCTTCCACTGGAACCAGGCGCTCAAGGCATTGCCGCAAATGCTCGACGGCGCGCTGGTCACGCTGCAGATTGCGCTCTTGTCCATGATCATCGGGCTTGTTTGTGCGATCGCGCTGACTTTGTTCCGGCTATCCGGCAACCGCATCCTTGGTGGCTTCGCCACCGCCTGGGTCGAGATCGCGCGCAACACGCCAGCGCTGTTCCAGATCTATATGACCCATTTTGGTCTCGGCAACTTCGGCATTCACCTCACCCCGTTCACCGCGCTCCTGGTTGGCATTGCTTTCAACAACGCCGGTTACCTGGCCGAGAATTTCCGCGGCGCCCTGAAGGCGATCCCAGACACGCAGACACGCGCCGGACGTTCGCTTGGCATGACGTCCATGCAGGCTTTTCGCCTGATTGTCTTGCCACAGATGCTGCGGGTGGCCTTTCTGCCGGCGACCAACCAGATGGTCTGGGCCGTCCTGATGACATCGCTCGGCGTGACCGTCGGCATGAACACCGACCTTGCCGGCGTGACGCAGGAACTGAATGCGCGCTCCTTCCGCACCTTTGAATTCTTCGCCTTGGCCGCCGTGATCTACTACGTCATCGCCAAGGTTCTGACCCTTGCTGCCCGGGCGCTTGCCTGGCGTATGTTCCGCTACTGAGAGAGGTGAGAGATGTTTAACACTGCCCTCACCTGGGGTGACCTGGCCTTCCTGGCGCAGGGCGCGGGGATGACGCTTGCAGTCACCGCCGTTTCAGTCGCTGCGGGAACGGTCCTCGGAATCCTTTTCGGGACGATGCGTGTCGAACTCGGACCCTATTGGTCGGCACCGCTGACCTTCGCGCTCGACGTCTTCCGCTCGGTGCCTCTGTTGATCCAGCTTGTGCTCGGCAATGCTTTGCAGTCGATCATGCGGCTTGGCTGGCCTCCGTTCACCACTTCCTGCGTGGTGCTGTCGCTCTATACGGCCGCCTATTGCACGGAGATCGTGCGCGGCGGCATTTCCTCGGTGCCACCAACCACGCGTCGTGCGGCTCGCTCACTCGGCCTGACCTGGTGGCAGGATATGCGCTATATTGTTGCGCCGCTTGCTACCCGCGTTTCGCTGCCGTCCTGGATCGGCCTGACGCTCGGCGTCATGAAGGATTCCGCGCTGGTGCTCTGGCTCGGCCTGATCGAGTTGCTGCGCGCGTCGCAGATTCTCGTCACCCGGCTGCAGGAGCCGCTATTCATTCTGATGATCTGCGGCGCCGTCTACTTCATCATCAGCTTCCCTATCGCCCGGATTGGCGGGTATCTCGAAAAACGGTGGTCCCCCAATGATTGAGATTGAAAACGTCCGCAAATCCTTCGGCCCGTTGGAGGTACTGAAGGGCATCAACCTCACTGTCCCGAAGGGCGAGGTGCTGACCATCATCGGCGGCTCCGGTTCGGGGAAGTCGACGCTGCTGACCTGCATCAACGGTCTTGAAGGCATCGACAGCGGCCGCATCGTTGTCGATGGGACCGACGTGCATGCCAAGTCCACCGACCTCAACAAGCTCCGTCGCAAGCTCGGCATCGTCTTCCAGCAGTGGAATGCGTTCCCGCATCTCACGGTGCTGGAAAACGTCATGCTCGCGCCACGCAAGGTACTCGGTCTTTCCAAGGCCGAAGCCGAAGCGATCGCCGTAAAGCAGCTCACCCACGTGGGCCTCGGGGAGAAGCTCAAGGTCTATCCGAACCGCATGTCCGGCGGCCAGCAGCAGCGCATGGCGATTGCCCGCGCGCTCGCCATGTCGCCGGAATACATGTTGTTCGACGAGGTCACCTCGGCGCTTGACCCGCAGCTGGTTGGCGAAGTGCTCGACACGTTGCGCATGCTCGCCTCCGAGGGGATGACCATGATATGCGTCACCCACGAAATGAAGTTCGCGCGTGAGGTTTCAGACCGGGTTGCCTTCTTCCACAAGGGCGTGATGGCCGAGATCGCTCCGCCGGAAGAGCTGTTCGGCGCGCCGAAGCATCCGGAGCTGCAAGCTTTCCTTGCTGCCACCCATTGAGGCTATGATGAACAATCAAACCCAACCTGATGTCATCGTGATCGGCGCGGGGGTCGTTGGGCTATCCGCGGCGATCGCAGCGCAGGCAAGAGGGCTTTCGGTGGTCGTACTCGACCGAGAGGGGCCCGCTGCCGGAGCATCGGCAGGCAACGCCGGCGCTTTTGCCTTCACCGACATCCTGCCGCTTGCCTCGCCCGGTATTCTGAAGAAGGCGCCGAAGTGGCTGCTCGATCCGCTCGGGCCGCTGTCGGTACCGCCCGCCTATGCCTTGCAGATCGCGCCCTGGATGTTCCGGTTCTGGCGCGCCTGTGCGCCGGGCCGCGTCGCCCATTCCACAGCGGCGCAGACAGCGCTGATGGATCTTTCGAAGGCGGAGCTTGAGCCGTTCCTGCAGCAGACCGGCACCGCTGCCATGCTGCGGAAGGATGGCAATCTGCAGGTCTACGAGGGCGAAGCTGAATTGAAGGCCTCGCTCGCCGGCTGGAAGGCGCGGGAAGCGCACGGCGTCGAGTTCCATCACCTGGATGCGGCCGGGATCGCGGAGATCCAACCCGGCCTCGCCCCGCGCTTTACGCATGGCACCTTCACGCCCGGGTGGTATTCCATCGCCGATCCCAAGCTCTATACACTTGCCCTGGCGGATCACTTCCGCGCCATGGGCGGCACGACTGAGCGCGCGGAGGTAACGGCATTGCGTCCCGTCGAGGGCGGCGTCGATGTTGTGAGCACCGGCGGCGGTTCGCGACGTGCCGCGCGGGTGGTCCTGTCGGCAGGCGCCTTTTCCCATCAAGTGACCCGCACGATCGGCGAAAACATTCCGCTCGAAACGGAGCGCGGCTACAACACCACGCTTCCTCTCGAGGCTTTCGATCTGCGAACGCAGATCACGTTCGGTGGCCACGGCTTCGTCGTTACCCGGCTATCGACGGGTATCCGCGTCGGTGGCGCCGTCGAGCTTGGAGGGCTCAAGCTTCCGCCGAACTTCCGTCGCCCAGAGGCGATGCTGGAGAAGGCGCGCAGTTTCCTGCCCGGGCTGGAGCCCCAGGGCGGCGTGCAGTGGATGGGGTTCCGCCCGTCCTTGCCCGACAGCTTGCCCGCCATCGGCCAAGCGCGCGACACGCAGCGGGTGATCTATGCTTTTGGTCATGGCCACCTCGGCCTGACGCAGTCGGCAGGCACCGCGCGGATCGTCGCGGATCTGCTGACAGGCAAGAAGCCCGCCATCGACATCGCGTCCTTCTCGCCGCAAAGATTCTGACGAAGGCCAAAAGCGCGCCAACCGCGATGTTGGTTCGCAACGCCCCCGTTGGTGACCGTCCTCTCTCCGCTCAAGGCTTCGCGTGAAATGAACCAGTCCGCGCTCGATCGCAGCATTCTCGGCGGCTTCGCCAAAGGTCCAGTCATTGCCACCAAGGAGGCCTTGAGCTTCTGGGGTGGGGTCGACCCGGCGACCGGCAGCGTGATTGACGTGCACCACCCGCTTCACGGGACCTGCCTGACCGGTGGCATCCTGATGATGCCGTCGAGCCGCGGGTCCTGTACGGGTTCCGGTGTTCTCCTCGATCTTGTACTGACAGGGCGTGCACCGGCGGCTTTGGCTTTCTCCGAGGCCGAAGATGTGCTGACGCTCGGCGCGCTAATCGCGTCGGAAATGTTCGGCAAGCCGCTGCCCGTCCTGCGGCTTGGGCCGGAAGCCTTCGCCGCGCTCGCCCGCGCGAAGACCGCTGCGCTCAGCGATACGGCCGTTGTCGCTGACGGGTTGGAGATTCCGATTGCTCCGCCGGCGACCGCTGCGCTCGACCTCACCGATTCCGATCGCGCCATGCTTGAAGGACGGCAGGGCATCGCCGTGCAGCAGGCCATGCGCATCATCTGCGCGATGGCGGCGCAGCAAGGTGCGCACGGGCTCGTGGATGTTATGCAGGGCCACATCGACGGGTGCATCTACGCCAGCCCGGCAAATCTGACGTTTGCCGAGAAGATGGCCGATATGGGCGCGCGGGTTCGCATACCGACAACCATGAACGCCATCTCCGTGGATCGTGCCAATTGGCA
>Ga0075369_10000410_pt1 | contig 12960 bp, 14 predicted proteins | sample EndMethybrTD3034_FD_71400 | JGI IMG/M metagenome (GOLD analysis project Ga0075369, IMG submission 71400) | Populus endosphere microbial communities from Tennessee, USA - Endosphere MetaG P. TD hybrid TD303-4 | ecosystem: Host-associated > Plants > Roots > Endosphere | place: USA: Tennessee...
CTTGCTTGCTTCGACGCCCTGAGCGTTCTGCAACGCCGCCATGTCCTGTTCGGACATCATGCCCGACATACCCGGCATGCCCGACATACCCGGCATGCCCGACATACCCGGCAAGGCTGAGGTTGTCGGCATGCCGCCATGACCCGGCATGTCCCCAGACGGCATCGGCATATCGCCGTGGCCGGGCATGCCCGATGGCATAGGCATCTGCGGGCCGCCCCACTGGTTCAGCCAACCCTGCATCTGCTGGATCTCGGGTCCCTGCGCGGCCTTGATCTGATTGGCCAACTCGATCACGCGCGGATCGATTCCCTGTTTGGCCAACAGGATGTCGCTCATCTCGATGGCCTGCTGGTGGTGGGGGATCATGTGCTGAGCGAACATGGCGTCCGCCTGGTTATGCGCCTCTCCACTCGGCGTGGTGGTCGCCGCGGCCGTTGCAGAGGCCGTCGCGGAGGTCGGCGCGGTGCCCTGTCCCGTCTGCGACTGACCGCCGGAGTCGTTGTTACTACAGCCCGCGGCCACGACGAGCGCTGCCAGCGCAGCCACGCCGGTTGCAAGTGTTCGTTTAGACATCACGATTCCGAGAGTCCCGACCGCTGATGTGGCTCGGCTAGTCTTTCGATGAAGATTCGATAAAGGCGCAGGCTACTTCTCATCCTCATCTTCGGGCAGTAGGTACTTCTCCGGGTGGTGGTAATCGCTTCCCAACTCGCCCGACGCTAAGACGCTGCGGCCCATCGCTTTCAGTGCGCCGTGGCTGCACTGGGCGGCCAAACGGGCGTCACCGCCTGTCCAGCGGTCTGTTCCAGACAGCGGCGGTAAAGTTCAACATGGACATTTTCCTTGGGGTTCTGGCCGGGGTCCTGGCCATTCTCATTGCGATGGCCATATTGGCGTTCGTAGTGCGGTCGTTGCGCACCCATCGGCGTGATCTGCGGATCGTGGACATGCGCAATCGCGGTAGCAGTGTGTCTGAGATAGCCGCAGCCCTGAACACGACGGAGAAGGACGTGCGGGAGACCATAAAGCGAATAGCTGCGAGGATTGGACCAACGGCGGCGGGCCCTGGGTGAGGTAGCCCAGAGTCGAATCGCTAGCTGTGCCATATTCAATTCCCGCATTCAGGCCGACAAGACGGCCTCCCGATCCGAAGTGAATTCGTCGTCAACGACTCGGAGGGTCACCCCGGGTGACTCTGAACAGTTTCACCTCGCCGCTGACGCCCTTGAGACGTCGTGTACCGGCCGGGGACCAATCGAAACCCCCAGCATTCGCGACAGCATCCCGTGTGGACTCCGCGACGAGGAGCGTTCCAGGACGCGCGGCGCCGGTCACGCGGCTGGCGATGTTGACCGGACTGCCGAACCAGTCCCCCGCACGGGTGACGGCGCACCCCGATGCGAGCCCAATCCGAAGGCGCGGCAAGCCATTTGCGGTGGCGGCATCGGCCAAGTCCAGCATCGCCGCCAACAGCGGCGCGGAGTCAAAGGATACGAGCATCACCGCATCGCCGATCGACTTGACGAACCGCACGGGGGTGAAAGCCACGTCGTGGGCGAGTTCGGCCAGCCGACTGGCCACATGCTCAAGCTCCTCGGCGGGCAGCGCCTCACCAAGTCGGGTGAACCCGGCAAGGTCTGCGAACGCGACGGTCACCGGCCGCGCACCGGGCAGCGTTCCGGCAGCCCGTTCCGCGGCGTTCACGGCCTCCATCTCGAATGAATGCCGCAACACCATCCGCAGCAGATCGTCCATCATCGGTCCGAGCATCGGGGTGGCCTGAAGGGCCAACTGCTCGGAACCCTCGGCAAGCTCGATTTCGGTTGCCCCCGGCCGAAGGATGGTCTTCAGCGCCGCCTCGCGCATGATCGCCGCTGCATGCCCGAGGCTCTCAATGACGACCCGCATGACCGCGACCGCGTCGTCTGGGGCAATCCCCATCTCGAGGAAGATCTTCGCGCGCGCCGCGGCCTCGCCGTCCGCGCGCAACAACACGGCCGCGTCCGGGTCTTCAATGCACGGCAAGCCGACGGCACGTTGCAGGCGCTGAAGCAGTTCCAGTTCGACCCCGGTCGATTCACAGACCTCACGTGCGGACACCAGCTCTCCGTCGTCGCCGAGCACCCGGTAAGCGGGCAACATGAGCGGTGCCGCGACGGACGCGCGGATGTGGTCGATGGAAAAGCCGCGCTCGAGGAGCCAGGCGATCAGCTGCGCGCGTTCCTCGCGCGCCTCGCCTTCGAGGCCGTCAAGCAGGCCCAACGCCTCGATATCGACGTCTGCCACAACGTCAACCTAATCCTCGTCGGCCGCGCGGGCGCGGAACAGTTTCACTTCGCCCTTGACGCCTTTGAGGCGGCGGCTGCCCGCGAAGGACCACGAAAACCCGTCGGCCTCTCCAACTGCCTCTCTGACGGATTCCGAGACCAGCACCGTGTCCGGGCGCGCGACGCCGGTGACTCGGCTGGCCACGTTGACCGGGCTGCCGAACCAGTCGCCGGCGCGGCTCACGGCGCATCCGGCCGCGAGCCCAATCCGCAGTTGTGGGAAGTCGTGGTACTTCTCCGCGCCGGCAAGAAGTTCCAGCACCGTCCGCAGCAACGCAACCGGGTCCGTGCTGACCAACATCACCGCGTCGCCAATCGTCTTGATGAAACGCACAGGGGGCGAGACAAGGTCGTGAGCGAGGTTGGACAGCCGGCTGGCCAGGTTTTCCAACTCCTCGGGCGGGACGGCCTCGCCGAGACGGGTGAACCCGACGAGGTCGGCAAACGCAACTGAGACGTTGCGCGCGCCAGGAACAGTGCCTGCGGCGCGTTCGGCGACACTCATCGCCTCCGTCTCCAACGTGTGCCGCAGCTGTATCCGCAACACGTCCTCACACAACGGGCCTAGCAGCGGCGACACCTGCTGCACCAAGCCTTCATAGGCCTGTGCGAGCTGTAATTCCGTGGCGCCGGGTTGGATAACGGCCTCGAGGACGACTTGACGCATGGCTTCCGCCGTCTGTGCAAGGCCGTGTCCGAGCACCCGTGACACAGCGATCACCTGCTCTCGGTTCAGACCCATGTCGATGAAGATCTTCGCGCGGGCGGCGGCCTCACTGTCGGACCGCAGGAGGATGACCGCGTCGGGATCGTCGGCCCTTGGCATGCCGAGTGCCCGCTGGATCGCCTGGAGCAGTTCGAGATCGATGCCGGTTTCATCGCAGATCTGGCGGGCGGACACGTACTGGCCGTCATTGCCGACAATGCGACCCGCGGGCAGCAGCATCGGAGAGACCTCGCTTCGCATCTGCTCGAGGCTGAAGCCTCTCCCGAGGAGCCACTCGACAAGCTCGGCCCTTTCGGCGCGCGCCTGTCCCTCGAGGCCGTCGAGCAGGCCCTCGATGTCGACGTTTTCGGCCACGGCCCCAACGTATACCGCCACAAAGGGGCAGTATTTGCTTTCGTGACCAAGCCGCTGCTGCACGGGCTGCCGGCGATCATCGACGACGGTGCACGCGTCCTGATCCTCGGCAACATGCCGAGCGTGCTTTCGCTGGGCGCGCAGGAGTATTACGCCAATCCACGAAACGCCTTCTGGAGGATCACCGGCGAGATCTTCGGGTTCGATGCTTCGGCGCCATATGAGGTTCGCACTGCGGCGCTGACGGCCCACGGCGTTGCAGTCTGGGACGTGCTGCGGTCATGCCGCCGCGTCGGGAGCCTCGACTCCGCTGTGGAGCCAGGCAGCATGGTGGCCAACGACTTCGGCCAGCTGTTCAAACGTCAGCCCCAGATCTCGCTGGTGCTCTTCAACGGTGCCGCAGCCGAGAAGAACTTCAACCGATTGGTCCGCGTCGCACCCGATCTTCAGTACCGGCGGCTGCCGTCGAGCAGTCCGGCCCAGACCATGCCCTATTCCGAAAAGCTGGCGGCGTGGCGGGAGGCCATAGGCGAGTCATGACACCGGCGGGCGGCGCTGCGCCCACGGCCGCGCCTGCTCGATCTGCGCGGCCAGTGACAGCAACGTGGCCTCGTCGAACGGCTTGCCCACCAACTGGATTGACGTCGGCACACCCCTGCCATCCACATCCCACGGGACCACCGCCGCCGGCTGGCCCGTCACATTGAACATCGCCTGGAACGGCACGCGGGCGGCCACCAATGCCAGCGTCGAGATCGCACCTCGCCGCTGGTATGCCCCGATCCGCGACGGGCCCATCGCGGTGCCGGGCGTGATCACCACGTCGACGTCATCGTAGATCGACTGAATGCGTTCGGCGGCTATGCTTTCCGCTCCCCTTATCGACGACATCCGACGCTCCGAGATCAGCCCGCCTATCCGCGCGAAAGCCCGCGTCCTGGCGTCGAGCCGGTCCGCGTGCGGGAGCGCCTTGGCGTCGTCGTAAACGCCCCGGAAGTAGCGCGGTAAGGCTTGTCCGTACACCCCCGACGGCGGATAGTCCGGGTCGCGCTCGATCACCTCGTGGCCGAGTTCACGCAGTAGCGCGCCGGCCTCGTCGACCGCCGCACGCTGGGCCTTCCCGACCCGCACGATCAAACCCGGAGGCGCCTTGGTGCTCAACGCAATTCGTAGCCGCCCCGGCGGGCGTTTGGCCGCGGCCACGAAATCATTGCCAGGAGCGGTCACGTCCAAGAACAATGCGGCATCCTCGACCGACCTCGCCAACGGACCGTTCACACTCAGCCCCTGCCACGCGTCGTCGTGCGGCGCGAGCGGCACCCGGTCCCGCTGCGGCTTGATTCCGAACAGCCCGCACCAGGTCGACGGGATCCGGATCGAACCCATGCCATCCGAACCCAGCGCCATCGCAGCCATACCCGCGGCCACCGCCGCGCCGCTGCCACCACTACTTCCGCCCGGTGCGTAATCGGTGTTCCAAGGATTGCGCGTTGCCCCGAACGTCACGGTCTCGGTGAACGGCCAGATCATCATTTCGGGTACCGCGGTCTTGCCGACGATGACCGCGCCTGCCTCGCGCAGCCGTCGAACCACCTCCGCGTCCTGCGTCCGCGCCGGCCCGTGCGCAGCGCTGCCGTACGTCGTCACCTCGCCGGCGACGTCGACGTCGTCCTTGATCGCGATCGGAACGCCGAGCAGGGGCAGCCGCTCCCCTGCGTTCAACCGGTCCTGCGCTAGGCCGGCCTCCTGACGCGCGGAATCGGCGAGAACGACGCGGAACGCGCGCAGCTCGGAGTCCAGTCGCGCAATGCGATCCAGGTACAGCTCCAGCAGCTCGGGCGCGGTGATGGCGCCGTCGGCCAGCATGCGGGCCTGCTCAGCTGCGCCGGCGAAGGCGAGGTCACGTGAATCCACGGCCGTAGCGTAGCCAGCTGACTGCCATGTTTACGGCCGTTGACTCGCGAAGATTGCACGCACGGCTGTGACGGCCCGCGGAACCACAGCCCTCACTGCAATTTCGACGCCGGGTTAGCCCCGTGCGCGGCGGCATATTCGCCAGGAGTACTGCCAAGCATTGTGCGGAAGTCGTTGATGAAATGAGCCTGGTCGTACCAACCGAGGCGAACTGCGAGGTCGGCGTGGTCGACGCCGGGGTGGCTCTCGATCTCCAGCGCGGCCTGCTGCAGCCGATAGCGGCACAGCACCCACTTGACCGGCACGCCGACATAGCGACGGAATACGCGCTGCGTGGTTCGTGCGCTCCACGGCGAATGCTGCATCACTTGCTCCACCCGGTGCAGCCGATCGTCGTCGCGGATCCGGTCAACCAATGCCGTCAGAAGCACATATGTCGGATCAAGTTCGCCCGGGTGCGCGCCGGTGAGCTCGTCGAGCCGGGCGGAGGCCTCGGCTATGTCGTCGTCGAGATGGACTGGCCCGCCGAATAACTCGTCGTCGACAGGCTGTACACGGCCCGTCGTGGCGGCGGCGTCGCGGTCGAATCGCGCGGTGAACCCGCCCGGCCGGAATCGAGCCCCGACGACGCGGCCCCGCTCGCTGATCGTCGTGTGGAAGACACGCTCGACGACGCCGTGCACCAATGTGTTCGGCAGCTGGAAGCCGTGGCGCGGGCTGTCATCACCCCACTCGTGGGTGATGTGCAACGACGGGAACGTGATGACGGTGCTGTCGAATGAGCCCTGCTCGCGTAGATCCCAGCCGACCGACCAGAAGTGTTCGACGAAGCGCGCGGCTGCATCCGACGGTGCCCATCGATCGAGGTCAAACGCCGATGTACTGGCGGGCCGGCCGACTACACCGCGCAGCGGCGCTGCTTGTGTCGCGTTTTTCCAAGCGCCCATGCCAGACAGGCTACGAGGATGCTCCGGCTAGTCGATACGGATGACGTAGGTGCCGTCTTCGTCGCGCTCAACCCGACGGTCATCCGTATTCACCCAGACGATTGGGTCGCTCGGTGTGCCGACGAAGGCGTTCGTCATTGCACCGCCCGGCCGAAGATAGACGTTCCACTCCTCAGTCGGCGAGAAGATCGACAGGACCTCTTCGCCATTTGCGCGACGAATCGAAAGCGTGTGTGCGTTCTCGTCCTCTATTGCCGCGTCATCCCCTTCGGCGTCATCCACGAGTTCATCGTCAAGGTCTGGATCGTCGTGCATGCGGGCCAGCGTAGCCACGGCGCGCATGTCGCGTTTTTCCAAGCGCCCGTGCAAGCGACGTCACGAGACTGGCGTACATGAGCGTCAAACCAATCCCGGAGGGCTACACCAGCCTGACCCCGTTCCTGTGCATCGACGGCGCATCGGCCGCGATCGACTTCTACGTTTCGGTGTTCGGCGCCAAGCTCGTCGACCGGATGGACGGTCCCGGCGGCACGGTGGCGCACGCCGAGCTGGACTTCGGCAAAGGCCGCCTGCAGCTCGGCGACCCCGCCGAGGCCTATCAAATCGCCGCACCCGACCCGAAGGCGCCCGCCACCCACTCCATGGGCTTCTACTGCGAGGATGTCGACGCGGTCGTCTCGAAGGCCGAGCAGGCTGGCGCCACCATCCGCGAACCCGCCCAGACCTTCGTCACCGGCGACCGATTCGCGTCGATTCTGGATCCGTTCGGCCAGCGCTGGACCGTGCTGACCCGCGTCGAGGACGTCTCCCCCGAGGAACGCGACCGCCGCATGGCCGAGTGGGCAAAGGAAAACGTCGGCAGCTGAGCCGCTAACGTGGCGGGGTGTCCTGTGTGTTCTGCGCCATCGTTGCCGGTGAGGCCCCGGCCATCCGGATCTACGAGGACGACAACTACCTGGCCATCCTCGATATCCGCCCGTTCACCCGCGGCCATACCCTGGTCATCCCCAAGCGGCACACCGTCGACCTGACCGACACACCGCCCGACACCGTCACCGACTTGGTGCGTATCGGTCAGCGCATTGCCAGGGCCGCCCGCCGGTCCGGGCTGCACGCCGACGGAAACCACGTGGTCATCAACGACGGCAAGGCCGCCTTTCAGTCGGTGTTTCACATCCACATGCACGTTTTGCCACGTCAAAGCGGCGACAAGCTGTCGTTCGCCAAGGGGATGCTGCTGCGGCGGGATCCCGATCGGGAGGAAAGCGGACGGCTGCTGCGGGAGGCGCTGGCGCAACGGGACTCTGCTCCGCAAGACTGAGGTCATGGACATCTCCCGATGGCTCGAACAGAACGTCGGCGCCCCGCTGCTGATGCTGCACGACAGGATCTATAAGGGCACCAATGGCCGGATCGGGCACACGATCCCGGGCGGCCCATCTCAACTGATCCTCCACACCACGGGCGCCAAAACCGGCCAGAAGCGCGCCAATTCACTCAGCTACGCCCGAGACGGTGACGACTACCTGGTCGTCGCGTCGAAGGGTGGCGACCCCAAGGCACCGGGCTGGTATCACAACCTGAAGGCCAACCCCAAGGTCGAGATCAATGTGGGCCCAAAGCGATTCGGCGTCACCGCGAAACCGGTGCTGCCAGACGATCCCGACTATCAGCGGCTGTGGCCGATCGTCAACAACATGCGGGGCAATAAGAACCGCTACATCGGCTATCAGAAGCGCACGTCGCGACCGATCCCTGTCGTCGTGCTGACGCCTTAGAACAGCTCCTTGGCAAGCAGCTCCAGCGTCGTGTCGCGGGCGGGCGCGGTCGCAGGATCTGTACCGCGGTGCGCCGACGCGACCGGGTTGACCATCACCTCGTCGACGCCGAACTCGTCGGCAAGGGCGCGCACCTGATCGGCGGCCTCGGTGGGTGTGCCGACGACCGCGCGCCGCAGCCCCGATTCCACCACCCGCAGGGCCTGCGGGCTGAGTTCGGTCTGCTCGGCATCCTCGACGAGATCCAGCGCACCCAGCGGCTGACCGGTCCGCAGTCGGCCCATCATCTGTAGGTTCGGCAGCAGCAAAGCCATTGCCTCGTCACGGGTTTCGGCTACCACCGCGTTGACTGTCAAGAACGTCACCGGTTCGGATACCAAGTCACTCGGCCGGAACTCCGACCGGTACACCTCGAGCGCTTCGGCGGTGCCCTGCCCCGAGAAGTGGTGGGCGAACACGTACGGCAGGCCCTTGGCTGCGGCCAGATGAGCGGAATACATCGACGACCCAAGCAGCCACATCATCGGCTCGCTCACGGCGGCAGGGGTGGCCTTGAGGATATAGTTCTCCCGCATCAGATCCCGCGGCAGCGGCACCCGCACACCGCGCGCGCTCATCAGCGCCATCACGTCGTCGAGATACTGCGGAAACGCTTCGATGTCGCGGTCGTCGCGGCCGGCCGCTCCCCGCAACGCCAGAGACGTGACCGGGTCGGAGCCGGGTGCGCGCCCGATGCCGAGATCGATGCGGCCCGGGTGTGCAGCCTCCAGCAGCGCGAACTGCTCGGCGACCGCCAGCGGCGCATGGTTCGGCAGCATCACCCCGCCCGACCCCAGCCGCACCTGCGTCGTGTGAGCCGCCAGATGCGCGATCAACACCGGCGGGCTGGTGGCCGCGACGGCCGGCATGTTGTGGTGTTCGGCCAGCCAGTAGCGGGTGTAGCCAAGCCGATCGGCCGTCTGCGCGAGGTGCGTGGTCGCCGCCAGCGCATCGGACGTCGACTGGTCGGTGCGCACAGGGACGAGGTCGAGAACGGAAAGCCGCATGGCTGGGTCAACGCCCATTAGTAGCCGCGCGTTCCCGAGCCTGCCGGAAGATGTCGTCCAGCATCTCAGGGGTCAGCCTGCCGGTGAAGGTGTTCTGCTGACTCGGGTGGTAGCAGCCGATCAGCGTCACGTCACCCACAGTGGCCGTCGTACCGTGGCCGAACTTGGGCGCCGGTGACGCGACGGCGCCGATCATCTGCAGCGCCGCCCGCCACGCGAATGCCCCGAGTGCGACGATCACCCGCACCTGGGAACCAACGAGCCGCCACTCGGCGTCCAGCCACGGTGCGCACGTCGCTCGTTCAGCCGGAGTCGGCGCATTGCCCGGCGGCGCGCAGCGCACGGCCGCGGCCACCCGAGTGTCGTTGAGCGCCAACCCATCCGCGGCGTCGACACACGCCGCTTGATTGGCCAGTCCGGCGCGATGCAGCGCCGCGAACAGAAAGTCGCCCGATCGGTCGCCGGTGAACACCCGGCCAGTGCGGTTGCCGCCGTGCGCGGCTGGCGCCAAGCCGACGATCATCACGCGCGGGCGAACCGACCCCCAACCTGCAATCGGTCGACCCCAGTACGGCTGGTCGGCGAACGACTTGCGCTTGACGATGGCGACCTCTTCCCGCCACTCGACCAGCCGCGGGCATGCGCGACACACCGAAACCTCCGCGTCGAGTTCCTCGACGGTCCGCACCGCCGCCGCCATCGATGCCACGTGCGCCGGCGACTCGGCCACCGCGGTGTGCGACGTGGCCGGATCACCTGGCCAGCCGGTGCCGGGAGGCACTGGTGAATCGAACATCACCCCGGTACGCGGATGGGCCAGCTTCACACCACCACTGTGCATGCGCGCCAAATTCGAGTGCCGCGCGGGCCCGCCCGCTGTTAGATTCGGCCGCGATAACCCATGAACAACACAAAGCGCGGCCCTCTGTTCTTGATCCTGTTCGCCGCGCTGATGGCCGGTGCCGGCAACGGCATATCGATCGTCGCGTTTCCCTGGCTTGTGTTGCAGCGCAACGGCTCTGCGCTGGACGCCTCGATCGTCGCGATGGCGGGCACCCTGCCGTTGCTCGCCGCCACCTTGATCGCGGGCGCCGCCGTCGACTATCTCGGCCGCAGGCGGGTTTCGATGATCTCCGACGCGTTGTCGGCTTTGTCCGTTGCCGCCGTACCACTTCTGGCACTCACGTTCGGTGTGGACGCGATCAACGTCGCGGTGCTCGCCGCGCTGGCCGCCCTCGGCGCGTTCTTCGACCCGGCTGGGATGACGGCCCGCGAGACGATGCTGCCCGAGGCCGCCGCCCGCGCCGGCTGGACGCTGGACCACGCCAACAGCGTCTACGAAGCGGTGTTCAACCTGGCCTACATCGTCGGACCGGGCATCGGCGGCCTGCTGATCGCCACCCTCGGCGGCATCAACACGATGTGGGTGACCGCATCTGCGTTCGGGTTGTCGATCGTCGCGATTGCGGCGCTGCGCCTGGAGGGAGCGGGCATGCCGGACCGTACGGCGCTGCCGGAGGGGGTGTGGGCCGGCGTCAAGGAAGGTCTGCGCTTCGTCTGGAACAACAAGGTGTTGCGCACCCTTGCGTTTGTCGACCTGGCGGCGACCGGCCTTTATATGCCCATGGAAAGCGTGCTTTTCCCGAAATACTTCACCGACCGCAACGAACCCGCTCAGCTCGGATGGGTGCTGATGGCGTTGAGCGTGGGCGGTCTTGTCGGCGCGCTGGGATACGCCGTGCTGTCGAAGTACACGAGCAAGCGAGCCGTCATGCTGACCGCGGTGCTCACGCTCGGCATCGCGATGACGATCATCGCGTTCCTGCCGCCGCTACCGGTGATCCTCGTGCTGTGTGCCGTCGTCGGGTTCGTGTACGGGCCGATCGCCCCGATCTACAACTACGTCATGCAGACCCGCGCACCGCAGCATCTCCGCGGCCGCGTGGTCGGCGTGATGGGTTCGCTGGCCTACGCCGCCGGACCACTCGGGTTGATCTTGGCCGGCCCGCTTGCCGATGCCGCGGGATTGCACGCGACGTTCCTCGCCTTGTCGGTGCCGATGCTGCTGCTGGGCCTGACCGCCTATGCGCTACCGGCGCTGCGCGACCTCGACCGTCCGCCGACCGAGTCGCCCGAATGAGCACTGCGATTGCCGCGAGGTTAGCGATCGAAATGGGCCGCTGCGGGATCTAATCCTGTTTGTTCGTTTCGAAGTCTCCACGAGTCGAATCGTCCTAGATTTGAATCCTGACCACGTATAGAGCGTCGAAGATCGAATAGAGGTACGCAAACGCCGTATTGCCCGGACATGGTGGGGCCGGGCGTGTTCTACTAACCTCGGCGTCAATTTACATATCCGGGGGTCGAGATGGTTAAACGCGGTGAGAAGACCGGTGAAAAGGACGGTGCACAGCTAGCGTTGGACCGGCGGGTCCGCGTGTATCCGGACACCGACGCCGAAAGTCGGGGCATCGTCGTTGACGATTTCGGGGACACTGCCGGATGTCCGGTTGATATCGGTGAAAGCCATATCGCCGACCCGGCGCGTAGGTGGGCGGTATTACTGGACACCGGTGCTCTTGTATTTATCGACAGCGACCAACTCGCCGTCGAATGATCGAAAGCACGGTCAGCCGCGCGACCCGCAATTCCCACCGACCAAGATCTTGATTCACAGTCCGCCATTTGCCCGCGAGTCGGGCCCGTTGCCGTCAGTCGCCGATCAAAGGACGACCACCCCCCACGAACTCATCCGCTTGCTATACCCCGACCTGTGAGCGTGAGCGCCTCGTAGCATCGGCTTATGAGCGCGGAGGCATTGGCGGCCCTGATCGCCGAATTGCCCGAGGGCGTCGTGGTCACCGACCCCGACATCCTGGAGTCATACCGGCAAGACCGCGCCGCCGATCCCAGCGCGGGCACGCCGTTGGCCGTGATCCGGCCCCACCGCACCGAAGAGGTCCAATCGGTGATGCGCTGGGCGACCGTCAACAAGATCGCCGTGGTGCCCCGCGGCATGGGCACCGGGTTATCCGGCGGGGCCACGGCCCTGAACGGCGGCATCGTGCTGAGCACGGAGAAGATGCGGGACATCACCGTCGACCCGGTGACGCGCACCGCCGTCGCGCAGCCCGGGCTGCTCAACGCCGAGGTCAAGAGGACGGTCGCCGAGTACGGGCTGTGGTATCCGCCGGATCCGTCGTCGTTCGAGATCTGCAGCATCGGCGGCAACATCGCCACCAATGCCGGTGGGTTGTGCTGTGTGAAATACGGCGTCACCACCGACTACGTGCTGGGCCTTCAGGTCGTGCTGGCCGACGGGACCGTGGTGCGCTTGGGCGGCCCACGCCTGAAGGATGTCGCCGGTCTTTCGCTGACCAAGCTCTTCGTCGGCAGCGAGGGCACGCTCGGGATCATCACAGAGGTGACGCTGCGGCTGCTCCCGCCGCAGCACGTCGCGAGCACGGTGGTCGCCACGTTCGATTCTGTTGAGGCCGCGGCGAACGCCGTCGTCACGATCACCGGCAAGATCCGGCCGTCGATGCTGGAGTTCATGGACTCGGCGGCGATCAACGCTGTCGAGGACAAGCTGCGCATGGGTCTCGACCGAAACGCCGCCGCCATGATGGTGGCCGCCACCGACGACCGCGGACCCTCAGGCGTCGAGGACGCGGCGTTCATGGCCGAGGTGTTCACCGAACACGGTGCGAAAGAAGTGTTTTCGACGTCCGACCCGGACGAGGGCGAAGCGTTCGTGGCGGCGCGGCGGTTCGCAATTCCCGCAGTCGAGGCGAAGGGCTCGCTGTTGCTCGAGGACGTGGGCGTGCCGCTGCCCGCGCTGGCCGATCTGGTCGCAGGGGTGGC
>Ga0075369_10000411_pt1 | contig 12950 bp, 11 predicted proteins | sample EndMethybrTD3034_FD_71400 | JGI IMG/M metagenome (GOLD analysis project Ga0075369, IMG submission 71400) | Populus endosphere microbial communities from Tennessee, USA - Endosphere MetaG P. TD hybrid TD303-4 | ecosystem: Host-associated > Plants > Roots > Endosphere | place: USA: Tennessee...
GGCGGAGATCTCCGCCGCCATGGCATCGGCATCGTAGCCCGCCGGCTGGGCATGGGCGGTGGCGCCGGCGAACGACGTCCCAGCGGCAAGGCCGGCCACGCCAGACGCTGCAGATTGCGTGAAACGGCGGCGGGTCGGACCAGTCATGAGAAGCCTCTGAACGCGGAACGGCGCTTACGATAGCGGGACTTCGCCCGGCAGGCACCGGCCCATTGCGCGCCGGCGTTATGGTGTGAGCCATGCAATCGCAGTACTGAAATGCAAACCAGGCAGGGGCAGCCGAGAACGAGAGACCGCCATTGGCTATTTCAGGCTGTCGCGCACAGCCTGAAAGTTCAGCATCCGGTCGATGATGCGGTCGAGCACGCGATCCGGCAGGAGCCGCGGGAGAATCCAATACTTCAGCACTCGATCCGGCACCACGTAACGCGCCTTCGGCTTGCGGCTCTCCAGGGCCTCGACGATCCGCCGTGTGACGGTCGAGACAGGCAGCGCGGTCTTGCGCGTGTGCTGCAGATCGACGCCGCGCAGGATGGCAGCGTAGTCGGTATTCTCGAATGCGCTGCTGATGTGTTGGGCCTTGTCCCAGATCGGCGTGTCGATCGAGGCGGGCTGGATCACGATTACGTCGACGCCGTAGATCAGCAGTTCGCGCCGCAGCGAATCGGAGAGCGCTTCGAGCGCGTGCTTGGAGGCGGCATAGGCTCCCATGAAGGGATAGGCGATACGCCCACTGACCGAGCTTATGTTGACGATCCGTCCCGGGAGCGAAGCGCTTCCCTTCGGCGGGCGCAGAAGAGGCAGGAACGCCTGCACGACATGGAGAACGCCGATCACGTTGACCTCGAAATGCCGCCGGACAATCTGCGGGGCCAACACACTGAGCGGGCCAGGATCAGAAATGCCCGCATTGTTTACCACCCCGAGCAGCCCCGTGCCCGCCGTGGCGGCGTCGACCCGCGCCGCCGCCGCGCGAACGGCCGCCTCGTCGGTGACGTCGAAGACCAGCGGCACGAAGGCCTCGCCGAGTTCCAGCTGCAGGCGCTCGGCGTCGGCCTGGCTGCGGACGCTGCCGAAGACTCGCCAGCCGCGGCGACAGAGTTCCGACGCGCTGGCATGGCCAATGCCGGTAGACACACCCGTGATGAGAACGGACTTCATCGGCAGCTTTCGCTTTTTCGTCCGGACAATACCACAGGGAGATGGGCAATCGTGCTCGGCATCCGCGACTGGCTGGCATCGTTCCGCGAGCAAAGGCGAAGGGAAGCTGAAGCTCGACTATTCCTATCGGCCGAGGCACCGGGATTGGCGAGACTCCGCCGGCGTCAGAGCCCTCACGGAGAAGGCCCACGAATCGGCGGAGACCTACAAGGAGGTGCTGCGCAGCCTCGCGGCATGTCGGCCCTGGTTCGAGCGCATTGCCATGACGGCGCCCGAGGAGGATCCAGCCGCCAGATGGCTCAATGGGTCATTCCCCGGGCTCGACGCCGCGTCGCTCTATGGGATCTTGGCCGCCAACAATCCCGAATTCTATGTCGAGGTCGGCGCCGGCAACTCGACGAAGTTTGCTCGCCAGGCCATCACGGATCATCGCCTGAGAACCAGAATCGTCGCCATCCGATGAAGCGCCGGCGCACCCCGCCCGGTTAGGCGCCGGTACTGTGGCGACCGCGCTGCGAGACGTGCCACGGCAGGCAGAGGCGCTCGGCGTAGTCGAGCACGAAGAACAGAAGCGTGCCGAAGATGCCGAGCAGCACCAGGCAGACGAAGACGCCCAGCGTGTCGAACTGGCCCTGCGCCACCAGGATCTGGAACCCCAGTCCTTTGCTGCCGGCAACGAACTCGCCGACGATGGCACCCACCAGCGCGAAGGAGATGCCGACCTTCATGCCGGCGAACAGGCTGGGTAGTGCACAAGGGAACTTGATCTTGGCCAGCACGGCCAACGGCGAAGCGCGCGATACGCGGGCGAGATGCAGCATGTCGGGATCGACCGAGCGCAGGCCGAGCACGGTGTCGATGACGATGGGAAAGATGGCGAGCATCAGCGCGATCGCCACCTTGGGCTCGGTGCCGGTCCCCATCCAGATGACGAACAGCGGCGCCAGCGCCACCTTGGGGATCGAGTTGAGCGCCACCAGCAGAGTGTAGATCGTGCGCTCGAGCAGCCTCGAGGAGACGATCGCCACGGCCAGCAGCACTCCGAGCACGACGGCCAGCGCGAAGCCCAGGCACGTCATGCCGAGCGTAAAGCCGAGCTGGCGCATGAACAGGCCGGGCGTCTGCAGGAAGGCGCCGACGATGGCGCTCGGCGCTGGCAGGATCAGGGGCGGCGGTTGGAAGATCCGCACGCCTGCTTCCCACAGGAGCAAGGAGACGGCGAGGACCAGGATGACGTCGCGCGCCTCGCTGGGCGCAACCAGGCGCTTCAGCATCGGTTACTCCTTGACGATGCCGAGCTCGGCGAAGTGATGACGGATATGCGCGACGTAGTGGCTGAAGGCAGCGCTCTCGCGCACCGCCAGCGAGCGTGGCCGCGGCAGGTCGATGGCGACGATCTCCATGATCGAGCCCGGTGCGCGGCCCATCATGGCCACCCGGTCCGACAGGAAAACCGCCTCGGCAATCGAATGGGTGATGAACAGCAGGGTCTTGCGGGTCTCCTGCCAGATGCGCGCCAGCTCGAGATTGAGGTCGTCGCGCGTCATCGCGTCGAGGGCGCCGAACGGCTCGTCCATCAGCAGGAGCTGCGGATCGGACAGCAGGGCCCGGCAGATCGAGGCGCGCTGACGCATGCCACCCGACAGCTCCCACGGATAGCGATGCTCGAACGAGCCCAATCCGAAGCGGGCGAGCAGCCCCAGGGCGCGCTCGCGGTAGGCGGCCGTCGGCTTGCCGGCGAGCTCCACGGACAGCAGCACGTTCTGGAGAATGGTCCGCCAGTCGAGCAGGACGTCGCGCTGAAAGACGACGCCCAACCCGTCGGGCGGCCCGTCGATCCGCCGGCCATCGACCATGATCTCACCGGCGCTCAGCCCCTCGAGACCAGCCACCAGCTTGAGCAGCGTGCTCTTGCCGCAACCGGAAGGCCCGACGATGCTGACGAACTCGCCGGCGCCGAGGTCGAGGTCGATGCCGGCCAATGCCGGCACCGGTCCACGCGGCGAGGCGTATGTCTTGCCGACGTTGCGCAGGCAGACATGCGCGGCTCCCAGGAAGGTCGATGCCTCAGGCACCGGCTCAGTCCATCAGGGCGTTCGTGAAGTAGTCGTCGGCCTTCCAGCCCGGCTTGACCACACCGGCCGCCTCCAGCGTCTTCAAGGTCGCCTCCCAGTCGGCCGCCGCCTGCCAACCGATCGGCTTGCCCTTCGTCGCCGGCGTCTCGAAGAAGTCGAGCGACATGACGATCTGGCTCTTCTGCACAGCCGGATCGAGGCGCGCGTCCGGGCGGGCGGCGAGCATCGCCTTGACGCCAAGCTCGGGGTCCTTGCGGATCTGCTCCCAGGCGCGCTGCTGGGTCTCGATCAGCTTCTTCAGCGCGGGGCCGCGCTTGGCGATGGTGTCCTCCTTCACGACCAGTCCATAGCTCATGAAATTCAGGCCGGCCTCGGAGGCCCACAGGCACTTGGACGGCCGCGATGCCTCGGCGACCGGCACGGCCGAGCTCGCCGTCGACATCAGGCCGTCGGCGCGCTTGGCGATGTAGGTGCCCCACAGGGCGGCGGGATCGACGAAGTCGATCTTCGCGGTCTCGCGATTAAGGCCACCTGCCTTCAGGTAGGGATCGATCAGCGGCGCCCACGGGCTGGCGGCGAACACGACCACGGTCTTGCCCTTGAGATCGGCCGCCTTGGTCATCGGCGAGGCCTTGTCGACCAGCACGCAGAGGTCGGTCTTGGGCATGATGGTGGCAATGGTCTTCAGGGCGGCGCCCTGGGCGCGCGCCGCCCCGAGCAGGCCGACCTGCACCTGGCCGACATCGGCCTGCCCGGCATTCACCAGCTGGATGGTGTTGCCCGAGCCGCGGCCGTCCTGGACGTCGACCTCGAGGCCGGCCGCCTTGAACATGCCGTTCTGGTTGGCCAGATGCATGGCCGCGTGCACGCCCCACGGCGCGAAATCGAGCCGCACCGACATCTTTTCCTGAGCCGCCGCCGGACCTGCGACCGCGATGACCATCGCTGCCGCGATTGCTCCCCAAGATATCCTGCTCATCCCCTTCTCCCCTCACCAGATTGCGCCGCCGGCATGTCCTGCCCCTCCGACGACGGATGCACGAGATAGGCCAGCACCATGTCGACCACGTGCCGACGCCGGGCGGCAACGCGACGCGGCGTTACCAACGGGCGGTCGAGCAGCCAGGACAGGGTGTACTGGTTGGACAGGAAGAAATAGGCCAGGCCCGAGATCGACAGGTAGAGATCGATCACGTCGACCTTGCGCCGGAAAATGCCCTCGGATTGACCCCGCCGCAGGATCATCTGCAGCGTGTCGAGCAGGTTTCCGTAGAGCGGCTTGACCACGGTCGAGCGCTGCAGATTGCGAGCGTAGTGGATGTTCTCGACGCTCATCAGCCGGATCAATTCCGGCGTGGCGACGAAATGATCGAAGGTGTTGGTGACCAGCCGGCGCATCGCCTGCTCCGCCGGCAGTCCCACCAGCTCCTCGTCGTGCTGGTTGGCGCGCAGGCCCGCCCAGATGCCCTCGATCACCGCGAGGTAGAGGTCTTCCTTGGAGCCGAAGTAGTGATAGAGCAGGTTCTTGTTGACGCCACATGTCTCGGCGATGCGGTCCATCCTGGCGCCGCTCAGCCCGTGGTCGACGAACTCCGCTTTCGCGACGGCGAGGATGTGCGCCCGCGTCGCCGCCGCGTTGCGGGCGCGGCGGGGCGGCGACGGGACCTCGGCGACCTGCATGGCTGCCCGCCTCAAGCCGCCGTCGCGACCGGCTGCGCGCGCCCGCGCGCGGCGCGCAGGGCGGCAGTGGCGTCGCGATCGAGCGCGCCTGCGGGGGTCAGCACCACGGCATGGAAGCGTTCCGCATAGTCGCGGCTGATCTTGCCTTCGAGATGGTCTTCCAGCACCGCTTCGGGCGGCCGCTCCAGCGGATCGCCGAAGCCGCCGGCGCCAGCCTGCTCATGCACGATCACCGTGTCCTGCTGGATGCTGGTGGTGATCTTGCCGGGCAGAGGTCGGCGCTCGCCGGCCACCTCCATGTAGTTGTTGGAGGTGCCTCCTGGGGAGCCGCCGGCCAGGCCATAGGGTGCGAAGCGGACACGATCGGTGCGCATCTGCAGCAGCGCCTCGGGCGCGAGGATGCGATACGTCCGACGGATGCCCACGCCGCCGCGATAGCGACCGGCGCCGCAGCTGTCTGTCACGAACGCATATTCCTCGATGCGCACGGGATGCTCGGCCTCCATGACCTCGACTGGCATGTTGGAGAGGTTCTGCGAGGCGTTGGTCACCGCCTCCAGGCCGTCCTTGTCCGGCCGGCCACCCCAGGCGCCGCAGATCATGTCGACGATGATGAACGGCTCGCGGTTTGGCCTGAGCCCGCTGATGCAGATGACGCTGTTGCCGCCCTCGCCTGCCGCCGGCACCTTGTCCGGGACGATCTGGGCCAGCGCGCCCAGCATGGCGTCGAAGACGCGGTAGCCGGTGAGCGCACGCGCGGCGCAGGCGCCCGGCATCGCCGGATTGAGGATCGAGGCTTCGGGCGCCGTCACGTCGACACAGCGGAATAGGCCGACATTGTTGGGAATGTCCTTGGCCAGCACGCAGCGGACGCTGAGATAGGTGAGCGAGCGGGTGAAGCTCAGGGTCGAGTTGAGCGCGCCGCGCACCTGCGGCGAGGAGCCGGCGTAATCGACGGCGAGCGTGCCGTCGTCACGCACTGTTATGGCGACAGAGATCGGGATCGGTGCGTCGGAGAAGCCGTCGCTGTCGATATGGTCGGTGAACCGCCAGGTGCCGCGTGGCCAGGTGAGGATCTCCTGCCGGGTCAGCCGCTCGGCATAGTCGAGCAGCTCCTGCATGTAGGCCTCGAGCTCGTCCGCGCCGTAGCGCTGCATGAGCTTCTCCAGGCCGCGCCGACCGACCTGGGCGGCGGCATACTGGGCCGCGAGATCGCCCAGCACGCGGTCCGGCACGCGCACGTTGATCCGGATCATCTTCTCGAGGGTGCGATTGATGCGGCCCTGCTCATAGAGCTTGAGCGGCGGCATGCGCAGCCCTTCCTGGTAGATCTCCGTCGAATCGGAGGCATTGGAGCCTGGCACCCGGCCGCCGACGTCGGTGTGGTGGCAGATCACGACGGCGAAGGCGCGACGCACTCCGTCGTGGAAGATCGGCATGAACATGAAGATGTCCGGCAGATGCATGCCGCCGTGATAGGGATCGTTCATGATCACCACGTCGCCATCGTGCAGGTCGTCGGCGAAGGCCGTCAGCACCGACTCCATGGCTTCGGGAATGGCGCCGAGATGCTGGGCGATGGTCTTGGCCTGCGCCACCATCTGGCCATCGGCGGCGCACAGGGCCGCCGAGAAGTCCATGACGTCCTTGACGATCTCCGAGCGGGCGGTTCGCACCACCGTGTAGGCCATCTCATCGGCGATCGAATCGAGGCCGTTCTTGACGACGGCGAAGGTGATCGGATCGATCTTCATGTGGCAATCTCCACGACGATGCAGCCGATCGCATCGCAATGCACAGTGGCGTCCGGCGGCACGACGACGGTGGCGTCGAACTCCTCGACGATCAAGGGACCAGGGCGAGGAACGCTCCCGAGGGCGTCGCGCCCGACGATCGGAACCGTCACCGCCGGCTCGCCACGCGCGAACGACACGGTGCGGCTCGCGCCCCCCGCGCTACCGGCACGCGGCGCGACCTTCATGTCGGCGAAATCCAGCCGGTTGTCGCGCAGGCCGCGGCCGATGGCCCTGAGCTTCATGAGCTCGACCGGTGTCGTGTCATGATAGCCGTAGGTTTTGAAGTACTCGGCCGCGAAGCGCTCGCACAGCCGGTCGAGATCGTCGCCGTCGAGCGGCACGGTGAGCTCACTGGCCTGGCCTTCGTGGCGCAGTTCGGCCTCGAAGACGATCGCGCGGCGGTCGGGCCGGTAACCGTCGGCGGCCAGCCGCGCGTCGACCTCGGCAGCCACGCCCTGTTGCAGCGCCGCCAGCTCGGCGGCATCCATGCGGTCGAGACGACGCACAACAGTGGCCATCGCGATATGCTCGACGTCGCTCGCCAGCATGCCGACCGAGCAGAAAACGCCGGAGAGCGGCGGGACGACGACCGTGGGAATGCCGAGCTGACGCGCGAGATCGAATGCATGCACCCCGCCATTGCCGCCGAACGCCATCAGCGTGAGATCGCGCGGGTCGCGGCCGCGCTCGACGGTGACGGCGCGTACGGCACGGGCCATGTTGGCGTTCGCCACGGCGCGGATGCCGTGCGCCGCATCGGCGACGTCGAGGCCCAGCGGGCGTGCGAGATGCTGGGCGATCGCCTTCTCGCTCAGCGCCTTGTCGATGCCGAGCCGCCCGCCGGCCAGGCTGTTGGGATTGATGAAGCCCAGCACGACGTTGGCATCGGTCACCGTTGGCCGGTCGTTGCCGAGGCCGTAGCAGGCCGGGCCCGGGACCGCGCCGGCCGATTGAGGTCCGACCACCAGCAGGCCGCCCTTGTCGATGCCCGCGATCGAGCCGCCGCCCGCGCCCACCTCGGCGATGTCGATCGCCGGGACCTTCAGCATGTAGCCGCCGGCCTTGACGAACCGGCTCGAGGTCGAGATGCCGTCGCGAAACTCGTACTCCGACGTCATGGTCGGCCGTCCATCCTCGACGATCACCGCCTTGGCCGTCGTGCCGCCCATGTCGAAGACGATGACATCGCGGTCGCCGCGCGCCTCGCCGAGCCGGGCGGCGCCGATCACGCCGCCGGCCGGACCGGAAGCGACGGCGAGCACCGGCTTCTCGCAGATCGCCTTGGCCGCCAGCATGCCGCCATTGGACGTCATGACCAGGATCGGTGCCGCGATGCCGATGCCGCGCAGCCCAGTTTCGAGCCTTTGCAGGTAACGCTGCATGGCGGCCAGCAGGTAGGCGTTGACCACCGTGGTGCTGGTCCGCTCGTATTCCTTGATCTCCGGCAGGACGGCGCAGGAGCTGGTCACCAGCAGGCCGGGAATCGCCTCGCGCAGCAGGGCTTCGGCCCGCTGCTCATGCACCGGATTGCGATAGCTGTTCAGGAAGGCGATGGCGATCGCCTCGATGCCGTCGGCGACCAGCGCGCGGCCCGCCGCGACGACCGCTACCTCGTCGAGCGGCGTCACGATCGTTCCGTCGGCGGCGATGCGCTCGGCGACCTCGAGCCGGTGCCGGCGCGGCACCAGCGGCTTCGGCTTCTCCCAGGTCAGGTCGAACATGTCGGGCATGCGGATGCGCCCGATCTCGAGCACGTCGCGGAAGCCCTTCGTCGTGATCAGCCCAGTCCGCGCCCCGGCCCGTTGCAGGATGGTGTTCGAGCCGACCGTCGTGCCGTGCATCACCTCGCTGACGCCGGCCGGATCGAGGCCGAGCTCGGCCAGCAGCTGGGCCACGCCCTCGATCACCGCGCGGCTCGGGTCGTCGGGCGTCGAGGAGATCTTGCTCTGGTGAATGCGTCCGTCGGCCGTCGCCAGCGCGATATCCGTGAACGTGCCCCCGATGTCGACCGCAACCTTGCTTGCCGCCGTCGCCCCACCCTCCGGCATGCCATCCCCTTTAACTAACTAGCTAGTTAATTCTGAAGGTGCGCGTGCCCGGCCGTCAAGAGCGAAGCGCGGACCGCGGGCCTCTGGCCCGCTCATGAATCATGAGCGGGCGGGAAGGTCGCGGTAGACCGCGACCCAGCCCGCAGTCCGCGTATGCCTTAAGTCCCGGTGGGAACGTGGCGGACTGCCCGGAACACGTCGCTGTCCCAGGGCATGCCCTCGGCCAGAGCGCGGGTCGCCGCCAGGTGGGCGGCGCTCGACTGGGTATGGTCGGTCAGCGGCCGTTCGCGCGCCTCCCAGGCGGCAAGCGCGGCCGGCAGGTCGTCGCGACTCACGCCCTCGACGGCGACGGCGAGGCCCAGCGCGTTCATCATGGCGCATCCGGCGCCCTGGGCCAGCGTTGGCGGCATGGCATGCGCGGAATCGCCGACGATCGCGACACGGCCGGACGACCAGCGGTCGAGCCGCGTCGTCTCGTAGACGTCGTAGCGACCCTTGGTACCGATCGCCTCGAGCGCCGGCCGCAGGTCGGGGAAGCACGAGACCCAGACGTCGGGATCGACCGGGATCGCCGACGCCGCTGAGTCGGCCACGGGCGCCATCATGGCCATGTAGAGAGAATCGGCGCCGCACGGCGTGTAGAGGATGCGCAAGGTCCGCGGCGCGAAGGCCCAGAAATCGATGACCTCGTCCCAGCGGCCGCCGACCAGCGGCCCGCGTGGCACCAGCACGCGGATGATGCCGTCGATGTACTTCTTCCGCGCGCCGGGCAGAGCGAGCGACTCGCGCACCGCCGAGCGCACGCCGTCGGCGCCGATCACCAGGTCGGCCTGCAGGCGACGCCCGTCGGCCAGGTGAAGCACGCCGTCCGGAGTTGCGCCGATGGCGCCCGAGCTCGTCTCCAGCTCGACGCCTGCCCGGCGCGCCGCCGCCAGGATGGCGGAATAGAGATGTTGGCGCGACATCGTGAGAAGGCGGAAGTGCCCCTCGGAGTTGACCTTGCCGAAGGACATGCAGACGCCATTGCGCTCGGTGCGGTAGCCCGGCGCGGCATAGGCTCCATCGGCCACGGCGTCGTAGGCACCGATCGCCTGCAGCACGCGCAGGCCGTTGTCCCAGATGAAGATGCCGGCGCCGAAGGCGCGCAGCTCGCTGTCGATCTCGTGGACGCGGGCCGTCCAGCCGCGCTGGCGCAGCGCGATCGCGGCGACCAGGCCGGCGAAGCCGGCGCCGGCGATCTCAGCATGCATCACTCGGCAGCGGCCAGGTTCTTGCCACCGAGCAGGCCGAGCTCCTGCACCCGCTCCTGGGTGTAGAGGTCGCTCCAGTTGATCCAGGATTTGTCGGTGACGAGGTTGGGATCATAGCCGCGCTCGGGGATCTGCAGGCGCTTGCCGCCGATATGGACGTGGCGAATCCGCTTCTTGTCCTGCAGCAGGGCGATGTTGTCGATCGGCGAGCCCTCGACCGCGATGAAGTCGGCCTGGCGGCCCGGCGCCAGCACGCCGAGCTTGTCGCCGCGCGCCAGGAAGCGCGACGCCACCTCGGTGGCGCAGCGCAGCGCCTCGGCCGGCGTGAAGCCGAGATCGCGCACGAAGATCTCCAGCTCACGCGCGTGCCACTCGCCGTAGGGCGTGACGGCAAAGCCGGTGTCGGTACCGGTCATCATCGGGATGCCGGCCTTGCGCGCCCGCTGCAGGTTAGTGCAGGCGATCTCGTACTCCCGGCTCGTATTCTCGATGCGGCCCTTGGTGGCGGCGCGCTCGTAGGGCTGCGTGAAGTCGATGATGTTGCGCGGGAAGGTCATGGTCGGACCGATGGCGGACCCCGACTTGACCATCGCGTCGAGGCATTCGTCGTCGAGATAGTAGGCGTGGAAGATCAGGTCGACGCCGGCGCGCGCCGAATAGAGCGTGGCCTCGCGACCGCGCGCATGGACCACCACCTTGCGGCCGAGACGCTGGGCCTCGGTCACCATGGCCGTCGTCTCGTCCTGGGTGAAGGCGGCGATCAGCTCGCCGTCGGGCCGGGTCTGGAAGCCGTCCATGGCAATCTTGATGCAGTCGACGCCGTTCTTGACCTGGACGCGGATTTCCTCGATCGCCTCGTCCTTGCTGGCGACCAGCCGACCGATCGAGGTGTCGGGAGCGCCGATCCAGCTGGGATACCAGTCGGTCAGGCCCTGGCGCGAGGTGATGTAGCGGCCGGCCGCGGTGACGCGCGGTCCGTCGAACAGGCCGGCGACGATGGCATCGCGCACCGACAGGCTGATCTGCCCGGCATCGCCCGGGGCACAGATCGAGGTGTAGCCGGCCGCGACGACCTTCTGGGCAAAGAACATGCCGCGCAGCGCGCGGAACTCCATCGGCTGGTAGAGATCGATGTCCTCTTCGGTCTTGGCGTTGCCGTAAGCCAGATGGACATGCACGTCGATCAGGCCCGGCATGACGAAGAGCGAGTCGTAGTTCAGCACCGTCTCGCCGACGGCGACTGGCGGGGCCCCCGCTGTCGGGCCAACGTAAGTGAGCAGGCCGTTGTCGCCGTAGACGAGCGTCCCGCCTGTCGATGGCGCCGCCTGATCACCGGTGAAGAGAGAGCCACACCGCACGTGGGTCGCCATGAGACTGCCTCCGCTGTCGCCTGCCGCGAGGCTCCATCATAGGCCTCCTTGGCGAGAGATCGCAAAAGCCGGGCCAGGATCAGAGCCGACAAGCGGCTCGGCTGTTCATCATGCTCGTGGCGGCAACCGGCCACGAGCGGCGCGGATCTCCGCGACGGCGCGATCCCAGGCGGCGACGCGTTCGGGCCCGGCAGGATGCGTATCCAGGAAGGTGGTCGCCATCTGGTGCGAGCCGGCCGCCATGCTCAGCAGCAGGCCGCGCGCCTTGTCGAGGTCGATGCCGGCCCGGTACAGGATCGCCGCCGCCAGGTAGTCCGCCTCGCGCTCCTGCTCCTTGGAGAAGGAAAGATGGCCGATCCTGCCGCCGAGCTTGGCTGCCATCTGGGCCGTTTCGGAGGTGGGGGCGCTGCCGGCGACGGCGCCGGCGATCCCGATGACGGCGACGCCGATCAGGGCGCCGATCATCTGATTGCGCACGCCTCTCGCGACGTGGTTGGCGGCGTGATGGCCGATCTCGTGCGCCACCACCATGCAGACTTCCTCTTCATTGGCGGCATATTCGACGATGCCGCGATTGAGCACGATCTGGCCGTATCCCGTGGCACCGGCATTCATCTCCCGACTGCGCGACAGCTGGAACCTCCAGTCGCACACGCCGACATCCATCTCGTGACAGAGATGGGCGGCCGGCGCCCGCACGAGCTGGATCGCGTTGCGTAAGGTGCGGGCTACCTCGTCGTCGGAGACCGGGCGGCGCTGCGGTGGCGGGGTCATGCCCACCTCCGTCTGCGCCGTGGCGATGTCGCCGTAGTTGACCTCGGGCAGCCGATGGACCGCGCCGGCACAGCCACAGACAAGACAACTTCCCGCCAGAGCCATGAAAGATCGCCGCTGCATCATCGCGCCCTCCCTGACCTGGAGGACGAGGCGACGGTGGCAGGCGTTACAGGGGAATTTGCCGGGAGCGCGGGCCCCTGGCCCGCATCATGATCATGAGCGGGCGAGAGCCCGCGCTCCCAGTTAACCCGGAACGGAAAGCGGCTCCGGCGCACCACCGACCGGGCGGCGCAGGCAGGCGACGTGGTGGCCGGGCGCCACCTCGATGAGCGGCGGCGCCGTCACCTTGCACTCGGCCACCGCATAGGGGCAGCGGGTGTGGAAGTGGCAGCCGGGCGGCGGCTTGGCCGGGCTCGGCACGTCGCCCTGCACGATCCGCTTGCGCTTGCGTCGCCGCTTGGGATCGGGCGCCGTGGCCGCCGACAGCAACGCCTCGGTGTAGGGGTGCAAGGGCTGGGTGAAGAGCGTGCGCTTGGTCGCAAGCTCGACGATGCGGCCGAGATACATCACCGCGATGCGATGGCTGATGTGGCGCATCACGGCAAGGTCGTGGCTGATGAAGAGATAAGCGAGCCCGTATTCCTCCTGCAGATCGATCAGCAGGTTGAGCACCTGCGCCTGCACCGAGACGTCGAGCGCCGACACGGGCTCGTCGGCCACGATCAGCTCAGGATTGACCGACAGGGCCTTGGCGATGCCGAGTCGCTGGCGCTGACCGCCGGAGAATTCGTGG
>Ga0075369_10000415_pt1 | contig 12883 bp, 12 predicted proteins | sample EndMethybrTD3034_FD_71400 | JGI IMG/M metagenome (GOLD analysis project Ga0075369, IMG submission 71400) | Populus endosphere microbial communities from Tennessee, USA - Endosphere MetaG P. TD hybrid TD303-4 | ecosystem: Host-associated > Plants > Roots > Endosphere | place: USA: Tennessee...
GAGATTTGCACATGAAGATCCTCATTGTAAATAAGTTTCTTCATCACGTTGGCGGGGTGGAAACGTACATCGATTGGCTTGCGCACAATCTCGAGAACGCCGGTCACGAACTGCATTTCTTCGGAATGTCGCCTCCGCCGGGTTCTCAAGTGTTGGACTCGATAGCTGGTCGCGCCACCTTCACTCCCAATCGAGACTTCTCCGGACACGGGGCTCACGCGGCCATCAGTGCAGCGAGCTCCGTCTATTCTCGGACAGTCGCTCGCAAGCTGGAGAAGGTCGTCGGCGAGTTCAAACCCGAAATGGTCCACTTTCACATGACCTGTCGACAACTCACCCCGAGCGTGGGGCACGTCGTACGGGTCAATCGCATACCGAGCGTAACGACAGCGCACGAATACAAGTTCGTATGCGCAAGCCAACGACTTTGGAACGACCACGATCAGACAAGATGTACGGCCTGCCTACACCAAACTACATTGAAGCGCGTTTCGAATATTCTGGTTAGGCAGTGCGTTCGCGGTTCGATTGTTCCGAGCGCCATCGCCGCAGTGGAACTTCCGATATCCGACAAGGTATGGCGTCGCTCGGGTACTGTCATTCACGCACCGTCGCAATTCATGGCGTCTACACTGCGCGCATCCCCGTGGATTGCGGGGCCGATCGAATACCTCGATCTCTCTTGGGGTTCGGAGGTTCCGCGGAATGCGGCAGACGGTTGGGAGAACACCGTGGCGTACACCGGCAGATTGTCCCGTGAGAAAGGCGTCGACACACTTCTGAAGGCGTGGAAACTCGTCCAGGGTCGAATTCCGAACGCTCGACTTCGGATCGCTGGTTCAGGAAACGCGGCGGGGGAGTTGCAGATGTTGGCATCCGAGCTTGCGCTTCGAAATGTTGAGTTCTTGGGACGGTACGAACCGAGCGAGCTGAGGCAGATCCTGGATGGCGCAGCAGTTACGGTTCATCCTTCTCGTTGGGATGAGAACAGTCCCTACACCGTGCGGGAGAGTCTTCAACACGGAGTTCCGGCGATAGTCAGCAACCGTGGGGGGCTTCCGGAAATGGTTTCCCCCGATACGGGCACTGTCTTTGCGGCTGAGGACGTAGGGGGCCTCGCTGCGGCTATCGAGAGCGAACTCACGGCCGATCGAGCTGGATCGCGTGAATTCAGGCAGGCGGTTGCGCGCCGAATCGTCAGTGACGTCGATCATCTGGATGGGCTTCATGGCATCTACGATCTGGCGCTTCTTCAGCGCCCGTAGGAACAGAGCGCTCTGACGCCACAACAGCCCGGGACAGGCTGCTCGGCCGGATGGGCAGCGGCCTGGTGGCGGGGACCGCGACGCCGCGCTCAGTTTGGGCGCTCAACCACGTAGTCGTTGGTTCATGGCCGGAGTCGGTGTCTGATTTGCCAGAAAGTGGTCTGTCGATGCACTTCCGGCATGGGTCGCCCACGCCAATGCCGAATCCTCGGCGGGCTTTGGACGGCCGTGGACGCTTCGACTGAAGATTGCTAAGCCCGGCACCGTGGTGCCCGCTGATCGGCCGGCGCGATTGTCGAGGTTCGGTGCAAGCGCGGTATCGACACGGCGTGTACTGCGCTCGACGCATGATCAGACAACGTCGAAGTCTCCGCCCACTGTTGTTACCAAGTCTCGATATCAATTTGCTAAAAGTGCATTGCAGCGAGCGGTACGGGATGGTAGCTTCTTGGAATCCCGTGATGCCATCTCGAGCCGGCGTTGTCAATGAAGCTAACCGGCAGGAATTTGCGAGTTAGGTCGTCGGGGGGATCGGAGCAGGAATGCCGTGTACGAGGCCATTCAGTCTCCGAACGTTTCACCTCAGTCAGGCTCGGCTGAGAATCCAGTGGGGGGACAGAGGCTCCAGGCGCCCGCCGGCTGGCCGTGGCACGCGGTGGACACGCGTGTCACTAACACCGAATTTGGAGGGTGGTCACACGTGAAGAAGGTCATTGCTCGCGGTGGCGCTGTCGTCGGTGCGGCGGCGGTGTCGGCGGCCGTACTCGGCAGCGGAGTCGCCACGGCGGATTCCCTTACGGGAAAGACGTACGCAGATGCCCGAACGCAGATTGGCGCGTGGAGTTCGACCCCTGTCATCGCGACCGTCTTTGGCACTCGGCTGCCGATGGACGAGTGCATCGTTACCCATTGGCAGAAAGACAGCAACGATAAGAGCAGGTTCCTGCTCTCCCTGAACTGCAATGCAGGGTTGGCATCGGCCACTGAGGTTGGCAACTCGGCGGCGAGTCCGGAAGGCCGGGCGGCCAGGGAAGAGAAGAACATGGAGTACTGGAGGAGTAGCACACCCGAAGGCCAGGCATGGTGTTCCGAGAGTATGAAGTCGCACCCTGAATGGGAGGCCTTCGGCTTGTTCCAGGGATGTCCGTAGCGACTGGTTCCGGTGCTGCTCCGTCCCCTGCTTCACGAGGGTGCATGGATCGACGCGCGGCGGTCCAGCGCCGGTGGCGGCGCGCCCTTATGAACCGTCGAATACCGTAAAGGTTGAATCAAACTCAACGGATTCTCGCGATGCCCACGACTGCGCGTCATTGATCGTCTCTGGCTCGAGGAACTCCATCCTTGTGCCCGATGAGAGTCTTATATCGTTGCGTTGACATATCAAGCCCACAGGCCGTTGCGGGTACGAAAATCGGTAGAACGAGAAGGCCTGGTTGAACGTGTTGCCCTGCACCTTGATGTCTGTCGGCAACTCCCAAAAACCCGTCCAGATCTGGCACCTTAGATCTTGATTCGGACGTACCGGGCCACCCCAGCCGTATCCACCCCACGAGAATATGTTCGACTCGACGAGGATCCTGAAAAAGCCAGTTCCATCGATGGCTGGGTTTCCCGACGACCAAAACTCGATACTCTGCGAATTATGGTGACAAACGTTGCGCCTAAACGTAATATCGCTGATCGTCAGGCCGTACGTTTGGTTGCCCTGACACGTCAGCGCTACGTCGTAGCATTCATAGATGTGGTTGTTCTCGACAACCCAGCCGTTTGACGGTATCCAGGCTTCCACGCCGTTTCCATAGCGCACGTTTCCCTGATCTGTGAGCACCGAGCCGCCAACGTGGTGAATCGTGTTTCCGGCTACTCGAACGTTGTCCACAAATTCACCCAGGCTCGTGATCGCTGTCCCACCAGTGCCTGTCAGATTCAGGTCCAGGATTTCGGTGTTGCTTCGGACGTTGATCAGAGGGCCATCGGGGGCCGCGCGGAGACCTCCCGCTGAGACCGCCGCGACGGTCGGATTCTGCGCGGAGTAGACGTACAGATACGGAGCGGCGCAATGGAACTCCCACTGGCCTGTCAGCGCCGACGTCGATTCCCGCAATACGCCGAAAACATCCTCTCCGACCCGGAGATGGCCGATGTTCCAGCTGGTGTTGGACGTGTTCCCGCTGAATGCGGCGGGCTCCGTGATATCGATTCGCCAGATGCTGCCGGCAAGGGCCTCCCACCGGGCGGCTTGATCGAGGATCTTGTAACCACTCACAACGGGCTGTGGTCCCGATCCGTACGCTCCGATCGTCCACCGCAAGCCCGTACTCGGCCTTGGTGTCTTTCTTATCTGCCCAAAGAATGTCCCACCACGCTCAAGCAGCAGTAGATCCCCTGCGGCAAAATCTTCTGTCATGGCACGCCCAAGGGTTCTCCACGGAGCGTCGGCGGACGTACCGAGATTTCCGTCGTCTCCGTTCGCTGAAACGAAGAATGTGCTGCCGTTCGGCGCTCGCTCGCCGCTGGATTGTGGATAAGGTAGGAGCGGGACTCCGTCGTCGGATTCTGCACTTGTCACGCTCGCTCCGCTCGCTACTCATCACAGGCCTGTGACCCCCCGACGCCACGACCTTATTCTGCCTGGCGTGGTCGTTGACGGGTCAGAGCCGGCGGCGGTGCTGTGGCATCGTTGGCTGTACAACGGCGAGGACCAATTAGTTCCACTTCCCGTATCTCGAACACTATCACGGAAGATGTTGTGGCACAGAATGTCCCGCCAGGTGCGGAGATGTGCCCGTCAGGCATAGGACCGCTACCAGGCTGATCGCGGATGGGTCGGCGTGCGGAACGGCAGCGAGGTCGGGTTCGGAGACGGTTCAGAACAACGGCGGATCGCCACGATGAGATGTGCGAAGCGGACGAATCTCTCAACACCCCAGTTGGTTTGATCGCGATGTAGTGGCTGAGGATATGACGCTGAAACACCGCCGCCATCCAGTTTTACTCGACGTGCAAGATGTCCACTCCCTGGGCAGCCGGATGACTCGGCCGCGGCCGACACCCCGAGCAGCTGTACGAGTTCTGGGATGATGCCGTCAACCGTTTGCGCGGCCGCGGGCGGCCTGTGCGATCCCATTAAGGCGTGCGGGCCCGTCGCACCGGACATGCCGACCTGCTCCGCGAGGCCGTTGACAGGCGCGTCGGCCAGGATCCACCACCGAGTTGGCGGTCGCAGTCCGTGCGGATGTGAGCGCCGGCACGTGTACGGCAGTTGGGGAGTCGGAAGAGTCAGCGCGGGAACCGTTTTCGACGAACAGCGGCGTCCGCCCAGTCCGTGTTATGGGCACACGTCTCCCACGAAGTACGAGTGCTCAATCGCTTCTGCCCTTCGTGAATCGAGAGGGCTATGCCGGGCGGCCCGTTGTCAGAACTCCGAGGCCGCCCAATCCGGCGAGCTTCGATTCGCACCCTGGTCCGGGCCGTAACCACACGTGCAACGTTCGGGTGCTGAGGCCAAGCTGCGAGCGGTAGGTCCGCGTCGTCAGGGGCTGTGCACCGGGATCCGGTGGTGAATTGCTGACGACGAAGCACCGGTGTGCCGGGGGCCAAAAGCCGGTGTAGTAGGGATCCGAGGGGTCGATCGCCAGATTGTCGGCTGTGACCAGGTTCGCAATGGCCGGCGAGTGAGCGCCTTCCCATTCCAGCCCGCCGTCAACGTCTCGCGGCGAAGCCCCGGCTTCGACCAGTTCCTGAGCGGCCTCCCAGCGCGCAGCATCGTAGGCGGCCGCATCCTGGTTCAGGGTGGTGCTGGTCACGAGAAGCACCAGCAACGGTGCCACCGCGAGCCATGGGGTGCGCAGCTTGTCTTGCTCGGCAACGGGGCGGTGTGTACGGCCAATGACGATGATTGCGACCGGCAGCACCAGTGGCCAGATGTATCTGTCGTCGAGCTGGCTTGCGACCGTCCCGTACACCACGATCCCGATTGCGTAGGTGACTGCAAAGGCCTCTAGCAGCAGGAGAGCATCGCGCTCGCGCTTCTGTCGTCTGCGTCTGCCGAGATCTAGTAGAACTACCACAAGGCAGATTCCGCCGATAAGCGCGATCGCATGAAGCACCATCCACTCGGGCCGCGGAAAGAGCATTGGCCGTGTGCCGCTCAAGACGGCTTGTCCGCTGACGCCCCATCGTCCGAGCATGTCGTCGAGAAAGAGTTGATGACTAACGGCGAGTGCGGGTAGTGCCAGCACGGCGGCGGTGATTGCGCCGGTGATGGTGAGCCGGTTGGGGGCGCGCAGCAACACCAGTGCCGGCCGCAACGTCGCCGGCAACACATAGAAGCCCAGTGTGAATAGTGCGCGTGGTGGCAAGACGAGCCCATGAGGGTGCAGTTCCAATGCCGTCGCCTGGAGGCCGGGAAGGTGTTGGTGCCAGTCGTAGAAGGCCAAACACGCGATGACGACGGCACCCGCTACGCTCACCGCGAAGGCCCGCGAGACCCGGTGCGTGACAGCAAAGACCGCGACAATTGTGAGTGGAGCGATTACGCCGAACTCGCGAACCGAGAAGCTGGTGAGTCCGAGGACCGCTCCAAGAACCAGCCAATGCCGGGCGTGGCTCGATGATCTAAAGCCCATCACACCGGCAAGCAGGGTCCCGACGGTGAGGCACAGGAACGTCGGCTCGGTCATATATGTGGGCGTCGTGTTGGCCAGGCCCGGTGTGAACGCCAGGGTGAGTGTGGCCAGAATCGCTAGCCCACGTCGCAGAAAACACCGAGCGAGCGTGTAACTCAGAAGAATGGCAATCGTCATCATGACGATGCCGAAGATGTTTCCTGCGACCTCGCGATCATCGATCTGCCCGAAGAACGGTTGCGCGAGGGCGATGTGGCCGACTAGCGACATCTTCCCGTATCCGACCAAGTGGATCGTGCCCTCGTCGGCCAGTGCCTCGGCGATCCTGCTGTAGGCGAACGCGTCGTTGCGGGGAATCGTCAGAGGACAGTTGAGCACCGACACCAGTACAGGCCAGCCGATTCCGCAAACGACGACCAACAGCGCCGCGGCGAAGTCACCCTGGCTCGCGAACGACCGCTCCTCGACTGACGCCGGCCGAACCTTCATGCCCGGACTCAGCAATCAGACTCGTGCGCGGCGGAGGGCGTGGCCGGCTCCTGGCGAACCCGCAATTGCGCGTCCTGAGGGTATATCACTAGTAAGCGCCAGTGCGCTGGAACACCGCGCGCAGCGTCTTCCCGATAATCAAGATATCTCCGACCATCGACCAGTTGTCGACGTACGAGAGATCCAGGCGCACGGATTCATGCCACGAGAGATCAGATCGGCCGCTCACCTGCCACAAACCGGTGATGCCCGGCTTCACCAGCAACCTTCGTTGTACATCACAATCGTAGGCTTCCACTTCCCGCATCAGTGGTGGCCGCGGTCCGACAACACTCATATCTTGCCGCAGCACGTTGATGAACTGTGGCAGTTCGTCCACGCTAAAGCGCCGAAGCACACGGCCGATAGGTGTTACTCGAGGATCATCCCGAATTTTGAAGAGAAGACCATCACTTTCATTTCTGTCCAGCAGCCTCTCCAGCTGCTTATCAGCGTCTTCAACCATTGTGCGGAACTTCAGCATCGAAAACCGCCTGCCGTCTATTCCAATGCGCTCAGAGGCGTAGAAGACGGGACCCTTGCTGCTCAACTTGATCGCAATGGCGGTGATAACAAGAATTGGTAGGGTGCCGATGAGGGCGGCCATCGCGAAGCAAAAATCAAAGGCGCGCTTCTGAAAGCGCTTCGCGCCGTGATACTGAGGCTTCTCAATGTGCAACAGCGGTAGACCGGCGATCGGTCGCATCACAAGTCGATTGAGCGCCACATCCATCACTCCAGGTGAGACGACAAGATTCACGCCCATCGGCTCGAGTTCCCAGATAAGCCTGCGAAGTCCCAGAACCCCGAACTGTCCCGTGTCGGCGATCGCCACGGTATCGGCGCCGCATGCGTGGATCGCCTTGAGTGCATCGGTCTGCCCGCCAACGATAGGAACGGATTGACCGTTGGCCATCAGGCATTCGCCACGTGGAGGACCGTAGCCCGGTATCCCGATCCCCACGACCTGATATCCATCGGTGGGGTTTCGCGTGATCTCGTTCGCGAGGTTCTGGACCGCTTCGCGTTCACCGATGGCCATTACCGCGGTTCGGAATTGGCCGTCGACGCGCTTGCGCATCAAATATTCGCGCCACATCCACCTGCTCAGCACCAAGCCGAGTACGCCCACCGGAAGAGCCACCGCGAGATAGCCCCGCGAGATTTGAAGTTTCAGAAGTAGTTCGGCGATCGCAATGGCGCCGAAGGTCCCGAATGACGCGGTGATCACCCGGCGGTACTCCTCGATGCCCGCACCGATGTATTTTGGCGATCGGGTATGGAAGCTGGCGAGCGCGGACGACCAAATGATTACCAGGAGAGCCGAATACGCCGTCACGTAATGACTCATGTATCCGGGCGACGTCGGCGTGCTGCCGAATCGGACGTACTGTGCGAGTATCACCGCGGAGCAGATAACAACGGAGTCTGAAATGAGCAGATGGGCGGCGTATCGCCGCTCCCATCTCGAGCGGGCAAGCACCCGGTCCGATAGATCTGCAACCGTTGGAGCGGCGGTAGGCGCGATGGGGACCGAATTGCGCGCGCGTTCCTGATCGTCGACAACGGTATTGCGATAATCAGGTGACGCCGATCGCTCGTTGCCGTTATTGGGTCGGTAGATGATTTCCCGCGGCGACACTGACATTATCCCGCGACTCCTGTGCTCAACTCGTTGATTTCACTTACCTTGCGGCTTTCCCGAGGCGGCCGACCATGGGGGTTCGAGGCGAGCCCCCAGCGCATGGCCTCAGGGCGCGGAATACTGCGAAACTCCTGTCTGGCAATGAGTTTCAGGGCGACCGCCGCAGAAATGGCGCCTACGGCCTGCGCCGCCTGCTCCGTAGTGGGCCCGGGGCGGGCGCAGCTGAAGATGTTGACCAGGCTCAAACGACTCATCCCCCTTCGCCCACGCGACAACCGTCGTGTCAACGAGCGTCCCCTGCGGTCGCAAATGCATCCATATTAGCTGTACCTACACTCAACGGCAGTGCTGCGTCCGTGATTCGCCGAACGTACCACCATCGATCGCCCGCAGCAACCAGAACTAGCAAAATCGACTGCCCTGCCGGCATGAACGCTGGTGGCGCTGAGGCAAGCTTTCGTGCCAGCGACTCCACATCTAGTAGATATGCTGGTAGTTGAGCGAATCCAGCGAAGCCGTGTGATCTGTGGGCAGTCCGCCCGGCTATCGGGGCGTGAGACATACCACGTGGGTTTCAGCAATGAATCAAGGAGGCGCGAGACGACTCGGAGGGCGGTCAACCCCTATCGGTTGTCTTGTCCCTTCGCGATACGCACCATGTAGTCGCGATAACTATCGATGGCAAACGGATTGTCTCGCCCTGAACGGTCGGTGACGTGCCCAGACTGGCCTGAATCGGGGCCGGATGCAGCGGCTGAGGTTGGGAACAATCGATCATGCGGTCTCACGGCGAAACCGCGTGAACAGTGGTGCGCCATCGGATCTGGGCGATCGCCGGCTTCGGGATCGCCCGGAGGCCTTATAGGTGCGGCTACTCCCTGCTGGAGCACCGGGATGGCTGGCGCGCACTTCTTTTCCGCGGCGTGGACCAGGGCGTCGAGCTTCGCCGAAGACAACAGCAGGCGCGGCTTACCGATCCAGCCGCTACTCTCGGATTGCGACGGCCGGGATTCGTCAGCGGTTGGCTCCTTCGAGAATGCGCTGGTCCCGTTTCATGATCGACCCGGCCGTGGTCATGTCGTTCAACACCGTCAACAAGGCCTTCCAGAGGGTGTGTAAGTCGCCTGACTGTGCCGGGTCGGTGAGCGCATTGCACTCGGCCGCAAAGGTTTCAGCATCGGTAATTAGTGACTGGAGCGCGTGCGTCAGGTCGGGCTCCGGTGTGGGGATGTGCGTGGAAACTTCGTCGGTAAGGTGCTCACTGGCTGCCCGGCAGGCGAGTTTCGCGGCGCTGACGTCCCCCGCGTTCACGGCCGTCCGGACATCGTCCAGTGCACTCCTGCCGTCGGTCATAGCGGTGTAAATTGCTGTGACTCGAGACCGCTCTGCCCACTCGGCCATCGCCTTGATGGCTTGTTCATCTGGGCGTACTTCACCCCAGCCGTCGGGAACGTGACCGGGTCGCGCCGCAGCTTGCGCTCCGCTCGTCGTCGGGGTGGCTGCTACCGTCTGTGTCGCTGTCGTGTCGGCCCTACCGGCGCATCCCGCCAGGACAGCAGCAACGGCCACAGTGGCGATCGTCGCTTTCATGCGCGCCAATGGTAGCCCTATCGCGCGCCGGGCGGAACGGTTGGGCGTTGGTATTGCCAAATAATCGATTGCAATCCATCTATGGCCCGCAGCGGCCGCGCGCGTTTGCGCGCGGCTCGGTCGGTTTGGCCGCGGCCTGGCACGGTCGCAGAATGCTTGCCAGTGCAGTAGCTCGCGGGGGTAGCCAGGGTTCGGCGGGCTTCGTCGATACTTGTGCCGACCCCAGCATAAGGTCTTTAACTAGCGCGTAGTGCCTTGTCCATGGAGTGCAGCGGCTCGACAAGGCCTGCCTGGTGCGCGGGTTCACGCTGGATCAATGTGTTTGCTGTAGCTGGTGTGCACCGCGCAGTGGTCTGGTAGGGTTGGCGGATGCTCGTGATGGCACACGCGGCACGTCAAGCGCTTTATGGCAAAACGATGAGTATTTGCCATAAGGCAGGGCGGGTCGTCCGGGTATCCGCGGGTAGCGGCATGCCGTGTGTCTGTCCCACTGGCGTTGTCGCAATCTCCACATGCTCGGATGAAGGGTCGGCGGAGCTGATGGATACGTCTCGGCTCCGCCGGCCATCCGGGGCTCGATAACGATGCGTGCGCTGGTCACCGGCGGTGCGGGCTTCATCGGATCGACGTTGGTCGACCGTCTGCTGGCCGACGGCCACCAGGTGGTCGTGGTCGACAACTTCTGCACCGGAATAGCGGCGAATCTGGAGCATGCGCACAGTTGCAATCGGTCGCGCCCCCGTGCGTTCACGTTGTTGGAATCCGACATTCAGGCACCTGAACTCGTCGACATCGTCTCGGGCGTCAACCCGCACGTCATCTTCCACCTGGCAGCGCAGGTCGACCTCGACGTCTCCGTCTGCAACCCCCAATTCGATGCTCGCAGCAATGTTTTGGGCACCATCAATCTGTGCGAAGCGGCCCGGCAGGGCGGAGTCCGGCGGATCGTGTACGCCGCATCGGGAACCGCCCGTTACGGTGCGCAAGCTGGCACCGTGGATGAATCCGATCGGATCGAACCGCTTTCGCCGCATGCCGTTGGCAAGCTGGCCGGCGAGCTGTACCTACGCGCGTACGCGGAAATGTATGGCCTCGCTCCGATGTGCTTGGCACTCGCCGACGTATACGGACCGCGACAGAATCCTCACGGAGCTACCGGCGCGATTACCGCTCTCGGCAGCGCGCTGATCACCGGTCGACCCCACTGGGTTTACCGCGACAGCAGTGACGCACGCGATCTCGTGTATGTCGGAGACGTCGTCGATGCATTTGTGCGCGCGGGGTGCGCTCCGCTGAGGAAGACTGGGACTTACCACATCGGCACGGGGCAGTGCACCACCATGACCGACGTGTATAACCTCATGTCGGCCGTCCTCGACGGAGCGCCGGTGCCGAGCGCGGACGATGTCCGGGGCGTCGATTTGAAAGCGATCACCTTGGATACGACGAAGGCCGCGAACGAACTTCATTGGAAACCCGCCGTCGGCCTGGTGGAGGGGATACGGCGGACGATGAACTGGCTGTGCGACATCCTCGAGCCCGAACCGTCCGCGCTCCTCGGTGCTTAAGCCGCGGCCAACTCCACGCCCGTCAAAACCGGCGCGTCCGCGCGCCCGGGTGCGGTGACGGCGGCGAGGAACCCGTGCCGACGCCGATGGAGGCAACGGCGCGGGCACCGACACCGGGATCGCCGTAGCACTTGTCGTAGGCGCTCTCGCCCCGGTGGAAATCGTCGTCGATGCCGCTGCGCGCGAAGCCGTTGAAACGCTCGATCATGCGGGCCAGGCCAGCCGGTCCACTCCGATGTGCTGGGCAAGTCCACGCGATTGTGTCCGCGCTGACGGCCGCGCCGGATTCCAGCCACCTCCGTGGAAAGCGTTGGCCCGCGGCGCCGCTCCCGACCACGACGTCGAACGTCTGTTCCGTCATATAGAACACGTTATGGAATCGCCCTGGGCGGGGACAATTTGCCCGGCCCACGAATGAGGGACGTCGCAGTGCTCACTCTTGAGGTGCGGGAGGACCTCGCCGCCACCCTCGCGCGGGCCAAGCGATCCCGCGAACCGATCGCACCCCTGACCGCGGCGCAGCCGAGCATCGACGTCGTCGACGCCTACGAGATCCAACTGATCAACATCCGTCGGCGGGTCGCCGACGGTGCGCGCGTGGTCGGCCACAAGGTCGGCCTGTCCTCCGAAGCGATGCAGACGATGGTGGGTGTTGACGAGCCGGACTACGGGCACCTGCTCGACGACATGCAGGTATACGAGGACCTCCCGGTCAAGGCAGGCAGATACCTGTACCCGCATCAGCGATTGGAAGATCAAGCTCTGTGACACCATTGCGGACAACGCGTCGTCGGCGGGTTGGGTGCTCGGCGAAGCGCGGGTATTGCCCAAGGACGTCGATATCACCGGCATGGATGTGGTGCTGAGTCGCAACGGGAAGACGGTCGCGAAGGGCCGCAGTGATGCGGTTCTCGGCAATCCGGTCACGGCGGTGGCGTGGCTGGCCCGCAAGGTCGACCAATTCGGTGTCCGGTTGAAGGCAGACGACATCGTCCTGCCGGGGTCGTGTACCAAAGCGATCGACGCCCGACCGGGCGACGACTTCGCCGCCGACTTCGCCGGTCTTGGCGCCGTGCATCTTTCGTTCAAATAGCGTCGTGGACCGTCACGGACTGAGGAGCGCTGTATGGCTGGAAAGGTCCGGTCGCGATCGTCGGTTCCGGCACACCGGCTGTCGGTGTCGGTCGGGACGGGCACTATGTCGGCATGGCCACACGTACGCAAGCCCAGGCGCTCCTGGAGCAGCTGGCGGGACCCGACGCCCGGTTACGCGACGATCAGTGGACAGCCATCGAGGCGCTGGTCGTGCATCGCCGCCGCGCACTCGTGGTGCAGCGGACCGGCTGGGGCAAGTCGGCGGTGTACTTCATCGCCGCCAAGCTGCTGCGCCTCGCGGGCAGCGGGCCGACGGTCATCGTCTCCCCGTTGCTGGCGCTGATGCGCAACCAGGTGGCCGCCGCCGAGCGGGCGGGAGTACAGGCGGCGACCATCAATTCCAGCAATGTCGCCGACTGGAACCGCATCCATGCCAGCGTGGCAACTGGTGCACTCGACGTGCTCCTGGTCAGCCCGGAACGGTTGAACAACCCGGATTTCCGAGACGCCGTTCTTCCCGCACTTGCCGGTGACGCCGGGTTGGTCGTCATCGATGAGGCGCAC
>Ga0075369_10000416_pt1 | contig 12881 bp, 14 predicted proteins | sample EndMethybrTD3034_FD_71400 | JGI IMG/M metagenome (GOLD analysis project Ga0075369, IMG submission 71400) | Populus endosphere microbial communities from Tennessee, USA - Endosphere MetaG P. TD hybrid TD303-4 | ecosystem: Host-associated > Plants > Roots > Endosphere | place: USA: Tennessee...
TTCATGCCCGCGTCTCCCACAATGACTTGACGGCGTGAGGCGTTTCCTGCTTCGCCCGTCAACGCGCGCCTATCGCGGGCTCCTTGACTTCGCACTTTGTGCTCTCCATGTCTCGTCGTAGGATAACAATTTATTTTGTCGATATTTCAAATGGATATACGCACTACCTAATAATAAACTGGAAGAGGATGAAATCCCATAAGCAATACTCACTGCACTTTCTTGCCAATTATTTTTTTTAATTATTAGTAAATATCCTAAACCAAAATTACTTAGATTATTAACTGTATTGATTAATAAAATAGGCAACGTATTCTGATGACTTAAAAATACTTGTTGATTACCTAAGCATAAAAGATTAAACGCATACCCAATACCATAATAATTAAAATAATTTTGTATATGAGAAAGCACTACTTGGTTCTGACCTAATTTAGATAAAATAGAATCCATAGTTAAAAAAAGAGGTATCGCTACAAGGTCATAAATAAAGGTAATTAATTGAGTTTGGCGCCACAAAATACCAATACTTCTTGGATCCGGGTCTCTGCGGTTCAATTCTTCTGTCATTAACACACTAGCGCCAAACAAGCTACTACCAAAAGAAGCAACAAATAGATTTTGTGTTGCAGTAATAAGTCCTGCAGATGCAAGTGAATCAGCATTTAATCTAGAAAAAAGATATACATTTCCAAACCCACCTAACATATTAGTTAAATGTGAAAGCATTAATGGAGCTGACATACCTAACATTTTTCTAAATGCTGATATTGAAAAAAGCGGGGATTGCTCTGATAAATTTAACAATGGACCAACTGAGTGGATCTCTTCTTCCCTATCTTCACTAAGATCTTCTATATCCATTTTTTTATCCTTTTTAAATACTCCCTTGTTATATTTTCACATATAAATGTTTTTTAGTATAATAAAATTATTCAATAAACACTTAACTGAACATTTATTTTCTTGATGTCCTATGTAAATACAAAATTTCCCTCTAAATGGCCAGCTGGATGGCTCACTCGTCATAACGAGCTTATTAATTTTTTACAATGCAAAGCTTAATGCCATTTACCTTTTTATCAAAAACTGCTAACTTACCAGCATTTATTGAATACTAAGGCTTGTATGACGCAGCGCTGTATCATTATCGGTATTGCTGGAGCTTCTGCTTCAGGTAAGAGTTTATTGGCACACACCATTGTCAAAGAACTGGGATCCGAACAAGTCGCTGTCATTTCTGAAGATTCCTACTATAAGGATAACAGTAGCATCGCTTTTGAAAAGCGTATAGAAAACAATTATGATCATCCGGATGCCTTCGATCATGGCTTGCTCATTGGGCATCTTAAGCAACTACAAGTGGGTGAATCAGTAGAAATTCCTATTTATAACCACACCTTGCATATTCGTGAGCAACAAACGCGACGCCTTGGCCCACATAATATTATTGTTTTAGAAGGCATTTTACTGTTTGCTGAAATTGACTTAAGAGAACTCATGGATATTCGCATCTATATGGATACTCCATTAGATATTTGTTTAATTCGCCGCATTAAACGTGATGTTGTTGAACGTGGTAGGGAAATTGAAGCAGTGTTAACACAATATCAGCAAACGGTACGGCCAATGTTTTCCCAATTCATTGAGCCTTCTAAGCATTATGCTGATATCATTGTACCACGTGGTGGCGAGAATCGGATTGCTATTGAGCTTATCAAAGCCAAAATTCGTGAATTATTAAATAATTTTAGCAATAAAAGCAAAGAGGAAAATCATGGGTCTGCTAGATAATAAACGTGCGTTAATTGTTGGTTTAGCCAGTGATCGATCGATTGCTTACGGAATTGCTGAAGCCATGCACCGTGAAGGAGCAAAACTCGCGTTTGCTTATCAAGGTGATAAACTGAAGGAGCGTGTCACTAAAATGGCAAATAGGGATTTTAATTCCGACATTGTCATTCCTTGTGATGTTAGCCGCGATGAAGATATTATTGAACTTTTTAAACAACTAAAGGTCAGTTGGGATGGTCTGGATATCTTAGTTCATTCAGTAGCTTATGCACCTGCCGACCAATTACAAGGTGATTATTTCGAACATGTTAACCGCGAAGGTTTTAGAATTGCACATGATGTCAGCAGCTATAGTTTAGCTGCCTTAGCAAAAGCAGCATTTCCGATGATGAAAGATCAAGCCAATGGCGGCGCTATCCTGACACTCAGTTATTTGGGATCCGAGAAAGCTTTGCAAAACTATAATATTATGGGATTAGCCAAGGCCAGTTTAGAGGCTAATGTCCGCTATCTGGCGAATAGTTTAGGTCCAAAACATATTCGTGTGAATGCCATATCGGCTGGGCCAATTCGTACCTTAGCGGCTTCAGGCATTTCCGGTTTTCGAAAAATTTTAGCTTATAATTCAGCGGTTACGCCTTTACGCCAAAATACCACTATCGAACAAGTCGGAAATACCGCAGCTTTTCTATGTTCTGATATGGCTTCGGGTATTACCGGTGAAATTGTTCATGTCGATGGTGGTTTTCATGCCATCGTGGCTATGGGGGAATCGACAGAAACGACATCTGGAAATTAACACTAGCTCCCCTATTCTGGGCATAAAAACTCGCAATCTTTCCAGTGAGTGGTGTATTATCTTAACAACATTAACAGGGTTTTAGTGTGTTTCGTCCCATCGCTTTATATATCGGTTTGCGTTATACACGTGCAAAAAAACGTAACCATTTCATTTCCTTTATTTCTTTGACTTCGATGATTGGTATCGCCCTTGGGGTAATGGTGCTCATCACGGTTTTATCGGTGATGAATGGTTTTGATAATGCGATCCGCGACCGCATCTTTGACATGGCAACTCAAGTTGCTATCACGGGAACGAACGGACAGCCATTAACGCAAATTAATTCATTAGCACAAAAAGTTTCTCATCAAACAGACGTTATCGCCAGCGCCCCCTATGTCTCTGGACAAGGGATGTTAGTCGATCAAGGACAACCACATCCGATTATGATCAGCGGTGTGTTACCTGAATTAGAAAAAAATGTTTCTGAAGTGCCATACAAAATAGTGGAAGGTGATTTCAATTTAGAACCCGGTCATTATAACATTGTGCTGGGTGAAGAATTAGCTATAAGTTTAGGTATCCAAATTGGTGATAAGGTCAATGTCATCACACCCAGTGTTAGCTTAACACCGGTCGGTATTATTCCTCGTTTTAAAACCTTTACCGTCAGTGGAATTTTTCGTGTCGGACGCAGTTTCGGATTTGAAAGCAGCATGGCTTACATCGCTCTAAAGGATGCGCAAACATTGTTTCAATTAGATCAAGGTGTCACTGGCTTGCGTTTAAAGTTGAATGATCTGTATGCGGCACCGACTGTTTCGAATGCGCTTATTAAAACTTTACCTCCCACTTATATGGTAAAAGATTGGACGAGTACCTTTGGTAGCCTGATGTATGCTATTTCTTTAGAAAAAAGAATGATGTTTTTTATTTTACTCTTATTAATTGCCATATCGGCGTTTAATTTAGTTTCATCATTAATGATGGTTGTTACTGATAAGCAGTCCGATATTGCGATTCTGCGTACTTTGGGCGCAACTCCCGGTACGATTTTAAGTATTTTTATGGTACAAGGTTGCGTGATAGGTTTTAGTGGTACATTTCTGGGTTTAATTGGCGGAATTGTATTAGCTTCCCAAGTCAGCAACCTATTAAGCTTTATCGAACATCTCTTTCATGTACAAATTCTTGCGTCTAACGTTTACTTTTTTGTAGATAAATTACCTTCCAAGATTGAAACAGCCGATATTATACATATTTGTATCGCCGCTTTAGGTATGAGTTTATTAGCCACCATCTATCCCGCATTAAAAGCGGCACGTACACTTCCTGCAGAGGCGTTACGTTATGAATAAACCCATTAACGATTTAGCCATTCCCTCTAAGCAAAATGGGCCTGTACTGAGTTGTACTCATTTAAGCAAAACCTTTCACGATGGTTCTTTGTATGTCGAAGTACTCAAACCTATCAACTTTTCTGTGCAAGCTCGCGAACGCATTGCAATCGTTGGTCCTTCAGGCGCAGGAAAAAGTACTTTATTACATTTATTAGGTGGATTGGATCAACCTAGTTCGGGTAAAGTTTTTCTGGCGGGACAAAATTTAGATCAATTGAGCGAGAATCATCGTAGTCATCTGCGTAATCGTTACCTTGGTTTTATTTATCAATTTCATCATTTATTACCAGAATTTACCGTATTAGAAAATACATGTATCCCTTTATTGCTAGCGGGTATTAAGCCTGTATTCGCGCAGAAAAAAGCACTGAATTTATTAAAAAAAGTCGGTCTAACACATCGACAACATCATAAGCTAGGTGAGTTATCGGGTGGAGAGCGTCAACGCACTGCCATCGTAAGAGCCTTGGTAAACAACCCCCTTTGCATATTAGCGGATGAACCCACCGGTAATCTTGACAGCCACACTGCAGAACAAGTGTATCAAACCTTACTTGAACTTAATGAAGAATTTAATACCAGCTTAGTTATTGTCACACATGATCAGAATCTCGCTAATCGATTAGATCGAATTTTACAAATGGAAGACGGTCAGTTAAGTTCTACTTAAAAATAATCCTTTGTAGACTTTTTATTGTTATTTAAAATTTTAAGCGATGACACCGTAGTTTTGTAAAATTTTTTTAAAATCTTTTTCTTGCATAGGCTTTATATAGACCTCATTAACGCCTATAGCCAAATAATTCTTTTTGCAAGTTTCATGAAGCCAACTACTTGTTAATACGATAGGCACTTTTTGATTAACATTTCTTTCGTCACTACGAATTAAATTAATTAATAAATCAATGCTACAATCCGGTAAATTGACATCTAACAGAATGACTTCGTAGGATGAGCTTAATTTGTCTAAAGCACTGCGTGCAGAATTAACACATTCTACAGCACAACCAAATTTTTGAAGATTATTTACATTAATTTTTTGACAAATTTTGTTATCATCTATCGATAAAATTCTAGGTGAAGAATCACGCACATTTTTTATCGGTAAATTTAGTTCTTCTAAGGGTTTTTTTAAAGAGGGATGGAAACTACCCCCCAAATCTTTAATTTTTTCCACTAGATTGGTTCGTAATTTTAAAATTGACATTATTCTTCTCCTTAAATTAGCAATCGTTTGATTTTCCATCGCTATAATCATTGCAAAAATAGCAAATTTGATCATTGCGAGAGGCAAATGACCTTTCAGGAATTAAGTTGACTCAATGTATTAGTCCATTATTAACATCTCAACAATAGCAATTTTAAGTAAACTCGATGTAAGCCTACATGACTATGCTCTAATTCACATAGTCTATTTTAAATAAAAAACAACTTCTACTATCCACACCAGGGTTGATATTAGTTATAATAGACACACTTAATTAAATGTTTCCTTTCTTAAAGGCTTAAGTTGTGTCTATAAAGTAATGATAAAGAATATCGAATATCATGAAATATCAGCTTAAATTTAAAAAAGTATACATTTGCTATTAATAACCTATCTTTAATTATATCGAAGGATATTTTATTGATAATATTTAAAAAATTGTACGAACTATTCTGGTAGACATTGGCCGTAAAAATTTTATTCTGCATAAAATAAGCTTAAATTTTAAAATGTAGAATAAACAATGTTAATCGGCGAATCACCATTTTTAGTTTTTTTAACCTTATTTTAAAACTTTTTAAATGCAGCAAAAAAATTTACACGACAAAGTATCTTCAATAAAAAATATAATTTTCATTTATTTAGTCTTCTATTAAGACTAAATATTATCTTAATAGATATTTTATGTCAAATTTAGTAAAGGAAGATAATGAAAAAGAATCCTAAGCTCATAAAAGAAAAAAACACTTCTCTGTCTATTGATATTAAAGAACGAGCTAATCGACTTAGATATTTGCGTAAAATGTCGCATTTATCCATGAAAGAATTTGCTCAACATTGTAATCTAGGCTTAACCACGATTAATTATTGGGAACAAGGATATAGTAGTGTCACTGAACGTGGTGCGCAAAAAGTCAGCAAGGCTATGCGTGAAGAAGGGATAGAATGTTCGGTCATTTGGTTAATGACAGGGTATGGTGAACCACCCAAAGTAACTGATTCAAGTAAGTTGTCTAAATTAAATTATAAAAATCTTGAACCATTATCCAGGATTTCTATTAATGAGAAAAGATCCGATTATCCTTTAGAAAATAATGAAATTAAGGAAGAATTAGCACTTTTTAGAAAAAATTATCCTGAACATCTGATATATCTTATTGAGAATGAAAGTATGAAACCACTTTATAGTCCTGGTGATCTGGTGGCAGGAAAAAAGTTAATAGATAAAAATATGGAGTTGGGACACGGTGCAGATTGTATCGTCGAACTTGAAGGAAGAGAATTATTAATTAGACGTGTAAAAATAGCTCATGTTGCTAATAGTTATGATCTGTACGTTATTAATTCGGATACTTCCCTTGAGTTCCCTCCCTTACGCAATATGAAAGTAATTTCCTTAGCACCCATTATTCGAGTCTGGAAACCCGTTAAATTTTAATAGGAAGTTTATTTGTTTTTTCTTTTTGGCTTATCAACTAGCATATAAAATAACTCATTAGGTTTTACCATATTAAGATCATTACGTGCATGCGCTTCCAATGCGACTTTACCTGACTTTAGATCCTTAATTTCAGCTACCATAGACGTATTACGTTGACTGAGTTGTGTGTTTTCCTTTAATTGCTGAGCAATTTGTTTTTTAAGTTGATGTACGCGCCATACACCATCTTGTACAAACCATAGCTTATATTGCAAGCTTAAGAAAAGTACCGTCAAAATAACTATAAAAGGTTTCATCGAATTAATCATTTAAAAAGCGTGAAAAAACAGACTTACCAGCATAATTTACCTTATTTTCCCTTGCGAGCTCTGCTTCAATCCGTAATAAACGATTGTATTTAGCAGTACGATCTGTCCGACAGACAGAACCTGTTTTTATCTGACCAACCCCAGTACCCACTGCTAAATCAGCTATACTGGTATCTTCGGTCTCACCTGAACGATGAGAAATAATCGCTGCATAGTGGGCTTGTTTTGCTAAGGAAATTACTTCTAAGGTTTCACTAACCGTGCCAATCTGATTCAATTTAATAAGAATCGTATTAGCTAAATTTTTAGCTATTCCCTGTTGGAATAAAACGGGATTAGTCACAAATAAATCATCTCCGACCAGTTGTATTTCTTTACCTAATCGTTGTGTTAATTGTATCCAACCTTGTTCATCTGATTCAGCCATACCATCTTCTATGCTAATAATAGGATATTGTTGGACTAAATGCTCCAAATAGGTAATCCATTGCTCGACATTTAATTCTTTATTTTCTAAACAATATTTACCTTGATGATAAAATTCATTACTTGCGGCATCTAAACCTAGATAAATGTCCTTACCTGGTTTATATCCAGCTCGTTCAATAGCCACTAAAATATTTTCAATAGCCTCTTGGTGCGATTGAAAATTAGGTGCAAAACCTCCTTCATCGCCTACATTAATATTGAACCCTTGCTTTTTTAGATAGGATTTTAAACAATGAAAAGTCTCAACACCCCAACGCAAGGCCTCACTAAACGTAGGCGCGCCTAGAGGTAAAATCATAAATTCTTGGATGGCTAATGGATTATCCGCATGCATACCACCATTAATAATATTCATCTGCGGCACTGGCATTAAATACTGTTTATCTCCTTGACCCATAAGCTCAGCAATATGCACATACAACGCTTGTCCTTTCGCTAAAGCAGCCGCTTTCAGTAAACTTAAGGAAACTCCCAAAATAGCATTCGCACCTAATTTTTCTTTATTATCCGTTCCATCCAATTCTTTCATTAAATAATCTAATGCTTTTTGATCGGTAATATCTTTTCCAATTAAGTTTTTTCGGATAGGCCCTAGAATATTTTGGATGGCTAATAAAACACCTTTACCTTGATAACGATCCCGCCTTTCCGTATCTCTTAATTCTAATGCTTCTTTTGAACCCGTTGATGCACCGGAAGGGACACTCGCATCTGCTTTCAAACCTGAATTTAAGATAACTTCAACGGCAATAGTAGGGTTAGCTCTTGAATCTAAAATTTCATACGCATTAATCTCAGCAATTTTTAGCATATGTTCTTACCTATAGTGTTGTTTCTATTAAGTTGGTTTTTTTTACCGTTTTATCTATCTCTTGTAAGCTTGCTAACAGTTCAGCTATTTTTTCTAATGGCCAAGAATTTGGCCCATCGCTTAATGCTCGTTCTGGATTAGGATGAGTTTCCATAAAAAGACCCGCGATCCCTGCCGCTACCGCTGCACGCGCCAATACGGGGATAAACTCTCGTTGTCCTCCCGATGCTTCACCTTGACCACCTGGCAATTGTACGGAGTGTGTCGCATCAAATACCACCGGAGATTGGGTTGCGCGCATGATAGCCAATGAACGCATATCGGAAACCAAATTATTATATCCGAATGTCACGCCACGTTCACAGACCATGATCTTTTTATTCCCTACTTGATGTGCTTTCTCGACTACGTATTGCATATCCCACGGAGAAAGAAACTGACCTTTCTTAATGTTAACCGGTAAACCTTGCCGAGCAACTTTTTGGATAAAATTAGTCTGTCGGCATAAAAATGCGGGCGTTTGTAAAATATCCACCACACTCGCCACCTCATTCAGAGGCGTATCTTCATGAACATCAGTAACTATAGCAACACCCAATTCCTTTTTAACTTTAGCTAAAATGCGCAAGCCTTCTTCTAAGCCCAAACCGCGAAAACTCTTAGCCGACGAGCGATTTGCTTTGTCAAAGGAAGATTTATAAATAAACGGTATATTCAATTTATGGGTGATTTCTTTCAGGCGCCCTGCCGTATCCATAGCCAGTTGTTCGCTTTCCACAACACAAGGCCCCGCCATAACAAATAAAGGTTGATCAATACCAACTTCAAAATTTAGCAATTTCATAATAATAAGCAAAAATTAAAGAGTCATAGTTTACTCTGAAACTCAATTAAGTCCTACCCCCTTACGCTATTCAGAACCTTTAAAATTAGTCGAATAATAAAATTTAACGCTTTTATTTTATTAAGAAAAAATATTTTTTAAAAAATTTAATTTGGTGTTAATATAGAGAAAAATAATAAGGCGGTATGAGAATGTATTTCAAAAATTATAAAATTTTATTCTCAAATAAAGAAAAAGACCCCAATCTTTTTAAAAAAAGATTGGGGCGAAAGGTAACAAAAAAGCGGCGCCAACAACTTAAACTTAGCAATGGTCTAAAGATTAATAAACATTTATTTTTAAACCAACAATTATCTTTAGCAGAATCTCAACTAAAGGAAAGTTTGTTAGCTTTTCTCCCTGAATACCATACAGAAAATACCATTCATAAACTCTACCAACGTTTTATACAAAACAATAAAATTAATGAACATGCTTATTTTCATTTTTATAATAGAATATCAGCAAAGATCAATGTTATAAAAATTATTGATGCCGATCAGGGGAAAAATATTGCATTAAATCCAGATATGCTCTCAAAGATCGTTTCTACATTGACCTATTCTGTAGGGCTGGTGTCTTCTGTTATATTTGATGTTATCGGTGCAGTCATTCGGCATGGAATATGCGAAATAAGTGATATGAGAAAAATTACAAAAGCCAAAAATAAACTGAATCATTGGATAACTGATCTGAATTTTATAAAGTTGCTCAGCATTGTACTGACAAAAATTCATGAACCAGATTTTACTCATCAAGAAAAAATTGACTGTTTTTTAGATGAACAATTTTTAATATTTTGGACTTTGTTTAAAAAGCAAGCCGAAATTGATACTGAAATACCCGATCTAAACGATTTTTGGTCTACTTGTTTAGTAGAATATGTAAAAGAGTTAAAATGTCCTCTATTAAAAGATAATTTTGAACGCTGCTTAAATGAAATGTTTAAATTACTCCAACTTCCATTTCCAAAATCTTTACCGACATTAACTGAAATAAATCAACCAAATCTTTCTAAAGGCGTCAACACAGACAGCCAAGAAAGTATATTTTTAGCTCAATTGATACTACAAGTTATCATTAGTCATTATTTAACCCGACTACTGGAGTTTAATCATATAGTTAAAATACAACAGAATTCTTCAACTTGCGTATCAAAATTTTGGCACAAAAACAATAATTTTAGAGATGATTATAATCGACCCGCTCCAGCCATTAATCAAGCATTTTCGCCTAGATTAATTACAAGCTATTAGTGGTTAAGTTTAATATATTGTTCTAATATTTCACAACGGATATGTAATAATAAAACAATAAAATAAAAGCTTATAAATGCTGCCACCATCGATAATAAAGGATAAAGCATACGCGGATCGATTAATGAAGGGCTAAAAAAATGCAGTGTAGCTCCTTGATGCAAAGTATTCCACCAATAAACTGAATAGTGAATAATGGGTATGTTGGCTAAACCCAACATAAGCAATATCGCCGTTGCTTGCGCCGCCATCTGTCGCTCAGGAATTGCAGAACGTAAAGCAATCACGCCAAGATATAAAAATAATAAAATAAGTTCCGAAGTTAAGCGCGCATCCCAAACCCACCACGCGCCCCACATCGGTTTAGCCCAAACGCTTCCTGTTAATAACGCTAAGAAAGTAAACCATGCGCCTAAAAAGACACTACCCGAAACAATTAATTCGGCTAATTTGATACGCAAAATTAAACCTATAATGGAGAAAAATGCCATAATAAAATAAACAAACAATGATAAAAATGCACTAGGCACATGCACATAGATAATACGAAAAGCATCTCCTTGCTGATAATCCGCGGGGGCTAAATATAAGCCACCCACTGCACCATAAACACCGAATACCAATAGAGACAAAGCAAAAATGGGAATTAAATAGTTCGACAATATATAAAAATGATGTACTGCGAAATATCGATAAATTTTGTTTCTTTTTTTTAATCTAGTCATTTTTTTCCTTTTAGCCACACCAGACAAAATTTAAGTACAAAATATTACGCAAAAGCAATACCTAAGCGCAATATTTTACTAATAACTAACGGAGCTAAACTCATACTCAGAATCATTAATACACCTAACCAAGCTATGGGTCCATTGGCAGGTAATCCTAAACTCGCTAAGGCAACCGCACTGCTCGCAAAAATGAGTACTGGAATGTAAAATGGTGTGATTATCAATATTATTAATAATCCACTCTGTCGAAGTCCTAACGTTAAAGCCCGCGCAATACCACCTAGAAATATTAAGGTGGGCGTACCTAATAGAATAGAGAGATATAAAGTTTTTAAAGCTATGAGAGGAATAAATAAGCTTAGACTTAGAATCGGTGTCACGATAAACAAAGACACACAAATTACTAGGCAAAATACTAATAACTTGACAAATAAAACTAGACCAAGCTCATTAGGAAGTAAAATAAGCTGCTCTAAATCTCCCTCTTTCCAATCATTTTGAAAAAGCTGATCTAACATTAATAATACTAGAAATAACACTACCACCCAATAAATTCCGGCAGATATTTTTTTTAATAAAATAGGATCGGTACTTACGCTTAAAGGAAATAAAATAATCGCTAAAATTAAAAATAATAAGGGATAAATCAATTCTTGATAATAACGAAAAACAGCTAGTAACTCACTACGCAAATTAGTTAAAAATTTTAAAAAAAAATTTAACATACCTTTGCGTCTAAAAAAATTTTTTTTATTTCCAAAGGCAAAGAATACATCGCTTGATGGCTGGAAAAAACAATGATACCTCCCCTAGCACTTTGTTTTTCCATTAAAAAAGATAAAAATGCAATACCGGCACTATCGAGAGAAGTGAACGGCTCGTCCAAAATCCAACAATCTGCTTTGATCAATAATAATTTTGCTAGACTCAAACGTCGTTGTTGTCCTGCAGAAAGTTGCGTTAATAAAGTATCTGAGCAATCTTTTAAATCTAATTGGTCTAATATCTGATGAATAGTATGGATTGCTTTGCGTTTGGTTTGCTTATGGATTAAATTTCGCCTGGCCAAACATAAATAAAGATTTTCGGTCGGACTCAATGCAGATTTCATACCTAAGCGGTGATTAACATAAAGTAAATTATCGGTAAAATTTATGTTGTTTTTCTTAATGGCAATGCCATTCCACATTACTTTTCCACTTAAAGGAATACGTAAGCCGGTTAATATCTGTAATAATGTAGTTTTGCCTGAACCATTTGCACCAACAATATGTAATATTTGCGTCGGAAAAAGCTGAAAAGTTAGTTGTTTAAACAGAATTCTGTTATTACGTTCAAAAGAAAGATCCTCTACAGTTAACACACTCTTCATTCCTTGATAAAATAATGGGATTATCCTTTTCAATGCCTATTTAACAAAGTGCTGTTGTTACAAAACAGGACGTAGGCTATATTATTCCTTTTTCAAACGAGTTAAAAGGCCAATAACCATGTCATTTCTTCTTCAATATGTTGTTTTCCTAGCGAAGCTATTTACATTGGTACTTGCTATTTTAATAGTAACCGCCGGAGTTTTCTCTATTACTCGCAAAGCTAAAGAACAAAATAAGAATAAACTATGCATTAAAAAACTTAATAAAAAATATCAAGAATTTGCGGAAACATTGAATTCAGAAATTTTAGATAAGAAGCAATTAAAAAAATACGCTAAAGAGCAAAAAATTAAATTAAAAAAATCTGCTAAATTATTGAAAAAACGAGTATTTGTTTTAAATTTTCAAGG
>Ga0075369_10000417_pt1 | contig 12873 bp, 12 predicted proteins | sample EndMethybrTD3034_FD_71400 | JGI IMG/M metagenome (GOLD analysis project Ga0075369, IMG submission 71400) | Populus endosphere microbial communities from Tennessee, USA - Endosphere MetaG P. TD hybrid TD303-4 | ecosystem: Host-associated > Plants > Roots > Endosphere | place: USA: Tennessee...
CCCGGCCGCTTGCCGGACAGCATGATGTCGACGCCGTGGTTGCTCAGGATTCGCTGGAGCGTGACGACGTCGGCAAGACGGGGCACGTTGTCGAGGATCAGTGTGTCCTCCGTGAGGAGGCTCGAAATCATCAGCGGGAGCGTGGCGTTCTTGGCGCCGGAAATCGGAATGGTGCCGTGGAGAGGCTTGCCGCCGACGATACGAATGCGATCCATCTGATACCCAACCCCTCGTGCCGGTCCGGCAACCGCGGCCCGGAAACCGGCCTATCGGCTACAACACCCGCGCACCCATGTAGTTCATTTTATCGTATCTGCGAGCGCAGGCCGCAGTGATATGCAGCACAAAGCGCAGCAAGGTTAAATCAACGCCCGGCGGAGCGGTCTTTCGGGGCTAAATCCGGCGAAATTAGGCCACCTGCCTCAGCCGTATTTTCGGCCGCGTTTTCAACGCCTTGGGATCTGCCCCGCGCCTGCGCCTTGCGCCTCTTGAGGTTTTCCCGCAGCGCCGAGCGCAGCCGCTCGTTCCGGCGGTCTTTTGGGCTGTTTGAGGCGGGTTTTTTGCCGGTCATTTTGCCATTCATGACGGAGGGCCATGTGCTTGCGCCTGAGTCCCCCTTATGGCAAGGATCGCCCCGCTTCGGGCGGAATTTTTCGGTTTTTCCGAGCCTGCTCCTGCTGCCGTAGCTCAGTGGTAGAGCACTCCATTGGTAATGGAGAGGTCGACAGTTCAATCCTGTCCGGCAGCACCAGTTTTTCCTGCCAATCCGCGTTCGGACGTGTGCGCCAAATCGCGCAGGAACGGGATTCCCTTCCGCGCGTTTTCATGAAAATCGTCTGGAACGGAGGCCGCAATGCGCGATCTCTATCGTCCGTACATTCGCGAATTTGGCTTCGCGCTGACCATCGGCGCGGTTGTCGTATTGGCGACGATTGTCGGGCTGTCGGTGTTTACAGAGCCGCAGCCGCTTCAGGTGGCCGACAATCAAATCACCAACAACCCGGCGCAAATTACCGCGCCGGTGACGGAAGATACGCCGGGTCCGATCGTCAGCGACAGCGGCGTGCCCGATCGCGAAATCTCCCAGAAGTCCCCGCTCGCGGACCGCGACCGGTAAGCGACGTCCGCATGCAAAATAAAAAGGGGAGCTTGCGCTCCCCTTTTTCCTTGTCACCCGGCAGCGATTTCAAATCTACAGCACCGGCTTCATCGCCTGCAGGTTCGTCGGCCACACGGTGTTGAGCTTGCCGCCGTACCATTCACCCATGATCTGCATGTTGAGGGCGTTGAGACCCTTGTCGTCGAACTTCACCTTGGTCGCCGGATAGGCAAGGTTGGTGAACTCTGTCGACGCCAGCACGTCGCGGATCTTCTTCGGATCACGGCTTGCTGCCTTCTCGAGCGCCTGACGGATGATTTGGATAATCACGTAGCCCTGTCCGAGCATTTCCGACGCCGGCGGGAAAGGCTGGGTCGGATAGGTTGCCTTGTAGGCCGCGACGAACTCCTTGTTGCCGGGCACGTTCAAGTCCCAGTTCCAGGTGATCGGCGTAAAGAAGCGGTCCGACGCGGCGCCAAGGCCGGCACCCATCGAGTCCGCCGCCGCGGGACCGGCGCCGAAGATCGGCGTCGTCACGCCAAGACCGCGCAAGGCCTTGATGATAAGCAGGTAGTCATTGGTGAAAGCGCCGAGGAAGATCATGTCGGGCTTGTAGCGAAGCACCGGAGCGACCGCGACCGACGGATCGCTCAAACCCATCTGGTAGCCAGTCGAGAACGGCACTTCGAGGCCGAGCCGCTCCGCTTCCTTCGGCAATTCCTTCTGCACGACAAGACCGACGCCGTCGTTGCTCATGAAGATGCCAGCCGTTTTCGGCGGCGCGCCCTTGATCGCCTTGAACATCTCGACGCCGGTCTGCATCGAGTAGTTCCAGGCGAACGAACCCTGTGGCGTGATCTTGAACGTGTACTTGTAACCACGCGTGACGATCGGATCGGCGTAGGAATTCGTCACCAGCGGAATTTCTGATTTCTCCGCTTCGACCTGCCCCGCCATCGTCATGGCGCTGCCGGTCGCGCCCGCGAGCACGATGGCCTTTTCCTGATCGATCATGCGGCGGAACAAGCTCGCCGCCTGCGGCGGGTTTTCCGATGTGGTATCGGCGAAGATGATCTTCACCTTCGCGCCGCCCATCGACTTGATGCCGCCTTCCTTGTTGATCTGGTCGACGCCGATCTGCATGCCCCAGGTGGCACGCTGACCGATTTCGCCAAGACCGCCGGTCATGGAGTTCGGCGCGCCGATGATGATTTCCGGCTCGTCGGCACGAACGATCGCAGGCATCGCAACCGTTGCGGCGCCGGCCACCAGCCCCTTCAGTCCAGTTCTGCGTGTTATCTGCATTTTCCGTCCTCCCGTTCAGGGTTGCCTTGCTTTCTAAAATCCCCGCCCTCACACGCCGAGATAGGCGCGGCGGACGAATTCTGAATCCTGTAGCGAATGCGCATTGCCCGACAGCGCAATGCTGCCATTAGCGAGAATTATGCCTTGCGTGGCCATTTCAAGACAGGTGGCGTTTTGCTCCACCAGCAAAATAGTCGTGCCGCCGTTACGGATTTCGGCGAGCCGCTCGAATACGAGCTCCGCCATCACCGGCGACAGGCCGAGCGAAGGTTCGTCGAGCATCAGCAGTTTTGGGAAATTCATCATCGCGCGGCCGATGGCGACCATTTGCTGCTCACCGCCGGAGAGCGTGCCGCCAAGCTGTGCTCGACGTTCGGCAAGCCTGGGAAACAGCGCATAGACGGACGCCAGTGCATCGGCAATCGGAATATTGGCGCGCGAACCGAGGTAGCTCACCGTCAGGTTGTCCTCGACGGTGAGGTTTGGAAACACCCGGCGACCTTCGGGCACATGCGAAATGCCGTTGCGCGCGACCTCGTGCGGCTTCATGCCGACGAGATCGGTGCCTTCGGCAAAAATCTTGCCCGCGCGGGGGCGCAACAGGCCGGAGATCGTGCGCAGGATACTGGTCTTGCCGGCGCCATTGGCGCCGAGCAGCACGAACACGGTTCCCTCATCGACCGCAAACGACACGTCGCGCACGGCGAACAGATCGCCGTAGGCCACACTGAGGTTTTGTACGGCGAGCAACGTCATCGCAGCGCCTTCTGCTTGGTGCCGAGATAGGCTTCGATCACGACCGGATCGTTGGCGACCTGGCTCGGTGTGCCGTCGGCGATCACGGTCGCGTTGTGCAGCACGACCAGCCTGTTCACCATCTTGGCGAGAACCGAAAGCACGTGCTCAACGACGATGACCGTGATGCCGCGCGACTTGTTGAGCGCGAGGATTTCCGTAATGAGGTGGTTGGCCTCGTCGTGGGTCAGCCCCGACATGCTTTCGTCGAGCATCAGCAGGCGGCAGTGGCCCGCGATGGCCCGGCCGATCTCCACGCGTTTACGGTCCGCCAGCGTGAGTTCGGAGGGCCTGCGTTGCGCCTGCGCTTCCAGCCGGAACTGGGACAGGATCGATGCGACTTCGTCGTGGGCGCTGCGGCCTTCCGGCAGGCATTGCGACGCCGCTACGCGAATGTTTTCCGCGACTGTCATGCTTTCGAACAGCCGCACTTTCTGGAACGTGCGGCACATCCCGCTCCGGCGGCGCATGTGCGCGGGCGCTGTCGTGCAGTCCTCCCCGAAATAGGCGACCGTGCCTTTGGTCGGCGGCATGTTGCCAGAAATGATTTCGAACAGCGTCGACTTGCCGGCGCCGTTCGGGCCGATCAAGCCCATGACCTCGCCTTCGTGCACGGTAAAAGACACGTCGCGCAATGCGACAAGGCCGCCGAAATGGCGCGCAACGTTTTTGACATCGAGCGCGACGTTGCTCATGACTTGCGCCTCTTCTCGGTGAAGAAGCCGACGATGCCCTTCGGCGCGCGCAGGACGACGAACAACAGCATGCAGCCGTAGACGAGAATATCGAGGCCGGTGATCTCAAGTTTGGTCGCGCCGAGGTTGGTGACTTCCGAGAGAAAGATCATCACCGCGCCGCCGATGATCGGTCCCCAGGCCGTGCCGAGCCCGCCAAGCAGCGCGGGAAGCTGCAACTGGATCGCCTGCGACAGACCGAACGCCGCCTCCGGATCGATCGCCATGTAGAACTGCATATAGAGCGTGCCGGCGACCGCGGTCATCATCGCGCTCAGAAGGAAACCGAGCATCTTGGTGCGGAACACCGAAACGCCCGCGGCGGCGGCGGCGACTTCGTCATCGCGCACAGCCATCATTTCCAAACCGAAACGGCTTTTCAGAATCCAGCGCGTAATGCCGTAATAGATCGCAACCATGACGAGCCCGGCATAGAGAAATGGCGCCGGGGTGCGCGCCTGCATCGCCCAGAACGAGTTGCCGTTGAACTTCAGCGCGAGGCCATCGGAACCGCCGGTCAGATCGACGAAATGGCGCGTAACCTGCACCAGCGCGAGAGACATCGCGACGGTCGCCAGCGCGAAGAACACGCCGCGCATGCGCAGCGTCATCGAACCCATCACCAGCGCGAACACCATCGCAATCGCTGCGCCGGCCCATACGCCGATCCACGGCGGAATGCCATAGCGATTGAACAGGATGCCGGTGGTATAGGCGCCGAGACCGAGAAACACGCCGTGGCCGAGCGACAGCAGTCCGCCGATTCCGGCGACGACGTTCCACGCCTGCCCCAGCGTGATGAAGATCAGCGCGCGCACGGTCGCCGCAATGATGTAGTCATTAACGAACGGCAGCAGCGGCAGGACCGCGACGATGGCAACCGGCAGCAACATCAGCAAAGCGCTGCGGATCTGCTCGGCCTTGCGCGCCGGATCTATGGTCATCTGTGGAATGGATGCGTTCGTCATTCCGACCTCTTTCCGAAGAACCCGGTCGGGCGAAACGCAATGAACAACATCAGCAGGATATAGAGCGGCACGTCCTGCAGCGCGGAATTCCACAACATCGCCGTGAGCTGCTGGATGACGCCGCAGGCGATGCCGCCGAGGAACGTGCCGCCGATGCTGCCGAGGCCACCAATGGTCGTCGCGATGATGATGATCGGCATCAACGCAAATCCGGCCGACGGCGAAGTCGGGAAATAAGTCACCAGCACCGTTCCCGCCAGGCCGGCAAGGCCGGTCGACAGCGCGAAAGCGCCGATGTTGACGTAGCTCGAATTGATGCCGACGATTTCCGCGGCTTCAAGATCGTCGGCGACCGCGCGCACCGCCTTGCCCCACGCCGTGCTGCGCAGCAGCAGCGTGACGGCAAGCGTCGCCGCCACCGCGATGAGGAAGGCGACGATTTGGGCCTGCGAGAGGAACAGCGGGCCGAGCAGCGTGTACTGGCCGGAAAAGACCGAGGTCGCGGTCTTGGCATCGGCGCCGAACAGGATTTGCGCAACCATCTGCAACACGAGCGCGCAACCGATGGCGGCGAGCAATTGCTGCAGCGTGGCGTGACCGACGAAATGGCGGAACACGACTTGATATTGCACGACGCCGACCAGGGCGGTGATGAGGAAACTCAGCGGCAGAATGAGCAGCGGATCGATGCCAAAGCCCTTGGACGCGATGACGCCGACGTACATGCCGTACATCACGAGTTCGCCGTGCGCGAAATTGACGATGCGCATCACACCGAAAGCCAGGCTCAAGCCGACAGACAGCACGCCGTAAACGCCACCGACAAGAATGCCGCTGACGATTGCCTGCAAGGCAAGAAAGAGAAATCCCTCAATACCGGCCATACACACATCGCGGCCGCGCTGCGCGGATCAAATCCGCAAATGCTTGCAACTTTCGCAAGCCGCTGAGCGCCGCACTTCCTCCCGTGTTGCACATCCGTGATTTTTTTGTCGGCCTCGCGGGCCTGTCGCGCCGCACGGCTCGGCTGACGACGAGAAGATTATCTGCTTGCTGCTTCACGTAAAGCGCAAACACGCCGCGCGGCGATTTTCCGCAATAATCATGTCAGATAATCAAGTGTCACCAACTCATGTGGCGACTGAAGCGAACCTTGCGGTGGGCAGGAATCTCGCCGTGCAAATTTCGGCGGACAACGATCGCTACACGCAACCGCGTTTCGAGCAGCGCTTCTCGCACTTGTTCATCGACTTGTAGTCCGGTCCGGTACGGCTGACACAGCGCTTGTAACAATCGTCGAAACTCACACCGGGCCTGCACTGCTTGCCCTGCCCGCCGCCCTTGGCGAACGCCACGTCGGAAACCGCGGCCCACGCGATGAGCATCCCGGCAAGCAGAAACGAGACTTTCACCATGAGCGTCCCCCGATCCCACCGAACGCCGCAGAGTATATAGAGTGGCTGTTGCGCCGGCCACCGGCGTTGCTCCGCCGTGACCCGCCAATTATAAAGCTCACATAACATCAGGGAGCGAACCGCCATGAGACGGTTACTGGCTGGAATAAGCCTCGGCTTGCTGACGCTGTCATTCATCGCGAATACGGCCGCCGGGCAGTCGAACTTTCCCGACAAGCCAATCCGCTTTGTCGTTCCCTTCGCGGCCGGCGGCCTTGCCGACATCACCATGCGCATCGTCGGCGAGAAACTCGGCGACCGGCTCGGCCAGCGCGTCATTATCGACAACCGCCCGAGCGGCGGCGGCGTTGCGGCGGCGCAGGCGGTCGCGACTTCACCGGCCGACGGCCACACACTTATTACGCTCACCAACGGCACCGCCATCAGCGTGTCTCTCTTCAAGTCGCTGCCGTTCGATCCGTTGAAGGACTTCGTGCCGATCTCGAGCGTCGCCTATTTCGATATTCTGCTGCTGGTGAACAACGCTTCGCCGATCAAGAACGTCGGCGATCTTCTCGCCGCGGCGAAATCTTCCAATGGTACGATGAATATCGGAACGATCAATCCCGGCAGCACGCAGAATCTTTCCGCCGAACTGTTCAAGTCCGTCGCCGGCATCAATGCGCAGATCGTGCCGTTCAAGGGCTCGCCCGACGTGCAGGTCGCGCTGATGCGAAACGACATCACCGTCGGTTTCGAATCTTACGCCGCGCTCAAAGGCGGCATCGATGCCAAGGACCTTCGCGCCATCGCAACCTCCGGAAACGACCGCTCGCTGCCCGACGTGCCGACGGTAAAAGAAAGCGGCCTTCCCGCCTACAATGTCATCGGCTGGAATGCATTGTTCGCGCCTGCGGGTACGCCGCCGGAAATCGTTGCGAAGCTGAATAAAGAAATCAGGGAAATCCTCGCGATGCCGGATGTGAAAAAGCGTATCCTTGAACTCGGCACCGAACCACGCGCCAGCACACCGGAAGAAATCGCCGGCCGCCTGAAGGACGACATCAAGAAATGGGCCGCTGTGATCGAGCAGGCCAAGATCGAAAAGCGTTAGCAACGAAGTATGAGTGACAAGAGATGACTGACGCCTGGAGCACCCCCGTCGTCGACAGCCATGTCCACGTCTTTAAAACCGACATGCCGCTGATCGGAACGCCGCGCCATCGTCCGACCTATAATTTCACCGCCGAAGATCTGTGCAAGAAGCTCGACGACCACCGCGTGCCGATGGCGGTGATCGCCGCCGCGAGCCCGTGGGGCGACTACAACGACTACATCATCGAGTCGCTGCGGAAATATCCGCGCCTGCGCGGCACCGTGATCCTTCAGCCGATGACCGAGCGCATGGTGCTTGAAGGGATGAAGCGTGACGGCGTCGTCGGCGTGCGGCTGTCGTTTGTCAGCATGCAGCAAATTCCCGACGTCACGACATTCGACTACCGCCGTTTCCTCAAGCGCCTCGCAGATCTCGACATGCACGTGCATCCGCATATCGAAGGCGAGAAGCTTCCTCATCTTCTGCCGTTGCTGGAAGCCTGCGGCGTGAAGATCGTGATCGACCACATCGGCCGGCCCGATCCGAAGACCGGCATCAACGGCGAAGGCGTCAACGCCACCCTGCGTTCGATCGAGAAAGGCCGCACGTGGGTAAAACTGTCTGCTGCCTATCGGCTTGGCCCGGTCGCAGCGGACGTTGCCAGGCACCTCGTCGCCCAGGCCGGTGCCGACCGCATGCTGTGGGCGAGCGATTGTCCGTTCGTCGGCGAGGAAAAGAACATCACGTACCAGCAGACCATCGACTGGCTGAACGGCTGCATCCCGGACCCCGCCACCCGGCGCAAGATTTACTGCGATACTCCCCTGCGGCTTTATTTCTCCTGAGCGCTTTTTAGCGGTGGATTTCGCCGCTTTGGCCCGATTCCCGGGAATGAAGTTCGCCGCCCGGTGTTGATATCTCCCGATCGGAAAAGTCCATCAATCACGGGGGTTTGAGTGCCAATTTGACGCAACGCAATTTGCGTCTCGACAACTAATGTAGAAGTCCTCTAAACAAATCCTGGTCGTGGCATATCTGGAACTTCGCGATGAATTACGACGCGTTCTTTGAAGGCGCTCTCGACAAGCTTCGTACCGAGCGCCGCTACCGGGTATTTGCCGACCTCGAGCGCCTCGCCGGCCGTTTCCCCTACGCCCGTTGGCATTCGCCGGGCGGCGTCCGTGAAGTCGTGATGTGGTGCTCCAACGATTACCTCGGCATGGGCCAGCACCCAAAGGTGGTCGGCGCCATGGTCGAGACCGCGACGCGCATGGGCGCAGGCGCAGGCGGCACGCGCAACATCGCCGGCACCAACCATCCGCTGGTCGAACTTGAGCGCGAACTCGCCGACCTGCACGGCAAGGAAGGCGCCCTCGTCTTCACTTCAGGCTATGTGTCGAACGAGACCGGCATCTCGACCCTGGCGAAGCTCCTGCCGAACTGCCTGATCCTTTCCGACGCGCTCAACCACAATTCGATGATCGAAGGCGTCCGCCAGTCTAATTGCGAGAAGCAGATTTTCCGCCACAACGACACGGCGCATCTCGAAGAACTGCTGAAGGCCGCCGACCGCAAGCGCCCCAAGATCATTGTGTTCGAAAGCCTATACTCGATGGACGGCGACATCGCGCCGGTAAACGCGATCTGCGATCTCGCCGAAAAGTACGGCGCGATGACCTATATCGACGAAGTGCATGCGGTCGGCATGTACGGCCCGCGCGGCGGCGGCATCGCCGAGCGCGACGGCGCGATGGCGCGTATCGACGTGATCGAGGGCACGCTGGCGAAGGCGTTCGGCTGTCTCGGCGGCTATATCACCGGCTCGAAGGCGCTGATCGACGCCGTGCGTTCGCACGCGCCGGGATTCATCTTCACCACCGCGCTGCCGCCGGCCGTCTGCGCCGCCGCGACCGCCGCGATCAGGCACCTCAAGACTTCAAGCTGGGAGCGCGAGCGCCATCAGGACCGCGCCGGCCGCGTAAAGGCAGTTCTCGCCGCCGCCGGTCTGCCGGTGATGACCAACGGCACCCATATTGTGCCGGTGTTTGTCGGGGACCCGGAGAAGTGCAAGGCGGCGAGCGATCTTCTGCTCGAACAGCACGGCATCTATATCCAGCCGATCAATTACCCGACCGTCGCGCGCGGCAGCGAACGCCTGCGCATCACGCCGTCGCCCTATCACGACGACGCGCTGATCGACAAACTGGCGGAAGCGCTGGTCGACGTCTGGCAGCAGCTCGGTCTGCCGCTGAAGAAGCAGGCCTTGGCGGCGGAGTAAGCTCGCCTGCGCGCTCCTGTCGCTTTGACTTAGCCGCTCCTTCACCCGGTAACTGGCATCGCCCCGGTCAATCTGGCATGGCGAACGAGCGAGGTATCGCGTGGGAACCTACTTGCTGTTTCCGACTGATCTGACGTCGTTCCTAGACATTATCCGCCAGAACGGCGAAGTAGCCTACAGTCTTATGATTGCCTACGCCGCGTCGCATAGCCTGCTGCTCGGCCTGTTCTCCGGCTATGCCGCGCATTCAGGGGCGCTCAGTCTTGGTCCGCTGATCGTGGCGTGCTGGTTCGGCAGCTTCACGGGCGACGTGATCCGTTTCTGGATCGGTCGGCGCTTTGGCACACAATTGATCGGACGGTTTCCGAGCATCGCACGCCTGGTCCAGACCGCGGCCCGGCTGGCCGACAAGCATTACGTCTGGATGATCCTGGTGCATCGTTTCCCGCACGGCATTCGCGGCGTCGCAGGTTTTGCCTACGGCATGTCTCGGCTGCCGTGGTCGACGTTCCTCGCGCTCAATTTTGTCGCGGCAGGCCTGTGGGCCTGCACCGTCGTGATGGCCGGCTATGCGTTCGGTCAGGTTTCCGAGAAACTCATGAACGATGCATCTTCCGGGCTCGGCATTGTGATGCTGGTCGTGTTCCTCGGCCTGTCGTGGATACTGAGCAAGAAGCTGGAAAAAATCGCAGAGCGAAGCTGAACGCCGTACTTTCAGTCTTCCAGCGTTTCTTTCGCGATCTCGAGGGTCTCGGGCAAGTCGTGATGCTGCGGCTTGCGCGGATCGGTCAGCCGCGCGCCGATCGGCAGCGCGAGCGACACCACCAGAATACGCGCGAGATGATGCGCACCGACGAACACCGGATCGAGGTGAAGCGCGAGCGCGAGGATCATCATCACATCGACCGAACCCGGCGCGTAGGACACGACGAGATTTGACAGCTTCAGCGATGGCAGCAGCGAAGCGAGCCCGATGAACAGCGCGGCGACGATCAGCGCGACAACCATGGCGCCAAGGGAGGCTGCGAGATAGTGCAGCAGCGTCCGGAACGAGGTCTCGTTGAAGCGGGATCCGTTGATCGCGCCAAGTCCGATCATCGAGATCGTGGCAATCCATGACGGCGGATTGAGTTCGACGATGCCGGTACCGTGCAAGGTCGCCGACACGATCATCGGCCCGAAGAAGAAGCCGCCGGAAAATCCGACCTTGTAAAGCGCGAGCGCCGCGACGATGGCGCCCGCCATCAGCCCAATGAACTGAACCGGTGCGTCGAAAGCAGAAAGTCCGTTCGCCATGAAACGCGTCGGCGCATCTATGCCGGCAATCGCAAGCCCTGCGGGCACGCCGACTGCGAGGATGACCACACGCACCGTCTGCACGATGATAATGGCGCGCAAATCGGTGTCGCGTTCGGAGGCGATGGCCGACACCTGCGACAGCGCACCGGGCACCGAGGCGAACAGCGCCGTCTGCATGTCCCAGCCGTGAACGCGCCGGAGATACCATGTCGCGGCGAGCGTAATCGCGAGCATGGCAATGCAGATGATGACGATGCTGGCCGGCCAGGTCGCCATGCCACGCATGGTTTCGGGCGTCGCCACGCCGCCGATGATGATGCCGAGTCCGATGAAGAAAATACGTGCCATCAGCGAAGGCACATTCATCGACCGGCCGCACAGTGCCGCGATAGCCACGAACAGCAGGGACCCCGCCATCCAGCCTGCCGGGAAATGAAAATGGTCGAACAGCGCCCCGCCGGCCGTGGCGATGACCATGGTTTCGGCAAAGCGGGCTAACTGTTGCTGGCGGGTCAAATGCGCGGTCTTTGGCGGGTTTGTCAGGGTCCGGCGTGGCGGATCAATGCCGCGCCGGGCGCCCGCCGTCAAACCTTGAGGGCCGAAAACCTAAAGGGGCTGGCGCCGGGCTGGGTTGTGCTAAAGTTGGGGCAGCGGGCCGCCGTGCAGAGCGCCCGTGGCGGGAGTATCGCGAAACGCCATGTTGCAGGGCTGGTTCGTCATTGCGGTCGCGCTTTGCTACCTCGGACTTCTGTTCGTGGTCGCAAGCTATGGCGATCGGCGGGCGCGAGCACGCGACAGCCGCTGGCGCGTGCTGATCTATCCGCTTTCGCTCGCGATCTACTGTACGTCATGGACATTCTTCGGCTCGGTCGGCCTTGCCACCACGACCGGCGCAGAGTTCCTGACAATCTATATCGGCCCGGTCATCATGATCGGCATCGCCTCGCCGCTCGTGCTGCGCATCGTGCGATTGGCCAAGGCACAGAACACAACTTCCATCGCCGACTTCATCGCCGCCCGCTACGGCAAGCGTCAGGCCGTCGCCGTCATCGTTGCGCTGATCGCCATCGTCGGCTCGATCCCCTACATCGCACTCCAACTCAAGGCGGTCGCGGGCTCGATCGGAGTCATTCTCGCGCAGGTGCCGAGCAATAGCGGTGCGCAACTCCTGCCGCTCGGCGACATGGCGCTGTTCGTCGCGCTTGCGATGGCGGTTTTCACCATGCTGTTCGGCACGCGCCATGTCGACGCGACCGAGCATCAGGATGGTCTGATGCTCGCGATTGCCGGCGAGTCGATGGTGAAGCTCGTCGCGTTCCTTGCAGTCGGCATTTTTGTCACCTTCTGGATGTTCGACGGGCCGTTCGCACTGTTCCAGGCAGCGATGGACCGGCCCGATACCGCGGCGGTGCTTACCGGTGGCATCCGTCCCGGCACCTTCGCGACCATGACACTATTGTCTTTCTTCGCGATCATGCTGCTGCCGCGGCAATTCCACGTCACGGTTGTCGAGAACCACAACGAAGCCGAAGTCCGCCGCGCGGCATGGATGTTTCCGGTCTATCTCTTTCTCATCAACTTGTTCGTCATTCCGATTGCGATTGCCGGCCTGTTGAAATTCGGCAGCGGCCGGCTCGACAGCGACATGTTCGTACTCGCCTTGCCGCTCGCCGGCGGCTCGGAACTGCTGACACTCGCCGCTTTCGTCGGCGGCCTGTCGGCTGCGACTGCCATGGTGATCGTCGAGACTGTTGCGCTCTCGATCATGGTATCGAACGACATCATCGTACCGTTCATCCTCAAACGCAGCGAAACCTTTGCAGCGCGCGGCCACGTCGGTGAGGTGCTGCTCACGGTGCGGCGCTTTGCGATCCTTGCCATTCTGGGGCTTGCCTACCTCTACTA
>Ga0075369_10000419_pt1 | contig 12857 bp, 9 predicted proteins | sample EndMethybrTD3034_FD_71400 | JGI IMG/M metagenome (GOLD analysis project Ga0075369, IMG submission 71400) | Populus endosphere microbial communities from Tennessee, USA - Endosphere MetaG P. TD hybrid TD303-4 | ecosystem: Host-associated > Plants > Roots > Endosphere | place: USA: Tennessee...
CCATCGCCACGACGCTTCATGCCGCCCTTGCTCTGAGCAAGGCGCCGATGGAAAGCGCCCCCTCATCGGGGTCGCAGCCGCAAGCGACCACCCAGCAGATCGATCTCGACACGGCGGCCGTCGACGAGGCTATTGGATACAGGGGCAAGGCCAATGGCGGGGTCTACCAGTTCAGCATCCAGCGCGCTGGACCGGTTAAGGAACTCGGCATGGAAGTGCCAGAATCGATGGGTTCGGCGATCGCGATCAACTTCCAACCGACAGGCGGCGGCAAAGCGGCGATCACCGGTGATTTCGTATTGGCCGCAACGGAGGTCAATCCGGTCATCAAGACAATGCAAAAGAACGGCATAGAGGTAACGGCGTTGCATAGCCACATGCTCAACGAGGAGCCGCGGCTGTTCTTCATGCATTTCTAGGCAAATGACGACGCGCAGAAGTTGGCGAAGGGCCTGCACGCGGTCCTTGATAACGTTGCCGTCAAGAAGAGCTAATTAGTCTTGCCCAGCGCCTGCGGCTAGCGGCCAATCCCAAACCTAAGTTTGGATTACAGGCGTTTGAGGGTGGTTGTAGGGTTGCTGGAGCCGCCACCAAGGAGCGCTCGAAAGTGACACTTTCGGAAACATAGGTTCGAGCGCCGGATCCATGACGGTATGTGACATCCGCGTCCTACCGGGTGGAGAGTGACAGGCTAGTCTTCACGCAAAACAGGAGCGCGTCATGTCGCAGGCCGAAACAACACCCCGTATGAATCCGCAGCAGACAAATAGCAGCTTGGAAAACACCTTTCATCTCGGCAAGCCAGGAACTGGCGAGTTGGTTCCATCGCGCTACGCGCTGCGGATCGGCGAAATCGATGTCCTGGTGGTCAGCGACGGGGTGCTGCCGCTGCCAACCAAGATGTTGGGACACAATGCCGACGCCGCGGACCGGGCCGCCTGGCTGGACGACATGTTCCTGCCGCCGGACGCTTATGATTGGGCGCTGAACGTGGTCGTGGTGCGCAGCGGCGAGCAGACCATACTCATCGACGCTGGGCTAGGGTTGGACCCGGACCTGAACTTGCCGCGGGCCGGGCAGTTGATCAAGCGGCTGGAGGCAGCCGGCATCGATCTTGCGTCCGTGACCGACGTGGTGCTTACCCACATGCACATGGACCACATTGGCGGGCTGCTCATCGACGGGGTGAAGGACAGCCTGCGTCCGGACCTGCGCATCCACGTGGCGGCCGCCGAAATCAAGTTCTGGGAGGCTCCCGATTTTTCTCACGTCTCCATGCCGCCGGGGTTCCCGGACGCGCTTCGGGCGGCCGCCAAGCAGTTCTCGAAGGAGTACCGTGGTCAGCTACGGCTATTCGATGAGGAACACGAGGTGGCACCGGGGGTAGTCGTCCATCGCACCGGCGGCCACACTCCAGGGCACAGCGTGGTCCGCCTGGCGTCCGGCGGCGAACGACTGACCTTCGCCGGCGACGCCGTGTTCGCGGTCGGGTTCGAACACCCCGACTGGTACAACGGCTTCGAACATGACCCCGAGGAGGCAGCCCGCGTCCGGGTGCGTCTCTTGCGGGAGTTGGCGGCGAACGGTGAACTGCTGGTGGCCACTCATCTACCGTTCCCGTCCGTCGGCCATGTGGCGGTCACCGGCGACCACTTTCGTTGGGTGCCAGTCTTCTGGGACTACTGACCGCTTGTTGGGTTAGGGCCGAACTAGACGACTGCATGCGTTTGAACAGCCATTCGATCGCTGCCTCATCGCCTGTATCCTCGCCGACTTAGACCTCGGTTTTCAGTACCGCTAGCAGATCGGATCATCTCGCGCCCGCGCCGCGCCGGCTTGTTCTCCGGCAGCGCGGGTGCATCTGTTCGAGATCAGCCAGCCTTTAGACGACGGCCCTTTTCATCAGTCTGGTTCGGCCTCGCGCCCAAATTCGTCCGAGCCCGTGATCAACGAAAATCAAAAAGTGGCGCGCGTCCTCAACCTCGGCCGAGCAGAAGAGATCCGAGGATTATCCACTCTGAGCGGATAATCTTTAAAGTGAGAGAGGAATTATAAATTGCTGCGACATAGGGCACTTAGGACGTGAGAGATTGCTCGCGAGCGATGATCGCAGGAGATGGCAATGGTTGAACTACCCCGTAAGGAAGAATTCGAGTCCACGGATCCCGGCATAAACGGAGACGATCCCGCAGCAACACCCGCCGAACAGGTCGCGTCCACGCCTGTTGCCGCTCCCCGCCGGAAATCTGCCGTCAAGAAGGGTGTGCTTGCCTTGGTCCTGCTAGCCGGAGGGGCGTATGGCGTCCACTTCGGCCACCACTACTGGACCGTCGGCCGATTTATCGAGTCCACCGATAACGCCTATGTAAAGGCAGACTACACGACGGTTGCTCCGAAGGTGGCCGGCTACGTCAAGGAGGTGCTCGTTAATGACAACGACGCCGTAACTGCAGGGCAGGTTCTTGCGCGGATCGACGATCGTGACTTCCAGGTGGCACTGAATCAGGCGCGGGCCGACGTGAAGGCGTCGGAGGCTGCGATCACGAATATCGACGCGCAGATCGAACTGCAGAGATCAGTCATCGGTCAGGCTCAGGCGTCGGTCGATGCATCGAATGCTTCGCTTGTCTTTGCAAAGTCCGAGGCCCAGAGGAATACGCGCCTGATCAGCACCGGGGCGGGGACGCAGTCGCGTGCGGAACAGAGCCGCTCTCTGATGGATCAGGCGACCGCCGCAGTCCAACGCGACCAGGCTGCGTTGATCGCCGCGCACGACAGGGTGCCGGTTCTCAAGAGCCAGCGCGACCAGGCGGTCGCTCAACGGGAACGAGCCGCCGCAGCCGCACAACAGGCCGAACTGAACCTCTCTTACACGAGTATCGTCGCAGCGGTCGACGGAACAGTCGGCGCACGCTCGATCCGCGTTGGACAGTATGTCACCGCTGGCACGCAGTTGATGGCGGTGGTGCCCCTGCATTCAGTCTATGTCGTTGCCAACTTCAAGGAAACGCAACTCACCTACGTTCGGGCGAGGCAGCCGGTGGACATCAAGGTGGATAGCTTTCCAGGCCTCGAAGTGAAAGGGCACGTGGACAGCGTCTCGCCAGCGAGCGGCCTCGAGTTCTCCCTGCTTCCCCCGGACAATGCGACGGGCAACTTCACGAAGATCGTCCAGCGAATCCCGGTGAAGATCATCATCGATGACGAAGCCCGCGCGGCTCAGCTCCGGTCCGGAATGTCCGTAGAGCCGGAAATCAACACAAGACTCGCGCGGCTCTCGGAAGCGAAGTAACGGGGCGCTGGCGGGTAACCGTCTCTCTTCTCCGATCACAGAAATACCGTGGTGACGATTCCGCAACTGCGGAAGGAGCAATGTCATGGCTACACTCAAGCTCGTAGCGAACAACAAAGAGCCGCCGCAAGCTGCATCGTCTCAATCCGCCAAAACCGGGATGAGCCCTCTCCGGATGTGGTGCGCGGTCGTCGGATCGACCTTGGGCGCATTCATGGCCGTCCTCAATATCCAGATCGTCAACGCGTCGCTCGCCGACATTCAGGGTGCGATCGGTGCCGGCAAGGATGACGGCGGCTGGATCTCGACTTCATATCTCATTGCGGAAATCGTGGTCATCCCCCTCAGCGGCTGGCTCGCTCAGGTCTTCTCCCTCCGGAAGTATCTCCTGACCAACGCCCTCCTGTTCCTGGTCTTTTCCGTTGCTTGTGCGTTCGCCACAAACCTCGAACAGATGATCGTGCTCCGTGCCATCCAGGGCTTTGCTGGGGGTGTCCTGATCCCCATGGCCTTCACGATTATCATCACGTTGCTGCCGAAACCGAAGCAACCGATCGGACTGGCACTCTTTGCGCTTTCGGCCACGTTCGCTCCAGCGATCGGGCCGACCATTGGCGGATATCTGACAGAGAATTACGGCTGGGAATTCATCTTCTACGTGAACCTCGTCCCCGGCTTGCTGATGGTCGCTCTGCTCTGGGCCTCGCTAGACGAAGCTCCTATGAATCTAGGCCTGCTTGCCAAAGGGGACTGGCCCGGCATCGCCACCTTGGCGATCGGCCTTGCCGCCCTTCAAACGGTGCTGGAGGAGGGCAACAAGGAAGATTGGTTCGGATCCGAGTTCATCGTCAAGCTCTCGATCGTCGCCGCAGTCTCTCTGACGCTTTTCCTGATCATCGAGTTCAAGACCGCTAACCCGCTTCTGAATCTGAGGCTCCTCGCGCGCCGTAACTTCGGCTTCGGCATCTTGGCGAATACTATGCTCGGCATCGCGCTCTATGGGTCTGCGTTCGTGCTGCCGATCTATCTGGCGAGAATCCAGGGCTACAATTCAGAACAGATCGGCATGGTGCTTGCCTGGACCGGTATCCCGCAGCTAATTCTCATTCCGCTCGTTCCCAAGCTGATGAAGCTGATCGACGTCCGGTTGCTGATCGCCATTGGCTTCGCCCTCTTCGCTGCCTCGAATTTCATGAACGTCCACATGACCGGAGACTATGCGGCCGACCAGCTTTTCTGGCCGAATGTCATCCGTGCCATTGGGCAAGCCCTTGTCTTCGCGCCGCTCTCGGTCGTTGCGACTGCTGGCATCGAACAGGAGAATGCAGGCTCCGCATCGGCGTTGTTCAACATGATGCGCAACCTCGGTGGCGCGGTTGGAATCGCCTCGCTTCAGACCTTCATATCGAAGCGTGAGCAGTTCCATTCCAATATCCTCACGAACTCGATCAGCATCTTCGAAGAAGCCACGCGAAATCGCGTCGCCAAACTGACAAATTACTTCATGAATCACGGCGTCAGCGACCAGGCCACGGCTACTCACAAAGCCATTGTCGCCATTGCGTCCAGCGTGCGTAAGCAGGCCAACATCATGGCCTTCAGCGATGCGTTCTTTCTGCTTGGCGTGGGCCTCGTCGTCGCTTTATTCGCAACGCTTCTCCTCAAAAAACCAAGCGGCCAGATGTCTGGTGGCGGCGCACACTGAACAGCAATTCTCAAGGAGATCACCATGAACACGATCACACGAGAACCGATTTCCCGGAGACACCGCGGGAGCGTCGGGCCCAATGTCGATCCTGGCTCCATCCTTGCCGTCCTGGAATGGCTCGCCGGCGACGAGTGCCATTCGATCGACGAAGCCGGCTTGGTTGCGGGTCTGGGTCTCAGGCTACGACAGATCGGCCTCCCGATCGACAGACTTACGCTCCATCTGATGACCCTTCATCCCGAGATCCTCGGCCGAACGGTCGCATGGGCTCCATCCGAACCCGTCGAAATCCATGACAGGGATCACGGGATCAAGGTCGAGTTCGCCTCCAGTGCACTGGTCAAGGCGATGGAGACACGTGAGCCGATGATCGTCGATGCGGGCGACAGAGACTCCCCATGGCAGCATATCGACGTCTTCGCGGGACGGAACCTCGTCCAGCTCATGATCGCGCCGCTGTGCAATGTCGATGGGCCGGTGAGTGCGGCGGGATTTGGGACGAAGCGGCCAGGCGGCTTCACGCTGTCCGAAATCCGTGTCATCGAGCGGATCCTGCCTTCGTTGCGCAATACCTGCGAAATGCGGGTCATGCGTCACGCCGAGCTGTCCCTGCTCGATACATACATCGGGCCGATGACGGCTCAACGAATCCTCGCCGGCAAAATCCGGCAGGGCGAGATCGAGACGATGCAGGCAGCACTTCTGCTTTGCGACATGAAGGGATTCACCGAACTCTCGAATCGCCTGCCTGACGAAAAGGTGCGGGAACTGCTCAACGCCTACTTCGATGCGGTGATCCCTGCGATCACGGGCAACGGCGGGGAAGTGCTGAAGTTCATGGGGGATGCGGCACTCGCATTCTTCCCGACATCCGACGCTGTGGTTGCGTGTCGACACGCGTTGGCAGCAACCGCTGAGATCTTCGCCAATCTTGCCGGATTCGAACAGAACGGTGCCCGCGTCGATGCAACAGTGGGATTGCACTATGGCAAGGTGAGCTATGGGAACATCGGCTCCGGACGGAGGCTGGATTTCACGGTCATCGGTTCGGACGTCAATCTGCTCAGCAGGATACAGACTGCCTGCGGGGGGCTCGGAAAGTCGGTTCTCATGTCTGACACGTTCCGCCGTAGCTCCGGGGCCGACAACATTGTCTCCACCAAATTTCACCGCCTGAAGGGTTTTGCCGATCCGATCGAGCTATTCACGATTGCGGAATAGAGAAGGCCTCCCTTCAACCGGTCTCGACTGCCAGTACGGAGGCCGACTGTCCGGCCTGCCGCTCGCTCAACGGATGCGCGATCGGCAACCCATACGGTACGCGGATCAGCCGGACGTCTGTTTTGTCCGGAGACGCTCGGCATAGTTGGCGTCAAGGTTACCTACACTGACCGGTAAGGAGTCTCAAAAGACCCTCGCGAAGCTCGGTTTCGTCCAGTGAGCCGGTAGGGTCGAGCTTCGCCCATGCCGTTCGCCAATCGCAGGATCGCGCTGCGTGCATGACGTTCCGATGCTACAACCGCAACAATCTTTGGCGTCAAATGGGTTTTGGGACGTGCCTACAATCCGTTTTCTGGGCCAGACCGCGTCAACGTAAACCAACGTTGGGCTAGCAGGGGAGATCGCTTCGGGAGCTAAGTACCCGTTGCACTCCCGACGCGAAAACCATGCCTCGTCCTATGGATAGACGCTTGGGGACCTCATCCTCCGGAAGGTCGGGATAAAGCTGCGACGAGCTTTTGCGAGTTGCGTCATCGGCTTCGCCACAGGAGAAAGAAATGAACAAAGCCATACCGATCGTGATCGTGTTGGCCGCCTTGGGAGCTGCCGCCTGGAAGTACGACGTGCCCGCGGCCCTAGGGATTGCGCGTAACGCTGACGAGGAACTGGTCCTCTACGGCAACATCGACATCCGCCAGGTCTCGCTTGCGTTCCGCGTAAATGGTCGCATCGAGGAAGCGATGGTCGATGAAGGCGATGTCATAAAGCGCGGCGATATTCTGGCGCGCCTCGACAAGGATACGTACGATCATGCCGTTAGCTCGGGGGAAGCGAACGTCGCCGCCCTGCGCGCGACGCACGAGAAACTGGTCGTTGGCCCACGTCAGACCGAGATCGCGCAGGCACAGGCCACTCATGACGCAAGCGTGGCGGACCTCGAAAAGGCAAGTTTGGCCTACGACCGGGCGCGGCGACTACGGCCGCAAGGGACCATTTCCGAGGCCGGACTGGACGAGGCAACTGCAGCGAGAGCGATGGCGGCAGCGCGTTCGGATATGACGAAGCAGGCGCTTGCCTTCCTGCAAGAGGGTAGTCGCGTCGAAGACATCGCCACTGCCGCTGCACAGGTGAAAGCAGCGGAGGCCGCACTTCTCACGGCCAGAACTTCTCTATCGGATACCGAGCTGCGCGCACCCAATGACGGCGTCATCCTGTCGCGCATCAAGGAGCCGGGCGCAATCGTATCGTCATCCGATCCGGTGTACGTCCTGTCCCTGACAGCGCCTGTCTGGGTGCGTAGCTACATCGGCGAAGTCGATCTCGGCCGGATCTATCCGGGGATGAAGGTCAAAATCGCGTCCGATACCGATCCTGATAAGACCTACGATGGAACGATCGGCTTCATTTCTCCAGTCGCGGAATTCACTCCGAAGTCCGTGGAGACACCCGAGCTACGTACCGATCTCGTCTATCGACTGCGCGTCGTCATCGACGCGCCCGGCAAGGATCTTCGCCAGGGCATGCCTGTGACGCTTCGCTTGCCGGAAATCAAGGCGGCGACGAAATGAACGTCGTAGCCGAAACCACCCTTGCTGCCGACTTCGTCCGCCTCGACGGTGTGACCAAGCGCTTCGGGCAGGGAAAGCCGGCGCTCGACCAGGTGTCTGGCTCCATTCGTGGCGGTGAGATCACAGGGCTGGTGGGGCCGGACGGTGCTGGAAAGACGACCCTGATCCGCTTGATGACCGGCCTGATGGTGCCGGACAGCGGAGGGGTCGAAGTTCTGGGCTTCGGCACGCGCGAACGCTCGGCCGACATCCAGGCGGCCATCGGCTACATGCCGCAGCGCTTCGGCCTGTATGAGGACCTCTCGGTCCATGAAAACCTCGAGCTCTATGCCGACTTGCGCGGTCTTGCGAAGCAGGACAGGGCGAGCATTTTCGACGAACTGCTCACATTTACCGACCTGAAGCGTTTTTCCACACGCCTGTCCGGAAAGCTCTCCGGAGGAATGAAGCAGAAACTCGGTCTTGCTTGCGCTCTCTTGAAGAAGCCTCGCTTGTTGCTTCTCGACGAGCCTGGCGTCGGCGTCGATCCTATCTCCCGGCGCGACCTCTGGAAGATGGTCGAAGACCTGGTCAAGGAGGGCGTGGGCGTCGTCTGGTCGACCGCCTATCTCGATGAAGCGGAGGCCTGTGATCGCGTTCTACTGCTGAACGAGGGCAAGCTGCTGTTCTCGGGCAAGCCGCAGCAAATGACTGATCGGGTTAAGGGTCGCGTGTTCAGGGTGACCGGCGTCTCCGGGCGAAGGCGCACGATGCTGGCAAAGCTGCTCGATGAAGACGGCATTGTCGATGGCGGGATCCAGGGCGAGGCGATAAGGCTGGTAACGACGCCGGGTCGTGAAGCGCGATTTGCGGCCAGTGGCGACGCCAAAGTGGGCCCTGCCGCGCGCCGCTTCGAAGACGCCTTTGTGGACATGCTGGGTGGAGGGCCGGGCGGACGCTCCAGGCTCGCGGAGGCTCAGGCTTCCCTGGTCGCCAGGCGAGAGGGGCCGGTCATCGAAGCCAAAGGACTGGTCAAGCGCTTCGGCGACTTTACCGCAGCCGACAACATCACCTTCGACATTCCGAGCGGTGAGATATTCGGGCTGCTTGGACCGAACGGTGCCGGCAAATCAACCACCTTCAAGATGCTCTGCGGTCTGTTGAAGCCAACGGGCGGCGAGGGACGTGTGGCGGGCTTCGATCTGCGCCGTGATGCCGCGCAGGCGCGCAACCGTCTGGGATACATGGCGCAGAAGTTCTCTCTGTACGGCGATCTGAGCGTTCGGCAGAACCTTCAGTTCTTCGCGGGGGTTTACGGTCTCACAGGTAGCAAGAAGCGTGAGCGTATCGAGTTGATGACGTCGATTTTCGACTTCGGACCGCGCCTGTCGATGTCGGCAAAAGACCTTCCGCTCGGTTTAAAGCAGCGGCTGGCGCTTGCATGTGCGGTGATGCACGAACCGCAGGCCCTGTTTCTCGACGAACCCACCTCGGGTGTCGATCCGATTACCCGGCGCGAGTTCTGGACCCATATCAACGGTCTGGTCGAAAAAGGCGTGACCGTCCTCGTCACGACGCATTTCATGGACGAAGCCGAATACTGCGACCGCATCTCCCTGATCTATCGCGGCCGATCGATCGCTCTCGGCTCCCCGGACGAGCTCAAGGCCAGCGTCGTCACGGCGGAAAACCCCGATCCGACGATGGAAGACGCCTTCATCGCACTCGTGCAAGGCTCGGAAACGAGGGACGCCAAATGACCGGCCACCGCAACGCACCGCAATCGGGCCGCGCCCTTCGATTTGTCGCGCTTGTTCGAAAGGAAAGCCTTCAGGTCATCAGAGATCCGAGCAGCATTCTGATCGCCTTCGTGCTGCCGCTGATCCTGCTCTTCCTGTTCGGCTACGGCATCTCCCTAGACACGAAGGAGACGCGCGTCGGGGTCGTCATCGAGGATGTGACGCCCGTCACCAGCGATCTTGCAGCGAGCTTCCAGGCTTCGCGCTATTTTTCGGTGACGACGGGACGCGACCGCCGCGAATTCGAGGAAGATCTGGTCCTCGCGCGGATTCGAGGCATCATCGTCATCCCGGCTGATTTTACGGACAAATATACGGCCGTAACCCATCCTCAGATCCAGGTGATCGTCGACGGCTCCGATCCAAACACGGCGAATTTCGTGCAGAACTACGTCCAGGGGGCGGTCGCGACGTGGCGGCAGCTTCGACAGTCGGAGACTGCGGCTGATGGACCGCCTATCAAGGTCGAACAGCGTTTCTGGTTCAATCCTGAATTGACGAGCCGCTCCTTTCTCGTTCCCGGCTCCATCGCGATCATCATGACGCTTGTCGGGACCTTGCTGACGTCGCTGGTTGTCGCCCGCGAGTGGGAGCGCGGCACGATGGAGGCGATCATGGCGACCCCTGTTACGGCGATCGAACTCCTCGCTGGCAAGATCCTTCCATATTTCGCGCTCGCGCTCGCATCGATGACGCTGTGTGTCCTTCTCGCGGTGTTCGTTTTCGGCGTCCCGTTTCGCGGCTCCATAGGCGCGCTCTACCTGCTGTCTGCAGTCTTCCTCGTTCCGGCGCTGGGGCAGGGGCTGCTGATCTCGGCAGTGACGAAGAACCAGTTCCTGGCCTCGCAGATGGCGCTGATAACGGCGTTCCTGCCGTCCTTCTTGCTGTCCGGGTTTCTGTTCGAGATCAATTCGATGCCACAAGTCATCCAGTGGATCACCTTCGTGGTGCCCACCCGCTATCTGATCCCTTGTCTGCAGACGGTTTTCCTGGCCGGTGACATATGGCCGATGTTCTTTCGCTCCATCGGAGCAATGTTCCTGATCGGCTCTGTCTTTTTCATCCTCGCTGCCCGCAGCACGCGCAAAGGGATTGCCTGAGATGTGGTGGTCGAGACTGATAGCCCTTGTGGTGAAGGAGTTGCTGGCGGTGCTTCGTGACCCGAAGGGCCGTGCCATTCTGATCGGGCCGCCAATCGTGCAGCTCGTGGTGTTCTCCTATGCGGCGACGCTGGAGGTTCGCAATGTCGACGTGATGCTGCTCAATCGAGATGCAGGACATTGGAGCGAGGAGCTTGTCGCACGTATCCAGGGGTCGCCACGTTTCAGGCAGGTCATGCTCACGGACAGTCCGCAGGCGGTACGCGAGGCGATCGACCGCCAGAGGGTGACGGCCGCCATAACCGTCGGCCCGGATTTCTCTCGTGCTATCGAAGCCGGTGAGCCCGCGGATCTGCAGGTTCTGTTGGACGGACGTCGCTCGAATGCTGCCCAGATCGTTTCCGGCTACATCACCCAGATCGTGCTCGGCCTGGCAGCCGAGACACCGGCGGGCCAGCGGAAGGCGGCGACAGTGATAGAAACCGTACCGCGCTATTGGTTCAATCCAAACCTGATCTATCAGTGGTTCATGGTACCCAATCTCATTGCCAACATCGCGCTTCTGATCGGACTGATTGTGACCGCGCTGTCCATTGCGCGCGAGCGGGAGCTCGGCACCTTCGACCAGTTGATGGTCTCTCCGCTCCGCACGCATGAGATCGTGATCGGCAAGCTCACCCCGCCGATGCTGATCGGGCTCTTTCACATGACCGTCTACATTCTCGCGGCTGTCTTCATCTTCGCGGTTCCGTTGCGCGGATCGCTCATCCTGCTTTACGCAAGTTCGCTGTTCTATCTCGCCTCGATCGCAGGGATCGGTCTTTTCATCTCCGCGCTGTCGATGACCCAGCAACAGGCGATCCTCGGCGCATTTCTCTTTCTTGTCCCCGCGACGCTTCTATCCGGCTTCGCGACACCCATCGAAAACATGCCGGATTGGCTACAACCGATCACGGTCGTCAATCCGTTGCGGTACTTTCTCGTCATCGTGAAAGGCATATTCCTGAAGGACATTCCGTTGTCCGAAGTGGTGCGGCAGACGTTGCCCCTCGTGGCGATTGCCATCGTGACGCTGGGTGCGGCGTCTTGGCTGTTCCGACGCCGCCTCGAGTGATCGTCCAAATTCCCGAAAGCCGTCGCTACTAGGCCGGTCAACGGCTTGGTCTGCTTGCGATCGTGTGGTACTGAACGGTACCGCACTTCCTTTTTCAGAGAGTTCTTTTGAAAACGCCTGCCCATAATGCACTGTCACCAAAAGAGGAAAGCAGGCGAGAGGAGATCATCGCCGCCTCCGCCTCGGTCTTTTTCGAGAAAGGGTTCTCCCGGACGTCGATGGACGATGTAATAGCGATCATCGGCGGCTCCAAAAGGACCCTTTACAGGTATTTCCCGAGCAAAGACGAACTGTTTTTTGCGGTGGTGACAGGTGTCGCTGACCGCACGATGGAAGGGCTTAAGGTCAAGCATAATCGCGACCTTCGTCAAACCTTGATGACTTTTGGAGAAGGCTATCTGCGCACCGTCATTTCGCCGGACGGCTTGTCGCTGTTCCGCGCCGTCAGCTCTGAAGCGCCACATCTACCGAAACTCGGGGAACGATTTCTACAAGACTCGACGAACCGCGTTTCGCAACTCTTGGCGGACTATTTTGAAGAACAGAACCAGCGCCAACCTGCGGAGCCGATCGGTAACCCCAAACTGGCTGCAGGGCAGTTTCTGGCTCTCGTCCGGGGGCAGATCCACTTCGCTGCCCTGCTAGGGGGGCCAATTCCGAGTGGGAGGGATCTCGTCATTGTGGTGAGCCAGGCAGTCGAGACATTTCTTCACGGCGCGGTCAGCAGGAAATGACCGATTGAGACGTCCTAGCGATAACTTGTGAGTTTGTGGGCCATTTGACAGGTACGGTATAGTACCGTACCTGTCACCCAAGCAGTCAGACGCCGAAGCGTAGTCGCGCGACGGTCGGATCTGGCTTGCGCCGATAACCGATTGAGCGGCATCGCCTTCTACCTGGGTGGCCGCCCATCCAGATCGTGAGGTATCATGGATCACGCGCCAAACTCCAAGTCGGCAACACCAGTCGATCCGCTCCAGGCGTCGGTAGCCGATATGACGAGCGAGCGCGTCATCGTTTACAATGCGGATCGCAGGATCCTCCATTGGAATTTGGCCTCGCAAACTACCTACGGA
>Ga0075369_10000420_pt1 | contig 12842 bp, 10 predicted proteins | sample EndMethybrTD3034_FD_71400 | JGI IMG/M metagenome (GOLD analysis project Ga0075369, IMG submission 71400) | Populus endosphere microbial communities from Tennessee, USA - Endosphere MetaG P. TD hybrid TD303-4 | ecosystem: Host-associated > Plants > Roots > Endosphere | place: USA: Tennessee...
GAGACGCTCGAGGATCAGGCCCGCGAAGCCGCCGACGCGGAACTTCAGGCCCTTCATGTCGTCCATCGACTTGATTTCCTTGCGGAACCAGCCGCCCATCTGGCAGCCCGTGCCGCCGAAGGTCAGCGAGCGGAAGTTGTACTCCTTGTAGAAGTCGTTGATCAGCTCGTGGCCGCCGCCGAACTCGAGCCAGGCATAGTACTGGCGCTGGTTCATGGAGAACGGCAGGCCGGTCTCGAACACGAAGTTCGGATGCTTGCCGAAGTAGTAATAGGCGGCGGTCTGGCCGGCCTCGACGGTGCCGTTCTGGACCGCGTCGGCGACCTGCAGACCCGGTACGATTTCGCCCGCGGCGAAGACACGGATCTGGAACTTGTTGTCGGACATCTCGCTGATCAGCTTGGCGAACAGCTCCGACCCGCCGTACAGCGTGTCGAGAGACTTGGGGAAGCTCGACGTCAGACGCCACTTAACTTCCGGCATGCTCTGCGCGATGGCCGGCGCGGCGACAGTCGACGCGGCGGCTACGCCCGCGGCGCCGATGCCCGCGGTCCTGATGAACTTTCTACGCTGCATTGATGTTTACCCTCCCTACAGGCAGCCCACATGGCCCCCTTGGCGAGGGAAGACTGGCACGCGGAATTAGGTTTGAAAAGCCGACTTCAGTCGGAGTTAGGCAAAAGAAAACCCCGCCGGAGCGGGGTTTTCCGCGATTCTACAGCGCTATTCGATCAAACCTTACCGGCTCCATACATCCGTGCCATGAAGCCGTCGAAACCACCTTCCGCGATGCGCGACCACAGCACCTGCTCAGAGCGGTAGGGCTTCCAGATGTCCCATACTTTCTTGAACTTGGCGTTCTTGGCCACGATTTCGTTGCAGACCTCGTTGGTCGCATTGAAGCAGGCTTCAAGCACCGCTGTCGGGAAGGGTTGCAGCTTGACGCCGGCCGCCACCAGGCGCCTGAGCGCCGCCGGATTGCCGTTGTCGTACTTGCCTAGCATCCACAGCGTGACCTCGTCGGCCGTGGTCTCGATGGCCTTCTGGTAGGCCGGCGGCAGGCCGTCCCACGCCTTCTGGTTGATGTAGGCCGTGCCCATGCCGGTGCCTTCCCACCAGCCTGGGTAGTAATAGTACGGCGCCACCTTGTAGAAGCCGAGCCTCTCGTCGTCGTAGGGGCCGACCCACTCCGCGGCATCGATCGTGCCCTTCTCCAGGGCCGGATAGATTTCGCCGCCGGGGATCTGCTGGGCTATGACGCCGAGCTTGCCCAGGATCTGCCCGGCAAAGCCGCCGACGCGGAACTTCAGGCCCTTCAGGTCATCGACGGTCTTGATCTCCTTTCGGAACCAGCCGCCCATCTGCGCGCCGGTGCCGCCCATCATGTGGCCGACGACGCCGTAGTCCTTGTAGAACTCGGCCATCGCCTCGCGGCCGCCGCCGTGCATCCACCAAGCCACGTGCTGGCGGCTGTTCAGCCCGAACGGGACCGCGGTGTCGAAGGTGAAGGTGATGTCCTTGCCGATGTAGTAGTAGGCCGCGGTCTGGCCGACCTCGACCGTGCCGTTCTGTACGGCGTCGAGCACCTGGAAGCCTGGCACGATCTCGCCGGAGGCGAAGGGCTGGATCTTGAACTTGCCGTCGGTCAGCTCGCTGACGCGCCGGCAGAACAGCTCGGCGCCGCCCCATAGCGTGTCGAGCGATTTGGGGAAACTCGAAGCCAGACGCCACTTCAACTCCGGCTGGCCCTGCGCCAGGGCCGGTGCCGCCACCGTCGTGGCGGCAGCAGCCCCCACGCCGGCGGTCTTCAGGAACTTGCGACGCTGCATGGTGATCCCTCCCTGGATCGTTTCTTTGGGTACGCTACTGCCTCCTTTCACTTCACCGTCTGGTTGGCGGTGAAGGCGAAGTTCTCATAGGTGAGCTCGGCGACGCGGAACCACAGGAACTGTTCGTCGCGGAACGTTTTCCAGTGGTCGTAGATCTTCTTGAACTTGGCATTCTTGGACGAGAACTCGTCGTAGAGTTCGTGCGTCGCCTTCCACGCCGCGGCCAGCACGTCCCGCGGATAGGGTTTGAGCTGCGTGCCGGCCGCCACCAGCCGGCGCAATGCCTGCGGATTGAGATTGTCGTAGCGCGCCATCATCTCGCCGTTGACGTCGCCACACACCGTCTCGACCGCAAGCTTGTACGCCGCCGGCAGGGCATCCCAATGCTGCTTGCCGATCATCAGCGTGATCTGCGTGCCGGCCTCCCAGAAGCCCGGGTAGTAGTAGAACGGAGCGACCTTGTAGAAGCCGAGCTTCTCGTCGTCGTAGGGCCCGACCCATTCCGCGCCGTCGATCGCGCCGCGCTCGAGCGCGGGATAAATGTCGCCGCCCGCGATCTGCTGCGGCACGGCACCGAGCTTGGCCCAGATCTGGCCGCCGATGCCGGGGATGCGCATCTTCAACCCCTTGAGGTCGTCGAGCGTCTTGATCTCCTTGCGGAACCAGCCGCCCATCTGGCAGCCGGTGTTGCCGGCCGGGAACGGCACGGCGTTGTAGTCGGCCATGAACTCGCGCATCAGCTGGAGTCCGCCGCCCATCGACATCCAGGCGTTCTGCTGCCGCGCGGTCAACCCGAACGGCACGCCGGAATCGAACCCCATCGTGAGGTCCTTGCCGACGAAGTAGTAGGAGGCCGTGTGGCACATCTCGACGGTGTTGTTCTGCACCGCGTCGAGCGCCTGCAGCGCCGGTACGATCTCGCCCGGCGCGAACACGCGGATCTGGAACTTGTTGTCGGTCAGCCCGGCAACCTTCTTGGCGATCGATTCGGCGGCGCCATAGAGCGTGTCGAGCGACTTGGGAAAACTCGACGTCAGACGCCACTTGAGCTCCGGCATCGACTGCGCAATGGCCGGCGCCGCGAGCGTGCTCGCGGCGCCGCCGATGCCGGCGGTCGTTAAAAACTTCCGCCGTCTCATGCTGTCCTCCCTCTTATCCCAGCTTGTTGGCGGCCGACTGGCGCGCCATGAAGCTGTCGAAGGTGAACTCGGCAACGCGGAACCACAGGATCTCCTCGTTGCGGAATGGCTTCCAGTTCTCGTAGACCTTCTTGAACTTCGGGTTCTTCGCCGAGATCTCGGCATAGAGCTCGTTGGAGGCGTTGAAGGCCGCTTCCATCACCGACTGCGGGAACGGCAGCAGCTTGGTGCCGGCCGCCATCAGCTCGCGCAGCGCCTTGGGATTCTCGGCGTCGTACTTGGAGAGCATGATCGCCTGCGCCCGGGCGGCGGCCGACTGGATGACGGACTGGTAGCCCTTCGGCAGCTCGTTCCACTTCTGGAGGTTGATGTAGGCCGAGGTCTGCGGCCCGCCCTCCCACCAGCCGGGATAGTAGTAGTACGGCGCGATCTTGTTGAAGCCGAGCTTCTGGTCGTCGTACGGGCCGACCCACTCGGCCGCATCGATCGTGCCCTTCTCCAGCGCCGGATAGATGTCGCCGCCGGCGATCTGCTGCGGCACCGACCCCAGCTTGGCGCACACCATGCCGGCGATGCCGGCGATGCGGAACTTCAGCCCCTTCATGTCCTCGGGCGTCTTGATCTCCTTGCGGAACCAACCGCCCATCTGGGCGCCGGTGTTGCCGCAGGGGATCGAGACGGTGTTGTAGTCCTTGTAGACCTCGCCCAGCAGCTCCTTGCCGCCGCCCCAGTTCATCCACGCTTCCTGCTGGCGCGCGTTCATGCCGAACGGCAGCGTGGTGTCGAAGGCGAGCGTGGGATCCTTGCCGATATAGTAGGTGCCGGCCGAATGGCCCATCTCGACGGTGCCGTTCTGCACGGCATCGAGCACCTGCAGGCCGGGCACGATCTCGCCCGAGGCGAAGATGCGGACCTGGAACTTGTTGTCCGTCATCTCGCCGATGAACTTGGTGAAGTTCTCGCCGGCGCCGTACAGCGTATCGAGCGACTTGGGGAAGCTCGAGGCCAGACGCCACTTCAGCTCCGGCATCGATTGGGCGATGGCGGGTGCTGCGACGGTGCTCGCGACAACAGCGGCGCCACCGCCAATACCGGCGGTACGCAGGAATTTGCGACGTTGCATGCTTTTCACTCCCAGAAACGTATTTTTGTTTACCGAGATTCCATTCGGCGGAATGAAGCCTGCCATGTCCGCACGGCGCGCGCAAAGAAAAAGCCCCACCGAAGCGGGGCTTTTCCGACCGTCTAAAACGGCCTTTTGGGCCTAGAGCTTGTTGGCGGCCGACTGGCGCGCCATGAAGTTGTCGAAGGTGTTCTCGGCCACCCGGAACCACAGGACTTCCTCGTTACGGAAGGGCTTCCAGGAGTCGTAGACCTTCTTGAACTTCGGGTTCTTGGCGATGGTCTCGGCGTAGAGCTCGTTGGCCGCGTTGAAGCAGGCCTCCATCACCGACTGCGGGAACGGCAGGAACTTGGTGCCGGCCGCGACCAGCTCGCGCAGCGCCCTGGGGTTCTGGGCGTCGTATTGGGCGACCGACCGGCTCACCGTGTCACCGGCTGCAGCGGCGATCGCTTCCTTGTACATGGCAGGCAGCGCCTCGTAGGCCTTGTCGCCGACATAGAGCGAGAGTGCTGCACCGCCTTCCCACCAGCCGGGATAGTAGTAGTACGGCGCCACCTTGTTGAAGCCGAGCTTCTGGTCGTCATACGGGCCGACCCATTCGGCGGCGTCGATCGTGCCCTTCTCTAGCGCAGGATAGATCTCACCGCCGGCAAGCTGCTGAGGCACCACGCCGAGCTTGGCCATCACCTGGCCGGCGAAGCCGCCGATGCGCATCTTCACGCCCTTCATGTCCTCAGGGCTCTTGATCTCCCGTCGCCACCAGCCGCCCATCTGGGCGCCGGTATGGCTCATCAGGAAGGAGATCATCTTGTAGTCCTTGTAGAACTCGCGCATCAGTTCGAGCCCGCCGCCGTAATACACCCAGGCATTGTGCTGGCGCGTGTTTAGGCCGAACGGGATCGCGGTGTCGAAGGCGAAGGTCGGGTCCTTGCCGACGTAGTAATAGGCCGCGGTATGGCCGCACTCGACGGTCTCATTCTGCACGGCATCGACAACCTGCAGGCCGGGGACGATCTCGCCGGCGGCGAAGACGCGGATCTGGAACTTGTTGTCGGTGAGAGCGGCGACGCGCTTGGCGAAGAACTCGCCCGCGCCGTAGATCGTGTCGAGCGACTTGGGGAAGCTCGAAGCAAGGCGCCACTTCACTTCGGGCATGGACTGAGCGAGCGCGGGTGCGGCGAGCGTGCCCGCGACAGCGACCGCGCCACCGCCCACACCGGCGGTACGCAGGAACTTACGACGTTGCATCTGGGTAGAACTCCTCGGGATTTTTTCTTGTGATCGCGTTCTGCGACGCGAACCGCCCCTCCGGCGGCGCGGGTTTATGGCACAGCACCCCAGGCTTGGAAAGGCGACGGAAGGGCAAAGAAAAACCCCGCCGAAGCGGGGTTCTCCAGGTTTTTGCGCGATGCGTGTCAGAGCTTGTTGGAGGCCGACAAGCGGGCCATGAAGTTGTCGAGCGTGTTCTCGACGACGCGGAACCACAGCACCTCCTCGCCGCGGAACTGCTTCCACTGCTCGTAGATCTTCTTGAAGCGCGGGTTCTTGGCCATGGTGTCGGCATAGACCTCGTTGGCCTTGGCGTAGCAGGCTTCCAGCACCGGCGCGGTGAACGGGGTGAGCTTGGTGCCGGCGGCGACCAGCTCGCGCAGCGCCTTGGGGTTCTGCGTGTCATACTTCGACAGCATCGAGGTGTGGGCCTTGGCGGCCGCGGCCTCGAGGATCGCCTGGTAGCTCTTGGGCAGCTCGTTCCACTTCGCCAGGTTCACGTAGGCCGAGAGCTGCGGGCCTGCTTCCCACCAGCCGGGATAGTAGTAGTACTGCGCGACCTTGTTGAAGCCGAGCTTCTGGTCATCGTACGGACCGACCCACTCGGCCGCATCGATCGTCCCCTTCTCCAGCGCCGGATAGATCTCGCCGCCGGCAATCTGCTGCGGCACCACGCCGAGCTTGCTCAGGACCTCGCCGGCGAAGCCCGAGGTGCGCATCTTCAGGCCCTTGAGGTCGTCGACGGTCTTGATCTCCTTGCGGAACCAGCCGCCCATCTGGCCGCCGGTGTTGCCGCACGGCATGGCGTGGATGCTGTAGTCCTTGAAGAAGTCGGCCATCGCCTCGCGGCCGCCGCCCCAGTTCATCCAGGCATCCTGCTGGCGCGCGTTCAGGCCGAACGGGATGGCGCAGTCGAGGGCGAAGCACGGATCCTTGCCGACATAGTAGTAGGAGGCCGTGTGGCCCATCTCGACGGTGCCGTTCTGCACGGCATCGGCGACCTGCAGGCCGGGCACGATCTCGCCCGCGGCAAACAGGCGGATCTGGAACTTGTTGTCGGTCGCTTCGGCGACATACTTGGAGAAGATCTCGGACGCACCGAAAATCGTGTCGAGCGTCTTGGGGAAGCTCGACGCCAGGCGCCATTTCAACTCGGGCGCCGACTGGGCGATGGCGGGCGCGGCGATCGCGCCGGAGGCGGCGGCGGCAGCCGCGCCGACGCCGGTGGTACGCAGGAACTTACGACGTTGCATGAACCAAGGAACTCCTGAAGCGGGTTGATTTGCGCGGGCTTATCGCACGCGGAACCCGGCTCCTGAAGGTTCAATGCATGACGATCAGCGCGAGCGCCAATGCGCCCAGTGCAATGCGATACCAGGCGAACACGCCGAAGCCGTGGCGGCTGATGAAGCGCACGAACGGTCTCACCACGAGCAGTGCACAAACAAACGCGGTGACGAAGCCGATCGCGATGGTGCCGCTGCCGTGCCAGTCGAGCGACGACCAGTTCTTGTAGAGGTCGTAGACCGAGGCCCCGATCATGGTGGGCATGGCGAGGAAGAAGGAGAACTCCGCCGCCGTCGCACGATCCACGCGAAATACCCGCGCGCCCATGATGGTCGAGCCGGCGCGACTCACGCCGGGGATCATGGCCAGGCACTGGCAGAGGCCGATGTACAACGCCGTCTTGAGATCGACCTCGTCGAGCGATTTCATGCGCGGGCGCTGCGCGTAGCGCTCGATCACCAGGATGGCGACGCCGCCCACGATCAGCGCCACCGCCACCACCGTGGGATTGAACAGCACCGACTTGATGTACTTGTGCGCCGCCACACCGATCACGGCCGCCGGCAGGAAAGCGATGACGATCGCCGCGGCAAAGCGCAGCGACACCGGATCGCGCCGGAGCACGCCCTGCACTGTCGCCCAGATCTTCTGGCGATAGAGGAAGCAGACCGCGAGGATCGCGCCGAGCTGGATCACGATCTCGAACACCTTGCCCGGCGGTCCCTGGAAGCCCAGCACCTCCTCGGCGAGAATGATATGCCCCGTCGAGGACACCGGCAGGAACTCGGTCAGGCCCTCGACGACGCCGATCAGCACCGTCTTCCAGATCAGCGTCAGGTCCATTCGCTCAATCCTTGAAGCGCTTGGCGCGCGGCCATCCCTTTTCGGGCATGCGGCCCGCCTGCGCGCGCTCACCGCGCCAGAACTTCAGCTCGCTGGCCGGGATAACACGGTTGCCCCACGGCAGGCCGTCGGCGAGCCGGAAAGCCTGCGCATCCGACAGCTGGTCCGCCTTGGACTTCTGCAATGTCACGCCACGACCGCGACCCATCTCCGGCACCTGCTCCATCGGGAAGATCAGGAGCTTGCGGCCTTCGCTCAGCGCGGCGATCGAATCCGCACCTTCCGGAACGACGGCGAAGGCCTGCGCCTTCTCCTTGTCGGCGAGGTTCAGCACCTGCTTGCCGTTCTTGGTCTGCGCCACGACCTCGTCCTCGGGCACGATGAAACCGCGGCCGGCATCCGACGCCACCAGGAACTTGCGGCCGCCCTTCAGCACCTCGAGCGTCACGATGTCCTGCTCGTTGCCGAGCTCGATCATCAATCGGATCGGCTCGCCATGGCCGCGCGCGCTCGGCAGCTTGTCGCAGCCCAGCGTGTAGAAGCGGCCGTTGGTGCCGAACACCAGGATCTTGTCGGTCGACTGCGCGTGGACGGCGAACCGTGCCTGGTCGCCTTCCTTGTACTTGAGGTCGGCCGCGGCCTTGTCGTCGAGATGGCCCTTGGCGGCGCGGATCCAGCCCTTCTCGGACAGGATCACGGTCATCGGCTCGCGCTCGACGAAATCCTCGACCGCATGCTCGACGTCGGCTGGCGCGTCTGCGAGCTCGGTGCGGCGGCGGCCGAGGGGAGTCTTGCCGCCGAACTTCTTCTTGGTCTCCTGGACCTCGTCGGCGATCTTGCCCCACTGCAGCGTCTCGTCCTTGAGCAGCGCCTTGAGGTCCTTGCGCTCGGCGGTGAGCTTCTTGTGCTCGCCCTTGATCTCGAACTCTTCCAGGCGGCGCAACGCGCGCAGCCGCATGTTGAGGATGGCTTCGGCCTGCAGGTCGGTGAGCCCGAACGCCTTGATCATCTTGGGCTTAGGCTCGTCCTCCTCACGGATGATCTTGATCAGCTTGTCGAGGTTCAGATAAGCAATCAGGTAGCCGTCGAGGATCTCCAACCGCCGCTCGATCTCGGCCAGGCGGAAGGTCGAGCGCCGCACCAGCACTTCGCGGCGATGGTCGAGAAAGGCCTGCAGCGCCTCGCGCAGGTTCATCACCCGCGGCGTGTTGTCCTTGTCGAGGACGTTGAGGTTCAGCGGGAAGCGGATTTCCAGGTCGGTCTGCTTGAAGAGCTGCTCCATCAGCAGCTCGGCCGGCACCTGGCCGGTGCGCGGTTCGAGCACGATGCGCACGTCGTCGGCCGATTCGTCGTGCACGTCCTCGAGGATGGGCAGCTTCTTGGCGTTGATGATCTCGGCGATGCGCTCGATCAGCTTGCCCTTCTGCACCTGATACGGGATCTCGGTGACGATGATGCGGTACTGGCCGCGCGGCAGCTCTTCCTTTTCCCACTTGGCGCGCAGGCGGAAGGCGCCGCGGCCGGTCTTGTAGGCCTCGACGATCGATTCGCGCGGCTCGACCAGGATGCCGCCGGTCGGGAAGTCCGGGCCCTTCACCAGGTCGACCAGCGTCTCGACGCGGGCGTTGGGCGTCTTGATCAGGTGCAGCAGCGCATCGCACAGCTCGCCGGCATTGTGCGGCGGGATCGAGCAGGCCATGCCGACGGCGATGCCGGCGGCGCCGTTGGCCAGAAGATTGGGGAAGCCGCCGGGCAGCACGATCGGCTCCTCGGTCGAGCCGTCGTAGTTGGGACGGAAGTCGACCGCGTTTTCGTCGATGCCGGCCAGCAGCGCTTCGGCGACCTCGGTCAGCCGCGCCTCGGTGTAACGCATGGCGGCCGGGTTATCGCCGTCGATGTTGCCGAAGTTGCCCTGCCCTTCGATCAGCGGATAGCGCGCGGCGAAATCCTGGGCGAGGCGCACCAAGGCGTCGTAGATCGACTGGTCGCCGTGCGGGTGATACTGGCCGATCACGTCGCCGACCACGCGCGCGCTCTTCTTGAAGGCGCTGTTGGGATCGAGCCGCAGCTGGCGCATGGCGTAGAGCAGCCGGCGATGCACCGGCTTCAGCCCGTCGCGCACGTCGGGCAGCGAGCGCGCCATGATCGTGCTCAGCGCATAGGACAGATAGCGCTCGCTGAGCGCCTCTCCGAACTGCACCGGCTTCACGACCGCCAGCGGGACGACGTTAGTGCTGCGTTTTGCCATTTACCGAGACTGAGGGGCCGATCGGAGGGGGACTTGGCTGTGGTTCATGCCACAGCCATTTGTAGTTAGCGTTGCAGGGTTTCCATAAATCTCGCCCGGGCGGCAGGCAAGGGCTTGTTGTGTGGCCAAAACACGTGCCGCTCCAGGAAATAGCCCGTCAAATCGAGGCCCTTGAGCAGCTCAGCGTTGTCCGCGGGCAGTCCGCCGGTGGACAAAAAGGCCGGCAATTCAATCAGCTTCTCCTTGTAGGGTCCGGCGGCTGCCCGGCTCACCGCCCGCCCGGTCTTGGGCGAAACGTAGCCCAGGTCCTCGGTGGCGCCGGTTGCCGCACACTTGGTGAGATCGAGACCGAAGCCCAGCTCCTGTAGGAGCCCGAGTTCCAGCCGCACATAGATCACAGGCCAGCCGGGATGGTCGAGCGCGCCCAGCAGGGCGGAGAAGCCGTCGAACATCGCTGGATGCGGCTCACGCTCGGGCAAGGCGGCATCGAGCATGGCGCAGGCAGCGCTGAGGCCCGCCAGCTGCGCCGCATCGTCGAGTGCGCGCGCCGCATGCGGCTCGCGCAATTCGCCTGAGTAGTTGCCGAGTTGCTCGGAAAGCCGCGCCCGCCAGTTCACCTCGACGAGGTTACCGGCCTGCCAGGTCGGCCGCCCGCGGCGCGAGCCACCGCCCGGCACAAATCCGGCATGGCGGCCGTGATCATGCGTCAGCAACGCCACGACCAGCCCACCCTCGCCGTGCGGCCGTGCCGACAGAACGATGCCCTGGTCCGTCCACTCCATCGCGTTGCTCAGGATGACTTGGGTTCGTAGTCCAATCCAATGGCCCGATAGTGCGCCGGATCGTCGGCCCAGCGCTCGCTCACCTTCACATGCAGGAAGAGGTGCACCGGCCGCTCCAGCATCTGGCTGAGTTCGTGGCGCGCGCGGGCGCCGATCTGCTTGATCTTGGCGCCGCCCTTGCCGAGCACGATGGCGCGCTGGCCCTCGCGCTGGACGTGGATGGTCTGCTCGATGCGCGTGCTGCCGTCGGGCCGGTCTTCCCACTTCTCGGTCTCGACCGCGGCCTCGTAGGGCAGCTCCTGGTGGAGCTGCAGGAAGACCTGCTCGCGCGTGACCTCGGCCGCCAGCAGGCGCAACGGCAGGTCGGCGGCCTGGTCCTCGGGGTAGAGGAACGGGCTCTCCGGCAACGCCGCCGCCAGGGTGGTGAGGATATCGCCGATGCCGTCCTGCTTCAGCGCGCTCACCATGAAGGTGCGCTCGAAGGGCAGCCTGGCGTTCAGGTCGGCCGTCAACGCCAGCAGCTTCTCGCGCTCCACGAGGTCGATCTTGTTCAGGATCAGGTAGCGCGGGGCACGCTGCTCCTTCAGCCGTTCGATGATTGCCTGCGTCTCCTGTCCGACGCCGCGCTCGGCATCGACGACCAGGGCCACTACGTCAGCGTCCTCGGCGCCCTGCCAGGCGGCAGCGACCATGGCGCGCTCCAGCCGGCGCTTGGCGATGCGGAAGATGCCGGGCGTGTCGACCAGCACGACCTGCGCGCGGCCACCATCCTGCGGAAGATCGGTCATGGCGATGCCGATCACGCGCATGCGCGTGGTCTGCACCTTGGGAGACACGATCGAGACCTTCGAGCCGACGAGCGCGTTGACCAGCGTCGACTTGCCTGCGTTGGGCGCGCCGACGATGGCCGCGAAACCTGCGCGTGTACGCTCGCTGCTCATGACTTGCTCAGTTGTTCGAGCATCAGGGTCGCCGCGGCGCTTTCAGCCTCGCGCTTGGTGAGCCCGCGCCCTTGCGCCGGCGGCAGCTTGCCGACCGTCACCTCGACCAGGAACACCGGCTCGTGCTCGGTGCCCTCGCGGCCGATCTGCTTGTAGGACGGCAGGGCGAGTCCCTTGCCCTGGGCCCATTCCTGCAACTGCGTCTTGGGCGGCCGCGGCGCCGGATGCTGGCTGCCCAGCCGGTCGCCCCACAGCCGCTCGACGATGGCCGCCGCCGCCTCGAAGCCGGCATCGACGAAGATCGCGCCCAAAAGCGCCTCCAGCATGTCGGCCAGGATGGTGGGCGTGGCCTTGGGCGCGCCGCGATAGGCGATGCGATGATCCCTGAGCCCGATCGCCTCGGCGATCTCGCCCAAGGTGCGCGCGCTCACCAGCGCGGCATGGCGGCGGGCAAGCTGGCCCTCGCGCTCGTTGGGGAAGCGCCGCAGCAGGAGATCGGCCATGGCCAGCGACAGCACGCGGTCGCCCAGGAACTCCAGGCGCTCGTTGCCGTGCGGGAAGGCGGCCTTGAGGTCAGGGCGCTTGTCGAGGGTGCCGCGATGGGTCAGCGCTTCGACGGCGAGCTCGGCGCGCTCGAAGGAGTGCCCGAGCCTCTCGCTCAGCGACGCGAGATCGACGTCGCCCGGATTCACGGGAGCGGCCTTCAGTGGATGGCCTGGAAGAAGCGGCTGAAGCGGATTGCTGTTGGCCATTTCCACGGCTCCAGCCAGCCTGCGGCCGACGGATCGTGCGAGAAGAAGATGAACTCGGCGCGTCCGACCAGGTTCTCGGCCGGCACGTACCAGCCGAGCTGGTCGCGATCGCGCGTCGTCCCCGAGAAGTCGCGCAGCATCAGCCGCGTTCGACTGTCGAGCGAATCGTCACGATTGTCGCCCATGACGAAGTAGTTGCCGGCCGGCACCAGGAACTCCGGTGTGTTGTCGGCCATGCCGTTGTCGGTGTACTCGAGCACGGTGTAGCTGCGGCCGTTGGGCAGGGTCTCGCGATAGAGCGTGCCCTTCTGGTAGTGGCCGTTGCTGCCCTTCACGTAGTCGCCGATGCGGATGCGCTCGACCGCCTGGCCGTTGATGTGCAGCACCCCGTTGGTCACCTGGATGCGGTCGCCCGGCATGCCGACGATGCGCTTGATGTAGTCGGTGCGGTTCAGCCCCTGCCCCTGGTCGCCGGGATACTTGAACACCGCGACGTCGCCGCGCTCGGGCGGCGAGCCGAAGATGCGGCCCGGGAACATGCCCATCGAGAACGGGAAGGAGTGCTTGCTGTAGCCGTAGGAATACTTCGAGACGAACAGGTAGTCGCCGACCAGCAGGGTCGGGATCAT
>Ga0075369_10000423_pt1 | contig 12833 bp, 13 predicted proteins | sample EndMethybrTD3034_FD_71400 | JGI IMG/M metagenome (GOLD analysis project Ga0075369, IMG submission 71400) | Populus endosphere microbial communities from Tennessee, USA - Endosphere MetaG P. TD hybrid TD303-4 | ecosystem: Host-associated > Plants > Roots > Endosphere | place: USA: Tennessee...
CGACCTGGATGGCGCAGGGCGGCTACGAGCGCGTCGCCGACATCCTGTTCAACCAGATGGGCGTCGACGCTTATTTCATGGAGTACGACACCGAGCGCGCTGGCGGTTTCGAGCCGCTGCGCTTCCTGCCGAAGGGCAAGCAGGTCGTGCTGGGTGTCATGACCTCCAAGACAGGCGAGCTGGAGAGCAAGGACCAGCTCAAGCGACGCATCGACGAGGCGGCGAAGTTCGCACCGATCGATCAGCTCTGCCTCTCGCCACAATGCGGCTTTGCCAGCACCGAGGAGGGCAACCTGCTGGCCGAGGACCAGCAGTGGGCCAAGCTCGGGCGCTGCGTGGAGGTCGCGCGCGAAGTCTGGGGCTAGGGTACGATGCTCATCGCGTTTGACGGGCTGCCCGGCACCGGCAGGACGACCGTTGCCCGCTCACAGGCGCGACGAAGTCATCTGCCTTTCCAGGTTGCTGCGGCGGGGCAAAGCGCGGCGCCTATTATTCGCTGGCGTCGACAACGCCCATTGCGCATGGCAGGCCGCGTAGCCACCTCAGTTACCAGCCCTACAAAGCCGTTTTTTTATAGATTGGGACCAAATCATGTTTCGGTTGATTGCAGGTGCGTCGCTTGGACTAGCGTTGGTTGCGTCTTCGGCGGAAGCCAGGGTTTACTGTAATGCAGATGGCACGCCTCAGGGTTGTGTTTGGGAGCCGACTCAGGGCTGGGGCGCGCGCGGTGTTGGCGTCGCTCCGGGCGTTGGTGCCGGCGCAGCCGGCGTCGGTGTCGCTCCCGGTGTTGGCGTGGGCGCGCGGGGCGTCGGCGTTGAGCCCGGCGTTGGCGTCGGAAGAGACGGCGCCGAGGGAGAGATGAATCGTGGCGGCCCGGTCAATCGCGCCGGTCGTCGCTAAAGCACAATCTGCTCGGCTGGAAGCAGCCGAGCAGATCGTGTCCATTGAACAACGAACATCCGTGCGCTCCAGTCGCTGACAGGAAATCAGATGCGAACGATCATGACCGTGACGCTGGTGCTCGCCATGGCGGCCTTGGCGGCTACCGCGCGGGCGGACGGGCCGGCAGGCGAGACCTGTGCGGCTGGCCTGACGAGCGATGGCAAGGCGATCTTTGCCGTGGTCGCCGCCACCAACCCGACGTCCGAGACGGTGAAATCGGTGGTCGAGTACCAGACGCGAGCCCTCGCCATGGACGGCAAGATCGGCCGCGACGACGCGCGCGAGAACGCGATGGCCGCAGGGGCGTGCATGAAAGCGCGTCTTCAGTAGCTCAACGTCCGCCGAGTGCCTGGCTGATCCAGTCCTGCACCGTGCTCGACTCGAGATGCCGGTAGGCGGAGGTGCGTTCGCGCTCGTCCAAGAGGTTGCCGGCGATCACGGCAATGACGAGATCGCATTTTTGCGAGACGGCGATGCCTTCGACATGGCGCATCACGCCAGTTGGAAGCTCGTAGCGGTAGAGCCGCGCACGTCCGGACATGGCGCCGATGCGGACGGCCAAGCCTTCGTTGACCGGCGCGAAGCGTTGGTCCAGCAGGTCGACGTCGGTCACCCGGTCGACCTCCTCGTCGGTGGTGACGCCGGTCTCGCAGTTGCCGCAGAAGCCGAGCTTGGGCCGGACATAGACTTCAAGCGTGCCGCGGCGCCAGGCGCGGCCCTGGGGCCACGCGTCGCGCGGAAACGGCCAGTTGGTCGGTCGCCACGGCACGTCCTTGCTGAGCGACGGCGGGTCGTCTTCTCTCAGATTGAGCGCCACCATGCCGGCCACCAGGCCTGCGGCGAGCGATGTCTGGACGATCGTGCGGCGCTTCATGGGATGCCGCCTATTTGAGACCCGCCACCGTGCGCGCCTCGCCGCCCAGCTCGAGGATGTGCATGCCCGTGTTGGCGCGATCGACGATGTAGATGTAGCCGCGCGCGTCGGTCTCGACATTGTTGGTCTGGATCGCCGTCTTGCAGCGGTCCTGGCCGTCGACCTTCACGCAGCGCTTGTCGGTCTTCTCGGTGATCGCCGGGATGAAGTACCCGACCTCCTTGGGCTGGAAGGGATTGCGGATGTCGAGCGCGCGCACGCCGGCATTGAAGAAGGCGATGAAGGCCATCTTCTTGTAGTAGACCGGATCCATGCTCTCGTTGGAGGAGTGCGCGCCGAAGCGGCCGCCGCGCTGGCAGAAATTGCCGCTCGCCTCCGGCACGGTCCAGTTCGACACCATCATCGGCGCCTTCTCGATCGACAGATCGGCGAACCACACCATCTGCCGCGCTTCCGCGCACTCGTTCAGGATCGATTCGTTCACGATCATGACGATATCGCGCTCGGCTCCGTCTTTGTCGCGCGCGAACTCGGCCACCGACATTTTTGGCATGGGGAAGGTGGTGTGCGCGCCGGTCCATGGCGTCATCACCAGCCGCGCCACCTCCGGCGCCGCGAGGTTGGCCGGCGTCGGCTCCTTCGGTCCCTTGAGCAGCTTCTCGCGGTCGACGATCTGCAGCACGCCGCCCTTGTTGGTGCCGTAGCCGAAATAGACGCGGTTGCCCTGCGGCCCGGTCGAGATCGGCCCGTGCAGGTCGGTCGGCACCGTGCCGGTGGCGCCCGGCTCCTGGCCGACCAGGCCGAAGTCGCGGATCTTCACCGGGTTCTTCGGGTCGGAGAGATCATAGATCTGCGTCATCCGCTTGGTGCGCCAGTCGGGCGCGCCGCCGACCAGGAAGGCAATGCCGGTGTCGCACTCCCACCAGCTCTTGTGCGTGTCCTTCAGCCCGCCGATGCGCGTCACCAGCACGGGCTCGGCCGGGTTGGCGACGTTCCAGATCTCATGCGCCTCGCCGCCGAAGGTGCGCAGCATGTAGACCGCCGCGCGGTCTCCTTTGGGCAGGGCCGAGCCGTCGCAGATGCGCACCATCTGCGCGCCGCCCGCCTCGTACTTGCCCGGCTGGCCGGGTAGGTGGCGCAGGTATTTCGGATTGGCGGGATCGGTGACGTCGACGATCGAGGTGCCGTTGGGTTCCGGCTTGCCGGTCATGGGATTGACCGGTGTCGGGATCTCGTCGCTGCCGCCGTGATGGCCGATATAGGCGATCCAGCGGTTGCCCTGGCGATGGATGGTGGGCTGATAGGCGCTGCGCGCCTGCAGGTCGGTCCAGCCGACCAGGCGCATGTTCGAGGCTTCCGGAGGCGCGCCGACTTTCTGTTGCTGGGCAAAGGATGGAAACGCCGCGACCAACAAACCGACGATGAGCAGAGACTGCCGCGTCATGGTGTTTTCTCCCGGGTTGGCCGGATCATACGCCCGAGCCGGCCGGCAGGCGACCCGTCCGCGGTGACCTGATCGGATGCTCGAGATATCGAATAACGCGTCTTGACGTGCTTCCTCCCCTTCGCGGATTCCGCGAAGGGGAGGTGTCGCCGTCATACGGCGACCTGCCTCCGCCGAAGCGAAGCCGCTTCGGCTTCGCGCAGGCAGGCGGAGGGGTCATAGGCGCCAGTCCTGCTGCTCATGACCCCTCCGTCGGCCTATGAGGCCGCACCTTCCCAAGCTTCGCTTGGGGAGGAAGGCGCCTGAATCATCGCGCCTCGAGCTGCTTGTTCACCCACACCTGCACGGTGTTCGACTCCAGGAACCGATACGCCATCTTGCGCTTGTCGGGATCGGCCATGTTGCCGTCGACGATGGCGGTCAGGAGGTCGCACTTGTAGGCGACGGCGATACCTTCGGCGAGCCGCGGGGCGCCGTTGTGCATCTTGTGGCGATAGAGGCGGCTGCGGCCAAACAAGTCGGTGATGCGGATGCGATTGCCCGGCCCGTCCGGCACGAAGCGCGGATCGAGACGGTCGATGTCGATCACGCGGTCGACCGCCTCGTCGCTGGTCACGCCGGTCTCACAGTCGCTGCAGATGTCGAATTTCAGGCGGACGTAGAAATCGAGATCGTGGCCGGTCCAGGCACGACCAGGTGGCCAGGCGTCGGGCGGGAAGGGCCAGCGGATGGGCCTGAAACCCCTGCCGTCGGTCGGGCCGAGCGCCACGCGTTCCTCGGCGAGCCAGGCAAGGCCGGCCAGGCCGGCGACCATGCCTGCCCCCAGATAGATCTTCGTGACCGTGCGGCGCGCCAACAGCGCCATCGCGTTCTCCCTGCTCGCAGCAATTATATACCCGCGACGGGCTATCGCTTGACCGTCCGGGCGACCGACAGCATTTTGCCGCCCGCGATGACGATCGGGAATCTCCTGCTTTATTTTCTGGCCTGCGGCGTGGCGACCTTTCCGCTGACGCTGATCGGCATGCGCGTCGTTGCCTCCCTGTCGCCGGGCAGCCGCATCGCCCGCAAGCTCGACGACACGTTCGAGGCGGCGCTGACGATTTCCCTCGTGGTCTGGCTGCTGGGCGCCTTCGTGTTCTACGGCGTCGCGCTCTATATCGAGCGCAAGAGCGACTGCGCCGATCAGAGGACGACACAGCTCACCTACGAGTGCCGCAAGCTCTACGGAGGCCGGGACATATAAACGGGAGCGATCATGGTCTTCTGGACCGCGCGCGTCCTCGCGCGCTCATGATCATGAGCGCGCGAGGACGCGCGCGGTCCGGAAGAATATGACTCGCTCTCGCTAGATCTGATGCGCCATCGGCGGGGCGGGGATCGGGCGGACGCGCTCGTAGGCCGCCGCTGCCCGCAGCACCAGCACATCGCGGGCGTGGCCTCCGACGATCTGCAGGCCGATCGGCAGGCCCTCGCGGTCGAGGCCGCAGGGGATCGTCGCAGCTGGCTGGCGCGTCAGGTTGAAGGTGAGGGTGAACGGCGTCCAGCCGATGTCGACGCCGTCGCCGCCCCAGGCGGCATTCTCGTTCACCGCGAAGGCTGTCATGGGCATGGTCGGCGTCAGCAGCAGGTCGTACTTCGCCACGAACTGGTTCATGATTACGCCGAGCTGCTGACGCTGGTGGATTGCTGTCACCACCGTCTCCTGGCCGAGATTGGCGCCGTACTCGGCGGCCTTCAACAGGCCGGGGTCCATCAGCGTGCGCTTCTCGGGGCTGAACGTCTTGACCAGGTGAGCGACGTTCGACTGCCAGTGCGCGTTGAGGATGCGGCGCGGGTCGAGACCCATCAGGTCAGGCGAATCCTCGACCACCTTGGCGCCCAGCGTCTTGAACACCTTCACGGCGTTCTCGACGGCGACAGCCACGTCGCGGTCGATCTTCTCCTTCTCGACGAAGCCCAGGTTGGGCGAATAGGCGATGCGCAACCCCTTCACGCCCTTGTCGAAACCCTTGAGATAATCCTCCTCATCGTCCGGCCGCCCGTAAAGATCGCGCGGATCGGGCCGCGCCATCACGTTCATCATCATCGCCGCGTCGCGCACGGTGCGCGTCATCGGCCCGATATGGGAGAGCGTGCCCATCGCCGAGGGCGGCCACAGCGGCACGCGCGCCTGCGTGGGCTTCAGCCCGAACAGGCCGGTGAAGGAGCAGGGAATGCGCACCGAGCCCGCGCCGTCGGTGCCGACGGCGAGGTTGCCCATGCCGACCGCCTCGGCCGCGACGCCGCCGCCTGACGAGCCGCCCGGCGTGCGGCCGATCTTCCAGGGATTGTGGGTCGCGCCGTACAGCGCCGAATCGGTCACGCCCTTCCAGCCGTATTCCGGCGAGGTCGTCTTGCCGAGAAGGACGGTGCCCGCCTGGCGCAGATGCTGGCCGACCGGAGAATCGACGGTCCACGGCCCGTCGGCATCGGTGGCCAGGCTGCCCATGCGCGTCGGCAGGCCCTTGGTCAGCACCATGTCCTTGATGGTGATGGGCACGCCGTCGATGTCGGAAAGCCGCTTGCCGCCTTTCTTCCAGCGCTTCTCCGAGGCCCGTGCGGCACGCAGCGCCCCGTCGGGATCGAGATGCTGGAAGGCGTTGAGCTGCGGGTTGAACGCTTCGATGCGGGCGATGGCGGCCTTGGTCGCTTCGACCGGCGATGCTTTGCGCGCCTTGTAGAGTTTCACCAGCTGCCAGGCGGGCATCATCGCAAGATCGGCAGTCATTTACTTGGTCTCCGGCAGGACAGGGAATTTCAGCGGGTTGGTCTCGGCATAGCGGGCGGCGGAGCGCAACACGAGTGCGTCTTTGTAGTGTCCCGACGCGATCTGCAGCCCGATCGGCAGGCCTAGGCGGCTGAGGCCGCACGGCACCGACGCCGCAGGATGGCGGCTCAGGTTGAACTGCGAGGTGTAGGGCGACCACAGGATATTGGCCTTGCCCTCAGGTCCCTCGGGCAGGTTCTTGCCGGCCTCGAACGGTTGCACCGCGACAGTGGGCGACAGCAGCAGGTCGTACTTGTCGAAGAACAGGTTCCACGCGATCGAAAGCTCGCGGCGCGTCACCTGCGCGTTGACCACGTCCTGCAGCGAATAGCGCAGGCCGGCCTTGGCCGAGGCCAGAAGGTTGGGATCGAACTCGTTGTGGCGGATTTCGGGAAAGAGCTGCAGCAGGCGCTGCAGGGCCGCCAACCAGTGGATCACGAAAGCGCGGCCGGCTTCGGGATAGGGGAAGGGCGCCTCGACCTCCTCGACCTTGCAGCCGAGCTTCTCGAACTGCTTGGCCGCCTTGGTGACCAGGGCCGCAACCTCGATGTCGACCGGATGATCGCCGAAGCGCAGCACGAAGCCGACTTTCAGCTTCTTGAGCTTGCCGTCGATCTTCTTGGCGTAGTCGGCGTCGTCTTCGGGCAGGCCATAGGCGTCGCGCGCATCGGGTTGGCTGATCGCGTTCAGCATCAGCGCACAGTCGAGCGCGGTGCGACACATCGGGCCGGTGTTCGACAGATCGCCCGTCATCGACGGCGGCCAGGCCGGCACGCGGCCGAACGTGGCCTTGATGCCGACCAGCCCATTGAAGCTCGAGGGGATGCGCACCGAGCCGCCGCCGTCGGTACCGATGGCGAGCGGTCCCAGGCCCGCGGCCACCGCCGCGCCGGCGCCGCCCGATGAACCACCCGGCGTGCGCTCGGTGTTCCAAGGATTGCGCGTGATGCCATGCAGGGGCGAATCGGTCACGCCCTTGTGGCCGTATTCCGAACTGGTGCTCTGGGCGAAGACGATGGCGCCGGCCTCGCGCAATCGCGCCACCGCCGGCGCATCGGCATCGGCCGGCGCCTTGTCGGTGAGCTTGCTGCCCATCGAGGCCGGCCAGCCCTTCACGCGCACCAGCTCCTTGATCGACGCCGGCACGCCGTCGATCGGCGAGAGCGGCTTGCCCTTCTGCCAGCGCCGTTCGGACTCGCGCGCCGCCTTCAGCGACGGCTCGATGTCGACATGGCAGAGCGCGTTGATCTCGGAATTGACCCTGCTGGTGCGCGCCAGCACCGCCTTCATGGTCTCGACCGGCGAGGCCTTGCCCTTGCGGTAGAGCTTGGAAAGCTCCGCCGCCGTCAGTTGGGTGAGGTCGCTCATGACGCCTTTCCTCTCGCATATTGCCGTGACAACTGCTCGGCCTGGTACTCGGCGGCCAGCGCCTGCTCCATGCGGCCGACACGCCGGTAGACATCGCCGAGCGAGCGCTTGGTCCACGGCACGGTCGGCCGCTCGCGATCGTCGGCCTGGAGAATCTTCAGCGCCGCGTCGTTCCAGCCCGACCTCATCAGGGCGTCGAGATGGATCGCGCCGAACAGCGAGCGTTGCGCGATGCTGCCGCCGATCTTCGACAGGTGCGGCATCGCCTGGCCGAGCAGGCGCGCCGCCTCGGCGTGATCGCCCTTGGCGTAGGCGGCAAGGCCGTGCGCCGCCGGCACGGTGCAGTCGGCCCAGGCCTCGCGTTCGAAGGGCTTTGCGTTCTCGGCCTTGTCTTCCAGGCTCGCCAGCATCTCGGTGACGGCGCTCTGCTCGCCGGTGCGGGCAAGGCCGTAGAGATATTGCAGGTCGAAGAAGGGCACGAAGTGCTCGTGCAGGCGAGGCTTCAGGTACTGCGCCACGTCGGCCCAGCGGTTGCCGACATCGACGCCGCGCAGTTCGAGACGCGCCAGCAGCGACACAGCGTTGATCTGGTCCTCGCAGAACTCCTTCCACACGCCCCATACGCGCTTGTCGAACAGGGCCAGCGCCTCGTCGGTGCGGTCGAGGTCGATCAGGAACAACGCCAGATGCCACCAGTTGTGGGTGTACATGAAGGAATTGCAGCCTTCCCAGGTGTCCGACATCGCTTCCAGGAAGGCCACGCCCTCGAGCATCCTGCCGCGCGCCTCCAGGCAATGGGCGACGGCGTGATGCGCCCAGGGATCGCGGCGGTCGACCTCGAGCGCGGCGCGCGCGACGCTCTCGGCCTCGTCGATGCGATTGCACTCCTCCAGGCCGAAAGCATACATCGCGTTGACGTAGCGATTGTCCTGGTTGGCGGCGAACAGGCGCTCGCCGATGCGCAAGAGAGCCTCGGCGTCGCCGCAGTTGAAGGCATGCAGCTGGCCGAGCTTCCCCGCCAGCAGGTCGCGCGGCCATTCGGCCGCCATGTCCTCGTGGATTTTCAGGCAGCGATCGATGTTGCCGCCGATCCAGGCCTCGGTCGTGGCGAGCCAGGCCTGCTCGCGGGCGTTGGCGTCCTTGGCGAGCGCCTTGGCGCGCGCGAGATACCTGGCTGCCGTCGCGCGGCCTTCGTCGGAGTTCATCGACAGTACGAGGTTGGCCGCCATCACCGGCAGCAGCGTGCAGCTTGTTTCCTTGTCGGCGGCGGCGACGAACTCGGGCAACCGATCGCCGAAGGAGAGCCACTCGTCGCGCAGGAAATCCAGGGAGGCGATCGCCTCCGCACCGGCGTTGCTCACCTCCAGCCCTTGACCGTCCCGCGCCACTACTTTCGTCCCCGGTTGTCTTGTCCAACCTTCGCATGCCGTGGCAGGTTGGGCAAAACGGGAGGAAACATGAAACGCCGGCATCTCCTGGCCGCGGCGGCAGTCGTCGCCATTCCGCAATCCGGCCGCGCGCAGGCGTTTCCCGAGCGGCCCATCCGTTTCATCGTGCCCTATGCGCCGGGCGGATCGACCGACACTTCCGCGCGCATCGTCTCCGAGAAGCTGGCCGCCGTGCTGGGCCAGCCCGTGATTGTCGAGAACAAGCCGGGCGGCGGCACCATCATCGGCACCGAGATCGTCGCCAAGGCCAAGCCCGACGGCCACACCATCCTGCTGACGCCAGCCGCCATGATCGCCATCGCCGCGTTCGGCATGGCCACGCCCTACGACATCGACAAGGATCTCGTGCCGGTCGTGGGCTTCGTCGACCTGCCGATCCTGCTGGCCGCCTCCAACAGCGCGCCGTTCAAGACGGTCGCCGAGCTCGTCGCCTGGTCGAAGGCCGAGCCCGGCCGCACCGTCGCCTATGCCTCGGCCGGCATCGGGTCGCTGACCCATCTGTGGGGCGAGTACGTCAAGGCCAAGACGGGACTGCCGATGGAACATGTCGGCTACAAGGGCAGCGCCGAGGCGTTGCGCGACGTCATCGCCGGGCACGTGCCGTTGTTCGCCGACGTACTGGTGCCGACGGCGACGGCGGTGCGCACCGGCCAGATCCGCGGCCTCGCGGTGGCGATGGCGCAGCGCTCGGAGCTGCTGCCCGACGTGCCGACCGTCGCCGAGGCGGGCCTGCCCGGCACGGAAGGCACCGTGCCGTTCGGCATCTCGGTGCCCGGCGGCACGCCGGCCTCGGTGGTGATGAAGCTCAACACCGCGTTCAACGAGGCGCTCGGAGATGCAGCGATCCGACGCAAGCTCCTGGAGCTCGGCTTCGTCCCGGTCGGCGGCGCGCCGCAGGCCTATGTCGCGGTGCTGGCCAACGAGATCGCCAAGTGGCGCAAGGTGATCAAGGACGCGAAGATCCCGGCGCCGTCATGAACGGGAGCGCGGGCCTCTGGCCCGCACGTTCATGAGCGGGCCAGAGGCCCGCCCTCCCGTAGTCAGCTTTTCGGCGATCCACCAAGGAAGCAGTAGATCATCCCGCTCTTGCTGGCGCAGATGTGGCTGCGGCCGTCGGGGGCGAGCTGCTTCAGCACGACGCGCGGCGGCACCGGCACCCAACGGCCGTCGAGCAGCGCGTACCACATGCCGTCGTCGTTGAGATAGGCGCGGGTCGGCCGGCAATCGCCGTCCGTGGAGCTCGAGCGGCCGTTGCAGCACGAGTAGCCGGTGTCGGGCTGCTTCAGCTCCTTGTACCAGTCGTGATTCTCGGCGTGGCCCTGGCCGTACTGGCCCTCGGCATGATCGTGCACATCCTGCGCACGGACGCCGACGCTCGCGATGCAGAGAGTCGATAGCAATATGAAACCAAAAGCGGACAGGCGCATCGAACCGCCTCCGTCTGCCGTGGAAACGAACAAGGCATCGTTTTTCGCAACGAAGCCGGGAACCTCCAGGTCCCTTTTTAGATCTTGGGCGAGCCGCCCAAAAAACAATAGATCATGCCACTTTTGCTGGCGCAGATATGCGAACTGCCATCAGGTGCGAGCTGCTGCAGGACGACGCGCGGCGGCACCGGCACCCAACGGCCGTTGAGCAGAGCATACCATTGTCCGTCATCGTTGACATAGGCCCGGGTCGGCCGGCAATCGCCTTCGACTCCATTGAGCGTGCCGTTGCAGCACGAGAGGCCTGTGCCCGGCTGCTTCAGCTCCTGATACCAGTCGTGGTTCTGGACATGGCCTTGGCCGTGGTGACCATCCTGTGCCAAGGCCGGATGGAAAATGGCCGGATTGAAAGTGACGCAGACCGAAACGACACCAACAAGTGCGTATCGTGGCATGAGGAGTGCCACCTTTCGCAAACTCTGTTGAGCCGGCCACGCATTCGAAGCGACGCGCCGTCGCTCAACCGATACCGTTGAGCGAAGTGTACTCCTTCTTCAGTCCGGAGACGATGGCCATGAACTGTGGATCGTCGGCCGACAACAGCCCGTGGCGCACGAAGAAGTCGATCAACACCAGATTGCAGTTGTATTTGAACTCGATGGTGTCGCGTACGGTCTCGAAGACGCGCTGCACCGGCCACAGTTCGAAGGAGTGCACTTCGCCGTCATTTGCGCGCGGTGTGAAATCCTCGGGCAGCTCGAGATCGAAGCACGTCATGATGTCGGGTTTGAGCTGCGGGCCTGACTGGTTGAGGTAGGTGATGTAGCTCACCGCCTTGGCCTGCTCGGCGAGCTTGCGCGGAATCGAGGCTTCCTCTGCACATTCCTTGATCAGATTGTCGTGCAGGCCGATGCCGATCGGCTGGCCGCCGGCGACGGTGTTGTCGAGCTGCCCCGGAAAAGTCGGTTTCGTATAGGAGCGGCGCGGCACCCAGATGTGCAGGCCGTCCTGGCGCCGCACGTAGGCCGTCAGGTGCGGCCCGAAGGCTCGCACGCCGAACCACGGCACCGCCGCACGCTCCATCGCCATCAATGGCGGGTCGGTGAACACCCAGGTGACGGGGTAGGCCTCCTCGCGCCACAGCCTGCCGAACTGGCCGCGCTCGCGCAGCTCGAGCAGGAAGGCGCGCACGGCGGCGGTGCGCTTGTCGGGCGTGTCGAGCGCGGGATCGAGATGCCAGGCGGCGTCGTGACGGACGAAAAGGTCTGGCCGTTCCGCGACGACGGGCGCGAAGTCGCGATGGATGAAGCCCGCGCGCTGACGGCCGATGAACCACGGCTCGAACTGCGTGAGGTCGCCGTTGTTGCAGCGGTTGATGTGGTCGAGGAAGGACATCGGGGAGGCACATAGCTGGCAAAGCCTCCGATGTCATCCCGAGCGTAGCGAGGCACCTTTCCTGCGCCTCAAAGGTCCCTCGCTGCGCTCGGGATGACAGCGGGTATGGTGTCTGCGACATTGAGTCGGATGACCGAAGACGAGCTGCAAGTCCTTCTCGACAAGACCTTGCCGGCGGCCGACCGGCACGACGTGTTCGTCGAGGAGTGCCAGGATCAGGACGTGCGGCTGCGCTTTTCGCTCAAGCCCGGCGAGACGTGGTCGAGCGCGGCGCTGCTGTCATTGGTCCATACGTCGCTGCGCGCGGCCGCAGGACTCGAAGCTGCTCTCTCGCATCTCAACGTCACGGTGCTGAGGGCAGCGCACGAGGCCGACGTGCTCGCCCTGTCGCGTGTCATTCGCCGCGACGGCGGGATCGTGCATGCCGAGGCCTGGCTATTCAGCCACGCCGTCGTCGAGCCGATGCTTCACGCGACGGCGACGCTGAAAAAGTAGCGTCAGGCCGCTTCCTTCCAGGCCCCATCCACGACGGCGACGATGTCGCGCATGATCTGGGTGAGGTCGAAGTCCTTCGGCGTGTAGACGCGGGCCACGCCGGTCTTGATCAAGGCCTCGGCGTCGGCCGGCGGGATGATGCCGCCCACCACCACCGGCACGTCGCCGATGCCGGCGGCGCGCAGGCCGGCTAAAACCTCGCCGACCAGGGAGACGTGGCCGCCCGACAGGATGGAGAGCCCGACCACGTGCACGCTCTCCTCGAGGGCGGCGTTGACGATGCGCTCGGGCGTCAGCCGGATGCCCTCATAGACCACCTCCATGCCGCAGTCGCGGGCACGCACGGCGATCTGCTCGGCGCCGTTGGAATGGCCGTCGAGCCCGGGCTTGCCGACCAGGATCTTTATGCGGCGGCCGAGGCGGCGCGACACCGTGTCGACCTCGCGGCGCGCGGCCTCCAGGCGGCCGTCGCTGACGCCGACGGCGCGGGCCACGCCGGTAGGCGCGCGGTACTCGCCGAACACCGAACGCAAGGTGTCGGTCCACTCGCCGGTGGTGACGCCCGCCTGCGCGCAGGCGGGCGTCACCACCGGCGAGTGGACCGACACCTTGCGTTCGGTGTTCGGCGAGT
>Ga0075369_10000425_pt1 | contig 12822 bp, 7 predicted proteins | sample EndMethybrTD3034_FD_71400 | JGI IMG/M metagenome (GOLD analysis project Ga0075369, IMG submission 71400) | Populus endosphere microbial communities from Tennessee, USA - Endosphere MetaG P. TD hybrid TD303-4 | ecosystem: Host-associated > Plants > Roots > Endosphere | place: USA: Tennessee...
CCCTTGCGGTACTGCAGCGGCTGCACGACTGGGTGTCGGCTCACCGTCAGCAGATCCTGGCAGCCATCTTCGCAGTGGTTGGGGTCGCGCTGGTGGCCAACGGCATGCGCGGCATCTGAACCGGTGACCACGGGCTCGCTGCTGCATGATCGACTCGACGTGCCCAGACGATATTGGCGGCAGACATCAGCCCGATCGCTCGCCTCCGCCTTCATGTGTCGAGGCGAGATGCCACTTGGCGTCCGAAACATCAACCCAGCAAAAGGATTAGCGTCCGAGCTAGCTTGCGGAGCGGGAAGGCCGCGGCGAGTCACGCGATAGCTGGAGTCCTAGGTGTTTTCGGTGCGGGCGCGCTTTTCCTTCCGGCGGAGTTCCAAAGCCGCCTTCAGCAGCGCGCCACCCTGGTTGGGATTCACGATAACCGCCAGGTTGCTGATGACGAGGCTGAGGTTGGTCAGGCCCCGGTAGACGACCAATCGTGCTTTTCTGACGACGCCTGCCTGCTCCCCGTGCTCCCTCCAGTAGGTTGTCTCGTCACCGCTGAAGTTTTTGGTCGGGGCAGCGGTGTAGTAATAGAGCGCTACCGATCGCCGCCATTTGCCTTCGGCCACGGGCACCGGAAACCCGTGCACTGAGTGGTGATCCGTGCGGAAGATGACGACCCTGCCCCAGTCCGGTACGACCGTCTGAACAGCCCGGTCCTGCGCGTCGTACAGCGACAGACAACCCCCGTCCTCTGGCGACCAGTCTTCGTTCAGATAGACGAGGACGTTGATGCGTCGGTAAAGGTTCAGGGGGCGATGGTAGTGGAAGTCGGTGTGGGGACTCAGGATTCCGCCCGAGCCACTGAGGTGCAGGCCACCACCGGCCAGGTAGGGATCCGGGATCAGCTGCTTGATTCCGGTGATTTGTTCGAGGACCCTGAGGAACCGCGGTTCGGAGAGCTCCCTGATGAGGGTGCTAAAAGGCTCAGGGATGAGGTCGAGATCAGAGCAGGATCGCTTGTTTCGCTGGTATTTGTCGACCATCGCAAACCAACCCGACCAGGAGATGTCGGGGAAGCTGCTGGCCGCCGACGGAGAAAGGCTTAGAAGGTCGTCAAGCACCAGGTGCGGGAACGGCTCAGCCGCCTGAAATTCGCGCTGCAGATCGGACGCGTTGCGCTCTAGTTCTTCTACTTTGAAAATAGTGTCTGCCACGAATCCCCCACGCCTCGAACACCACAATCTTACGAGTACCGCTACATCAAAAATGCTGCTGTGCCGCGGAAATCAATAGTGCTGTTGTGCCACCGATTCCTCTCAAGTCGCCAACACGGTAACCCTCCAACCAGGGGCCACGCCGTCACGATGGTTGCACATCAATCGACTGATCGTGCGCAAATCGCCCGCGTGTTATCCACCCGCTGGCAAAGTTTCTCGGGACCACCCAATGGAGTATCCTTCAATCCTGTTCCGCTGCCGCGAGTCGACCGGCGGGCCAGAATCCAGTAACCGATCACGAGTCTTAAACGGGCGCTTGCCAACCCCTGCAGGACTCAGACGAGGAGACCGGTGGTAGTGCTCAACCACATCTTGCGCAACCAAGCGCCGAGACTCGCCGCTCTGTGGGTGCCACTCGTCACGCTGCTTTGGCTCCCGATCGTCGCCCGCCGCTACTTCCATGGCTCCACCGGTCGTGAATACGGGGTGGGTCTCACTACAAAGCTGCGTCTGCTCGTGGCGATGGTGCGCAACAACGTGATGGTGCCCTCCGCCTCGTTCTGGATCACGCACCTGTTGATGGCGACCGAGATCCTCAACGTCCCGCCGTCGGTCAAAGGTGTCATCGTCGAATGCGGCTGCTTCAAGGGCGGTGGCACCGTGAATCTCTCTTTGGTCGCTGCCGCGTGTGGACGTGAGCTTCACGTATTCGACTCCTTCGCCGGGTTGCCGGATCCGGAGCCGGGAGACTCCGGCCACTTGCTGATGATCGACGGTGAAGTCCAGACATACGCTAAAGGCGCCTACGCCGGCTCGTTGCAGGAGGTCAAGGCGAACGTCGAACGTTTTGGCGCGCCCGAGGTATGTACCTTCCACGAGGGCTACTTCGAGGGAACCCTTCCGGGATTCGACCAACCGATCGTCTTCGCGTCCGTCGACGTCGATCTCGCGAGCTCCGAGAAGACCTGCCTGGAGTATCTCTGGCCGTTGTTAGTCGACGGCGGCCACCTATTCACCGACGAGGCTCCGCACCTCGAGATCGCCACTCTCTTCTATGACCGGCAGTGGTGGTCCGAAGTACTGGGGACCGAAGCGCCAGGCCTAGTTGGTGCAGGGAACGGCCTTGGCCTGTTTCCACACAAGGGTGGTTTCTTTGGCAGCTCGATCGGCTACACCGCGAAGATCGACCGGGCGACTCTGCACAGCCGGCCTGGTTAACTGGCGGCTCTTTGATCGATCGGTGTATGCATCCTATTTCGCCGATGAGTGCTCTCGCCCATGCGGTCAAACCCGATCGGCTAATGTGGCGTGACAAATCGGTTCGCCCCAATTAAAGCCCACGCCGTGCACGCGTGGCGTCACGGGCGAATCCTGTGTCATCGGAGGCTGATCAATGGCAGTACGGATAGGCCGTGACCGCGCATCCCTTAACAGCCGCGCATCCAAAAGTGATGCTAGGCCGGACAATCGGCTCGCATTCGTAGACCAGGGCGTGTACACACAGCATCACGCCATCGGCCGGAATTTGGTCATTCAGTGCGTGTGGGTTTATGAGCACGCTATCGACTTCGATGGGGTGAGGCGCTTTCATCACAATCTCGGTCGCGGGTTCTTGGGACGGCGCATAGAGCGTTCACCGCTCCCGTTCGCCCGGCATCGGTGGGTCCTGGACCGAGGGCCGTCGGACATCGATATCGACGAGACCGCCCGTCCACGTGCTGAACTCAGCGACTGGATGGACGAACGCTCACGATTGCCCATCGATCCGGAAGGAGGGCCCGGCTGGCATCTCGGCCTCGTTTCCCTTACGGACGGGTCGACAGCGGCCAGCCTGGTGCTTTCCCACTACCTGATCGATGGCCTCGGGCTGGTGCTGACGCTGGTTGATGCGGTGGTGGGCAACACGCGCAACCTCGCCTATCCACCGCCACGGGCACGCCCTCGACTGCGCGCGGTGGCACAGGATGCCCGACAAACGCTGCGGGACGCACCCGAGGTCGCGCGGGCGCTCCGCGTAGCGGCCAAACTTGCCCGCCGTCAGCGGCAAGATGCTGCCCAATCACCAGGATCGGCACCCGTCGCAATCCGTGGTGGCAACGGCGATGAGCCGGTCGTCGTGCCCGGTATCACGATTTGTATCGACGTGGCCGAGTGGGATGCCCGCGCGAATGCTCTTGGCGGAGTGAGTAACACACTGGGCGCCGCGTTTGCTGCGAAACTCGGGGAGCTTCTTGGGCGCCGTCGTGCCGAAGACGGCGCCGTCACCTTGCAACTCCCTGTCAACGAGCGCGCCGAGGGTGATACGCGTGCGAACGCAATGTCGTTTGTGCGCGTCAGCCTCGACCCGACGGGAGTCACCAAAGACCTTAGTGACGTCCGCTCAGCCATCAAGCAGGCGCTGAGGACACATCGGGAGACGCAAGATGACTCTCTCCAGGTGGCCTGGCTGACCTCGTTCACGCCGAAGCGGGCGTTGAAGAAGATGGACGACGCGATGGTCCCCGACCCGGATTCCCCGGTGTTCTATTCCAATCTCGGCGACGTCGGCTCCGTTGTGGACCACCTCGATGGCACTGCCGCCGAGTACGTCACGGCACGAGTGCTTGCCCAGCACGAAACGCGACAGTGGCTCGAGCGAATGGGCGGCCAAATGACTATGCAGTCCTTGCGTGTCCCCGGCAGGTATGTCGTCAGCGTCAACGCCTACCAGCCGGGGGCCGACAACACGAAGCCCGCTCTGCGAGAGCTGGCTGCGCACGCGTTGGCTGAGTTCGGCCTGACTGGCACGATCGACTGACGAATCGTCCCCGACCCCGGCTGCACCTGGGCGAAATCAACGAGCACATGTGTGGGCGATCAGAACAACCTAGGGATGCCCTAAGAGAGCGGACTGTCGACAGCAAACACGGGTATTGTTTCCCCCTATGTGGGGTTCAGTGCTAATTATGGCACTTCTGATCGCGCTCAATCCGTTGCGTCTTGGCCTCACCCTTCTCTTGATCTCCCGGCCACGTCCGGTGCAAAACCTGTTCGCCTACTGGGTCGGCAACCTGACGTCCGGTATTCCCATCGTGGTAATTCCGCTGACGCTGCTGCATGTGACACCCATGTTCGAGTCTTTTGCAAAAAATGTGGCTACGAGCACCACCGTCCGGCACATTCAAATCGGTGCGGGTGTCTTCGCGCTATCCATGGCCGCCCTGATGACGGTGCGCTTTTTGGCGCGTCCACAGGAAAAGGTGAATTCGCGGGCGGGGCTGCAGTCGGCGGACGGCAACGGATCGCCCCTGGGGCCGGGCTCGAATCATCCGGTCCCCATCTCGCGAATGCTGGACCGCGCGCGGGACGCATCGACAGAGGGTGGATCTGCAATCCGGCGGCTGCTCGGCCGCGCCCACAATGCCTGGGAAAGCGGTTCCCTGTGGGTCGCGTTCGTGATCGGCCTCGCAAACTTCCCAGCACCCGACGTCATTTTAATGGTGCTCGCCATCATCGTGGCCTCAGGAACCGCGGTCGCCACGCAGGTCAGCGCCGCCCTCGTGTTCGTCGTCGGGGTGCTTGCTGTTGCCGAGATCACGCTCATCAGCTATCTGGCCACGCCAACGAAAACCCAAGCGGGACTGCGACAATTGCACGACTGGGCGTGGGCTCACCGTCGCAAGATCCTGGTAGCCCTCGCCGTAACGGGTGGGATCTCATTGGTGGCCAACGGCATGGGCGTTATCTGAGTTGGTGGCTCAGAACTGGTTGACAGTCAGGTGACCGCGCGCGAGCGCGGAACACATTTCCTGCGACGTGAATGTCGTGGGCACCGGCGCGACGGACGGAAACGCCAGGCCGTGCATACCATCCGTCGTTCCTAGACCCGCCTGACGCTCTAGGCCCAAGTCCCCCTTCGCCCATGAGATATCGCGAGGACTTCGCCGATCACCCTCAGAACCGACGGCCGCAGGAGCGGGTTCTTGAAGTTCCGGCGAAAATTCTCCGACGCCGTCCGGAAACCATCCTCGCTTGCCCGATACGCCTCGAAGACCCGATCCAGGACAGACTCATCCAATGGTTCATCACGCGCCGCCCGGCTCAGCATTTCATAGACCGTGGAATTCCAATCGTTGCCGAAAGGCTCGACCATCGGGCCGTCGTATCGCTGACGCCGAAGATCTGGAGTGAGAAACTCATCAATTGCGACCTCATCCCGGTCGTCAAGGTCAATGGTGCAGGCCGCGGAAATCCTCTTCACTTCCCTGCGCCAGTCGTCGAGGAGATTCGGATACTCGACGAAAATGCGCGGTATGGCGCGCGTATCCCTCTCGGCCAGCAAATTGTATTTCAGCCATAAGGAGTTCGTGAGCGCAGGCGTGGCTGGAGCGTTCTTCGCCACCGACGCGATGACTTCCTGGGGGTGGCGCACCGCATTGACGGTCACGACGTCGAATCCGGCGATGCGCGCTGCTTCGAACCACAAGGGGGCTATCGCATTAATCCTGTGGTCTTTCAAGACCACTAGCGGTGCGGCCGGCAAGGTGGAAAGAAAGGCCCCGATCTCGGCGAGGCAGGCGGCTTTCGCTTTAGCGTCGAAGGCACCTTCCTGCTGCAGACGCAGTGACGGGTCGTATCCGGCGCTGCCCTGGCGACGCAGGATTGCTTCGTTGACGTAGGTGGCTTTGCGCGACTCGAAGAAGCCGCGCGGATTGGCCTCCATTCCGCCCACGAGCCCCGTCGGGAGCGCACCACCACACAACGAAAGAACCCGCGTGAGTGCCGACGTTCCGGACCGGGCCATGCCCAAAACAAACAGAGCGACGGGACGGGCAGCCGTCCCGGACTGCCGGCCGCTCACGCGCACAACTCCGCGCTCGATGCCAACAGGTCAGTCCGATACCGTCGGACATGGAGTTCATCGGCGAGCGCTGACGCCCGACGGAGGCAATTAGACGAGGTGGCGCATTCCGCGGCAGTACATCGGCTGATTGTCATTGCGACAGAATAAGACGATGAACCCGCATTGTCACTTTGGTGTTTAACCATTCTTTAGCGGCGGGCCGACGCTCACTGAAATTGTCTCCGGTCGCGTCGATTTCAGTTACCTCGCCGGAAAGGTTTACAGCGATTCTGACCTAAGGAAACGGCGGCGGCATGCAAAGTACTGCAATTGTTGTTTACGCGCTCGTAAATTTTGAAATCTTCGGGATCCCGCTCGTCAGTCCGGCGTCGCCACCGATAAGCCGAATGCGCGGGTGAACTGCATAGCTGGGCGGTTCAACACGGTCACCGACCCCGCAACTTGGTCGGGCGAATTTCATCAACAACAACTTTGCTCACAGCCAAAGTGCTACCTGTTCCGAGTTTGCCATCAACCGCGGAACGTCACTCGGTATTGCCTACGCGTCGAGGCGGGCGAACTGACCGTGCCGGTACTGCTCTACACACGCCGCTCGTCTCACCTTCCCGCTTGTCGTGATCGGAATCGACCCAGGCGGAACCAGAACCAGATCCGCGACGCCAAGGCCGTGCGAATTTGAGATCGCAGAGGTCACCTCGCGCTTGACCACGGCGAACTTGTCCATCACATCCTCATCTGTGGCGCCCCGCTGCTTGACTTCGACGATGACGACAAGCTGCTCGCTGCCCTCATCCGGAACGGCTATCGCCGCGACCCGGCCTCCGGTTATCGCCTGGCTCGTCGCCTCGATGTCGTCGGGAGAATGGTTACGCCCGTAGACGATCAGAAGATCCTTGATACGGCCGACGATGAACAGCTCGCCGTTTGCGATGAAGCCCAAGTCCCCCGTCCTCAGCCAAGGCCCTTCGGGTGTCCCAGCCGACGGCGCGACAAGCATGCCTCCGAAAGTCCGCTCAGTCTCTTCAGGCTTTTGCCAATAGCCCATGGCGACGTTGTCGCCGTGCACCCAAATCTCGCCAGTCGATCCCTCCGGGCATTCGGTCCGCGTCTCGGGATCGACGATCCGCACAGTGGGTGATTGCCCCAGCGGATAACTGACCAGTGCGGTGCCGCTTCCGCTTGCGCACCGCTTCGCCTGGCCGGCAGAAAGCTTGTCGGATTCGAAGTCGACGATTTCTGCTGCTTGACCCGGCCTGCTTGTCGCCACGTACACCGTTGCTTCCGCGAGCCCATATGAGGGCCCAACAACCGAGTCACCAAGATTGAAACGCGCAAACCGGTCAGCGAAGCGTTTGAGAGTCGCGGGGTTAACCCGTTCGCTACCGCTGAGGATGGACTGCACGCCGCCGAGATCAAGCCCGGCCATATCGTCGTCGGATGTCTTGCGTGCCGCCAATTCGAAAGCAAAGTTCGGTGCTGCCGAAAATGTGTGAGTATTGGCCGCCAGCAATTGCATCCACCGGGCCGGCCGCTGCAGGAACGACACCGGGCTCGTGAGTACAGCGGGGAGTCCCAGCAGGGTCGGTGCACAAACTCCCAGAACCAGACCCATGTCGTGATAGAACGGTAGCCACGATACGAAAGTCGTGTCGAGCGGCGGAACACCTCCGCAATGCGGAAAATAACCTGCCAAGAGCTGCTCGAAATTGGCCAGAAGGTTCCTATCGGAAATCATCACTCCAGCCGGTTGCCGAGTCGACCCAGATGTATATTGCAAATACGCGGTCGCCTGGTAATTGTCCTCCTCGGCATCGGGTCGTATCGGAGCTTCCAGGTCCAGCAAATCGACCTCGATGACTGCGGGAGCGGATCCACCCAGCTCTTGCGCAACATGCCGGGCGACATCGCCTACCACGGCGGACGTCGTGAGAACGGCAGCGGGCGACGCATCGCGCAGCACCGAATCGACACGCTCATCGCTGACGCCACCCAGCGGGACCGAAAGCGGAACCGCGATGATCCCCGCCTGTAATGCGCCCAGAAATGCGACGACGTAATCCAGTCCCTGCGGGGCCAATATCACTGCGCGATCACCAGGTGACGCAGACAGTCTGAGTTCGCGGGCAACGTTGCGCGTGCGCCGATACACCTGAAACCATGTCAGGCTTTCGGCAATGCCTGCCCAGTCCTGCTCGTAATCAATGAACGTGTATGCCGTGTCATCGGGCTGCAGACTGGCACGCTCGCGCAGCAGAGCCGGAAGGGGTGATTCAACCACCGCATGAGGTTAACGTCATCCGCGCACATAACGTCGTTTATCCGACCTCACCATCGCTCTAGCAAAGTTACGATTAGATAACGGTTCGCAACTTTACCTATATGGTTCGGGCCTGCATAATAGCTTCGCTGCTGCCGCGTAGCGCGTTGACGTGCGAAAAAGCCTAGAAAAGAGTAGGCATGGAGGACGGATACGTGGGCTTCCCGGGGGGTCGCGTTAGGTGCCAGGGCGTGAGTCAAGCAACAGACAAGACGACGCGGTCGTTGCTGTTAAGGAGACGGAATGGGCTCATTCGGAGCGATCGATGACGGTAAACACCGCTCAGCGTCGGCAAACTCTTCGCCGACCATGAACGCCACACCGGTCACTCCAGTTGCTGTCATCGGCATGGGCTGCCGACTCCCCGGAGGGATCAACTCGCCCGAGCAGCTGTGGGACGCGTTGCTGCGGGGCGACGACCTGATCACCGAGATTCCCCCCGAGCGTTGGGACGCCGACGATTACTACGATCCCGAGCCAGGGGTGCCCGGTCGATCGGCGTCGAAGTGGGGCGCATTCCTCGACGATGTTGCGGGTTTTGATGCCGAGTTCTTCGGGATCAGCGAGCGCGAGGCGACGTCGCTTGATCCGCAGCACCGGTTGTTGTTGGAAAGCTCATGGGAAGCAATGGAGCACGCCGGTCTCGCACCCGAGACGATGCGCGAGTCGCTCACTGGCGTGTTCGTGGGACTGACGCACTTCGACTATCAATTGGTGACGGCCGATTCCTCCGCGATGGAGGAGCCGTATGGCTACCAAGGCAACATTTTCAGCATGGCGTCCGGGCGGATCGCCTACACCCTTGGACTCCAAGGTCCCGCGCTGTCCGTGGATACTGCGTGTTCTTCTGGGCTGGTCGCGGTGCACATGGCCTGTCGCAGCCTGATCGACGGCGAAAGCGATATGGCGTTCGCGGGCGGCGCCTTCGTGATGCTGGAACCGCGGAAGTTCGTCGCGGGGACGGCGCAGGGCCATCTGTCTCCCACGGGACACTGTCATGCGTTCGACGTCGCGGCGGACGGGTACGTGTGTGGCGAAGCTTCTGCAGTGGTGTTGCTCAAGCGCTTGCCGGATGCGCTGAGGGATGGCGACCGGATCCTGGCAGTGGTGCGTGGCACGGCCGCCAACCAAGACGGTCACACCGTCAATATCTCGACACCCTCGCTGAGCGCGCAGACCGCCGTGTATCAAACGGCTTTGGCCGCCGCGGGCGTGGACCCCGGCACCGTGGGCATGGTCGAGGCACACGGCACCGGCACCTCGGTCGGTGACCCCATCGAATACACCAGCTTGAGCAAGCTATACGGCGTCGAGGGCCCTTGTGCGCTGACGTCGGTGAAGACCAATCTCGGTCATGCGCAATCCGCCTCGGGAACTTTAGGGCTGATCAAAGCGGTGCTCGCTCTGCAAAATGGTGTGGTTCCACCAAATCTGCACTTCAACCGCCTGCCCGATGAACTTGCTCCTATAGACACCAAACTCTTTGTGCCACAAGCGATCACAGAATGGCCGGTGAGTGGCCAGCATCCACGCCGGGCGGCGGTGTCGTCTTATGGGGTGTCGGGCACCAATGCTCACGCCATTTTGGAGCAAGCCCCCGCAACCTTTGCAGACCACAACGGGGAAACTGCGACGACGGTCGCGGCATCACTGCTGTTTCCGGTCTCGTCCACCTCGGCCGACGAATTGCGCCGAACCGCAGGCCGGCTGGCCGACTGGGTGGATGCCCATGACGACGTGGCGCTGCCGGATCTGGCCTATACCCTGGCGCGTCGGCGTGCGCACCGCCCGGTACGCACCGCCGTCATTGCGAGCAGCCGGCCGGAGCTCGCCGCGGCTTTGCGTGAGGTCGCCGGGGGCGATACCCCGTATGAGGCCGCGGTCGGGCGCGATGATCGCGGGCCGGTGTGGGTCTTCTCCGGTCAGGGTTCGCAGTGGGCGGCGATGGGCGCACAGCTGCTGGCGACCGAACCGGTGTTTGCGGCTACGGTCGCGCAAATCGAGCCCGTGATCGCTCGCGAGTGCGGCTTCTCGGTTACCGATGCGATGTCGTCGCCGGAGATCGTGACCGGTATCGACCGCGTTCAGCCGACGTTGTTCACCATGCAGGTCGCGCTGGCCGCCACCCTGAAGTCATACGGGGTACTCCCTGGCGCGGTCATCGGGCATTCGCTTGGCGAGGCGGCGGCGGCTGTCGTCGCGGGCGCGCTGTCGCTGGAAGACGGCCTGCGTGTCATCTGCCGCCGCTCGCGGCTGATGTCCCGCATCGCCGGTGCTGGCGCTATGGCGTCGGTCGAATTGCCTGCCAAGCAAGTGCTTTCGGAGTTGGCGGTGCGCAGCATCAAGGACGTCGTGGTGGCGGTGGTGGCCTCGCCGGAGTCCACAGTGATTGGCGGTGCCACCCAGACGGTTCGCGAGCTGGTGGCTGCCTGGGAGCAGCGTGACGTGATGGCCCGCGAGATCGCCGTCGACGTCGCATCGCATTCGCCTCAAGTCAACCCGATCCTCGATGAGCTGACCGACGCACTCGCAGAGCTCAATCCGATGACACCGGACGTTCCGTTCTACTCGACGACCCAGTTCGACCCTCGCGAGCAGCCGGTGTGCGACGGCAAGTATTGGGTTAACAACCTGCGCAGCATGGTTCGATTCGCCGCAGCGGTGCGGGCCGCTTTGGAGGACGGCTACCGGGTGTTCGCGGAGTTGGCGCCGCACCCGCTGCTCACCCACGCTCTCGAGCAGACCGCCCGCAGTCTCGACATGCCTCTGGCAGCGCTGGCCAGCATGCGCCGTGAACAACCGCTGCCATCCGGGATGCGGGGCTTTGCGGCAGATCTGCACAGTGCGGGCGCCGCGGTCGACTTCTCAGTGCTCTACCCGGATGGCCGGCTGGTGGACGCCCCGTTGCCGACCTGGACGCACCGTCGGCTCTGGTTGAGCACCGAGGGCCAGGAAGCCCCGACACATGGCGGGTGCATCGTTTCGGTACACCCGCTGTTGGGGCCGCATGTGCGCTTGCAGGAAGAACCCGAACGCCACGTATGGCAAGGGGAGGTCGGCACCGCCGCCCAGCCTTGGTTGGCCGACCACCAGATCCGCAATGTGGCCGTGCTACCGGGGGCCGCGTACTGCGAGATGGCATTGGGGGCCGCACGTGCGGTGCTTGGCGAGGCGGCCGAGGTCCGTGACATCCACTTCGAGCAGGCATTGCTATTGGACGAGCAGACCACGGTCGGCGTCTCGGCGATGGTCGCATCGCCAGGCGTCGTTGACTTCACCGTGGAGACGAACCACGGGGACGAGCACGCGCGGCAAGCCACCGCAGTCCTTCATGCCGCTGAGGATGAGCAGCCACCTGCGTACGACACGTCCGCGCTGCTTGCCGCGCACCCGCGTCAGGAGGATGGTGCAGAGTCGCGCGAGCGCCTGGACCGGCAAGGTGTTCAGTACGGTCCGGCGTTCGCCGGCCTCGGCATCGTGCACACCGGCGAGGGGGAAGCCGGAACCGTGCTGGCCGAGGTCGCACTCCCACGCGAAATCCGCTCCCAACAAGACGCTTACGGCGTGCACCCCGCACTGCTGGATGCCTGTTTCCAGTCCGTTGCGGCTCATCCAGACGTACAGACCCTCGGCGGGGGCGTGCTGGCGTTGCCGTTGGGTATTCGTCGCCTGCGCTCCTACGGTGCAGCCCGCAACGCCCACTACTGCTACACGCGGGTGACCAAGGCCGATATCGCCGGGGTCGAGGCCGACTTGGAGGTGCTCGACGAAGACGGAACGGTGCTGCTTGCCGTGGAGGGCCTGCGATTGGGCACCGGAGCATCCGAGGAGGCCCACAGGGACCGGGTGCTCAGCGAGCGGCTGTTGACCATCGAATGGCGGCAAGGACAGTTGCCTGAACTCTCCCACGCCGATGCGGGAAGCTGGCTGTTGATCAGCACCACCGCCACCGACGTGGTGGCCACCGCGTTGACGGATGCCCTGAAAAGTGATGGCGCGCAATGCACCAGCATGTGCTGGCCACCTCACGCCGACTTCGCCGCGAACTCTGAAGAGCTTCGGAATCACTTGCGCGGCGGTGGATTCAGTGGCGTGGTGATCCTGACCGGACCGAAGAACGGCGATGCCGCGGACCAGGCTCCGCTGCTAGGACGCGAGTGTGTGGAGCATCTGGTGCACATCACCCGCGAACTCTCAGAGAGCGCAGCGGGATCGCCTCGCCTGTACGTCGTGACGCGCAACGCCCGAACCGTGGCGGCGGCTGACGTCGCCAATCTGGAGCAGGCCGGGCTGCGGGGCTTGCTGCGAGTGATCGGCGCTGAGCATCCCCACCTGCGCCCCGTCCAGATCGATCTGGACGAAGCGACAGATGCCAAGCAGGTGGCGCAGCAACTGCTGAGCGGGTCAGAAGAAGACGAGACCGCATGGCGCAACGGCCAGTGGTACACCGCGCGGTTAAA
>Ga0075369_10000426_pt1 | contig 12812 bp, 10 predicted proteins | sample EndMethybrTD3034_FD_71400 | JGI IMG/M metagenome (GOLD analysis project Ga0075369, IMG submission 71400) | Populus endosphere microbial communities from Tennessee, USA - Endosphere MetaG P. TD hybrid TD303-4 | ecosystem: Host-associated > Plants > Roots > Endosphere | place: USA: Tennessee...
GCACGCCCACGGGCATGACCACGAGAAGCCGGGCGAGGCCAAACGCATGGAAGCGCTGGAAGTGAAAATCCTCGGCCAGCTGGGGTTTGACAACCCGTATTAGCGTCGGAAAACAGCGCGCGCCGCCATGCGGCGCATGCGTTTGCAGGCGCCAGCGCCCAGCAAAACAGGGGCATAAACGTGTATGCTCTGGGCTTGTTCTTTACCGCCGCAAGGCACCATGGACGACGAGCCTAGTCCGCCGCCAAAAGCAAGCCTGTTTGAACGCCTCTCCACGCTGATCATGCGTGAGCCCGAAGACCGCGGGCAGCTGATCGAACTCCTGCGCTCGGCACGCGAGCGCGACCTGCTCGATGCCGAGGCGCTCGCGATGATCGAGGGCGTGCTGCACACCTCCGAGCTGTCCGCGCGCGAGATCATGGTGCCGCGCGCGCAGATGGACGTGATCGACATCAACGATCCGCTCGAGAAGTTCATCAAGAGCGTGCTGGAAACCGCACACTCGCGCTTTCCGGTGATCGACAAGAACCGCGACGAGGTGATCGGCATCCTGCTGGCCAAGGACCTGCTGCGCATCTACGCGGGCGAGGAACTGAAAATCCGCGAGATCCTGCGCCCGGCGGTGTTCATTCCCGAATCGAAGCGCCTCAACGACCTGCTGCGCCAGTTCCGCGCCAACCGCAACCACATCGCCATCGTGGTCGACGAGTACGGCGGGGTGGCCGGGCTGGTGACCATCGAGGACGTGCTCGAGCAGATCGTCGGCGAGATCGACGACGAGTTCGATTTCGACGAGGCCGAGGACAATATCCTGGTCGACCGCGACGGCCGCCACCGGGTGCGCGCGCTCACCGAGATCGGCGACTTCAACGAACACTTCGGCGCCGAGTTGCCCACCGAGGACGCCGACACCATCGGCGGCCTGGTGATCCACCGTTTCGGGCGCGTACCCAAGCGCGGCGAGGTGGCGCTGATCGGCGGCTTCCGCTTCGTGGTGCTGCGCGCCGACAGCCGCCAGGTGCACATCCTGCGCGTCGAGCGCACACCCGCTGCCGCCGCCGTGGCGGGCAAGAGCGGGGATTGATGCGGCGCTATGCCGGCCTGGCGGCCGCACTGGCGCTGGGCGTGATCATGGTGGCCGGCTTCGCGCCGCTCAACTGGTGGTGGTTGCCGCTGCTCACCCTGGCCGGACTGGTGCACCTATGGCAAGGCGCGGAAAGTCAAGCGGGACCCGGCCGCGCCGCCGCGCTCGGCTTTGCCTTCGGACTGGGCTGGTTCTGCACCGGCATCTCCTGGGTGTACGTCAGCATGCACGACTATGGCGGCATGCCGCTGCCGCTGGCGGGCGCGGCGACGCTGCTGTTCGCTGCCTACCTGGCGCTGTTCCCCGCGATGGCCGGCTGGCTGCAGGCGCGGCTGCTGGCGCCGCGCGAACGCGCCGCCTGGTGGTACGCCGCGCTGATTACCGGGGCGGCCTGGGCTTTTTCAGAATGGGTGCGCGGCTGGCTGTTCACCGGCTTTCCGTGGATCGCCACCGGTTATGCGCATACCGACGGCCCACTGGCCGGCTACGCGCCGGTGCTGGGCATCCATGGCCTGAACTTTCTCTCCGGCGCCCTCGCCGCGCTGCTGGCGCGCGCTGCCGCCGTGCTGCTCGCGCGGCAAGCGCCCTTGTTGGAGGCGTGGCAAGCGCCCTTGCTGGCGGCGCGGCAAGCGCGCCGTGCGCTGGTGGCGCCAGCCCTGGCGGTCGCCGTCATCATCGCGCTGGGCGCGGGCCTGCGGCAAGTCGCCTGGACCGAACCCACCGGCAGGCCGGTCACCGTCAGCCTCCTGCAGGGCAACGTGCCGCAGGACCTGAAGTTCGTGCCAGGCCGCTTTGAATCCACGCTGGCCGAGTATCAGCGCCTGATCGAGGCCAATCCCGCCGAGCTGATCGTGCTGCCGGAGACCGCGCTGCCGCGCATGATCCAGCAGATCCCGGACGACTACCTCAGGCACCTGGCCGGGTTCGCGCGCGCGCACCAGGGCAATATCGTGGTCGGCGTGCCTACCGCCGAATCGCGCGAGGACTACTACAACAGCGCGATCAGCATCGGCAGCAACGCCGTGCAGCAGTACGACAAGAGCCACCTGGTGCCGTTCGGCGAGTTCATCCCGTTCGGCTTCCGCTGGTTTGTCGACATGATGCGGATCCCGCTGGGCGACTTCAGCCGCCGCGCGCACGTCCAGGCGCCGCTGCAACTGGGCGAACTGCGCGCGGCGGTGAACATCTGCTACGAGGACCTGTTCGGCGACGAGATCATCCGGCCCCTGCCGCAGGCCAACCTGCTGATCAATATTTCCAATATCGCCTGGTTCGGCGCCAGCCTGGCGCCGCACCAGCATTTGCAGATCAGCCGCATGCGCGCGCTGGAGACCGGCCGCTACATGCTGCGCGCCACCAACACCGGCGCCACCGCGGTGATCGACGCGCAAGGCCGGGTGACGGCGCAACTGGCGCCCTTCACCGTGGGAGCATTGGTATCGACCGCGCAGGCCTACAGCGGCGCGACTCCTTACGTACGCTTTGGCGACTGGCCGGCGGTGCTGCTCAGCCTGGCATTGCTCGCCTGGGGCGCGCGGCGCGCCTGGCGTGCGCGCCAAGCTGCACCGCCAGGCTGAACGCTTCGATCAGGCTGCCGGCATCGGCGCCGCGCGCCTTGGCGGCGCTGACCGCCAGGTCCAGCGCGGTGCCGTGATCGACCGAGGTGCGGATGATCGGCAGGCCCAGGGTGATGTTGATGCCTTGTCCGAAAGTGGCGTACTTGAGCACCGGCAGGCCCTGGTCGTGGTACATCGCCAGCACCGCGTCGGCGTGCTCCAGCAGGCGCGGGGTGAACAGGGTATCGGCGGGCAAGGGGCCGGTCAGGCGCATGCCGGCTTTTTTCAATTCCTCGATCACCGGCGCGATGATCTCGATCTCTTCGCGGCCCAGGTGGCCGGACTCGCCGGCATGCGGGTTCAGGCCCGCCACCAAGATGCGCGGACGGACGATGCCGAACTTGCCGCGCAGGTCGGCGTGCAGGATTCTCAAGGTGGTGCGCAGGTCGTCGCGGCTGAGCGCGCGCGGTACGCTGCTCAACGGCAAGTGGGTGGTGGCCAGCGCGACGCGCAGCGGCCCGGACATGCCCGGCAACGCCGCGCCGCCGGCCAGCATCATCACCACGCGCGGCGTGCCGGTCTTCTCGGCGAGATATTCGGTGTGGCCGGTAAAGGCGATGCCGGCATCGTTGATCACGCCCTTGTGCACCGGCGCGGTGACCATCGCCGCCGCCTCGCCACTGACGCACAGCGCCAGCGCGGCGTCCAGCGTGCCCAGCACATAGGCGGCGTTGCGCGCGTCGAGGGTGCCCGGTTTGACGCGCCGCGCCAGCGGCACATGCAGCACCCGCACCCCGGGCGCGCTTGGCGCGGCCGGATCGAAGTCACGCAGCGAAAGTTTCAAACCCAGCCGCGCGGCGCGCTGCGCCAGCATGTCGCGGTCGCCCACCAGCAGCAGGCGCGCGCCGCGCCGCGCCGCCGGGCGCGCGGCCAGACGCACCGCGAGGTCCGGGCCGATGCCGGCCGGCTCTCCGGTGGTCAGTGCGATCAGCGGTGGTGGGGAAGCGTCCAAGTGGTTCCTGGCGATGAATGGTCGGGCACCCGCCGCGGCCGGACCACCGGCCCGGACCGGCGGCGCGCCGCATGCCGGCGGCCTGCCTGCGACGGCTAGCGCTCGTCGAGGCGCAGTTCGACGTAGGTGCGGTCGCGCAGCTGGCGCAGCCACTCCTGGTAGGCGTCTTCGGACTTGCGCTCGCGGATCGCCTGGCAGGCGGCGCCGCGCATGCGTTCCTTGCTCATGTCGTCGTTGCGCCGCTCCAGCACCTGGATCAGGTGCCAGCCGAACTGGCTTTGCACCGGCTCGCTGACTTCGCCGGGCTTGAGCTCGCTCATCGCCTTCTCGAATTCGGGCACCGTGTCGCCGGGGTAGATCCAGCCCAGGTCGCCGCCCTTGTCGCGGCTGCCGTCGTTGGAATACAGGCGCGCCAGTTCCGCGAAGTCGGCCTTGTTGACCAGGCGCTCGCGCAGGTCGGCCAGGCGGCGCTTGGCCTGCTCCTGCGAGACCAGTTCATTGGTCTTGATCAGGATGTGCCGCGCATGGGTCTGCAGCACCGCGACCTTCGGGCCCGCGCTGCCGGCCTTGCGGTCGATCAGTTTTAGGATGTGGAAACCGTTGGCGCTCTTGACGATCTCGCTGACTTCGCCGTTCTTGAGCTTGCCGACGGCGTCGACGAACAGCTGCGGCAGGCGGTCTTCCGGGCGCAAGCCCAGCTCGCCGCCCTTGAGCGCCTCGGGCGCATCGGAAAAAGTCACCGACACCTGGGCGAAATCACCGCCCGCCTTCAGTTGCGCCAGTGCGTCCTCGGCGCGCTTGCGGCGCTGTCCGAGCTGCTCGGGGGTGGCGTTTTCGGGCACCCGCACCAGGATGTGGCCGAGGTTGATTTCCTGCTGCGACTGCTGGCCGGGGCCGCTGTTTTCGGCGGTGAAGGCCTCGATCTCGCCGTCGGTGCAGGTGACCGTGCGGTCGACCTCGCGCTCGCGCACCCGGTTGATCAGGATTTCGCCGCGGATGTCGTCGCGGAACTTGTTGAACGGCACGCCGTCCTTTTCCAGCAGGGCGATGAATTCGGTCATCGTCTTGCCGTTCTGCTCGGCGATGCGGCCCAGCGCCCGGTCCAGCGTCGGATCGTCGACGCGAATGCCTTGCTCGCGGGCGAACTGCAGCTGCGCCCGGTCGATGATCAGGCGCTCGAGCACCTGGTTGTCGAGCACCTCGGCGGGCGGCAGGGGCAGACCGCGGCGCTGGAAGTCGCGCTTGACCACGCGCACCCGCTCATCGAGCTCGACGCGGGTGATCACCTCGTCGTTGACCACCGCGACAATGCGGTCGGCCAGCACCACGCGCGGGCGCGGCGTGCCAGAGAGCGACGGGCTGAGCTGGGTCTGCGCCCAGGCGGCCGGCTGCAGCAGCAGCGCGGCGGCCACCGCGCCGGCGGTCCAGCGTTTGAATCCTGATTCCATGAAAGGCGCTTACTCGTAATTGTTGAAGGTGCGCGGCTGCGGCGACTGGTTTTCGTTGAGCTTGGTGTAGCCCGGAATGTTGCGGCGGAGCACTTCCAGCGGGTTCGACCCCAGCCGCGACAGCCCGTTCAGCTCGATCTGGAAAAAAATGGAAGTGCTGGCCTTTTGCGTCGCCAGGGCGTAGCGCTGCACCACCACCCGGCCTACCCAGCAGCCGCCGTCATACTCGAAACCGCCCAGCGCCTCGACCACGCGGCCATCGCGGATCGAGTAATTGTACCGGCCCACCCCGTACCAGCGGGTCGCCAGGCGCCATTGCGCAGCGAAGTCTACCTGTTCCAGCAAATCGCGCTGGTAGCGGTAGGCGGCCGACAGGGTATTGCCCGGCTCGGGCGTCCAGCGCACGCCGTGGCTGACGCGCTGGATCTGCTTCTGGTTCGGGCTGTACTGGATCGCCGAATCCAGGCGCAGGTTGGGCAGGACCTCGCCGGAAATGGCTGCCAGCAGGTCCGAGGTCTTGTCCACGCGCGGGGTCTCGCCCGGCAGGGTCACCTGCTGGCTGTTGAAATAGTAGCGCTGTCCGAAAGTGGCGCGGATGCGCTCCGAGCCGTTGGCCGCGTTGAGCAGGCGCGTCGATACCGCAAAGGTAAGCTGGTTGGCATCGGCGATGCGGTCCGAACCGGTATAGATATTCTCGGAAAATATCTGCGAAAAGTTGAAGTCGGCCAGGGCGGTGTCGAAAATCGGGATGTTCGACTGGTCGCGGTAAGGCACCCGCAGGTAATACAGGCGCGGCTCGATGGTCTGGGTGTAGTTCTGCCCGAAGTAGGTAGCCGGCTTTTCGAAGGTCATGCCGCTGTCGAGGGAAAAGATCGGCACGTTGCGGGTAATGAAACTCTGCGCGTTGGCGGGCATGGCCACGCCGGTCTGCCAGGCGGCCACTTCCTCGAGGTGGTAGCGGGTGGCGTGCATGGTCAGCTTGGGCGTGATGTAGGCGCCCGGGGTGATCAGCGGGTAGCTGACCGAAGGATTGACCACCAGCCGGTTGCCCATCACCTGGGTGGCACTGGCAAAGCGCGTAAAGTCGCTGTTCCAGGCCAGGTCAAAGCCCTTGTTGTCGTAGCTCACCGCGTTGAAAGTGACCTGCGGCAGGCGGAAATACGGCACCGCCACCGGATTGAGCGGGTCCTGCAGGGTCTGGTAGGACTGCGCCCGCGCCACCAGGCTGTAGTTGGGGGCGTAGTAGCCGAGCGAGCCTTCGCGGATCAGGTAGGTCTGTGCGGTCAGGGCCAGGCGCGCCGACAGGTCGGTGAAATAGGTGTTGTCGGAAACCTTGTTCAGGTTCAGGTTGCCGATCACGCGCGGCAGGATTTCCTGGTTGTGCAGGATTGAAAAACCCGAGCGCGTGGTATTGGTCAGGTGATCGTTGGGCAGAATTTCGCCGCTCATCTGCCCGCGATAGGTTTCGCCCATGTAGCGGAACGCGGCGCTCGTCTGCAGGCCGCGCTTGGTCATGAAGCGCTCGGTGAGCAGCAAGTCGCGGTTCGGCGCGATGTTCCAGTAATAGGGGATCGAGAATTCCTGTCCGCTCTGGATCGAGCTGCCGAACGAAGGGGCGAGAAAGCCCGACTTGCGGCGGTCGTTCAGGGTGAACGACATGCCGGGCAGCGACAGTATCTTGTGGTCCTTGAAATAGAGCTGGGCGTCCTGCGCCTCGCCCAGGTCGCGGCCATAGTCGAGCTGCAGTTCGCCGACCTTCAGATACCAGTCGTCGTTGCCCGGCCCGCAGGTGGTATAGGTGGCGTTCTCGGCGCGGTAGGAATCCTGCCCCAGGAAGTCCAGGCGCTTGGCTTCGCCGCGTGCCTTTTCGCCCGCCAGCAGGTAGTGCACGTTGAGGAAGTAGCCGGTCTGCGCGTCCAGCTTCAGACGCAATTCCGTGCCGGTGAACAGGTCGCCGTTCTTCAGCGCCCGCACGTCCTGCTTGGCGAGCATTTCGTCGTCGGGCGGCCAATAGGTGATGGTCTCGGCCTTGATCAGGCTGCCGCGCTTGCGCAGCTCGGCGTCGCCTTCGACGGTGGTGGCCACCCCGGTCTGGCCGGAAATCTTCGCGCCTTGCACGAACACCGGAATTTCATCCTCGACCGGGCGCAGCGGATTCAACCGGTCTTCGGTTTTCAGGGCGAGGGGCTCGCCGGGCGGCGCGGCCGGCTCGGGATCGGCCGCGGCAACCGGCGTGCCGACCGCTGCCAGCGGCGTCGCGGCAAGCACCAGGGGCGGCGCCGGTGGCGCGGCGGGAACCGGCGCGCTCGTTTGCGCGGGTACGGCAGCCGCGAGCGTGACCGCGGCAGGCGCGGGCGCGGGTTCGACCGCGGGCACGGCTGCCACTGGCGCGAAGGGCACCGCTGCCGTCACTGGTGGCGCGGATGCCGCCGCCTCTTCATCGGCGCCGGTGCGGAAGGCTGGCGGCGCCGATTCGGGGGTGGCCTGGGGATCGGTGCCCGGGAACGCGGCGGGCATGGTCGCGACCACGGCGATCGGCCTGGCCGGCGCTGGTTCGCCGGCATCCGGCGCTTCGGTGCGGAACGGCGCCGGCGCAGGGTCGGCGGCGCCCGGCGCCGCCGGTGCCGCTTCGGGCTGGTCCAGCAGGGCGGAGAACACCGGCCTGCCCACCGGCGCGGCGGGCGTATCCGGAGGCTCGGTCGCAAAAGGCTGGCGCGCCGGTTCCGGGTCCGGTTGCGGATGTGGTTGCGGTACGGGGCCGTTTCCACCTGCCGGCCTGGCGGCAGGCTGGATCTCCGCGGCCGGCGCAGCGGCATCGGCCTGCGCGATCTTGCGATCCGCATCGGCCATTGCCAACTGATAGCTCAGGGTTGCGGGCAGCATCGGAATCTGCCGGCTCTCCGGCCCGCCTGCCGGCTCTGCGTCGACCGCGATGGCGGCCAGCGGCAGCACGCCGAGAACCGCGATCAGGCACGCAAGCGGCTTCATGCGCACGGGGCAAAACACGTGGCGGAGTGTGACGGAACGATGCATGGGTTGGCGCAGGAGCCGGCCGGCTTTTCGGGCCGGGCGGATGAATCCGATAAAATTCAATCGATTATAAGCTACCCGACCCGACCGACGGTCCGCCCCAGCGACCTTTTCGGCCGCCCCTTTTAGCCAACCACCGCAAACCCGCCAGGACCCCCGCATTGGACGCACCCGACCTTCGCATACAAGCCCTGCAGCGCTGGCTCGCCACCCGCCTGCCGGGCCGCGCCTTCACCCTGGCCCCGGCCTCGAGCGACGCCAGCTTCCGGCGCTACCTGCGGGTGAGCTTTGAGGACGCCTCGCCCAGCCTGATCGCCATGGACGCGCCGCCGGCGCACGAGGACTGCCGCCCCTTCATCCACGTCGCCGGCCTGTTCGGCGCCACCGGGGTGAACGTGCCCAAAGTGCTGGAGCAGGACCTGGAGCAGGGCTTTTTGCTGCTTACCGACCTCGGCCCCACCACCTTTCTGGCCGAAATGCAGCGCGACCCGGCGCGTGCCAACGCTCTGTACCGCGACGCGATCGACGCGCTGGTACGGCTGCAGGCCGCATCAACCCCCGGCCAGTTGCCGCCCTACGACCGCGCCCTGCTGCTGCGCGAAATGGAATTGCTGCCGGAGTGGTACATCGCCAAACACAAGGGCTTTGCCCTGAACGCGGCGCAGCGCGGCGTGATCGACCAGGCTTTCGAGATCCTGCTGGCCAACAACCTGGGCCAGCCGCAGGTCTATGTGCACCGCGACTACCATTCGCGCAACCTGATGGTGGGCGCGGCGGGCGCGCCGGGCATCCTGGATTTCCAGGACGCCGTGTACGGGCCGATCACCTACGACCTGGTCTCGCTGATGAAAGACGCCTACATCGAATGGGACGAGGAGCAGATTCTCGACTGGTGCATTTATTACTGGGAAAAAGCGCGCAAGGCCGGCCTGCCGGTCTCGAAGGAATTCGGCGAGTTCTACCAGGACTTCGAATGGATGGGCCTGCAGCGCCACCTCAAGGTACTGGGAATTTTCGCGCGCCTGTTCCACCGCGACGGCAAGGCCGCCTACCTGAACGACATCCCGCTGGTGATGCATTACACCCGCAAGGCCTGCGACCGCTACGTGGTGTTCCGACCGCTCAAGCGGCTGCTTGATGAGATCGAGAACATCGAGACCAAAGCGGGTTACACCTTTTGAACCCGGCTGACCCCGCCCCGCCTGCGGTATCCGCCGCTGTTTCGTCCACCTCGCGCGGCGAATTCCTCGCCGGGCTCGCCGCCGTCGGGCCCCTGCTGCTGGGCGCGATCCCGTTCGGGCTGATCTACGGCGCCCTGGCGGTGCAGGCGGGCATTCCGCCGCTGCTGGCGATCGCGATTTCCAGCATCGTATTCGCCGGCTCGGCGCAATTCATGATCACCAAGCTGGTGGCGGCGGTGACGCCGGGCTCGCTGATCGTGCTGTCGGTGTTCATCATCAACCTGCGCCACGCGCTCTACTCCGCCGCGCTGGCCGAAAAGCTCGCGCACCTGCCGGTGCGCTGGAAGGTCGTGCTGGCCTACCTGCTCACCGACGAGGCTTACGCCGCGGCGATCCGCCGTTTCGGCGATGACGAAAACCCTCGCAACGACCCGGCGCTGCGCCACTGGTATCTGCTGGGCACCGGCTTTGGCCTCTGGTTCATCTGGCAACTGAGCTGTATCGCCGGGGTGGTCCTGGGCGGCCGCATTCCGGACGCGTGGTCGCTGGACTTCGCCGGCACCCTGACCTTCATCGCCATCGTGGTGCCCCTGCTCAAGGACCGCGCCAGCGTCACGGCGATGCTGGTTGCCGGCGTGGTCGCGGTGCTGGCCTGGGGCCTGCCGCACAAGCTGTTCATCGTGGTCGCGGCGCTGGCCGGCATGGCGGCGGGCGTGCTGATGGACCGCCAGCGGAGCAGCGCATGAATCTCTGGCAGACCATGCTGCTGGCCGGGCTGGCGACTTTCTTGATCCGCTATTCCTTCATCGGCGCGGCGGGGCGGATCGATGCGCCGGCGTGGTTCCGCCACATGCTGCGCTTTGTGCCGATCGCCGCGCTCACCGCGCTCATCTGGCCGGACCTGCTGATCGAAGCCGGGCGCCTGCAACTCTGGCCGCTCAACCCGCGCCTGATCGCTGGCCTGATCGCGGGTGTGGTGGCGTGGCGCACGCAGAATATTTTTCTGACCATCGGCGTCGGCATGCTGGCGCTGTGGGGGATACAGTGGCTGCTATGAAGGCAATGATTCTTGCTGCGGGCCGGGGGGAAAGAATGCGTCCCCTCACCGACAACACACCCAAGCCCCTGCTTGAGGTGGGCGGCAAGCCGCTGATCGTCTGGCACCTGGAACGCCTGCGGCGCGCGGGCTTTACCGAAATCGTGATCAACCACGCCTGGCTGGGCGGAAAAATCGAGGCCGCGCTGGGCGACGGCAGCCACTACGGCGTGCGCATCGCCTATTCCCCCGAAGGCGAGGCTCTGGAGACCGCCGGCGGCATCGCCTACGCACTGCCGCTGTTGGGCGAAGCGCCCTTCCTGGTGGTCAACGGCGACATCTACTGTGAATACGACCTGGGCCGCGCGCCGACCATTGCCGGGCAGATGCGCGCGACCAATGCCCTGGCATGGCTGGCGATGGTCCCCAACCCGGTACAACATCCCAAGGGCGACTTTGCGCTTGAGACGGGCCGCGTCCGCGACGATAGCGAACCGCGCTTCACTTTCAGCGGCATCGGCGTCTACCAACCCACCCTGTTCGCCGGCGTGGAACGCGGCGCCAAGGCCAAACTGGCGCCGCTGCTGCGCGCCGCGATGGCAACCAGCCAGGTCGGCGGCGAGCTTTACAGCGGCCGCTGGGAAGACGTCGGCACGCCCGAACGCCTGGCCGCCCTGGATATCAAACTGCGCGAACCAAGCACAACTCCACCATCAGCATAAAATGGCCCTCATGGACAAATTCAACCCCAAACCCTACGCCGCCCGCCGCGCCCGCCTGCTCAAGCAACTCAAGGCCGCCGGCGGCGGAATCGCGATCATCCCCACCGCGCCGGAAGCACCGCGCAACCGCGACACGCACTTTCCCTACCGGCACGACAGCTACGCCTACTACCTCTCCGGCTTCACCGAACCGGAAGCGGTGATCGTGCTGATCGCGGGCAAGAAGAACGAGTCCATCCTGTTCTGCCGCGCCAAGCACATGGAACGCGAGATCTGGGACGGCTTCCGCTACGGACCGACGGCGGCGCGCAGCACCTTTGCGTTTGACGCTGCTTACAAGATCGAGGACTTCGATACCAAGCTCCCGGGCCTCTTGGCCGGCGCGCCCAACCTGTTCTACTCGATGGGTTTCGATGCTCGTTTTGACGAGCGCGTGGTGGCCGGCCTCAACTCGGTGCGCAATATGTCGCGCTCCGGGCTGAACGCGCCGGACGCGATCCGCGACATCCGCTCGCTGGTCGATGCAATGCGCCTGGTGAAAGACAAGCACGAGATCGACGTGATGCGCCAGGCCGGCGCCATTTCCACCGAGGCGCACAAGCGCGCCATGCGCACCGCCAAACCCGGCGTATACGAATACGAGGTGGAAGCCGAACTGCTGCACGAGTTCCGCCGCCAGGGTTCGGAGTACCCGGCCTATACCTCGATCGTCGCCGCCGGCGCCAATGCCTGCGTGCTGCACTATGTGAGCAACAACCAGAAGATGCACGACGGCGACCTGCTGCTGATCGATGCCGGCTGCGAGCTGGGCAGCTACGCCAGCGACATTACCCGCACCTTCCCGGTCAACGGCAAGTTCAGCGGCCCGCAGCGCGACCTGTACCAGATCGTGCTCGATGCGCAATCTGCCGCGATTGCCAAGACCAGGCCCGGCATCGCCTTCAACGTGCCGCACGAAGCGGCGGTCAAGGTGCTGGCGCAAGGCATGCTCGACGTCGGCCTGGTCAAGGGCAGCCTGGACTCGGTGATCGAGAAGGGCAACCAGCGCGCAGGCGGCTACTTCCAGTTCTACATGCACCGCACCGGCCATTGGCTGGGCCTGGACGTGCACGACGCCGGCGACTACAAGCACGGCGACAAGTGGCTGCCTTTGGCGCCCGGCAACGTGGTGACGGTCGAGCCCGGTATCTACGTGCGACCGGCCAAGGGCGTGCCCAAGCACTTCTGGAACATCGGCATCCGCATCGAGGACGATGCATTGGTGACGCCCAAGGGCTGCGACATCATCACCAGCGCGTGCCCGAAGACGGTCGCCGACATCGAAGCCTGGATGAAGCATTGACATGACGGTACTGATCGCCGGCGCCGGCCCGGTCGGCCTGACCGCCGCCCTCGCCTTGCATGCGCAGGGCGTACCGGTCAGGCTGGCCGACGCGAAAGCGCGCGGCGAGATCGGCCACGACCCGCGCGCCGTGGCGGTTGCCCACGGCAGCCGGCTGATCCTCGAACGCCTCGGGCTGTGGAAGGACATCGCCGCCACGCCGATCCGCCACATTCGCGTCAGCCAGCAGGGCGGCTTCGGGCAGACGCGTATCGAGGCCGCCGACTACGGCGTCGACGCGCTGGGCTATGTGGTGCGGCTTGGGCCGCTGACGCAGTCGCTGCTGCGCGCGGCCGAAAGCGCGGGCCTAGCCCTCTCCTTCAGCGCGCCGCTCACGCAGGTGTCCTACGGCAAGGACGAGG